>Ga0315295_10000129_pt1 | contig 63770 bp, 44 predicted proteins | sample YL17G14_0_MG_FD_204453 | JGI IMG/M metagenome (GOLD analysis project Ga0315295, IMG submission 204453) | Sediment microbial communities from Yellowstone Lake, YNP, Wyoming, USA - YL17G14_0 | ecosystem: Environmental > Aquatic > Freshwater > Lake > Sediment | place: USA: Wyoming | collected... | reverse complement strand
GTCCATTTTACCGTAAAAGGATCGGCGTCAGTAACGGTCGCGTCCAGAGTCCCTGTCCTGGAACCGTTCTCCAGCCAGGTCACGATATCCGGACCGGCGTTCACTTGAGGAGCCAAATTGTCTGCAACGAAGCTGAAGATAGGTCCAAGTACCGGATCCTTGGGGCTGCCCACGTAGCTATCCACGGCCCAATAGTACCGCGTCTTTGGCTGGGCCTGCACGAGCACCGAAGTCACGCTCTGCTTGTTGACGACACGGATGGCTGCGGGATCGAGAAACTGCGCAAGCGCCTGCAAGTTGTCGGTAAAATAGACGTCCACAGGCACGGGCTGACCGGGGACGCACGGGTCACGCGGAGTCCAACTCAGCTCCACCTGGCCGGGTGGAGTTTTCCCCCCGTCGGCCGGATTCGGATTAAGCAGATGGGTCGCAGACAACGTAGTTCTGCCTTCATTCGTGACGTCATAATCTAGGTTCAGCGTACCGTTGCCGTCATAGGCGGTAATCCAGCCTTGGTCAATATATCCCTGGACCAATGAGAGCCTATCGCCGTTCATTATCAGCGCACCGGCACTGATGTCCATCGTGCCGACAGAACCAGCTTTCTCTCTCATCAAAAAGTTGTTGGTGGAAATAATTCCACCGTCCAGATTCACGTGACCGACAGCCGTAGGGTCCCTTGCAATCTTGAGAACATTCGTGAGTGTAATAGTCCCGCTGATCATATTGAGGGTGCCCGAACCGGTGTACCCCAAGTTGAAGGCACCGCCATCTACCGTAAGAGTTCCACCGTCCACTGTCAGCTCACCGGCATTGCCACCAATTCCAAGATGTATTCCCCCAGCGATGGCGCCTTCGCTGGCGATAGTTGGGCCCGGGAGCATACCAATTCTGACGTATCCATCGGCAGGGGAGGGGACTCTACCCGTGGCCCAGTTAGCCGGCGTGCCCCAGAGGTGGTCGTTAGTGCTGTCGTTCCAGCTCACATCCGCTGAAACATTACCAACCAGAGACAATAGCAGAACGAAAGAAACCGAACAAATCACTTTTCTACACATAATAATCCTCCTTCACAAAAGTCGAATTGAAAAACATCCTGCACTAATCTCTACGTTAACTACATTCTATCCTTGCTGTAACACAGTCTCTTTCAGGCGTGATACCTCCTCCTTTTCTCAAAAAATCCAAGAGGACCTGTCAATTTAGAACGTAGAAAACCCTGCCCTCCGGGCGGAAATCCTCTGCAGAAATCGCTATGCCATGCTGGCAGCCCTTTTCGATCAGGCTCATTTGCCCGAGAACCACGGGAATTTTGCTCGTCATCCCAAAAGATGCAAAGGTTCTTCTCATCTTGCTTATACCAAATCCGCTCCCCGCTCGTCAAGGAGAATCTCCGACGCGATTACCCGTTTTGGGGATTGAGCAGAAGATGCTTTCAAACTCCTGCCGGCCCGCCGCTGAGAGGTTGCAGGCGGATAAACAAGTCCTTGCTTCAGACAAAAATGAACCGGGGCGTTTGACGCACATATCAAACGCCCCGGCAAGCTCAAACTGATGACGATCTGAGTTAATTAAGCGGTGTCCAGCTATCCGTCAGTGAACTATCCTTCAGCCAGTTCTCCTGGAGCAATTGCAAGTCAGCATCATCGACCCGGCAGTCGGCGTTGAGATCCCCTACCAGCGGTACATAGCCCGGCACAGACTGCGCCGCTTCGCAACTGTCGTTATACACGTTGATCGTGACCGTGTCCGAGCCGGTGTATTCACCATCCGAGGCATCCAGTTGCAGGATATACTGGCCCGTGGCCGATAACGTAATATTTGTGTCCTCGGCATTTGCCGTCTGAATAACAGCCGCTCCCGCCACCGGCTCGCTGACCACCGTCCATTTTACCGTAAAAGGATCGGCGTCAGTAACGGTCGCGTCCAGAGTCCCTGTCCTGGAACCGTTCTCCAGCCAGGTCACGATATCCGGACCGGCGTTCACTTGAGGAGCCAAATTGTCTGCAATAAAACTGAAGATAGGTCCAAGTACCGGATCCTTGGGGCTGCCCACGTAGCTATCCACGGCCCAGTAGTACCGCGTCTTCGGCAGAGTTTGCACGACGACGGACCTTACATTCTGCTTAGTAACAATCCGGATGGCCGCGGGATTAGAAAATTCCTCCAGCGCCTTCAAGTCGTTGGTGAAATAGACGTCCACGGGCACCGGCTGACCGGGCACACACGGGTCCGGCGGGACCCAGCTCAGCTCCACTTGGCCGGCTGACGCCCTGCCGTCATCGGTTGGAAAGGGCTTGAGAGGATGGACACCCCTTATGACAAGCCTGCCCGGCTGCTCGTTGGGATCCACAGCCACCCGGCCTATTCCGCCGTATGCCTTAATGATGCCGTTGGCAATGGACTGGTTTACATAGTTTAGATTCTCCGTCGTGCCCCGCAACGTCAGGGCGCCGCCGCTGAGATTGACACTGGATTTGGCCGTTGCCAGAAAATTCAGCCCCCGTGCACTGGTTCCATCCAGCAGATTCACCGAGCCTCCTTCCAATTCGACGACACCATTTCCGCCTGGCTGCTGGCCCACACCGAGTGTTTGAGTGTGCACGTTGACCGTTCCGCCTTCGTACACGCTCAGATACCCTTCGCCCGTATAGCCCACATAGAGACGCACCCGGCAATCCAGCACGCCGCCGTCAAGTACCTCAAGGCGGCCGGCGCTGTCGCCGACATCCGCGGCGTTATAGCCCAATATCATCCAGTCATAGACTGTCACAGTTCCTCCCTTGATTATTCTGAGCGGACCACCGCCGAGGTCGATCTGCCACGCAGCGGCATCCGGAATATCCACAATGCACGTGCTTGGCCCGTTGAAGAAGGCCTTGACCTGGGGGGAAGGCATCACCTGGCCCGCCCAGTTGGAAGGATTGCTCCATTTGCCGCCATCGGATCCGGTCCACGTGGTGCTTGTCTGGGCGTAAAGACCACCGGCCGCACACAAAACAATAGCTGCACACAATGCAATTCGATTTTTCATGCTACATCCTCCTTTCAAAAGGCTACAAAACAAATAATGGCGTCCTTGCCACACACTCCCGAACCGATTTTAAGTATATCAGACGGTTGCCGTCCGTGTCAAGCGAAGATGCCTCGTTTCCTGATTTGCCTGTAGCGGCGAGAAACCCACGTGCCGGAGTAATACCTTCTGCTGAAAGCCGCAAACCGGCCCGGGAAATATCGCAAATTCCCGGCTCCTTGTATTATCTCTACAATTTTGTTATCATGCGGGCATTCCGCAGGTTGAACGAAAGGCTGTTTATGAAGACTAAACGCGCCAAGGAAGTCGAGCTTCTGAGCGACATATCGAGGGACTTCTCCGAATCCCGCGATCTGGAAGAAACACTCAAATCCATACTCAAGTCATTCGACACCCATTTGAATCTGCGGCGTGGAACGATCGCACTGCTGGATCCCGAGACAGAGATGATCCACGTCAGAGTCGCCCACGGGCTCAGCAAACAATCCGCCATCCAGGCCAGCTACAAGGTGGGAGAAGGCATCACGGGCCTGGTCGTGCAGAGCGGCAAAGAGATTGTCGTGCCGGATATTTTCAAAGACCCGCGATTTCTGCATAAGACCAGGTCGAGAAAACAGAAAACCGGCAGGCGGATCGCCTTTTTCTGTGTCCCGATCAAACTGGAAGGCCAGACCATCGGCACACTGAGCGTGGACAAGGAGGCGGACGTCAAAGACGACTTCGACGCCAGCCTCAGGCTGCTGAACGTCATCGCCACGATGGTGGCCCAGGCAATCAAGCTGAGAAAACTCATGGAGTCGGACCGACAACAGCTTCGTGAAGAAAACGTGCGCCTGCGTGAAGAGCTCAAAACGCATTTCAATATACACAACATGGTCGGAAGCAGCAACGCCATGAAAGAGGTGTACCGGCTTATCGAGCAGGTCTCCAACAGCAACGCCACGGTTCTCATTCGCGGCGAGAGCGGGACGGGCAAGGACCTCGTCGCTCACGCCATTCACTACAACAGCCTCAGAGCCGACAAACCGTTTGTGAAGGTCAATTGCACCGCCCTGCCGGACAACCTGCTGGAGAGTGAGCTGTTCGGCCATGAAAAAGGCGCGTTCACGGGGGCCGCGGACCGAAAAATCGGCAGGTTTGAAAGAGCACACGGCGGAACAATCTTCCTCGACGAGATCGGTGATTTCTCCGTCAACCTCCAGGTCAAGCTCCTGCGGGTCATCCAATTCAAGGAATTCGAGAGAGTCGGCGGCACCGAAACACTGAAAACAAACGTCAGGATCGTCGTGGCAACGCACAAAAATCTCGAAGAGCAGATCAAAGAAGGGCTCTTTCGCGAAGACCTTTACTATCGAATCAACGTGTTTCCCATTTATATGCCGCCGCTGCGGGAACGCAAGGACGACATCATGCTGTTGGCGGACTACTTTCTGGAGCGAATCGCCGCCGAGAACAACAAGAATATCAGCCGCATTTCGACGCCGGCCATCGAAATGCTCACGAGATACCACTGGCCCGGCAATATCAGAGAATTGGAAAACTGCATCGAGAGGGCCGTTTTGCTGTGCGGAGGCGACGTGATCCGCTCCGAACACCTGCCGCCATCCCTTCAGATGATCAAAAAGACCGAAACTGTAGCGAAGCGCTCACTGACGGAGATCATCGAGAACAAGGAAAGAGAGCTGATTATCGATGCGCTTAAAAAATCACGGGGTTTCCAGCGCAGTGCCGCCAAAGAGCTCGGCATAACCGAACGCATACTCGGCTACAAGCTCAGGAAATACGACATCCATCCTCGCTACTACATCTAAAGAAGGCAGATAATCTACATATTCGTAGATACAGGCCTATATAACTACATTTTTGTATTTACACCCTTCCTGCCTCAGTGCCACCATAAAGCCCGTATCTACCTATAGCTACAGAGGTTACAACAATTCTTACCCAAACAATTTCGCTCTGGCACGCCCATTGCATTTACAACTATAGATGAAATTCAGCTTTCGTGACGGCGGAAGAATCGCCCTAACTCGCTTTAGAAACTCAGGGCAAGAACAAAGGAGAACAAAAATGCGAACGTTCAAGACTGTGCAGAGTGGGCTGATCGTTTTGGTATTGGGACTTTGGTATCTGGATTGTGCCTGTGCCACGCCTTCCACCACCTACTGGACAACGTGCACGCCGGACGTCCAGCCCTACGGCAAATGGCATGTCACATACGACAGCTATTTTACTGTAGGCAGAAATGGGACGGAGCAAGGCGATTTCCCTACGGACGCAGGTTTGACCGTAGGAGTTCTGCCTTATGAGAAACTAAACATGGAAATAGGATTTGATTTACTGGAGCCTGCCGATGATCCCTTGTTTTTCAATGCCAAACTGGGCACACCCGAAGGCTCACTATGCGAAGGTTCTCCCGCAATGAGTTTCGGCGTATGGAACGTCGGCACGCAAAAGGGCCTCACCGATTACGACGTCTGGCATTTTGTCGCGGGCAAGACCCTGCCCCGAAACATGGGAAGACTGCATGGAGGGGCTTACATAGGCTCTACCAATACATTGAAGTCTTCAGATGGGGACGTAGAAAACAAAGGTCTTATGATTGGCTGGGACAAGGCATTTTACCCGGTCAAAGAGGGAGAAAAACAATTCAACAGATTTGCCTTAGCCGCGGATTACGCCAGCGGTGACAATGCCATCGGCGGCGGCGGCGCGGGGCTTTATGTTTTCTTTACGCCTGATGTCAGTCTTCTCCTGGGGCCTGTTTGGTTCAATGATGAAGATTTGAACGGCGATTATAAGTGGACGATGCAACTGGACATAAATTTCTGATCTCAGGTTGGTCAGAAACATTCAGAGGATCGAGGGCAGCATACTATGGAAACGAAAGTGATTGTTGAGGCTATGTGGGTTTTGATTACGGCGAAGCTCAATCAGAACAGATTGCTAAAATATACAAAATTGTATGTTTATGCGGGTATGTTCTACAAAATTGTAGTTAATTCAGTTTTTGGACAAACCTGCCGGTATAGTCATAACTATTTGCCGATACAGGTTTTACGTGCCATCTAAGTCATGTCAGCGAGATTGGCACGTCTATTGCTTAATCCTTTATCAGGTCGTCGCAATATAGCCAACAGGCAAGACGACGGGAAGATAGGGCAGAAATGATGGGTATAACAAAAAAGAAGCTTATGCGTTTTAGGGGGCTGATTCTCATATCAGCCGGATTGTGGGCGATGGTTTTGTGCACGGATGCGAAAGCCGCCACACAGGGACCGGCCGTCGATTCAGGGGCGACCGCGTGGATGCTCACCTCGACGGCTCTTGTGCTCCTGATGGTCCCGGGGCTGGGAATGTTTTACGGAGGGCTGGTTCGAACCAAGAACGTGCTCGGCACGATGATGCACAGTTTTGTGGCTATGGGTATCATGACCGTCCTATGGGTCATCTGTGGTTACTCCATGTGCTTCGGCAAAAATGTGCTCGGCGGCTGGTTCGGATGGGACTGGTCGTATTTGTTTCTGCGGGGGATTGACGAACGAATCCTCAAAGCGGGCGTCCCCGAGTACGTCTTCGCTATGTTCCAGGGCAAGTTTGCGATCATCACCCCCGCGCTGATCGCCGGAGCATTCGCTGAGCGCGTTTCATTTAAGGGCTACTGTGTCTTCATTGCTCTCTGGGGCCTGCTGGTCTATAACCCGTTATGTCACTGGGTGTGGGCGGAAGATGGATTCCTCTTTAACCTCGGGGCCGCCGGGGCGATTGATTTTGCCGGCGGGACCGTCGTGCATATCTCAGCGGGGGTCAGCGGCTTAGTCGCAGCCATCATGCTCGGCGGGCGCAGGGGCCACCCCAAGCTCGTGATGAGCCCAAACAACCTCGTCATGACGATGATGGGCGTCGGGCTATTGTGGGTTGGATGGTTTGGCTTCAACGCCGGCAGCAGCATCGCCAGCAGCCTGCTGACCGCTCAGGCGCTGACCGCGACCCAGGTTTCAGCCGCGTCCGGCGCGCTGACGTGGGTCCTGATCGAGCTCTGGCGTCAGGGTAAGGCAACGGCCCTGGGACTTGCCAGCGGCATATTGGCGGGCCTGGTGGCGATCACCCCGGCCGCCGGCGTAGTCCGACCCACCGGAGCGCTGGCCCTGGGAGCCATCGCAGCCTTCTGCTGCTACCAGGCGATTCTTCTGAAGGACCGCCTGGGTTACGACGACAGCCTGGACGCATTTGGCGTGCATGGCGTCGGGGGAATCGTCGGGGCCATCCTGCTGACGTTCTTCATTCGTGAAAGCTGGATGGCGAAGGCAGCCGCCGCAGCGGGCGGATCGTGGACGGTTCTGCAACAGTTGGGCGTCCAGATTGCCGCAGTGGCCATCGCCGTGGTTTGTGCGGCCGCCGGGACGTTCTTGATCGTGCTGGTGGTTGAAAAAACAGTCGGCCTTCGTGCCGCTGAGGTGCATGAGATGGCCGGACTGGATCACACATTTCACGGTGAGCATGGCTACGGAATGCTCAATCCGGGCCGATAGGAAAGGAAAACGAAGCCATGAAGATGATCACTGCGATTGTTCGCGAGGAAAGGTTGGATCAGGTTCGTGAAGCGCTGATTGAGGCGGAAATCACCCGGATCACGGTCTGTCGCGTCTCCGGGCACGGCCGCCAGATGCAGGAGAACATCCACCGCGGGAAAAAAGTCGTGCCGAATCTTGTTCCCAAGGTGCGCCTCACCATCGCGGTCAACGACGCGTTCGTCGAACCTACCTGCAAGGCCATTATCGGGGCCGCCCGGACCGGAGATAAGGGAGCCGTTGGAGACGGAAAAATCTTTATCACGCCCCTGGAAGAATGTATTCGAATCCGGACGGGGGAAACCGGCGGCAGCGCCATCTGACACAAATATGGAAGACCACGGAGCAGGACTGGACCGATGGAAAAACATTTACAACATATTCAGTCGAGTGCATTCGCATTCGAGCTGGCAAAAAAGAAAGTAAGGCGATAGGATAGTCATTGAATAAATCCCAATGCCAACAACAAGCAACAGTTTTTGAAAGGAAGTAGCAAATGACACCAAAACAATTCGCTGAATTTGCCAAGGCGAACAATGCGAAGATGGCGGATCTGAAGTTCGTCGATCTTCTCGGTACCTGGCAGCACTGTACGTTCCCGGTGGAATTCCTGGACGAAAAGACCCTTAAAGAGGGCCTCGGTTTTGACGGTTCCTCAATCCGCGGCTGGAAGCCGATTCACCAGTCCGACATGATGGCGGTTCCGGACCTCAGCACTGTGGTTATGGATCCGTTTTTCGAAAAACCAACGGTGAGTGTTCTTGCGGACGTCGTGGATCCCATGACGCGCGAAGAGTACAATCGCGACCCGCGCAACATCGCCAGGAACGCCGCCGCATTTATGAAAAAGACCGGGCTTGCGGATAACGCTTATTACGGCCCTGAGCCTGAATTTTTCATCTTCGACGAAGTCCGCTACGAGCAGAATCAGCACACCGGAATGTACTCCATCGATTCGTCGGAAGGGTCCTGGAACACGGCTCGTTTCGAAGAGCCGAACCTGGGGTACAAGCCCAGTTACAAAGGCGGTTATTTCCCCGTAAGCCCGACCGACACCCAGCAGGATATCCGCACTGAAATGGTCGAGGAGATGCAAAAGGTCGGGATTGTGGTGGAGAAACACCATCACGAAGTTGCCACCGGCGGACAAGCCGAGATCGATATACTTTTCGCGCCGCTGGTTGAGCAGGCCGACAAGCTTATGTGGTATAAGTACATCGTCAAGAACGTGGCCAAGCGTCACGGCAAAACAGCGACGTTTATGGCCAAGCCGATTTTTCAGGACAACGGCTCCGGCATGCATACACACTTTTCGCTGTGGAAGAACAATAAGAACCTGTTCGCCGGAAAGGGCTATGCGGGGCTTTCCGACCTGGGTTTGCACGCGATAGCCGGGCTTATCCATCATGCACCGGCCATCATCGCTTTCGCCGCACCGACCACCAATTCATATCGCCGGCTCGTCCCGGGTTTTGAGGCGCCGGTCAACCTGTGCATGTCGGCTCGCAACCGGTCCGCCGCCTGCCGCATTCCGATGTACTCAACGAGTCCGAATTCCAAGCGAGTCGAATTCCGCTGCCCGGACCCGAGCTGCAACGGCTACCTTACCTTCGCCGCGATGCTTATGGCCGCCTACGACGGCGTCCAAAAGAAGATGGACCCAGGCAAGCCGATGGACGTGGACGTGTATGAGCTGTCCAAAAAAGAACTGGCCCAGACCAAACAGGCGCCCGGCTCCCTCGAAGAAGCGATGATCGCGCTCGAGAAGGACCATAAATTTCTCACCGAGGGCGGTGTCTTTAGCAAAGACCTTATCGAGACGTGGATTCAGTGGAAACGGGAAAATGAAATTGATGAGATGGCTCTGCGGCCGCATCCGCATGAGTTCGCGCTCTACTACGACAGTTGATCGGTACACCTGTGGCTGGAAGCAGTCTGTCAGCCCAAGCTATATAGTCGGTGTTTGCTGCTGCTGCACGTAACGGTGCAGTTGGCATTGGGTTGTGGGTGAGGCTTGTTCCCCATTACTCAGTCTTCCGAAAGGAATGACTGTCGGGGCAAGCCTCTGCCCTATCGGCCCGCGGCTCTTTTGCTCTGGCAAGATTCAACTACAGAGGAGTTTTGCTGGACCGAATGGACATATTAACAATTGAGATTATAGTATCAGACTTGCTTATGTACCCTATTAGAATAATGCACGTGCCATATTTGGATAGATAACGTATTGTATATAAGAATAATTGTGAAGAAACAATTGTCGAGAACTGGCGTCTTCCGATAAAAACGAGTACTTGATGGCTGTACGGTTAAGAGATAGCGGATTATATGAAACTCGGCGAGAGCATGACGCCTGCGGTATCGGTGCAGTTGTAAATATCTCCGGCAAACGGGAACATTCCATCATCGAATACGGCAAGCAGATTCTTCTTAACTTGCACCACCGCGGCGCCGCTGGCGCCGATGAGACCACCGGAGACGGCGCCGGAATTCTCTTTCAGATTCCACACGAGTTCTTTGTGAGCGAATGCGGGAAGTTGGGCTTTACACTGCCGACCGTTTCGCAGTACGCTGTGGGAGTCGTTTTCGGTTCAAAAAATCCTCAAATCAGGGAACGATGCGATGGAGTCCTTGAAGCGGCCATCGGTTACTACGGGATGAAGGTGCTTGGGTGGCGCGATGTGCCGACCACAGGCGAATGTCTCGGCAAGATCGCCCTGGAGGAAGAACCTTCCATCAGGCAGATTTTTGTCGATGGCGGCAGCTTCAAAGGTGAGGCACTGGAGCGGCATCTGTACCTGGCCCGCCGGCGCGCCGAAAAACTCGTGTCCGAGAAGCTCGGGGACGAAGGGGAGGACTTTTACGTCACGTCGCTGTCGAGCAGGACCATCTGCTACAAGGGCATGTTCATGGCCCGGCAGTTGTTCGAGTATTATCCGGAGCTTGCGGACGAGCGCATCGTCTCGGCCCTGGCCATCGTGCACCAGCGTTACAGCACGAACACGTTTCCGAGCTGGCGTCTGGCCCAGCCGTTTCGCTGCATCGCCCACAACGGCGAGATCAACACGCTCAGCGGGAACCGCAACTGGATGCGGGCCCGCGAAACGGTCATGTCCAGCGATATCCTCGGCGATGACATCTGCGACGTGCTGCCCGTTCTGAAGCCTGAGATGAGCGATTCGGCGTGCTTCGACGCCGTACTCGAGCTTCTGGTGCGCTCGGGCAGAAGCATGCCTCATTCCATGATGATGATGATCCCGGAGGCCTTCGGGCAGAAGTATCATATCAGCACGGATAAACGGGCGTTTTACGAATACCACTCGTCGATCATGGAGCCGTGGGATGGACCGGCCGCGATGGTGTTCACCGACGGCCGCCTCATCGGCGGAACGCTTGACCGAAACGGTCTGCGGCCCTGCCGCTACCTGGTCACGACCGACGGCCTGGCCGTGATTGCCAGCGAAGCCGGCGTTGTGGAGTTTCCCCCCGAAAAAATTCGCAAGAAAGGACGCCTGCGGCCCGGGCACATGTTCCTGGTCGATACCGGCGAAGGGCGGGAAGTCTCGGACAATGAGATGAAGGGCAAGATTGCCAGGCAAAAGCCCTATCGCCGGTGGCTGGATGAAAACAGAATCGAGCTTCGTGGACTGTTTGACACGCCCAGACTCGTCGAGAGCGACCCGCGGACCATCGCCCAGAGAATGCGGGCGTTCGGCTACAACCGCGAGGAGCTCAGGATGATCCTGACGCCCATGGCGGTCAACGGTCAGGAACCGGTCGGCTCGATGGGCAACGACGCCCCCCTTGCCGTCCTGTCGGACAAGCCGAAACTGCTGTTCAACTACTTCAAGCAGCTCTTCGCCCAGGTGACGAATCCCGCGATTGACCCGCTTCGCGAGGGGCTCGTAATGAGTCTGATGGTCTTCACGGGCAAGAAGCGGAACCTCCTGGCCGAGACTCCGCAGCACTGCCGGCAGCTCAAGCTGCCCCATCCGGTTCTGAGCAATGAAGACATCGAGCGGCTGCGCCGCGTCACGCGTGACGACTTTCATGTGGCTACGGTTTCAGCCCTTTTTGAGACCAGCGCCTCCGATGCAGGCGGCAGTCTTCGCGACGGACTCGATAAGCTGGTTTGCGCAGCGGAACAGGCGATCAGGGACGGGGCCTCACTGATCATCATCAGCGATCGGGGCATGAGCCAGACAAAGGCGCCGATTCCGGCCCTGCTGGCGACCTCCGCCGTTCACCACGAGCTGCTCGACCGCGGACTTCGCGGCGAGGCGGGGCTGATCGTCGAGAGCGGCGAGCCGAGGGAAGTCATGCACTTCTGCCTCTTGTGCGGCTACGGCGCCAATGCGATCAATCCGTATATGGCCTTCGAGGCCCTCGATGAGCTGCATCGCGAGGGCGAGCTGCCCGCGAGGATGGAGCCGACGCAAATCGCAGACAATTACATCGCCGCCGTTAAGAAGGGCATCCTCAAAACGATGAGCAAGATGGGTATTTCCACCCTGCGCAGCTACACTGGCGCTCAGCTCTTCGAGGCCATCGGACTGAACCGGTCCGTTGTGGATGAGTATTTCACGGGGACAAGCTCCCGGATCGGCGGCATCGGGCTTGAAGAAATCGCACGGGAAGCAATTGCACGGCATGAATCGGCGTTCGAGCAGCGCCCCGCCGGGGCGCTCGATTTGGATTACGCAGGTGAATATCATTACAGGCGCACGGGCGAGCGGCACTTATGGAATCCCACGACGGTCTCCCGCTTGCAGCACGCCGTCAGATTTGATGACGCCGGCGCGTACACCGACTATGCGAAAGCCGTCAACGAACAATCGCGGAACCTGTACACGCTGCGAGGGCTGTTCGAGTTTGTCCCGGGCGAGCCGGTTGACCTCGAAGAGGTGGAACCCGCCGGCGAGATCGTCAAGAGATTCTGCACCGGCGCGATGAGCCACGGCTCCATCAGTAAAGAGGCCCACGAATGTATGGCCGTGGCGATGAATCGCCTCGGCGGAATGAGCAACACCGGCGAGGGAGGCGAAGACCCGGCGCGATACGAGCCCGGACCCAACGGCGACTCGAAAAATTGCGCGATCAAGCAGGTGGCCAGCGCGCGATTCGGCGTGACCGCCAACTACCTCGCCCATGCCAGGGAGCTGCAGATCAAGATCGCCCAGGGGGCCAAGCCGGGTGAAGGCGGCCAGTTGCCCGGGCACAAAGTCACCGAGGAAATCGCCCGGCTGCGGTACTCCACGCCCGGCGTGACATTGATCTCGCCGCCGCCCCACCATGACATCTACTCCATCGAGGACCTGGCCCAGCTTATTTACGACCTCAAATGCAGCAATCCGGGCGTCAAGGTATCGGTCAAGCTCGTTGCCGAGGTCGGTGTCGGGACCATCGCCGCCGGCGTGGCCAAAGGTAACGCCGACGAGGTCCTTATCAGCGGCCACGACGGGGGAACGGGTGCAAGCCCGCTATCCTCCATAAAGCACGCGGGCTGCCCGTGGGAGCTTGGCCTGGCGGAAACCCAGCAAGTCCTCGTGATGAACGGCTTGCGCGACCGCATCAGGGTCCAGGTGGACGGCCAGTTACGAACTGGCAGGGACGTCGTGATCGCGGCGCTGCTCGGCGCCGAACAGTTCGGTTTCGGCACCGCGGCACTCGTAACGCTCGGGTGCACCCTGCTTCGCAAATGCCACGAAGGTGCCTGTCCTTTCGGGATCGCGACCCAGGACCCGCAGCTCAGGGCACGGTTCGCCGGCAAGCCCGAATATCTCCAGCGCTTTATGTATTTTGTGGCCGAGGAGACCCGCCGGATCATGGCGCAGTTAGGCTTTAGAAAATTCGAGGATATGATCGGCAACGTGAGCCGGCTGAGCACGTGCAAAGCCATCGACCACTGGAAGGCGAAGGGGCTGGATTTCTCCGCAATCTTTAAATCGCCGAGCGTCTCCGACGCCAAAGCAATACGCCTGAGCTCCCGGCAGCCCGTGAAAATCGACGACCACATTGACTGGCGGATCATAGAAACAGCAAAGCCCGCTCTTGAAAGAAAAGAAAGGGTTGTCATTGAGATGCCGATTCGCAACACGAATCGAACGGTCGGCGCGATTCTGAGCAATCGCATCGTGCAGAAGTTCGGCCCATCGGGGCTGCCTGACGGCACCGTCGAGATTCTCTTCCACGGCTCGGCGGGACAAAGTTTCGGCGCCTTTCTAGCCCCGGGCGTGACCCTTAAACTGATCGGCGAGAGCAATGACTATCTCGGCAAAGGACTCTCCGGCGGCCGGATTATCGTCAAGACGCCGGACAACTCTCCGTTTGCCGCACATGAAAACATCCTCGTCGGCAACACGTTGCTCTACGGCGCAACATCCGGCGAGGCCTTCATCAACGGAATGGCGGGCGAGCGCTTTGCCGTCCGCAACAGCGGGGTCGTGGCCGTCGTCGAAGGTCTCGGCGATCACGGCTGCGAATACATGACGGGCGGCACCATCGTCGTCCTGGGCCAGACCGGCTGCAACTTCGGCGCGGGCATGAGCGGCGGCATCGCTTACGTCCTGGATGAGATGCAGCTCTTCGATACGCTCTGCAATCTGGACATGGTGGAGCTGGAAAGCGTCTGGAAAGAAGAGGACAAGGGCCTGCTACACGACCTGATTCAGCGACATTACCAGTGGACGGCCAGCGCCCAGGCGAAGCGCCTTCTGGAAACGTGGCAGGACGCCGTCGGAAAATTCGTCAAAGTCGTTCCCATCGATTATCGCAAGGCTCTCGAAAAGATGCGCGCCGCCGAGCAGCGCGACACGGAAACAACACCGGCCACCGAGGAGGTGTTCTATGGGTGAGCTGAAGGCATTTTTGAAGTATAACCGTCAGCCCGTCGGGCATCGGCCGGTCGAGGAACGGATTCACGACTTCAAAGAGCTGGACCTGCCGCTGACACCCGACCAGCTCGTCCAGCAGGCGGCCCGGTGCATGGATTGCGGCATACCGTTCTGCCACGGAGCGGGCTGTCCCCTGCACAACTCCATCCCGGACCTCAACGAATTGATCTACAAAGAGCGATGGGAGGAGGCCTGCCGGCTGCTCCATTCGACGAATAACTTCCCTGAGATCACCGGGCGCCTGTGCCCGGCGCCGTGCGAGACGGCCTGCACGCTCGGAATCAGCGATGAGCCGGTCCTGATCCGGCATATCGAGTATCAGATTGTCGAACGAGGATTCGAGCAGGGCTGGATCAAGCCGCTGCCGACCGCCGGAAAGACGGGCAAACGCGTCGCTGTCATCGGGTCCGGGCCTGCGGGCCTGGCGGCCGCACAGCAATTGGCGCGGGCCGGACATGACGTCGTCGTCTTTGAAAAGGATGAGCAGGTCGGCGGCCTGCTGCGGTACGGCGTCCCGGACTTCAAGCTCGAAAAACGCGTCCTCGACCGCAGGCTCGAACAACTGAAAGCCGAAGGTGTCCAGTTCCAGACGGGCGTCCGCGTCGGTGAAGATATTTCCGCTCACTATCTGCGAAAGATGTTCGATTGTATCTGCCTGGCGATGGGGGCGGGCCAGCCGAGAGACCTTAATATCCCCGGCAGAGGATACGAGAACATCGTGTTCGCCCTGGAGTATTTGACCGCCCAGAACCGGCTCAACGCCCTTGAGCCGGTGGATGAACGCGGGATTGTCACGGCCAAGGACAAGGTCGTCGCCGTCATTGGCGGCGGTGACACGGGCAGTGACTGCGTGGGAACGGCCCGCCGGCAGAACGCCAAGAAGATATACCAACTGGAAATTCTGCCCAAACCGCCCGATAGCCGGCCGGCCGATACACCCTGGCCGATGTGGCCGCGAGTGATGCGAACGTCCTCCTCCCATGAAGAGGGATGCGAAAGGCGGTGGTCCGTGGCCACGAAGGAGTTTCTTGGCGGAGCAGGGATCCGAGTGGAAAAACTGCACGGCTGCGAAGTCGAATGGATGAAGAACAACGGAAACTGGAAGATTAAAGACATGCCCGGCACGGATTTTGTCCTCGATGTGGACCTGGTTATTCTCGCTACGGGATTTCTTCACGTCGTCCATGAGGGGCTTGTCAGGGATACGACGCTCAAACTCGATCAGCAGGGCAACGTTGCCGTGAACAATTACCAGACGAGCGACCCGCAGATTTTCGCAGCAGGCGATACCATCCGAGGGCCTTCGCTGGTCGTGCACGCGATTGATGGGGGCCGCCGGGCCGCCGCCGCAATCGACCAGTGGCTCAGAGAAAAACCATAGGGGATTGACAACCTTGCGAATCGCATTAGCACAAATCAATTCCTCCGTCGGCGACATCGACGGCAATCTCAGGAAGATTGAGACCTTCTACGCCGAGGCGGCCAAAACCGGCGCCGAAGTCGTGGTCTTTCCGGAGCTGGCCGTCTGCGGATACCCGCCCGAGGACCTGCTGCTGAAAAAGCACTTCCTGAGCGACAATCAGACCGCCGTCGAGACCTTGGCCAAAGGTTGTGCGGACGTGGCTATGGTAGTCGGCTTTGCCGAGACAGCCCGCGACGGGTACTTTAATTCGCTCGCCGTTCTCGAAAAAGGTTCCATCAAAAAGATTTACCGCAAGATCATCCTGCCGAACTACGGTGTATTTGACGAGCGACGGTACTTTCGGCCCGGCCGCGGCTCGACAACCGCCACCGTAGGCGGCTGCGTCATGGTGCCTACCATCTGCGAGGATATATGGCACATCGAGTGGATAGACAAGTTCCTCGGGGAGATATACCGCAAAGACTTGATTGTGAACATATCCGCCTCGCCGTTCTACGTCGGTAAAATCGGCGAGCGGAGAGAAATCATCAGCCGCTGCGCAGAGTATTTTGCCTGCCCGCTGGCCTACTGCAATCTGGTCGGCGGACAGGACGAGCTTGTTTTTGACGGGCGCAGCATGTTCGCGGACGCAAAAGGCAACATCATCTGCCAGGCGAAGGCGTTCGAGGAAGACCTGCTCATCGTGGACGTCGATTTGGCCCCCGGCGGCAAAATTCGCGTTTTGTCGGACAAGTCGGACGGGTCCGACCAGTCCGACGTAGCCCGAACCGCCAACGGGACCGACCGCGCCGCCGAGGTCTATCAGGCCCTCGTGCTCGGAACGAGAGACTACGTTCGCAAGAACGGCTTCCAGAAGGCCGTGATAGGAATGAGCGGCGGGATCGATTCGTCCCTTACCGCCGCCATTGCGGTTGACGCCCTCGGGGCGGAAAACGTCATCGGCATTACGATGCCTACCCGCTTTAACAGCCCCGAGACGATACGCGACGCAGGCAAGGTGTCCGAGAACCTCGGAATCGAATTCCAGACCATTCCCATTGGGACGGTTCTCGATGAATACAACCACATACTCGAACCCGTCAAGGAATGGTCGCAAGCGTCAACGGCGTATGAGAACCTCCAGTCGAGAATCCGTGGCACGATACTGATGTCCCTGAGCAACAGCCTCTCGGCACTCGTACTGACCACCAGCAACAAGAGCGAGACGGCGGTCGGCTACTCGACGCTTTACGGCGACACGGCCGGCGGCTTTGCCGTCATCAAGGACGTGCCCAAGACGCTGGTTTACGAGCTTGCCAAATACGCCAACAAAATACACGGCCGGACCGTCATCCCCGCCAGCGTGTTCAAAAGAGCGCCCAGCGCCGAGCTCAAGGACAACCAGAAGGACACCGATTCGCTGCCCGAATACGACTTGCTTGACCGCATCCTCAAGGGCTATATCGAAGAAGATAAATCCGCCCAGGAGCTCCAGGATGAAGGCTTGCCGGCCGACGTCGTCAGGAAAGTGGCCCGCATGGTGGATTTCAATGAGTACAAGAGAAGACAATCCCCGCCCGGCGTCAAAATCACGCCCAAGGCATTCGGCAAAGACCGAAGAATGCCCATCACAAATCGCTACATACCAAAGTGAGTTTTGCCCTCCGTGTAGCTGAATGGGCTCGCCATAAGCTTATTTCTGGACCTGTCAGCCGATCACGTCATCTTGAAAGAGAACCCAGGAGAAATCGGTACGCGTCCCCCATAAGATCCGCGTCCCCCATAAGATCCTGTTTGTTGGCCTAGGCTTCAGTCTCAATCTACTCGTCGAAACGGAGTCTTGATCCGTTCCTCGACCCAAGCGCGGTCAATCACTATTCCGAACTGGTCGTGTCGTACGCCGTCATCAGGGCCCCAGTGCTTGAGGACTTCCTGGTAGCACGCCAGCGCTTCCTCCCGCTGGTTCGCCAAGTCCAGCAGGTGACCTTGCCAAACCAGGCTGGAATACGATGCAGGATTCTGTTCGAAATCCTTCTTGAAGGACTGTAACGCTTGGGCATAATGTTTTCCGTCGTAGAGGCAAAGCCCTAGCTTGCCCCACGGCAGTCTCAAATCCCTTCTTTCAATACTCTGTGCCTCGTCAAAAAGTTGTCGCGCCTTGTCTCCCTCACCCGTCCAGGCAAGCTCATCAATCCGTTTTCTCAATCCGGTGATTCTGGGATCCTCGAACTTCTGCTTGAGCTGCTTTTCCCAGAATGACTTGCTGCCCCGCCAATCGCCGTTATTGCCGTAATTGCCGAGCCATAACCACTGCCCCTTCGAGTAGCCGACCACAAACGTATCTACCACTGCCGTGCGTCCCGCAAACACCGGCCAAATAGTCCCTTCCTCCGCTTTGTCGGGCGGAAGGGGAGCACGAAATATGTCGAATCCCATAAAGTGGTCTCTTGTATCTCCCGGTTCTAAGTTCGAAAGGTGGCTTAAAACTGCGTGAAGCGGAGTTGAAGCATCGCTGAAGCTCTCCGTCGCCAGGATTCTCTCCTTGAGACGACGGAACTCTTCGATTGCCTGGGCTTCTTTGGAGCTCATCTCCGCGCTCAAGAGAGGATCTTTTTCTACTAATAGTGAGGATTCGGACACCCATTTCCTCCAGACTGGTCCATCGCCGCGTCCATCGCTGTGCCCAGTGTTGAAGAGCAGCTTCCAAGCGCCGTCGTTTTGCCTTTGGAGGACATAGGCATCCCACTTAAGCGGCTGGTCTTTTTCGCTCTCTCGCAAATAAATCGCGCAGAGAGCGCCCTCATCGCCGCGCGGCTCACGGGTGGATATGCGAACTACTTCCGCTTTCTGAAAATACTTCATGTCGTCCCCTACACCTTCCTTGAACTGCTTGGGATTCAAGCGTGCGCCCCGGTAGGGGAAGACTTGAGTAAACAGATCCAAGTCGGCGCTCTTAGTCGCCCAGAGCATTGTCAGAAACGTTTGGATCGGTGTGGACTGAGAAACACACGACTTACCCGCAAGGATTTCCTTCTTCTTCGCTGTAAGTTCCTCGATCTGGCGCTTCTCCTGGGCGCCGAGAGGTGTATCCACATGGGTATCATAGTATGGATCCTGAATCGGCCCGAAGGAGTCCTTGAGGACCGGTTTTACGGGATCGATAATGCTGACAGACCGTACGCCCGAGAAGGTATTGGCAACAAAGACATGCGCACCCGAGACACATACTCCTTCAACCCAGCCAAGAAAACAGCAGCGTCCCAGTTCTTTGAGAGAGTCCAGCTTTCTGGCATCCACCACAATCAGGCCATTCTCCTGCCGGGCCCCGTCGTGACCGTTGGCGAGATAGACCAGACGGTCACGCACACACAATCCTTCTCCAAAGTCGCCCTCCGAGGGATGAAAGATGGACGCGAGACGAGGATGCGCAGGATCGCTCATATCCAGAGCGACTAGGCCATGGGGGCCCGCCGCCACAAAGAGAGTGCTGCCCTCGCCCCGGACGATTTCAGCACATGGCCTTTTCTCCACCCAAGTGGTCACTCCGATCCTCTTGGGCTTGGCTGGATCGCTGACATCAATGGTCACAATCCCCTCGTCAAGATCAGCGACATAGGCATAGCCCCCTTTCACCCAAACATCCCAGGCATTGTGCGTTGAGGCGCAATGCCCGATCAGTTTTGGCGAATCGGGATTGGCGATGTCGAATATCGCCAAGCCCTCGTTCGCCATGGCCAGATAGGCGCGTCGCCCCTCCACATGAATGCCCATGCCCGCGCCTTTTCCCTGTGCCCAGGTCTTGACGGGAACGTCACCGGAAATGTCGTAAACCACCAAACCCCGGTCGCCGTCCGCCAAGAAGAGGCGATCACCCGCAATCTTTAGGTTTCTGTAGTAACATTCCCCTTCCTCTCGGATGCTTGTAATGAAGTGCAGCTCACCGTCCTGCACACGGAAGACGAACATGCCAACGTTAGCGCCTGCGACATAGAGCTTGTTTCTCCTTTCGTCCAAAGCAACGTCAAAGCAGTAACCCATGTTTTTGTCCTCGCCCTTGATTGAAATTTCACGCTCGGTCTGAGTTTGCTGCGTTGCGGGCGTTCCAATTGCTTCGGCGGCCACGCCTCCAGCTTGAAAAAAACTCAGATTAACCATCATTAGCCATGGGCCGACGACTACCGCCAGTTCCCTTATAGGGGCAATCTTGGATACTCTCATTTTAACACCTCTTCTTTCTTGTGCTTGTTTTTATGTCTGTTCTTCTATTAGGTAAACTTTTGCACTTTGTAGGTGGCATATTTTAATGATTTGTGAACAAGAACATATCGAGCATCCGATGTCTTTGTTAGCTTTCCTTATTCAAGGATTAACATCATGGCGTCGGGGAATCAGCCGGTTCGGGGCTAACAAATGCCCAATATCGAACCTGCCCGCCGGAACGCCTGCCGGACAGTCGGCAGGCGTTCCGGCCTACATTTCCTTATCCATTGGTTGTGGACTATCTGCTATTTCCGTCCGGGCTGGGCGATCCGGTCTCTTCTATTTGAATCGTATCGGCTTCCGGGAGAATCACCATGGCACCCATTTTTCGCGCCCCGTAGGAGGGACGGTTATAACCTACAATGATCGGCTTTCCGACTCTTGCCTGGATGGTATTGGACAAGATTTCATCGGACCGCTCGCGCCCAAGCCGCCTGTCGAAACGAGACATCTCCCCGGGCACCCGGACCTCGACGCGAAGCTCCAATGCACGGTCGGACTCGGGGCTGATTTCAAGACGAAGCGTCCACGGACCGATGGGCGCCTCGACCTGGCCGGGAACCGACGAGCTGCCGAACCAATAGCCCACGGTCTCGATGTCTTCGCCTAAGAATTTCTGGATATGTTTCTGCATCTGTGCCGGCAATTGGGAATAATGTGCGGCCCCGATGTTGCGGGTGAACATCTCATCGTCCCATTTCAACTCTTTAATCTGAATTCCCGTAAGCTCTGCTATTTTTTGAATGGACTCATTCGAAGGCGCCATGCCTTGTAATAGAATGTCAACCTGCTCGTTATCCCGTTCATCAATGATCGCATAGTCGCTGACCTCGATTTTTTCCTTTGCAGCGACGTTCAATAGCGTTGCTGAAGTCACTTGCGCAGACGCCTGTAGAATCATGGAAAACGGCTTCATATCCTTGTCCTTGGAGGGAATCTCAACCATATACACCCGATACATGATATTTTCAATCGCCGGGCCTGTCGCCGACTGGGAATCTTCGACGTCCAGTTTTTCAATCAGAGCCTGGACATCGTTCATTTGTTCCTTCGTCGCTGTAAGAATCAGCTGGTTGGAGCGCCCATCCGCGTACACAGCGTCCAGATTGAAAATATTCCTAATAATTTCCGCCAACTTTTCTGCCGGAGAATGCTTAAGCATAAAGATCTTCGTCACCATCTCGCCGCTCGAAGAGCGCCTTGCCGCCGGTGACTCCACCGCATAGAGGCCCTGCGGCGTTGGTTCTTTCTGTGACACCTCGCGAGGGGATGATGCTGCCAATGAGGTTTCCTTCGGTGTGGATTCCAGCGACGCAACTTCCTGCGACAGTGACAGATCGCAAAGCAAAAGTCCCACAATAGCTATAGACAGGATTCGGGTCTTCATTGTTCAATCTCCTTTCTTTTTACAGGTTCCAGACAACAGTGATTTCACCATTATCCAACGTTCCGTAGAGTGTTCGCTGCGGCGGCGACGACGAGGCCGCTTTTTCGAGTACGATCTTCGGATTCTCGAATTCCGGATAAAACTCCTCGATCATTTTTCCCTTGTACGTTTGTGTATATTTCGTATGCTCAACGCTTAATAATGGATCCGCCGAAGCCGTTTGAGCTAGACGCAGGCGGTTGTTCGCAACCGCCGACATCACGATACATCCGACAATAACGCCGACAGCAAAGGTCACGGCCGGCTGCCTGAGAAGGTCGATGCACGTTATTACCCATGAGGATTTCTGCGGTCGTTCCCGCCAGGCTCGCTTGAAAATCTCTGCTTTCTCTTCACTAGAAAAATCGGGTACGGGGGCCTGATCCAGGTGCTTGAAAATCGAGACAAGGGAATGGTATTCTCTCAGTAATTCCTCCTGCGACTCAAAGCGGTCCTGAAAAAGGGCTTTGAACTCTTCGAATGACAAACGCGGATTTTCCATATATACGCCTTTATTGATTGAGTTTCCCCGCCAGTTTGGCCCGCAGCGCGAGCAACGACCGGCAAATGTGAACCCGGACCGTGCCTTCGCCGCAACCCAGGACACGAGCAATTTCCGCCGTGGGCATATTTTCAAAGTACCGCAGGACAAACGCCGTCCGCTGGTTCACGCTAATCTCTTGCAATGCCTCTTGAATTTGTTGTTGAACGAGAGCTTTGTCCAGTTGTTGATTGCCTGGCTGCTTATCTGCTACCGACGCTTTCACATAGGTTTCATCCACGTCGGGATGATTTCTTTGCCGGGTGTATTTCCGGTAGAAGTCGATTGCCGTGTTGGCCGCGACGGTATTCAGCCAGGCGGCAAACGATCTGCCGGACCGGAACCGGCCGAGATTGCGGAATACTTTCAGCCAGACCTCCTGGACACAATCCTGCACCTGCGAAGGATCCATCACGATCCGATAGCAGATACGATGAACGCGATCGACGTGCCGGCTATACAACCAGGCCGCGGCATCCCTGTCGCCCCTTTGCGCCGCCTTAATCAAGGCTTCATCTGAAACGGGATATTCTCGGTTCATTATTCAAGGAATATATACGAACAATTGCATGAGAGCGCATACAAGAAAAAAAAGATTGGGGCAAATTAAAGGAGGGGTGTCAGGTACTTTTTCTCGGTCTTCCTCTGGGCTGTAAGAAAGCGGGTATTGACACGCCGGAGTCGGCTCGATAGAATCCGGCAACTTTGTTCGGAGCCGCAGGAATCGGGGATTGAAGATGCCAACCCAAGTTTTCGATTCTCCAGTCCTGTGTGTTGTATCTGAAACCTGGGATTTTAAGAGGATAATGGAATGCCGAAACGCAAGGATATTCACAAGGTATTGATCATCGGCTCGGGGCCGATCATTATCGGCCAGGCCTGCGAGTTTGACTATTCGGGCACACAGGCGTGCAAGGCCCTTCGCAAGATGGGATACAAAATCGTGCTGGTCAATTCCAACCCGGCGACGATCATGACCGACCCCGGCATGGCCGACGCGACGTATATCGAGCCGCTCAACGTCAAGACCATCGAGCAGATCATCGCCAAAGAGAAGCCCGACGCCCTGTTGCCCAACCTCGGCGGCCAGACGGGCCTGAACCTCTCGTCGGAGCTGGCCAGGCGAGGCATCCTGGACAAGTACGGCGTGCAAATCATCGGCGTCAAGGCCGACGCCATCGAACGCGGCGAAGACCGGCAGGCGTTCAAGAATACGATGAAGCAGCTCGGCATTGACATGCCCCGAAGCGACATTGCAAACAGCCTCGAAGAGGCTGAAAAAGTGCTCGAAAAAATCGGCCTGCCGTGTGTGATACGCCCCGCCTATACCATGGGCGGCACCGGCGGCGGGCTGGTTTACAACATCGAAGAGTTTCGCACAATCGTCAGCAGAGGGCTCTCAGCCAGTCTCGTCGGCCAGGTCCTCGTGGAGGAATCCGTGCTCGGGTGGGAGGAGCTGGAGCTGGAGGTCGTGCGCGACGCCAAGAACCAGATGATCACCGTGTGCTTCATCGAGAACGTGGACGCCATGGGCGTTCATACGGGCGATTCCTACTGCACCGCCCCCATGCTGACCATAGCGCCGGAATTGCAGAAGCGCCTCCAGAAGCATTCCTACGATATTGTGGAAGCCATCGGCGTCATCGGGGGAACCAACATTCAGTTCGCTCACGACCCCAAGACCGGCCGGGTCGTCGTCATCGAAATCAACCCGCGGACTTCGCGCTCGTCCGCGCTGGCGTCCAAGGCGACCGGTTTCCCCATCGCGATGGTCTCTTCCATGCTGGCCGGCGGCCTGACCATGGACGAGATCCCCTACTGGCGCGATGGCACGCTTGAGAAATACACGCCCTCCGGCGACTACGTGGTCGTTAAATTCGCGCGATGGGCCTTCGAGAAATTCAAAGGCATTGAAGACAAGCTGGGTACGCAGATGCGCGCCGTCGGCGAGGTTATGAGCATCGGCAAGACCTACAAGGAGGCGTTTCAGAAATCCATCCGCTCCCTTGAAATCAACCGTTACGGGCTGGGCTTCGCCAAAGATTTTAACAAGAAGTCGGCGGAGGAGCTGATGGACATGCTCAAAGAACCCACGAGCGAGCGACAGTTCATTATGTACGAGGCCCTGCGCAAAGGCGTCAGCGTCGATGCGCTCTATGAAAAGACGTACATCAAGCCGTGGTTCATCCAGCAGATGAAAGAGCTGGTGGAGTTGGAAGAAAAAATCCTCAAGTACAAAGGCAAGAAGCTGCCGGACAACCTTCTGGTCCAGGCGAAGAAAGATGGCTTCGCAGACAGGTATCTGGCCAGGCTCCTGGGCGTGCCGGAAAAACAGATCAGAGAACGTCGGATCGCGCTGAACGTCGTCGAGGGGTGGGAGCCGGTCCCCGTAAGCGGCGTGGAAAACGCGGCCTACTACTTCTCGACCTATAATGCGCCCGACAAAGTAGAGGTCAGCAAAAAACGCAAGGTCATGGTGCTCGGCGGCGGCCCGAACCGCATCGGCCAGGGCATCGAATTCGACTACTGCTGCGTCCACGCAGCGTTCGCCCTTCGAGACCAGGGCTATGAAACCATTATGGTCAACTGCAACCCTGAGACGGTCTCGACGGACTACGATACATCCGACAAGCTGTACTTCGAGCCGCTCACGGTTGAGGACGTCCTGAGCATCTACAACAAAGAAAAACCCGAGGGCGTGATTGTCCAGTTTGGCGGCCAGACCCCGCTGAATATTGCCGCCGAGCTGGAGCAGGCCGGCGTGAAGATTCTCGGCACCTCGCCGGAAAAGATCGACCTGGCCGAGGACCGAGACCGATTCCGCAAGGTGATGAGACAGCTCGATATCCCCCAACCGGAATCCGGCATGGCCAGCACGCTCGACGAAGCCATCGCAATCGCAAAAGAAATCGGCTACCCGCTCATGGTCCGGCCGTCGTACGTGCTCGGCGGCCGTGCGATGGAGGTCGTGCACGATGAAGAGATGCTCCGATACTACGTCGCACGAGCGACGGACGTCTCGCCGGAACGACCCATCCTGATTGACAAGTTTCTGGAAAACGCCATTGAGGTGGAAGCCGACGCCATCGCCGACGGCACGGATGCGTTTGTCCCCGCGATCATGGAGCACATCGAGCTGGCGGGCATTCACTCGGGCGACTCGGCGTGCGTGCTGCCGCCGGTCAGTATCCCCGAGAAACACCTGCGGACCATCTACGAATACAACCGCAAGATCGCCATCGAGTTCAAGGTCATCGGTTTGATGAACATTCAGTACGCGATCTGCAAGGACGTCGTTTATATCCTCGAGGCCAATCCGCGGGCCTCCAGAACGGTTCCGCTGGTCTCGAAGGTCTGCGGCATCCAAATGGTTCGTATTGCCACGCAGTTGATCATGGGCAAGCGCCTTTCGGACATGAAGTTGACGAGAATGTCCATCCCGCATTTCGGCGTTAAGGAATCGGTGTTCCCCTTCAACATGTTCCCCGAGGTCGATCCGCTGTTGGGCCCGGAGATGCGGTCAACCGGCGAAGTCCTGGGGCTGGCGGATTCGTTCGGGCTGGCGTTCTACAAATCGCAGGAGGCGACGCAACTGACGCTGCCTTCGGAGGGAACCGTCTTGATTACCATTTCAGACGAAGACAAGGCCCCGGCCGTCAAGGTGGCGAAGGAATTCAAGAATCTCGGCTTCAAAATCCTGGCGACCGAAGGCACTCATCAACTGCTGTCGAAGAACGACGTAGCATCGGAACGGATTTTCAAGATGCACGAAGGCCGTCCGAATATTCTCGACTGTATAAAAAACAAAGAAATACAGCTTGTCATCAATACGCCGAGCGGCAAGCAAAGCAAGCATGACGATTCTTACATCCGTAAGGCGGTAATCAAATATAAAATTCCGTACGTCACAACCATCGCCGCTGCCGCAGCCGCGGCCAAGGGTATCGCCGCTTTTCGCAAGAATCCGGGCCAGATTAAGCCGCTCCAGCAGTATCACGCTGAGATAAAGTGAAAGCAGGCGCCGCGTCATAGCGGACACGGAGCACACGAAAGAGCTCGCCGTGAAAAGCTCTACGCTTTCCTACGAGTCGGAGGGAAACACCGGGCCCTAATAGGAGCTATTCTTTGTTTATCAGCTCGTCTATTTCACTAAGATGCAGCTTGAAATGGCGCGGGAAATCAAGGACCATAGCCTTGAGTGATACCTTTTCATTCGAGCCGGATATCCACTCGTTCTGCAGCTTGGCGGCGTTTATGTTTAGCATCACGTGGACGATGTGGAGGTTATTGTATTTCCATAATTGGACCAGGTTGTTCCAGTCTTCCTGCTGGTAGTTCTGGATGGCGATCCACCTGTCGTTATTGCCGTGACTTGCATAGCATGGAAAAATCAGGGGACTTTGCTGGTATTGCAGATGAACGATTCGATGCGTGTTATTCGAGGCCGAATCCACCATGTGCCCGACGATTTGTTTGATGGTGCGATTTTGACTGTTTCGCCGTTCAGTGACAACGTCATTGCAAAGAGCCAATAGCCTGGGCTCCCATTCTTCAACAAGGGATAATAACTCCCGGCCGATTGATTCGAACTCATTCATAATCGCTGCTCTCCAATTCTGCTAAAAGACACACTACAGGGTGAACGTATAAATCCGGCACGGCTTTTAGGATCTGTCCTTCTAAACCGCATACTGCCGCAATATAATACTTTTTCCGTGGCGTTCATAGAAATAATCCGGTATTCAGCAACAGAAGAAAGGCACACATGAATAGGCGCAATTTCCTTCAAACGATGCTTGCGGTGGCAGCGGCCGGCGGCGCTTCGTGCAGCCTGAACACCCGCAATAAAGATGCGGCAAAGCGCTCCAGCGAGAAGCCGCCGAACTTCATTATTATCTTCGCAGACGACCAGGGCTACCAGGACCTCGGCTGCTACGGCTCGCCGGCCATTAAAACTCCTCGAATCGACCGCATAGCTGAAGAAGGGATCCGTTTTACCGATTTTTACGTCACGGCGCCGATCTGCTCACCCTCGCGTGCGGCGTTGTTGACAGGCTGCTATCCGACGCGCGTCGGCATGGGCAACTGGGTGCAGCGTCCGGACTCGCGCATCGGGATTCACCCGGATGAAATCACCTTGGCCGAACTGCTCAAGGGCAGGGGCTACGCGACCGCGTGCATCGGCAAATGGCATCTCGGATTCCTGCCGCCCTTCGTCCCGACGAGCCAGGGTTTTGATTATTACTTCGGCATTTATCACAATCTCGATCTCGAAGCGGATTACTTAGCGGATGAAGGCGGCGTGCCGATCTTTCGCGACGGGCAGGTGGTCAAACGTCCGGCAGACCCCGCCGAGCTGACCGAGTTATACACGCAGGAGGCCGTTGAGTTTATCCGCAGGAGCAAGGATGGGCCGTTCTTTCTGTATTTGCCGCACACCATGCCCCATGAGCCGCTCGGGATCTCGGAGCGATTCAAAGGAAAATCGGCGGGCGGGCTGTACGGCGACGCCATCGAATGTCTCGACTGGAGTACCGGCCGGATACTCGATACGCTGCGGGAACTCGGACTCGACCGCCGCACGATCGTCGTTTACACCTCGGACAACGGGCCGGGGCCGGGCGCCTCGGCGCTGCCCCTGCGAGGACGCAAGCTCACAACCTACGAAGGAGGCTTGCGCGTCCCCTGCATTGTCTGGGGGCCGGGATACGTAGCCGGCGGGCAGGTCTGCCGCGAGCTGGCTACTTCGATGGACTTCTATCCGACGTTTGCCAATATGGCCGGCGCAAAGGTGCCGCGGGATCGGGTCATCGACGGCAGGGACATCGGGCCTTTGTTGACCGATCCGGCCAAGGCAAAATCGCCGCATGACGCCTTCTTTTATCATGGCAGCCTCGGTGAGCTGGCGGCGGTCCGCTGCGGTAAGTGGAAGCTGTTTCTGAATCCGCAGCCCGTGCTCTACGACCTCGAAGCAGACATCGGCGAGCAGCACGACGTCTCTAAAGGAAACGGACCTGTCGTGCGCCGGCTGCGGGATATGGCCATCGCGTTCCAGGAGGACATGCGCCGAAACACGCGCCCCGCAGGGCAAGCACGTTGACTAAGCGGGCTTCCGCCAAACTTCGTCATTTCTTTGAGGTCATCACGATTAGTTTAGCGAATTGACTCGAAAACCTTCTTTAATTGTGCTTCCACATTGGAGGCAATCTCGTGTAATTGCTCGTTGTCAATCATTTCCATTGCCGCCATGGGTTTTATGATCGAAACTACTGTCTTGCCTTCTTTTTCGTAAACGATCACATTACACGGAAGCATAAGTCCAATGTTTTCCTCGGCAAGAATTGCCTTGTGGGCATTCTTTGGATTGCAGGCTCCCAATATCGTGTACTTTTTGAAATCAATCCCCAGTTTCTCTCGGAATTTTTCTCTTACATCGATCTTACTAAGAATCCCAAAGCCTTCTTGCTTTAATGCCTCTGTAACGGCCTCTATCGTCTTCTCAAACGGGATATCCACTTCTTTTGTAAAACCATAATTAAGCATGATACGTCTCCCTTCGGTTTATTCAACTCCATCCTGATTTTAGAGATAATCCCAAAGAGTGTCAGCTTCTCTGTGGAAATCGGGGCCATCTATAAGCATGCCGATAAAGGCGCTTGATCCCAATCTAACTATTTCATAATTGAGCGGCGGCCCCGGGGCATCAGGCTAATGCTTCTTTGCAAAACGCAACGCACTTTTTAACTTCCGCCACGGCGTCCGAGCCCTCGGGGACCGGGTATTCAAGCTCGATATCGGCGGTGAACGTCCACTTTTCTTTCCTCATCAACTGGAGGATTTGCGCTACCGGCGTATCGCCCTGGCCGAAGGGTACGTTCGGGCCGTTATTGGTCTTGCGGTCTTTCAGGTGAAGGCTCAGGATGCGGTCGTGGTGCTTCTGGATAATGGGAATCGGGGATTCGCTCGTGCCGGCGAGGTAATGACCCACGTCGAAGTTGAGCCCGATGTATTTTCCGTACGACAAAATAGGCCCATCGTACGTCGTGGGGGTAATCTTCGTATGGTTGTGGAAGCCGATCATGATCTTATGTTTGTCGGCGAAAGGCCCGAGCCTTTGGGCGGCCTCCTCGGAAAGCTCGCGCGTGATGCCCTTGGCGCCGAGCGCCTTGGCCGCGTTGAAGTAGTAGTCGATCTCGCCGTCCGTCATGCCCGCATCGCCGATGCTGCCGAACTTGACGATGTAGATGTTCACGCCGGCGTCGTTGTACAGTTTGCGGAGTGCCTTGTATTTGTCCATCGGCCCCGACAAGCGCCATTTGAGCTGCTCTTCCTGCTTTTGCTGCTGGGCTTTCTTCTGCTCCTCAGTCATCTGTCCCCGTCCGCCGCGTGCGCCGCTCGGCACGCCTGCGAATTGCTCCGCCGGCTCGCCCATCAGCTCGACCGAGCTGAGCCCGCACTGAACGAGGTATTTCAGAATGTCTTCGGCCGTACTGGGCATACTGCGGAAACTGTAGGTGATAGCCCCGATTTGTACGCCGTTGAATTTGGAGTTGGGTTTGCCCGCTTTCCCGCTGCCCGGTCCGGCCAGGGCATATCGCGACATCATCGTAGAAGCGGCCAGAGCCGCTGCTCCACCCATGAACCCTCGTCTTGAAACCGTTACTTTGCTTTGCTCGTTCATCGTTTGTTCTCCAGAAAAAATATCTATCAGTTCATCCATCCCCCCGGCACATTATTAAATGCTGCAAGTGCCCCGCTGTCAAGCGTTTTGAAGCTACCTTTCGCGGCCTTCCAGCAAGGCAATCAGCTCTTCAGGATGGTCGCTCTGAATGCCGTCGGTATTCCACGCCAGTGCATCCTCCCAACAGGCTGGGCCGCTTTCATCCACGATAACGATTGCCCCTGCCTGGTGGCACTCTTCGGCGAAGTTAGGGGAATAATAACGCCAGACGGCGGCAATAACAGAGGGCCGAAAACGCTTGACGACCTCCGGCACGTTCTCTTGCGGCCCCGGATCGGGCATCAGAATGCACTCAGGGCACAGCCGCCAGACGCGCTCCAGCTTATCGAAATCGGCGTACCACAGGACGTGCCCCGTCATGTCCCATTTCCTGACAAGCTTGACCAGCTTCGGCACGGAAGCATCCTTCAAGTCGAGATAGATGCCCACCCGGCCTTTGCAGAAAGCGAGAATCTCCTCGAACGTGGGAATCCTCTCGCTGCTCCACTTTGGGCCGACCCGGCTGCCGATATCCAACCGCCTCAACTGCTCGAGGGTCATCTGCGAGACGAGTCCTCGCGTCCCATCCGTCACGTAGGAGTCGATTTCCTTGTTATGGACACTCACGATATGGCCGTCGCGCGTCGTCCGCAGATCGACCTCGACAAAATCCACCCCCATCTTGATGGCCGCCTCGTAAGCGGCGAGCGTGTTCTCCGGGATGCCGATATGAGCGCCGCGGTGCGCCACGACGTACACGTCCCCGTGCCGCGGCAAAGGGAGCACCACGACGGGATGCTGCGCCGCCCCCGCGCAATGGATAGATGTAACGCTCAGCAGAACAAGAACAAAATATACAACCGCCCGCGATTTACGTGCACTCATCTGTACTCCCGATATTCCTTAGTCCATGTACACACAGCCGCACCAAGAATTAGCAGTATGCTCAATCGTTTCATAAAAGCAGAATGTCCCCCCTTCGCTCATAGCGAAAAGAAACCTGAATTATTTGTAGGCAACGTCAGGCAAGCCAAGCTCATTGAAGTCTATGTAATCGTGAAGGAATTCATACACTGACACGGGCACTAATCCGCCTTTGTGCCTACTCAGGTCCTTAATCTGTAACCGTTCAACTTCCCTTCTTCGCTGGTAATCTAATCCATAAGCTGTTCCCATGACTTTTGAAGGCTTCACAGATGCATCTATCCCCAACCTCTCCATATTTGTCCCATCGTATCCGAAGCCCAAAAAGTATAGTGCTTGTGCATCGGCTATTAGTTTTCGAGCCTTCTGAAATCCTTTGCGGAGTTCTTTGCTTCCTTCGGGAATGATATCTATGTTTTCGGCCGCAGTACTAATCCAACCTGCGTTGAGCTTCGCCCCATACGGAACGGATTTCAATGGGGTTTCCGGATTGTCAGTTTGCCAGTCCAATCGTCCCAAACAGCCGTACACGTGGACTATACTAAGCTCGTTAAGTACTCTCTTGCACTCTTTTAGTTTTTCCCCGTGCTCTTTCTCAGTTTCCCCGTCAGTGTGGGTGTTCGTGAAGCTCTGAAACAAACGGTGCTCAAAAGACCGATCGTAGTTGAAAGAAACGATTGACAGCTGATTCTTTTGGAAATCTTCAAGCGGAGCATTGAGCCTGTCAAATAGACGTTGATACCAGTCTCCCTTCGCTTCCAACCTTAGGCCAGCTCTTTCCTCACATTGCAGCAATGCCATTGCAATTGCTGCCTTGCCTCTTTTGATATGTGTGGGGTTGTGCCCAAGCCAAGCATCGATTGAAAGAGGTTTCGCTTCTTTAAGGACTCTGGGGAAATCAGGAGTTTTAGTCCAGTTCTGTTCTCCCAGAAATCCACACGCCTCCTGAAACAACTTAAATTCGTTTTTGTCCTTGCTGCTGAGGTTGTCGAGGATTTGCGTGACAAGTTCGCTGCCGGTAGGAAAGCCAAAATCCCAACTTGCCCCCGCACCTAAGACCAAGACAGTTTTGAGCTCAACCATGCCAAGTGATTATATCTGGGACTATCCTGTTGGTCAACGCTTGATCTCGCGTAACAGCCTACTCTCATAGTCGTTCCCATATGTAGCCGCTCCGACGCCATGATGCCGTCTGGTTCCTACGTTCCTTCTTTCTGAGTGGAAATCGGGTGACATCTTACTTATTTCTTACCCTTTGCTCTTTCCGTTTCGCATCTCCCATAAACAGTGTACATCTGTGTGAATCCGTGTCGTTCCTGATTTACGGTTATCTAATAGGGACAGACCCGAAAAGATTTCTCTGGGATTTTTTACCATTATAAAACTTCTTTATAAGTGGCTAATACAATATTGTAAGCATTAGCCTCTGATATATTATAGAGGTATTGGCGTTTCGCTCGCGTCTTCGGGATATTGATTATATAGTTTTTAATACTTTCGTCATTGTAAGATATCAATTGAATATTTGTCTTACCTGCATTAAGGCTAGTTTTAATATATTTCATCGAAGGGATTGTATATCTTATGCTTGAGTTGATGATTACTTCATAATCACTATTTGTGGCATTATCTATGTAACAATTGCGGCATTGCGGTAATAGAACTCTTTTCAGTTCAGATACCGGTAATAGAACAATAAATACACATATAAAATAATAGATAAATCCTTTAAAAGTTCTGCCTCGGCCTTTCAAAGAAACCAAGTAGGGTATCCCTGTCTTATTTACTAAGAAATTACCTAATATTAATCCAGCAAAGATAGAAAATCCAAATACTATTATGCTGATGTAATCAGAACTTACACTATGGTCCTTAAAAATTGTTGTTGGCACGGATTCTATAACAACTTTCCAGTGGTTGATTCTTTGTGTACCATCGAAATGTATAGGGATTGCATACTTTTCAGGAAGCTCCGTGAACAAAATACTGTATAGTGGATTTTTAAATTCAAGTGTTAATAATTCGCGCTCAGTTCCAATATCAGCAAGTCTTCCTGAAAATGCTCCTGTTTCTTCATCTAAAGAAACAGGTTTAATTTCAATATAGGCGCTTGTGTCAATATTAGTAGCTTTGCGAAATAATTCTTCTCTCTTTGCTTCTAATGCCTCTAGCTCTTGGTCTTGTTTTTCGTTACTTTCTTTTGCAGCGATGATAGCTGCACTACGCTGGGCCCTTTTTGTAGGATTTATTGTATTATACCCATAATATACAGTTATGCCTCCAATTATAATTAAACCGAATATCATATCCCCTCTTGCTCTATCCTCAGTAATAACCGCAATAAATATAAGGCATGATAGTACTGATAATATAAACAAAATTATAAAACGTTTCCATTCTATTGTTTCAGAGTTGATGTAGCCAAGATATATCGATAATCCTACAGATACAATAACTACCAAAAGCAAAAGAAGGCGAATTGGTACGTCAAAATTAGGGAAATAGCAGCGCGCATGATAAATAAAAAAGAGAATAATTGGCACTATAACCATCGAAATAATGATTATTTCCATTTTATTTGACCTTTCGAAATCACTGCCTGCTAAATAATTAGGCAAATCGGGGGACATCTTACTTATTTCTTTCCCTCTGCTCTTTCCGTTTCGTATCTACCATAAACAGTGTAAACCTGTGTAAATCCGTGTCTAATCTCAGCAGTGCCAATCGGTGTCTGAGTGATTCTGCCTTTAGCCCTTCGGGAACGGATCGCCGCTTTCCTTCTTGTATTGGGCGAACAAGCTCCGATGCTCCGCCAAAACTTGCCGGAAAGCAGGATTGCCGACGAGGTTCTCCATCTCTCCCGGATCGTTTTTCATATCGATCAGCATTTCCGGCTGCTTGCCTTGATCGAAGAGGTAATACTTGAAATTCTCCGTCCGTATCATTCGGCCCCGCATGTCGATGGGCTTGCCGTCTTGCCGCAAGTCCTGAACGAAATGCGTCGAGCACGCAACATATTCTCTCTTCCTCGCGGGGCTTGCGCCTTCGGCGATCCGGCGGAGGCTCATCCCCTTACACTTCGGCGGGACGCTCACGCCGGCGTAATCGCAAATCGTCGGCATAATATCCAGGCCGTTATTGACTAAAAAATCGCTCGTGCCCGTTTTCGTCGTGCCTTTCTGGCTGATGATAAAAGGTATCCGCGAACATTCATCATAAAACATATTCTTCTGCGCCCAGCGGTGCGCGCCTTGACCGTCGCCGTGGTCGGCGGTGAAGATGACCACCGTATCATTCTCAAGGTTCAATTCCCGAAGCGCCGCAAAGACCTTGCCCATCTGCTTATCCGCCAGCTCCACCATGCGGTAGTACGCCCAGCGGTACTTTCGCCAGTCATCGGCGCCCCACAGCTCCAGCGGCGCGAACATTCTCTTATCCGTATCCTGGAATTTCGCGCGGAGCCGGGCCTGCCAGAGGACCTCCAGCGCATCCGATTGGTTCCTCGCTTTTTCGAGATTGGCCGGAGCGGGCGGGCACTTTTCCGCGGGTGGAACCTCTCCAATATCACCGTCCGGCAAAGGCTGGCTCCGGCCGTACTGGCAGATATTGTGCGGATTCATTAGAGAGAAAACGACGAAGAACGGCTTATTCCTGTTCTTCTCGATAAACTCGATGGTTGGCGCTGCAATCTCGAAGTCCAGGGCGTCGAACGTCCGGTCGTAGCCGCTCTTGTCGGCGGTGCTTTTCTTGAAGGGGTACGGCAGATGCCACTTGCCAAAATAACCCGTCGCGTAGCCGGCCTTGCGAAGCACCATCCCGATATTCGGAAATTCGTCCGCGTCGATCCGGCTTGTGTCATTCGTCTGTTTGCCGTGCTCGTGCGGGTAGCGGCCGGTAAATATCGACGTGCGATTGGGCACGCACAGCGGATTCGCGCAGTAGGCTTTCGTGAAGCGCATCCCGCCGGCGGCGAGACTATCCATGTTGGGCGTATTGATATAGTCATGCCCCATGACACAGCTCATGGCGTCGGCAAACTGCTGATCCGTCATGATAAGGACAATGTTCGGCCGCTTCGCCCCGGCCGCCGGCAACCGCCCCGCTACTCCCGCCACCGCCGCCACGCCGAGCGTCTTAATAAAGTCTCTTCGTTTCATGTTGCGGGTCTCCTGCCATTTCTACCGCTTGAGGCATATTCAGCCAAGACTACACAATGGCCCTGTCTTTGACTTTTCTTAACCGTCGTATTCTAAGCGATGAGGCATCAAACAACAACGGTCTGCCTTGATTTTCCTTGCTTGCCGTGCAGGAACTGGGTATATTGGACCCGAGATTAGTCATAGAAGAAAGTGAGGGCAGAATCATGTCTCCATCCGTTCGTACCTATGTCCTTGTCCTTCTTGCGGTGTTAGCATTCATCACGTATGCGGTTTTCCTCCATTGCCTCGGCATGAATGAGACTTATTGCGCTCCTTTTGCTATCTCAACGGCGGTCGCACTATGGCTGGCCTACAGTCCTGGTCAACATAGGGCAAAGAGGAGATCACACGACCCGTCACTCGATGCGCAGATCAAGGATTGGGCTCGCGATAAGCATATTTACGTACATTCTGGCCACAAAACCACAACCTGCGGCAACACGGTGTTTCTCGGGAACGGTTTCCCATTGGGCAGTCCTGAGAAGGCCCCAGATATACTTCTCGAAGGATATTGGCCCGACCTGTCTTTGAACGAAAAGAAGGACATCATTCTGCGATTGTGGCAAGACTCTGGGGCTATGATATCCATCTTGAAGTCTCTGCAAGAAAAGCATCCCGTTTCCCCAAAAAACACAGACAAACCTGTGGCTGAATCCGAAATAAAGTACAGTTTTGTGGCCTCAACTGAAGAGTGGCTCAGTGATTTTACGGTGTTGATGCCATTGAAGTTGGTTCGCGCTATCGAAGAATGGGTAAGAAACCACCCCTTGGAAGGAGAAGACCTCTTAGATGCTGTCCGTTCGTTCTTACATACTCCCGATGATGCTCTTCTTCCATATTGGGCACCCCTGTCCTACGCTACCAAGAGTGCGATATGGGAAGAGTGGTTGGACGACCCCGCCAAAACAGGAGACATACTAACAAAGCTGAAAACCGGTGGTTATCCGATATGACAGTGACGTCTTACTAAAGTAGATTAAATTAGGAAAGTAGGGACAGCCAAGTTTCTCCCTAGTTTCTCGAACCTTCATATAAATTACCTTGGCGCAAATCTGATGAATGGCTCTTTCGCAATGAATCGTTTGAAACAACATCTATAAAATTATCTTGCGAACTCAATGCGTAATCTAAAGAATTCAATTTCATCAAAGATAATTCCTGGGGGACACCTTACTGATTTCTTTCCCTGCTTCTGTTTCGCATCTGGCATGGATTCCCGCTTTCGCGGGAATGACAGCGGGAATGGTGCGACGCGTCGCACCCTGCGCCCTTAAATCAGTCTTAGTTTTGGCGTGCCCAGAAAAATATGCCTATGACAGCCGCAACAAAAGGTACAATAACAATGGCATACGCGGTGATCACCCAGAGCCAATCGGAGAATGAATCGGACAATGGATGTAGTGGACGGGGATTTATTTTCAGAGCGTCTGTCTCTTCTTCTGTGCAGAATACCTCTTCGATCCCCTCGTCAACATCCCCACAGTAGGGCCAAGGCCAAATATCAGGGATACTCACACAATTATCGGAACAAGGTTCACCGATTTTAGGATATCGGTCTATGATTTCTTGCGTTTGTTCGCCAGCCATTCTCACACCTCCTCTACAAACCATACGTCACATTCCAGCAAACGCCAACTGGGATAGAAAAGGAGACGTGAACAAAAGGGGGACAAAAGGGGACATTGTCAATCCTGTTCGGCACAAGAATTGCGAGGTGATTTATAGGGGAGAATTAGCCCTCCAAAGATTTTTTGCAAATTACCTATTTTAAACTTGCGCCCTGTGCACGTCCCTGTTTAAATGCCTTCCATGAGCCAGAAAAGGCATAAGATAAAAGACAGTGAACTCCAGGGTTTCAAATACTTCAACGCCATCTCCGGGATGCTGGAGAGCTTACACGAGGCTGGCGGTCACTATGACCGGGCGGGCAACCGGACGCTGCACATGGACCAGTACATGTCCCTGCTGCTTCTGTACATGTTCAATCCGATCTGCACATCGCTTCGGGGTATTCAGCAGGCCAGTGAACTCCAAAAGGTTCAACGCACGTTAGGATGCTCCCGTGCGTCGCTGGGCAGCTTGTCGGAGGCGGCCACGGTCTTCGACAGCGTGTTGATGGACGAGATTGTCGCAGCGCTGGCCGCTCAACTGCGACCGATCTCCAGCCATGCCAAGCTGGAGGATATTCACGCGATTCTGACGGCCGTGGACGGCACGTTGATCCGTGCCCTGCCCAAGATGACCTGGGCCTTATGGAAAAGCGAACAGAACGCGGTTAAGGCCCATACGCAGTTCGACCTTCAAAAGTATGTCCCGCTCAAAATAACGATTACCGAAGGCCGTTCCAGTGAAATAGAGGTTCTGGCCGACCATCTGGAATCCGGCCGCATCTATGTGAAAGACCGTGGGTATGTCGGCTTGGCGTTGTTTCAGCAGATATTAGACGCCGGCAGCTCCTTTGTCTGCCGGCTCAAAGACAACAGCGTTTACGAATGTCTGCAAGAGTATGAACTGACGGACGATGCGTTGGCGGCTGGAATCGTTTTTGATAAAAAGGTTCGTCTGGGCTGCGACTCCAAAATGAAAAAACACCTGTCGGTGCCGGTCCGGCTCATTGCGATTCGATGTACGCCGCATAAGAAACGGTATAAGATCGGCCGTGGAGGACCCGAGCAAGGCGAAACGCTGCTGATCGCGACAGACCTGTTCGATCCGGACGCGGATGGGATCGCGTTGATCTTCAAGCATCGCTGGGCGGTGGAGATATTCTTTCGCTTTTTCAAGCATGTTCTGGGCTGCCGGCATCTGCTCAGTCATAACCAGAACGGTATCGAATTGCAGACCTACGCGGCCATTATCGCCTGTATGTTGATCGCCTTGTGGACGGGACGTAAGCCGACCCTGCGGACGTATGAAATGCTGTGCTGGTATTTCACCGGCATGGCCGACGAAGCAGAGCTGATCAGTCATATTCAGCGTCTTCAAAAAATTGCGTAACCGGTTGCAGGCTCAATCCCCGCCCCGATTGCAGCCCGGATTGATGCTGCGCCCATCCCGCGAACGCGTCCCTGCACATAGCCTTGACGACCAGAGGCGGCCGAGATAGTGTACATCAGGTAAGCGGGCCGGTCAGACAGCAAATCCCGGGCCGAACAGGATTGAGAATGTCCCCTTTTCCCCGGTAGAGGTACGCCGAAAAAACAGCGCCATGCCGGATTCTGGGGCAGAATGACGGATTCTGACGAGGGAACAGGCCAGAATTGATGGCCAGAGCTATTGAAATCGGATGACGTACCTGGATATCATGGGATGTGTCCCGTGCAGGAGTACAATTTATGAGGTCAAATGGGAAATCCCAGTTGATAGGTGTTGGCCAGTCCGGTAGCATTTACCTCAGGTTTGTGTGTGGAGTCATGGGTATATGACAAGTATACCATAGAAGAGTTTCGCCGTTCCATCTGATGAATGTCCGAAGGAGGTCACCATGAATCAGCAAAGTACGAAGACAACGGACACGAACAATCCTGGTATCGTAATGGCGATGTTGGACCGCCGCGCCTTCCTGCGTGCAGGGGCGATGGGATTGGCCGCATCCCTTTGGGACCTGACCGAACCGGTGCATGCTGCGAGTGCCACGGCGGGCGGCCGAGATTCCGCACGCCGGCCCAACGTCCTGTTTGTCTTCTCCGACATGCAGCGGGCGTATTCCATGGGCTGTTACGGCGACGCCAATGCCCGCACCCCGGTTCTCGATGCCTTTGCCAGGCAAGGCGCCCGGTTGGACGCCGCAATGTCGAACACGCCGGTTTGTTGCCCTTATCGTGCCTGTCTGATGTCGGGCCAATATGCCCATCGCCACGGTGTGATGAGTAACGGCGTCACATTCCGTCCCACGGTCAAATGTATCGCCGAGACGTTCCGCGACGCCGGCTACGAGACCGGATATTCCGGAAAATGGCACATCATCCCACCCAACGATGCCCAGGACCCGACGTACGGCTTCCCGGCGCGGAATACCGAGTTCGGCTTTTACCGTACCGACCGTCAGTCCGCCAACGTGACCAATGTGGCTCTCAAGTTCATCACGGAAAAGAGCAAAGGCTCAAAGCCGTGGATGCTTTTCGTTTCCTGGATTCTCCCCCACAGCCCCTACAAGGCTCCCGAAGGATATGTCGAGCACTTCTCTAAGATTGCGATTCCGCCCAACGTCCCCGAGGGATTGCCTGCCGAGAACGCGAAGCAGTGCTTACCTGACTATTACGGGATGATCGAAAGCCTCGATGATGAATTCAAACGCATCCTTCAGGCTCTGGATCAGGCCGGTGTCGCAGACGACACGATTGTTGTGTACTCCTCCGACCATGGGGACATGATCGGTTGCCAGGGCCTTAAGGCCAAGCGCTGGCCCTATGAGGAATCGGCGCGCATTCCGTTCCTGATCCGCTATCCACGGGCCATCAAGCCCGGCACGGTCATCGCTGATCCGTTCGGCTCACCCGACGTCTATCCGACGCTGGCCGGTCTGGCCGGGCTCAAGGCGCCCGCCGGCGTGGACGGCGCTGATTTCTCGCCCTTGTTACGGGGCGAAACCACGAAGCCGCCGCGTGACTACGTCTATCTCGAAATGCAGTACGCCTATGTCCCGTGGCCCGGTTGGAGGGCTTTGCGCACGCGTCAGCACATGTACGCGCGCACTAAAGACAAGCCCTGGTTCCTCTTCGATCTGAAGAATGATCCCTGGGAGAAGAAGAACCTTGTGGACGATCCATCCCAGAAGGCGCTGGTCAAAGAATTCGACGATCGCATGGCGTCGATCATGCGCCAGACAGGTGATTCATGGGACATCGAGGCTACGACGGGCGACTTGGAGTCCTGGGTCCCCGGCGGCCCGAAACAACAGTCCCAGAATCTTGGCGTCAACTTTCCGGGTAAGGCGGCCCGCCAGGTCGAAGGGAATCGAAAGGCAAAAGCCCAACAAGGCAAGCGCGCCAAACGTCAAAAGGCTGACGCGCTGACCGGCCAAGGTGCCGGCCAGGAAGAGTAAGCCAGGCATCTTTTTCGGTGTTCTGGCCGAGGGCTATGGCTCATCGCCTGCCAAGCTTGGCAGGCGAAGATTTATCCTGAATGAATCATCATCCATGACTACAACGCATAGCCTATTGTATTTATCAACAAAGTCATGGGGGGGAAATGAAAAAACAGATGAATACGGTGATAATTATCACAGAGTGACACTCCCCCGTATTTCTTCTCGCGTGCTCCCAGTGTAAAACGCTTTCGGCGTCGGGTAAAAAGGTCAATCCCCTTCTATTTTCCTTAGTTTCCTGTATTGAACCTTCGGCTAAAGGGGCAAGGTCATTGTTTATCCGTAGAAGGTTGAGTTGCTGAAATTTTTTTGGGGCTGTCTGCCACTTCCAATAATTTTTTCAAAAGCTTAATGCAAATTAAATAGACAAGCACGGGCAAAGGCAGATCAGCAACGTAAGCAATATCCTCTACAAACCTTGGCATTCTCCCGCTACCCGATGTTGTTGCAAGAAATTCAACCAATTGGTGAACCCAACCAAAGGAAGATATTGCCAACAGCACGGAAATCCATTCCATTGCTCCGAACGCCCTCCATCTAAACATCAGGTATGAGGTGTACATCATATATATACCCAGTACCAACGCTCCGCCTGAAATAATAAGCCAAAGACATAGGATAACCAGATTATCTCTCTGAATCGAAAAAATAAAAACAATGGCGAAACAAAACAACGAGATTCCCAAGAGGAGGCCGAGGATGCTAATTCCTTGAAGGACCAATCTGGCAATATTCTTTTTTAGTTGAGCCATTTGTTCTACCTTTCACAGAACCAGGAAAGAGATATCTGTTGCTAATCCTTGGTCGCAGATATTCAGACCAAAATAATCGACAACTGTTCATCTTCACTGCAACAGAACTAATAGGCTAACAGAGACACACCTTATTTCCTTCCGTCCCGGCTTCTTGGATAGAGGCATCCCTGGGTCTTCTCATCGGGCATTGGCCTCTTTCTTTTTCTCATCCGCATATACATAAAGTGCCAGTATGAAAAGCAGTGTGAATAGATGATCGAACTTGTCTCCCGCGGAAGATCGCACCCACCATTTGACCCTATGTAAAGCATCTTCAATTATCTCGGCCGTCTCTTTTGGAAGTCCTGTCTTCTCTAAATCCTTCGCGATGTATTGAATCTCTTTCTCCATTTGAGCGCGAAATCTTGAGTCCGCCTCCCTGCCTTCATGATTCAAATAGAAATAGACACCTAACAGGATAACAAACGGTAACGCCTTCTTGACGACTTGCCCTATCATTTTGCCTATTCCCTGAACAGCAAACATCGCTGGGCGTCCTGCGTATTGCCTGCTAAGTTGCTCCCAAGAGTCCTTCTTCTTGTCCGCATTGTTCATAATCGCCACCTCGCTTTCTATGTATCTTTCCCGCACCACGATTGAATAGCACCAATTGGGAATATCTCAGCCTTACATCTCGTTTCTCCTGTTTGCTCTCGGATGTCCCCGTACCGCCTTCGTATAAAAATGGTAGCAGAACGGAAAGCTGACGGCAAAGGGAAAATCAGCGAATTGGATGAAAAAAGACCTCGCGGCACTTGCCCGATATCCGGCTGTCGGCTGAGGGGCTATAAGGAACCGAGATGGAAGATTGCCACGCTTCCCCTTCGGCAAGGCTCAGGGCTGAAGGCTTATTCGCAATGACTGTTTTCGAGCAGATTCCTCGGCGGAGTTTACCCCCTCTACTCGCTTGAGGCAGGCTCTAAGCGGAGCCGAATGGGCTCGGAATGACCGCTTCGCGTGAAGCGGCAGCGAGAATTGAGCATCGAGCATCTCCCTAAGGGACGCCTTACGGCGGAGTATCAAGAATCCAGCCCGTCGCTGTGAGGTATTGACGGACTGAGGGGTTTGGGGTATTGTGTGGGCCGGGTCAGAATTGGGACCGAACCGTAAATCACAATCAACATGGAGAATTTGAAAATGAACAGACGAGAGTTTTTGGCGGTGGCGGGCGCCGCAGGGGCCACGGGGACGAGCTCCTTAGCGGCGGCTGCGGGCGGCGACGACGGCAAACAGCAGTACCTTGAGTTCCGGGAATATCATCTGCACGTGGGCTCGAAGAAAAACCTGGTCGGCAACTTCCTGCGTGACGTGGGCATCCCGGCGATGAATCGCATCGGCATCGGCCCGGTCGGCGTTTTCAACGCGGTCTATGGGCCCAACGCCCCGACGCTGTACGTCCTGCTCGTGCACAAGTCGCTCGATACGGTGGCGAACTCCTCTTCGCTGCTGATGGCGGATGACGAGTATCGCAAGGCCGGGGCGGAGTTTGTCGATGCTCCCTTGTCCGAGCCGGCGTACGTCCGCGTGGAAAGCTCGCTGCTGCTCGCCTTCAAGGGCATGCCCAAGCTGCACGTTCCGGAGAAGAAATCTCGCATTTTCGAGCTTCGCCGGTACGAGAGTCACAGCATCAAGGCGGGCAAGAAGAAGGTCGAGATGTTCAACGAGGGCGGCGAAATAGGGATTTTTCTCAAGACGGGCCTGGAGCCGGTGTTCTTCGGCGAAACGATCATCGGGCCGAGAATGCCGAACCTGACCTATATGCTGGTCTTTGAGGATATGGCGGACCGCGATAAAAAATGGAAGGTATTCGGCGGTTCTCCGGAGTGGAAACAACTCAGCGGCGACCCGCAGTACAAAGACACGGTCTCGAATATCACGGATATCATCCTTCAGCCGGCGCCGTACTCGCAGATATAGCCCGTCAATTCGGTACGGCCGGTTTGGCGCCGAGAATCTGGAGTGTGCTTTCGATGACCGGCAGGGTTTTGGTCGTGACCTTCGGGTCGTGGAAATTGCCGGTGACGTTCATTCGGACGACGCCCTGGCCCAGACCTTCGGTGAGGGATTGGAAGATCGAGGGGTCGTCCGTGGCGAGTCGCCGGCCTCGCGCGATGAGGCTCAGATCGACGCTTTGCGTTTTCAGGTCCAACTGGCCCGAGCCGTAAAAGGCAACGTCGCGGCCGGATAAGTCGAGCTTCTTGACGAGCAGGCCGTTCTGCCGGATGTACGAATCGACGAACATCTGGTCAAAGGCGTAATCCTGCGGCTCCGTCAGTTGCAAGACGCTCAGGAGCTTGGCCAACGGCGAGAGTTTGCCGACCTGCATGTCGTTTATTTGCAGCTTGCACGCGCCGACGCGAGAAGAATTATCGCCGATTCGGGCATTGACGCTGAACGAGCCGTTCATTTTTCCGCTCGTATGGCCGTTCTCGGGGACCTTCCGTGATTCCGTATCGGAGAGAAATTGTTTCAGGTCCACGTTGTTGAAGCCCGTCTGGAGGACGTATTCTCCGGCCTGGCCGGCCGGCTGCTTGAAAGTAAACTTGCCTTTGAGCTTTCCGCCGTACCAGTCGGCGGTCAGGTCTTCGGTGGACCATTGCCGTACGGCGGGATCATAGAGAATATTCGCCTTCAAGGCGGTGAGCAATTTGCCCTTGATTCTCATCGTTCCATCGTCTATGGTGGCTTGGCAGCGGGTCAGCCCTTCGCCGGTTTTATACGTGCCCTCTGTGTTTAATGCGGCGTCCAAACGCATTTTGGAGCCGGACATCTCGAAACCACACTCGCTGAGCGTGACGGCGCCGCCGAATTCAATTGATTTTCCGCCGTCCTCCGTTCTGAGGATGCGGATATTCTCAAAACCCAAATCAAATGTGCCGTTGGGGTCGAGCTTGTCAAATAAGGGCTGAACATGCAAGGGCAGTATTCGAGCGAACTGTTCGTCGAAATGAACGCCATGGGCGTCGAGATCGAGGACGGCGCTGCTGAAGGCTTGATCGCTGAGCGCGACCTCGCCATTTAGTTTCATGGTGGCTTTGGTTCCGTTGCCGGGTATGTCATCGCCTATGGTTGCGGCAAGATTATCGAACGTGATCTGGTTGGCGTCTATCGTCAGGGTCCCGGTGACGTCCGTGAGCAGGTAGCACAGGCTGGGGATGATAACGCTGTCGTTGAGGCATTTCAAAGTGATGCTGTATTCGGGCGGCTTCGTGAGACTTGTTTTGTGCAAATCGACGCCGACGTTCACTTTTCCCTCGGGCTTCAAGTCCGAGGCGATTTTCTCCAGTGAGCGGGGCAGTAAAGCGAGCAGATCGCTGTCTAACTGGGTCTGTTCGAGTTTCAGTACAATGTCATACAGGAGCTGGCCACCTTCGCCGACCGGCCGGACCTGGCCCGCCAAAGAAATCAGCCCATTTTTGTGCCGGCCGGAGAAGTCCTTGACGGTGATCAAATCGGGTGTGAAGACGGCCTTGGCCGTTATGCCGGAGACGGCAAATGGAAGCTGCTCGCACTTCAAAGAAGCCTCCTTGAAGGATAAATCCGCCGTGAAGCTCAGCGGCTGGCCCGTTCTGGTCGATACCTTGACTTCTCCATCGGCCAGACCCGCCGGGCTAAACTGCCTGAGTAAGTTTTTCTGTCGCGTCGGCAGTGCCGCTTCCAGCGTCGAGTCCAGCGGCATGTTCTTGACCCGGATCGAGATATCGTACCTCACGTGTTCTGAACCGTCGGGAGTTATTTCGCCATTTACGGTAATCCTGCGATCGTTTGCGTCGGAGACGATATCTGAGAAAATCACTTGGCCCGCCTCGAAAGAAAGCCTGCCGCTCAGATCGTTCAGCGGATAAGGAAAGTACCGGCAAACGGCATCGGTCCCGCGAAGCTCGACTGTCAGCTTGTCGTGTATGTCGGTTTGCGCCGTTCGGCTGAACCGGTAGTCTATCGCCGCGAAGCCCGTTGGGGAAAAGTCGCACCAGAATTCCTGCTGCCTGGCGTTCAGCGCATCATATAAGTCGCTGTCCAGCGACATCTTGTCACTTCTCATCTGGATTTCGTATTGCCAATGCGAATCCGTGTCTTTGGCTGAGCCGTCAAAAGAAAGCTCGACGTCACCGTGCCTGCCCTTCAAATTGTTCAATTTTACGCTGCGTTCGGTAAACTCAATTGGGCCGGCCAGATGCTCTATTGGGTATTGGAACTTCTGGTGGCAGAAGGCGACGTCCTTGCAGTACACCGTGCCGGATAGGGCGCTTGCGCTCAACCGGTTCAGGTTCCCGGACGCCCGAAAGTCAACGTCTATTTTTCCATGCGGCTGGTACTGCTCGAAGAATCTTTGCAGCGCGGCAACAGGGCCGGGCTTCTCCAGCAAGGCGGACCCTGCCAATGCAAGCCTTTGCAGTACAGGGCTGCGCCTGGAATCCAAATTCTTTATCGTCAGCTTCAGCGAGAACGCGTCGTCCTGGTCGTAAGTCAGCTCAGCAGCCAGCACGTCTATTATCCATGCCATCTCAAGATCGGGCACATCAACGGACGAAATTCCGCCCGCGATTGTAACACGGCCCGGTTTCCAGTATCCCGTCAGACGACTCTTGCCAAAACCGGAAGCCATAGCAGCCGTGGCGATCTCGAAGCGATAGCCTTTTCCGCTTTCCTGGTCAAATTCGAGTCGTGCATCCAGGGGTGTGCGAAGGGCAACCTTTGTCCCGCTTTGCGAAATCTTGCTATATTCCAGCATTCCATCGCTGAGGTGAATACTCGGCATTCTGCGTGTGCCGCTCTTGAGCGGCAGGATCTTGAGCTCAGACAGATTCCATTGCCCCGTGTCAAGGTTGTGCCGGGCGTTGAAAACGAAACCGCTGACATCTATGACTTTGAGGCGTGGCCGCAGCAGCAGGAAGCTGCTCGGGCTGAAACGTGCATAGACGTTTTCCGCGCTGAGTATAGCCTCGTTGCTCGGCTCCTTGTAGGGGTCGGTTACTTTATTGTAGGGGCCGATTACGAGGTTCTTTATATAGACCGAACCATCCGTGTGAAACGCAACGGATTCGGTCCTGATTCTTGTGTTGGTCAGCCCGGCGATCTGCCGCATGGCGATGTAGCACAGGGCCCTGCCGGCAGCGATGTAGAATACCCACAGCAGGACGGCCAAAATCGCGTACGTCAGGAGCCGGCGAATAATTGTTTTGGATCGGGTCATGAAAAACGCAAATCGCTTTCGATTTGTTCCTTTGGTATTCTCAACAATCGACCGTTTGCTTTACACTTTCCTGATTGCTTTATCGGCAATATCCCGCCGGCAGTAAGCGCCTTCGAAGTGAATTTTATCCACAGACTGGTAGGCTTTTGCCTTTGCTTCGGCGATTGTCTTTCCCAGGGCGGTCACGCCGAGGACCCTGCCGCCGCTGGTCACAATATCGCCGTCGTGTTCGGCCGTGCCGGCATGGAACACCATCACCTCACCGGGCTGAAGTGCTTCTTTCAGGCCGGTTATCTTTTTGCCTTTTTCGTAGCTGCCCGGATACCCTTGTGAAGCCATAACGACGCATACGGCCGGCCGAGGGTCCCACTTGAGGGTTACCTCGTCGAGCGTCCCATCGCAAACGGCCAGAAGCACTTCGAGTAAATCGCTTTTGAGCCGCATGAGAATCGGCTGGGTTTCAGGATCGCCGAAGCGGACGTTGAATTCCAGCACTCTGGGCCCGCCGGCTGTAATCATCAGCCCGGCGTACAAAACGCCTTTGTAAGGTGTATCATTTCGATTCATGCCATCGACCAGCGGCACAAGAATTTCCCGCGTAATCTGGTTCAGCAGGTTTTCAGTGACCACGGGTGCGGGGCTGTAGGCGCCCATGCCGCCCGTATTCGGCCCGGTATCCCCGTCGCCGATAGGCTTGTGGTCCTGCGCTGATTCCATAAGGTAGATGTTGCGGCCGTCCACAAAGGCCAGAATCGATGCTTCCTCGCCGAGCAGCTTGTCTTCGACGACGATTCTGTCGCCTGCGGGGCCGAATATCCTGTCCCGCATGATTCTTTCAGCCGCCAAGATGCCGTCTGAGGGGTCGTCGCAGACGAAAACGCCTTTGCCCTGTGCAAGCCCGGCCGCTTTGATCACTACTGGTTCATCCCGGCTGGCGATGTACGCCTTGGCGTCGCTGAACCTGTCGAAGGTTCTGCCTTCGGCCGTGGAGATGCTGCTGGATCGCATCAACTGTTTTGCAAATGCTTTATCCGCTTCGAGCTGCGCCGCCGCGGCGCTCGGTCCGAACGCCTTTATACCCGCTGCTTCAAACGCATCGACCAGCCCCGCGGCCAGCGGATCTTCCGGGCCGACGACGACAAGACCCACGTTGTTCTGGATTGCGAAATCCAGGAGCTTTTCCGTATCAGTAGCTGCGATGGGTATATTCTGGCCGCATTGGGTCGTGCCGGGATTGCCCGGAGCGATGTAGAGTTTCTTCAGGTCCTTTGATTGGGCCAGTTTCCATGCGATCGCGTGCTCGCGCCCGCCGCCGCCGACTAACAATACGTTCATCCGTCACCTCGAATAGCGTCGATCTATCTTTCATTCCCGTGTGAGCGGGAGTTCGTAGGCCGGGCAATAATCTACCAGAACAGGCGGTTTTTAACAAGTCTTTTCGGCCTCGGTGAAAGACTCCGAGGGGCGGGCGGGGCCGGTGAGAGATTGGGAATTGGTTCTATATTTCGAGTTTAGGCTTTAACCTTGACGGCAGGAGTTTATAATAGGTGAGCCTTGGTATTGTGCCGCGAGGCATGAAGCCTTGAAGGGAAGAGAAATGCGCAATAAATGGATTTTTGGGTTAACGGTCGGTGCTCTGTTAGCTGTACTGAATCTTGCCGGGTGCTATGAGCCTGTGAACTTTCCGGAGGTAGTGAGTCCGCCGAAACCTCCGATGACGATACTTCCGGCCTATTATCGCATCATCGGCACGTCGGTTCAGGGTTATCCCCTTGTGTGCCAGGTAATTGGGCAAGGGCCGGATGTGACTCTTGTTATGGCAACCATTCATGGCAGCGAGCCCGCCGGGACGCCGCTCGTGCGACGGCTGGCAAGACATCTGCAAGAGTATCCGGAGCTGCTAATGAATAGGCGGACCGTGGTGCTTCTGCCCGTGGCCAATCCCGACGGGATGGCGCGCGAGAACCGCTATAACGCTCACGGTGTGGATCTGAATCGCAATTTCGAGGCGGCCAACCGTGTTACTGACGGGCACTCGGGACGGACCGCGCTGTCGGAGCCGGAAGCGCGTGCGATTCGCCAGCTCGTCCTGGAGTACAAGCCTGACCGGATTGTGAGCCTCCATCAGCCGCTGAGCTGTATCGACTACGACGGTCCTGCCGGCCCCCTGGCATCGCGGATGGCCGAGTACTGCGATTTACCCGTCAAAAAGGTCGGTGCAAGACCAGGCTCGCTTGGCTCGTACGCGGGAGTGACTCTGGGTATCCCGATTGTGACCTTCGAAATGCTGCCGGCCGACTCAAATCTGGATTCACAGGCCCTCTGGGACCGGTATGGAAAATCGCTCGTAGCGGCTGTTGTTTATCCCGACAAGGTCGAGCCACAGCGCCGGCAGCCGCGGGCGGGATTAACCACCGGAAAATGATACGCCCCCTGACGTATCCCATACCTTGTAAGTCAATTTTCCCGTGTAATTCAAGCGGTTCACGGCTAAAATAGTGCGTGTAGATGGGTATATTCAAGATCAACAATGCGTTGAAGCCCGCCGGGGATCAGCCGGATGCGATAGACCGGCTCGCGGCGGGATTGTGCGCCGGCAAAAAGTTCCAGACGCTCATGGGTGTGACCGGCAGCGGCAAGACGTTTACGATGGCGAACGTCATCGCTCAAAACGATTTGCCGACACTGGTCATCTCCCACAACAAGACACTGGCCGCTCAGCTCTATGAGGAATTCAAGGAGCTTTTCCAGGAAAACGCCGTCGAGTATTTTGTGAGCTACTACGATTATTATCAGCCGGAAGCGTATATTCCGCAGCGGGACATCTACATAGAGAAAGATGCCTCCAAAAATGCCGACCTGGACCGGCTTCGTCTTTCTGCTACGACCAGCCTTTCAACGAGAAAGGATTGTATTATCGTAGCATCCGTCTCCTGCATCTTCGGGCTTGGCTCGCCGGAAGATTACAAGGCCAGCGTCGTAGCCATCAGGACCGGCGAGCGTTGCGAAAGGAATGTGCTGCTCGGCCGTTTGGCGGATATCCAGTACGCCCGCAACGACATCGATTTCCAGAGGGGGACGTTCCGGGTCCGGGGGGACGTGGTCGAGCTGCATCCGTCGTACGAATCCTACGCCATTCGCATTGAATTTTTCGGCGACGAGGTCGAAAAGATCAGCTACATCAATCCGGTATCCGGCGAAATACTTGCCGCGGAGGAACAGGTATTCATCTATCCGGCTCAGCACTACATCATGCCGGCGGATCGAATCGGTTCGGCTATCGACGGTATCAAAGCGGAGCTGCAGCAGCGTCTGGCGGAGCTGCGGAGCCAGGGCAAGCTGCTGGAAGCCCAGCGGCTTGCGGCCCGAACGATGTACGACGTCGAAATGATGCAGGAGGTGGGCTATTGCAGTGGAATCGAGAATTATGCCCGGCACCTGGCCGGCCTGCCGCCGGGATCGCGACCCTATACGCTGATTGATTATTTCCCCAGGGATTTCCTTCTGTTCATTGATGAGTCTCATGCCACGATCCCGCAGTTGAAGGCCATGTGGGCGGGGGATCGGCACCGTAAAGAGGTTCTGGTGGAGCACGGTTTCAGATTACCGAGCGCCCTTGATAACAGGCCGCTGCGTTTCGAAGAGTTCCAGGAGAGCTGGTCGAAGGTTGTCTTTGTCTCGGCCACACCCGGGCCGTTTGAAATGGACCGGTGCAATCATGAGGTTGTCGAGCAGGTCATCAGGCCGACGGGACTTCTGGACCCGGAAATCTTCGTGTATCCGGCCGGCAATCAGATTCCGCATCTGCTGGGCGAGATCGAAAAAAGGGTTGCCGCCAAAGAGCGGGTGCTCGTTACGACCCTGACCAAACGGATGGCCGAGGACCTTTCGGGTTACATTGCGAAGAAAGGTTTCAAATGCCGCTACCTGCACAGCGAGATTGACACCCTTGAGAGGATTGAGATACTCAGGGACCTGCGTCACGGCGATTTCGACGTGCTGGTGGGCGTCAATTTGCTTCGGGAGGGCCTGGATTTGCCTGAAGTTTCAGCCGTGGCCATCCTCGACGCGGACAAGGAAGGATTCCTGAGAAGCCAGACTTCCCTGATACAGACCATCGGACGGACCGCGCGGAACGTAAACGCCACGGTTTTTCTATACGCCGACACCGTCACCGAATCGATGCAGTATGCTATTGACGAAACAAACAGACGCCGTAGAATTCAGCTTCGGTATAATCAGGAGCACAATATTACGCCCGAGACGATAAAGAAGGAGATCCGTTCGGGGCTGACGCAGCAGGTAAAGGCAAGGCAGACGGCTCGTGAGGCGGTGCGTTTCGGGGCGGATGAATACGAAAAGGTCGAGCTGGCGTCCCAGATTGAGACGGAAATGCTTGAAGCGGCCCGAGACCTGGACTTTGAGCGGGCCGCTTTTCTGCGGGACCAATTGCGGGAGCTGAAAGAGCTGCCCGAGCTGGTTCTTGTTGATTCAAAAAGGAAGAAAAGCAGTTTCCTGGCCGCGAAGAATCTCAAACGACAAAAGAGAAAGAGTCCTTCATCGCCGAGCTGAGAATACGACAGAAAGAGAGAAAATGAAGAAACTTGACATTGCGAATGTTCGTCCTCTTATTCAAATGGCCATTGAAGAAGACCTGGGATGGGGTGACATAACAAGCGAGCTTTTGTTCGACGATGATACCGTTGACAAGGCAAATATCATTTCACGCGAAGAGATCGTCGTGTGCGGCATGGGCGTGGCCAAAGAGATTCTCAAATGCTACGACGAGCGGCTCAAGCTGAAAGTGCGCATCGACGACGGCCAATCCGCTCACGTTGGCAGCCGGCTCGGCACGGTCGAAGGGCCTTTGCGGCCCATGCTCAGCGCCGAGCGGGTGATGCTCAACTTTCTGCAAAGGCTCAGCGGAATCGCCACTACGACGCGAATATACGTCAATGCCATCCAGGGCACGAAGGCAAAGATATACGACACCCGCAAAACGATGCCCGGCTGGCGAATCCTCGAAAAATACGCCGTCCGCTGCGGCGGCGGGTACAACCACCGGATCGGGCTGTACGACGGCGTTCTGATCAAGGACAACCATCTGGCCCAATTAGGCAGAGACTTCCAAGGGAAACTGCGGAAAATGGTCCGTCAGGCCGGAAAGCTCAAAAGAGCCAAGTTCGTTGCCGTCGAGGTGGACCACGTCGATGACCAGCTTAATTACGTCCTGAAGATTCCGGGCATCGACATTGTGCTGCTCGATAACATGGGCCAGTGGCAGTTGAAACATGCGGTCGAGATGCGGAACAAAATGTGCGGCAAGAGGAAAAAGCCGCTGCTGGAAGCATCCGGCAACATCACGCTGAGTACCGTTTCGGCCATTGCCCAATGCGGCATCGACAGGATCGCCGTCGGCGCAATCACTCATTCGGCCAAGGCCGTTGACATCGGGCTCGACAGGTAATGGATTTGCGATTTGTGATTGTAAATCGGCAATCGGCAATCGGTAATCGGTAATTGACGATGAAATCAGACCGGCTGGATCCCGATGAATTAAAGGCGAATCTGGGGACCAATCGCATCGGCAGACAAATCCTCGTGTACCGCAGCACGTCCAGCACGAACGACGTTGCCGCAGAATACGCAAAGAACAGAGAAAATGACGGCCTGGTTATCTTTGCCGAGGAGCAGACGGCAGGCAGGGGCAGAGCCGGCAACAAATGGAGCAGCGGCCGGGCGGACAGCATTCTCTGTTCCATTGTCCTGATCGAGAACACCTTGCCGCCTCATGTGCTGTCGCTTGCCTGTGCTGTGGCGGCCGCTGAGGCCATCGGCAGGCCGGGTAAGGACCATGCGAAAATCAAGTGGCCGAACGACATCCTGTTAAACCACAGGAAGGTCGGCGGCATCCTGCTCGAATCGAAGGCCGGCCCCAACGGCGGCTCGTACATTGTCGGTGTTGGTATCAACTGCCATCAGCAGCCGGAATCCTTCCCCGAAGAATTGCGATCCATTGCAACGAGTATCGACATTGAGAGCGGCTCGGTTGTCGATCGCATCTGCCTGGCCAAGAGGCTCCTGACCTCGATAGACCACTGGCTTGACGCGGCGCAAGAGAGCCGCCAGAAAGTAATCGAAAAGTGGTGCGAGTTGAGCATTCAATTGGGCCGCAGAACGGCGCTTATCTTCAACGGCGTCAAATTCACCGGCCACTGCATCGGAATTGATCCCGAAAAAGGCCTGATCCTCCAACTGGACGCGGGCGGGGTAAGAATGTTCGATGCCGCTCATACAACCATCGCCAAATAGCCGCTGTGCCCGCTGCCGGTTGGGTGGCATCCTCAAGCGCAGCGCTCCCCTGAGCCTGTCGAATGGGTTGGGGATGGCTTTTCGCTGGAAAATGTTCCGAAAATTCATGGCCCAACCCTTGAGCCGGCAATACGCTCAGGATAGAATCACCCCCTGAAGGGGTAACCCAATGAATGAATAGCACAAATCAGGAGAATCATTCGATGAAGAAGAATCATTTTCTGAGCCGCCGCGATTTTCTGTTGAGAGGGGCCGCCGCCGTTGGCGCCATCGCGGCGTATCCGTCCGTCGTGCCCTCAACGGTTTTTGGCGCGACGGCTCCCAGCAACCGTATTACTCTGGGCATGATAGGCATGGGACTGATGATGGGCGGGCACTTCAGGGGCATGCTGAATCGCCGCGACGTACAGGTCCTGGCCGTATGCGACGTGGATCAGAACAAACGCGAGAACGCCAAGAGAACGGCCGAAAAGACCTACGCTGACAAGGCAGCCGGGGGAACGTACCGGGGATGTGAAGCCTACCTGGAGTATGAGCAGCCCTGTGCGAGGCCCGACATTGACGCGGTCTTTGTTATAACCCCCGACCATTGGCATGCACTCTGCTCGCTGGCCGCCATCAAGGCGGGTAAAGACGTCTATTGCCAGAAGCCCATGACGCTGACCATCCGGGAAGGGCGGTTGATGAGCGACGCGTGCAAGCAGTACGGCACGGTTTTTCAGGTCGGCTCACAGCAGCGGTCCGAGAGGGCTTTTCGAAAAGCCTGCGAGATCGTTCGCAACGGCTGGATCGGCAAAGTCCACACCATCTATGCAAGCCTGGGACAATTTGCCCCGCCGGCCACTCTACCCGAGCAGCCGATCCCGGCGGGATTCGATTACGACCGCTGGCTGGGTCCCACGCCCTGGTATCCCTATAACCAGGAACGGGTCAAAGGCGACTATGGCGGCGGCTGGCGGCGGTTCTGGGAGTATGGCTCGCGCAAGAACGGCGACTGGGGCGCCCATCATTTCGACATCATTCAGTGGGCGCTGGGTATGGATGGTTCCGGGCCGGTCAAGTTCATCCCGAAGGGCTGGAATGGCACGGAGTATCAGACGCACTACTACGCTGATGGAACCGCGGTCCTGCGGGACCACAGTGTATGGGGCGGACACATGATTCAGTTTATCGGCACCGAGGGGCAAGTGATGGTCAGCCGGGGAGATCGCCTCGATACCCAACCGGTCGAGTTAGCCAGTGCTCCACTGCTGCCGAGCGAGATTCATCTCTATGAGTCGAGGGATCATGAGGGCAATTGGCTTGATTGTATCCGGACACGCGGCAAGACGATCTGTGACGTGGAAATCGGCCACCGCACGGCGACCATTTGCCACCTCAGCGGCATCGCCGAGCGTCTGGGCAGGCCGATCCAATGGGATCCGCTCGAGGAAAAAATCCTGGGCGATCCGGCCGCCGACCGCTGGTATGACCGCCCGCGACGGGCGCCATACTTCCTGTGAAAACGGCGTCGTAAACGTATCCAATCTCGATACAGCGATACCTGTCAATTGAAAGGGGAATAAAAATGAGCGGCAGGCTCTTGAAAATAATGAATCTGACAATAGGGATTTTGATCGTTTTCGCAGTGGCCCAGGGCGCATACGGGCAAAGCGCAGAGGAACTCGTGAATCAGCTTCGCGGCAAGGCACAGGCCCCGGAGCGTAATGCCGAACAGATGGCCCAGGCCTATCAGAAGGCGGTGGACTACCTGCTGCCCCTGATGTCCGCTGACGACGTCGGCTCTCGTTACGATTATCAAATCGCGTTGCAAGACATGGGATCGTATGCCGCGCGTCCCGGCGCCGAGGCCGAGCGGGAGGCACTGGCACGCGTCTTGTGCCGGACAGTCGAGACCGCCGAGATGCCGGCGGTGGTCCGCAACTGGTTCGTGTTGCAGCTTGAGCGAATCGGCAAGGATGAGTCCGTGAAAACTCTGACTAACCTGCTCTCAAGTCAGGATAAAGAGCTGCGCGATTACGCCCGGCGGGCGCTGGAGAAAAATCCGTCAAGTGCTGCCATGCAGAGTCTTGAACGCGCGCAGAATGAAGCTAAGGATCCGGTATGGAAGGCCGCATTGCTCCACTCGCTCCAGGAGCGTTCCCAATTCGAGACGACTGCTACCCGGGTCGCAATGCTTCAACAGAATGCGGCAGTCATGGTAAATACCCTCAAGAAAGGCGCCGTTGCCGACCAGATCGTCGCGGCCCGGGGCCTCGTGGACATCGCCAGCAGGCTCGTCAAGCAGCAGAAATTCGAGCAGGCCATGAGCATTTACATTGATCTCAATAACTGGGCCATCGATCAGGAAAAACGGGCCGGTCAGGGCGAAGGTACCTTCTTCATTCGTGCGGCGGCCCTCAATGGCATGGCGACGTGTGACGGACAGCGCGCAGTGGAAGTCGTCAGAACAGCCATGAAAAGCGATAATCCGAAAATCCGCTCCATTGCCGTCAAGGCCGCTCGCAATGCACCGACCAAAGACGCCATGCGTGCGCTCACTGAGATGCTCGGTGAGCTGGACCCGTATAACCAGAATCAGGTCCTCGGCCTGATTGCCGACCGGGGCGATCTTTCCTCAGTCAGACCTGTCAAAGCGGTCCTGAAAAGTGAAGATGAGTCTGTGCGCTTAGCCGCCATCGATACGTTGACGCAAATCGGCGGCGACGAAGCGGCGGAAGCTCTGCTGCAGATCGCGGTTGCCGGCGAAGGAGCTGCTAAGAAAGCGGCTTACAATGGCTTGGCCGCCATGGTAGGGCCCCGTGTTGAGGAGATGATTAAGGCTCAGGCGGCGGCGGACGACGTGAGCTCGCGCGTCGCGGCCATCGGCCTTCTCGGTGAGCGCCGGACGGCGGGGGCTGTGGAAAGCCTGCTCGGTTATGCCGGCGAGGAAGACGGCCGTATCAGTGCCGCCGCCTTTAAGGCCCTTGCCGCCGTAGCAGACTCAAGCAACATAGAGACCGTGGTAAGTCTATTAGCCAAAACAAAGAGCGGTGAGGCTCGCCAGAACGCCGTGACGACCCTCAAGTCGGTTCTGGCCAAAGCTCAGGACAAGGACGCTGCGGCACAGATCATTATCAACCAGATGGGGGCATCCGGCATGGAAGTCAAACTGTCTCTATTGACCACCCTCAACGCTGTGGGCGGGGCGACGGCTCTCAAAACGGTTGCGGATGCGGCTCAATCCTCGGATGAAGCGCTGCGAGACGCCGGCATACGCACCCTCAGCGACTGGCCCGACTACCAGGCCGCTCAAATCCTGCTTGGCATTGCTTCGGGTCCGCAAACCAGTCTGACTCACCATGTCCTGGCCACCGGAGGCGCCATGCGTCTGGTCAAGGCAGGCACGACGGCCCCGCTTGATGACCGGGCTGAGCTTTGCTTCTCGGCTTTCGACCACGCTCGCCGGGACGAGGAGAAAAAATTAGCCATTTCAGCTATGGGCTCAGTGCCTGATAGAAAAGTTGCCCAGCGACTCTTGGACCTGATTAAGAACGACGGCCTGAAGGTCGAAGCGGGCCTTGCCGCCGTCGAGTTGGCGGGCAACATGGCCGCCACGGACAGGCAGGCCGCCAGCGACCTGGCTCAAAAAATCCGTGACCTTAACATATCCGACGAGGTCAACCGCCGCGCCGAGGGAGTCATGAAAGGCAGAAGAAGGCGGTAGCAGTCTGGCATTTGCATGATTGGGATGACGAATATGTCAACACGAGGATGGATTGCGTGCTCATTTGCGATTTGCGCAGGATTGAGTATGTTTTCGTACACGATGTCTCTTGCGAAAGCGGCGGAAGGCGGCGCGAGCGGCTCGAAGGATTATCTGCAAGCCGCTCCCGAGGACGTTCAGGCCTGGCGCGAAATGAGATTCGGATTATTCATTCACTGGGGGCCGGTCAGTCTGAAAGGTACCGAGATAGGCTGGTCTCGCGGGGGGCAGCGGCGCGGCAGGCGCGATGCGCAGACTGGTGAGATCCCCGTCGAGGTTTACGACAATCTCTACAAGCAGTTTAATCCGGTCCAGTTTAACGCCGACGAGTGGGTGCAAATCGCCAAAGACACCGGCATGAAATATCTGGTGTTCACCAGCAAGCATCACGACGGCTTTTCGATGTTCGACAGCAAGTTGACCGACTACAAGATTACCAATTCCCTGTTCAAGCGAGACGTTGTCAAAGAGCTGGCGGACGCCTGTCACAAGGCCGGCCTGAAGCTCGGTTTCTACTATTCACCCGTGGATTGGTACCACCCCGACTACCGCACGGAGAACCACGAACGCTACATCAAGTTCCTCCACGGCCAGCTTCGTGAGATATGCTCCAATTATGGCAAGATCGACATCGTATGGTTCGACGGCCTCGGCGGGACGGCGCAGGACTGGGACTCGGAGAATCTCATCAGGATGATCCGGCAGCTTCAGCCCCACGTCATCATCAACAACCGTGCCGGGCTGCCGGCCGACCACGACACGCCGGAGCAGCGAATCGGCAAATTCCAGAACGACCGTCCGTGGGAGAGCTGCATAACCATCTGCCGGCAGTGGGCGTGGAAGCCGAATGACCAGATGAAATCGCTCAAGGAATGTATCCAGACGCTGGTGAGGGTGGCCGGCGGGGACGGCAACTTCCTGTTCAACGTTGGGCCGATGCCGGATGGCCGGATTGAGCCGCGGCAGGTCGAGAGGCTGCGGGAAATGGGCGCCTGGCTCAACAAGTATGGTCAGAGCATTTATGCCACTCGCGGCGGGCCGTTTAGGCCGGGGTCCTGGGGCGCCAGCACGTGCAAAGGCAATACCATCTACGTCCACGTTCTCGATTGGCCGGGCGAGAACCTGATGCTGCCTGCTGTCTCCAAAAAGATCATAGTAAGCTCCGTTTTAACTGGTGGTACCGCCACAGTCAAACAAAGCGACAAGGGCATTGAGATTTCGGTTCCAAAGTCAGATCGCCACGAGCTTGATACCATCATCAAGCTCGATCTGGATGGTCCAGCCGGCGATATTCCTCCCGTCGGTCTGCCGTCGGCGTCCCTTGCGTATGGCAAAAAGGCTCAGGCGTCCAATGTATTTCAGAAGAACGCCGGGTATGGCCCGGACAAGGCCGTGGATGACGACCCGGCCACCCGCTGGGCCACCGATTCGGGCACGAAACAGGCCTGGCTGGAAGTGGACCTGGGAAAAGCAATGACGTTCGACCGCGTGAAGATCAGCGAGGCGTACGAACGCGTGCGGGAATTTGAGCTGCAATACAGGGACGGCGCAGAATGGCAAGCGTTCGTTCGGGGCGAGAAGATCGGGGCCGACTACACAAAGCAGTTCGAGCCTGTTACGGCGAGGCAGGTGCGCTTGAACATTATCGACTCGGCCGAGGGACCGACGATATGGGAGTTTCAGCTTCTGCCGCCGAAGAAGTGAAAGACTTCCATGCTGATTGAGCAGATGTTTCGGGAGGAAAACCTCATGAATCGTCGCGGTTTCCTGAGAACCGTTGGATTGGGGGCTGTTTCGTTAACTATGCCGGGCTGTTCGGCTGGCCCCGAAAAAACAGCAGCCGTTTCTGGATTACCCCACAAACCGAATTTCGTTTTCTTTCTCATCGACGATATGGGCTGGAGGGATGTCGGCTGCTACGGCAGCACATTTCATAAGACGCCCAACATTGACAGGCTGGCTCGCCAGGGGATGAAATTCACGGATGCGTATGCGGCCTGCCCCGTTTGTTCGCCGACGCGCGCCAGCATCCTCGCCGGGCAGTATCCGGCGCGAGTCGGTATCACCGATTTTATTCCGGGCCATCAGCGGCCGTGGGAAAAGCTCCGCGTGCCCGATAACCGCCTGGAACTGCCTTTGGAGGCGGTGACAATCGCCGAAGTGCTCAGCGGAATAGGCTACGCGACCTCGCACATCGGCAAATGGCATCTTGGCGCAAAAGGCTATCTGCCGGAGGACCAGGGCTTCGAGTACGTGGTCGCAGCAGTTCAGAACCAGAACGATAAGCAGGTTACCGGCTTTACGGATCGAGCCATCAAGTTCATCGAAGAGAATGCAAACAAGCCGTTTTTCCTTTATTTGTCACATAACTCCGTGCATATCCCGTTAGAGGCGCCGCAGGAGCTGATTGAAAAGTATCAGAACAAACCGAAGCCCAAGAGCGGCGTGAACAATCCGGTCTATGCCGCGATGGTCGAGCACCTCGATACCCATATCGGCCGCGTTCTCAGGAAGCTGGATGAGCTGAGGCTTACGGATAATACGGTTGTCATTTTCTTTTCCGATAATGGCGGGTTGTATCTGCCCTTCGGCGGCTACGAAGGCGACAGAACACCGGTTACGACCAACGCGCCCCTCAGGGGCGAAAAAGGTACCTTGTACGAAGGCGGGATTCGGGAGCCGTTGATTGTCCGCTGGCCAGGCGTGGTTAAACCGGGAACCACCTGCAGCGTGCCGGTCTCCAGCGTCGATTTCTATCCGACGTTCCTCGATATCGTCGGCGGCAAAGGGGAGCCGAACCACGTGCTCGACGGCGAGAGCATCCTTCCGCTGCTGCGGCGAGCCGGCACGCCTCGACGGGATGCAATCTATTGGCATTACCCGCACTATCACCATTCCACGCCCGCCGGTGCGATACGCGAGGTGCGATGGAAGCTGATCGAGTTCTACGAGGATGGCCGGCTCGAACTTTACGACCTCGAGAGTGACATCGGAGAGAAGAATAATCTTGCCGCGAAGATGCCGCAAAAGGCGGCCCAGTTGCAGCGCAAGCTCGCAATGTGGCGCCAGTCGGTCGGCGCGAAAATGCCCACACCGAATCCGGATTACGACCCGGCTAAGGCGAACGAATGGGGCGGCCAGCAGCAAAAGAAACCTCGCAGGAACTCGGTGAAGTAAAATAAGACTTTCGACAGTCACAGATTGCGGAACCTACATGTTATGAAAAAAGGCCGAATAGCAAGAAGAGAATTACTTCAGGCGGCCGGACTTGGCGCTGCGTCGATATATCTCGGCCGGAAAACTGCCGGTGCGGCGTCCTCGCCCGAAACCCCGCCGGAACCAAATCCGCCTAAGCAGGCGGGTAAACCCAACGTTCTGGTGATTATGACCGACCAGCACCGCGCCGACCTGATGACTTGTGCCGGCAGGGACGTTGTTCCGACGCCCAATATCGACCGCATCGCCTCTCGCGGCGTGCGCTTCAACAACGCCTATTGCCCGTATCCGGTCTGCGTTGCCTCGCGGATGGCTCTATTGACCGGCCTGTACGCGCACAGCACCGGCGCGATCACGAACCAGGACCGGCTCGACTGGCGCTACCGCACCATGGCCCACCATTTCGCGGAAAACGGCTACCTGACGGCTTTGATGGGGAAAATGCACTTTGTCGATGCCCACAATCACGGCTTTCAATATTATCTATCCATCAACGACTGGCTGATGTACCTGGGCCCAAAGGTACAGCACTACGCCAACGAGATCGCCAACCATCCGCTGGGTCCGAACTTTTTCAAAACGGTTGACGACGACGGCGCGGGTTTGCCCGACGTCGTAGGGCTCTGGTCCGGCCGCAGTCCGTGGGTCGATCACGTCGAGAAGTGGAATTTCGATGATATGGCCTCCCGGCTCGAACCGGAAGACCACCTCGATATGTTTATCGCCCGTGAGGCGGCGAAGTTCCTGAGCACCTATCGTCAGCAGCCATTTTTCCTGGTGGCCAGTTTCCTGAAGCCGCACTCGCCGTTTTACCCGCCGAGGCAGTGGGCTGAAAAATATCCCGTCGATAAGATGACGCTGCCTGAAGCAGGGGACATCTCGCAGTACCCCCAGCACATTCAGCGGCGAGTTGAGAACATGGCGGCACTGGGGCAAAAGCGCCAGCGGGCTCATCGGGCGGGCTACTACGGCAATCTGGCGTTCGTGGATACGTGCGTCGGTTATCTCTACGGCGCGCTCGAGAAGGAAGGCCTCGTCGATAACACCATCGTTGTCTATACGTCCGACCACGGCGAGATGGACGGCGATCACGGGCTGTTTCAGAAATTCTGTTTGTTCGAGCCGTCGGTTCGAGTTCCGCTGATCGTCAGCTTCCCGAAGCATCTTCCCGAAAACAGGGTGACAGACGCCCTGGCCGAGTACATCGGTCTATATCCGACGCTGAGCGAGCTGGCCGGCCTCGAACTGCCCCGAGGGACGACGCTGCTCGATGTCCCGGGTGCGCCGCAGCGTATGGATGTGGCCGGCTTCGCCGATGTGCTGCGAAACCCCGACCTGGATGGGCCGTCCGCGGCGTTCAGCGAGTATAACCTGCGGTCGAAGGTTTGCGAGTACATGGTTCGCACACGCCGCTACAAGTACATCTTCAATCACGGCTCGACGCACGAGCTGTACGATCACCAGGCCGATCCGGGCGAATTCGTCAACCGGATCAACGATCCGGCGCTCAAAAAAGTCCGGGACCAGTTGCATGAGCAGCTTTTGGCGTGGTACAACCCCGAAATAAATCCTTATCGACCGGCGTAGAGTTTCCGGATATACTGTCGGGAACATTGTCGATTTTCGATTTCCGATTTGAGATTTGAAATCGGCAATCGTAAATCGAAAATTCTTTCAGGGAGTTGAGAATTATGGCAGAGCGTTTTGACGTTGTCGTTATCGGAAGCGGCCCCGGCGGGTACGCTGCGGCTATCCGATGTGCACAAAGAGGGGCATCGGTGGCGGTCATCGAGAAAGACCTGGTCGGCGGGACCTGTCTGAATTGCGGGTGCATCCCCTCCAAGACGCTTCTGGCCTCGGCGCATACGCTGCTGCTGATAAAACACGCCGCCCTGATGGGTGTCGATGTCTCGTCCGCAAGCCCCAACTGGCCCAAAATTCAGGCCAGGAAGGAGGCCGTGGTGACGGGCTTTCGCAAGGGCCTGACGGGATTGATCCAGAGCCACAAGGTAAAGATAATCGAAGGCCGGGGCGTCGTGGTCGCACCCAATCGGATCAAAGTCGAATCGCAGGCGGCCGCGACGGAGATTGAGGCCGGAAGCATAATCCTGGCGACGGGTTCGCAGCCGGTGCAGATTCCGGCGTTTCCGTTTGACGGCCTAACTGTCATCAGCAGCAAGGAGACACTGGCGCTGCAGGAGATTCCCCGCTCGATGGTCATTGTCGGCGGCGGAGTCATCGGCTGTGAGATGGCCTGCGTCTATGCCGCCATGGGGGCGAAGGTGACCATCGTCGAAGCCCTCACGCGATTGATTCCGATGGAGGATGAATGGGTCGGACGGCTCATCGAGCGCGAGTTCAAGAAACTTGGCATCGATTCTCTAACCAGCCAGAAGGTAACATCGGTAGATAAAACCGGCAGCCCTGCTAAGGTGGTCCTTGAGAGCGGCCAGACAATTGACGCCCAGAAGGTGCTCGTCTCGGTCGGCCGCAGGCCGGCGGTCGATAGCCAGACCGTCTCGGCCCTGAATTTACAGATGAAAGGCCCGGCAATTGCCGTCAACAACAAGCTCCAGACAAATGTCCCCGGCGTTTATGCTATCGGCGACGCGGTGGGGACGACCTACCTGGCGCACGGCGCTTTTGCCGAAGCGGACGTGGCCGCGGTAAACGCGACGGGCGGCGATGAAACAATGGGCGATTATTCCCTGATACCGCGCGCGGTCTATACCTTCCCGGAAATTGCATCGGTGGGCAAAAACGAGCAGACCTGCAATGCCGAGGGCCGGCAGGTTTCCGTCGGGAGGGCATTCTTCAAAGCCAATGGGCGAAGCACAGCGCATAATGAAACCATCGGCGAAATAAGGGCCGTCCGGGACAGTTCGACCAATCGCATCGTCGGCGTCACAATGGTTGGCGCCACCGTCACCGAATTAGCCGGTGCGGCCAGAGCCCTGCTCGGCAGCACGGAAAAGATTACCGAGCTGAGCTTCCCCCATCCAACTGTCTCGGAGGTGCTCAAAGAGGCTGCCGAAGATGCCTTCGGCCTGAGCCTGCATAATCCGCCTCGATAAAATTCTTTGGCCCCCGGGTTCGTCCCGGGGGCTGTTCTTCCCATTTTTCCAGTCTTGCCCGGATTTTTTTGTAAGTTTTCATCATCTGGCCGGTCTAATATGACAGCCATGGCCGAGATGAGTGATGATCACTTGCTGGTCGAACAATTCAGGCGGGGCGACGAGGCTGCTTTTGACAGGATTGTCGAGCGGTACTCCGCCGAGGTTGCTGCGTTGGCAAACCGGCTTCATCGGCTGGCCCGGCGACGTCGAGGATGTGACGCAGGACATCTTTCTCGCGGCATTTCTCGGCCTGCGAAAGTTCCGTGGTGATTGCAAGCTGAAAACATGGCTCTTTACCATAACGATAAACAAATGCCGCAGCTATAGACATAAGCAGAAGCTGCGACAGTTGCAAGCCATCCCCATCCCGACAGAATGCGTCGGGATGAGGATGCCACCCGACGCGAAATCGGGAAGCCTGATGGGTGAAGAAGACTTCAATCGCGTTCGCCGTGCGGTGGCGGCATTGCCGGCTACATATCGCGAGGCGGTCGTGCTGACGTATTTACAGGGCCTTGAGGCGGACCAGATCAGCCGGATAGTCGGAATATCCAAAAACGCCCTGCACGTACGGCTGAGCCGGGCCAGGAACCGTTTGAGAAATGACCTGACTGAATTGTGGGAGCGATAGCTCATGACGCAAGACAAATTAGGTAAACTCCTTCAAGAAGCCGACCGGACGGCAGGACCGCCCACCCGGGTCTGTGTGAACCTTGGCGGAATTCGCCGCCGGGCGAACCGCCGCCGGTTTGTAAGCACTGCCGGCCCTGTAGCTGCGGCCGCGGTGCTTATGGTTGCTCTGGGCATCTGGAGCGTCACGCTACGAACCACTCAGACGACGCCGGAGCAAGATAGAATTGCCTCCCTGGAGGTCGAAGTCAAACATCTCCAGGCAAGAGCTGATGCCGCGATGAGCTTAATACACGAAGTGCTTGAAGATGAGCGCAGGCAGCAGCGTCTCGATGAGCTTGAGGCTCAGCTTGCAGGTATCCCCGATCCCCTTAAAGAGCTTGAGAAACAGGTGGACAAGACCGCGTATATTCTTATTTACCAGGCCGACCGCCTATATAAGGAGCTGAATCAGACGGATTCGGCCGTCGAGAATTACAATCGCATTATCGAGCTGTTCCCCAAGAATCGATGGGCCGATGTCGCCCGGGAGCGATTGAAAGAAATCGAGAATCGAAAGTCTGACAGGACAGATTCGAAAGGAGACTTAGAGCCTATCCCAGTAGGCGTGGTTTTGCCGATAACTCCTGAGGCACGTTGGTGTGCCGCAGGAGATCACGGATGACCAGAAAACGCAAGACCCAACGCAAGGTGGCGTATAAAGACAAATG
>Ga0315295_10000128_pt1 | contig 63910 bp, 56 predicted proteins | sample YL17G14_0_MG_FD_204453 | JGI IMG/M metagenome (GOLD analysis project Ga0315295, IMG submission 204453) | Sediment microbial communities from Yellowstone Lake, YNP, Wyoming, USA - YL17G14_0 | ecosystem: Environmental > Aquatic > Freshwater > Lake > Sediment | place: USA: Wyoming | collected... | reverse complement strand
TGCAATCCGGGGTGATGGTGAACGGTGTGGTGATGGAGACGGAAGAGGGGACACCGCAAGGCGGTCCGCTTTCGCCACTACTGGCCAACATCATGCTAGACGACCTGGACAAGGAGCTGGAGAAGCGAGGGCACCGGTTCGTCCGCTATGCAGATGACTGCAACATCTATGTCAAGACGGAGCGGGCGGGCGAGCGGGTGATGAGCAGTGTGCGTCAGTTTCTTGAGAAGAAGTTGAAGCTGAAGGTGAACGAGAAGAAGAGTGCGGTGGCACGAGCTGGGCAGCGGAAGTTTCTGGGGTTCAGCTTCTTCCGCCGCAAGGGCGAAGTGCTGATCCGGGTTGCGGGCCAGGCGCTACAGCGAGTACGCGAGAAGCTGCGGGGACTGACACGCCGCACTCGGTCGGGCCGGCTGGAGGAGATCATCCAGCAACTCAAGGAATACATGCGAGGCTGGATGGGTTACTTCCGGTTGGCCGACACGCCGAGTGTGTTTACAGGACTAGACCAGTGGCTTCGACGGAGGCTAAGACAACTTCTCTGGAAACGATGGAAGCGGGGAACGACACGCTGGCGGGAGTTGGTCTCGCTGGGTGTGCCTCGACACCTCGCCGGGCTAGGTGCGGCGGGCAGTAGCCCGTGGCGCATGGCTGCGACACCTGTGATGCACATGGCGCTGAGCACTGCTTTCTGGGACGCTCAAGGGCTATGTTCCTTCACCGAGTACTATGACCAGCTGCATTCACCTCGACGAACCGCCGGATGCGGACCCGCATGTCCGGTGGTGTGAGAGGGAGGATGGGCGACCCATCCTCCCTACTCGATACAGCCCCGATGTATGACCCGCCGTTTCGGGAAGCGAGGCCAAGGTCCGTCGGGAGGATCTCAGACGACCCTACGCAGGGGGTGTCAGGTCAATGCCCCGATGATCGACGGCCGGGTAGACGTTCCTTGAATCCGGCAACTGCCGCCCGGCGCGCACCGCGCCGAGCGTCAGCCGAGGCAGGACCTTGCGCCTCGGTCAAGGAAGGAGGCGCTGCAGGATGTACTGGGCCAGCCAGATGACGAGCGGCAGAAAGAGGGTGGCGGCCAGGCTGCGCAGCGTGCCCGGATCCCAGGGCCAGGTGGGGATGCGCTGGAGCGCCGCCCGCTCGATCTCCAGGCTGGCGAGAGTCTTGTTGAGATCATCCATGTGGAGGATGGTCTTCTTGTCCACGCGTTGGTGAAGTTCGGCGACGGTCGCCTCGAAACGGCGGGCGCTCTCCGCAAGCGACCTCTTCTTCTCCGCCGCTAGGCGACGGTGGATCCCCAGCAGCGGCCAGGCGAAGATGACGGCTGCGGTGGTGGCGAAAAAGACGCTCAGGGCGATGCTGATGGGTTGGGCGAGGAGTTCAGGGGCGCTTGCGAACCAGCCGTAGTTGTACAGGATCAGTCCGCCCGAAGTGAGGGCGGCTGGCACGGAGAACGCGTACAGCGGCTGCAGCCGGTACAGATTCAGCCGGGCGAAGGTGAGGTAGATGCGGCTGATCTCCCGGAGCTGGTGGATCGAGTGGTAGATGAGTACGCCGGCGACAGCCTGGGTGAACACGGTCTGGATGAGGAAGGCGGCCATGCCCCCTGGCGAGGATGACAAGCCGAAGGAGGCGAAGAATCCGGCCAAGGAGGGCCCAGCCCGGCCGGAGACCCAGACGAACAGCAAGGGCAATCCGGCGCCCACCATTGCCCCTGCAAGCGTTGCCCACCGCGTCGGCTGTGGGGGCAAAAAGTCGTCAGGCGATAACGCAGTTCCTCCAGGGCGGATGCCTTTGGGGAAGAACCAGCGCGTGATTGGCGGGGGAGTTCAAGTACCGGGCGGAACACATCCAGGGCGGCGGCCGCAGATCGGTCGAGGAAGCGCATCAGGCCAAGCAGATACGAGAAGTGGGCGGCAGTCCACAGGTGAAGCAGGGTGTGTCTCCCGGGCAGGTACGGACCGGCGAGTCTCTGGAGTCCGGTTTGCACCAGGATCCCTGCCACTCCAAGGAAGACGTAGGCCAGCCAGGATGGGCCCGGCAGGCGGTCGATGCGCCTGGCCAGCCGGTCATACCAGCTCGGTGGGTAGGGTGGTGTAAAGGCCGGCTGCGCCGCAGTGGGTGCTGAAGTGCGCGGTTGCCGGGGCATTTTGGACTCCCCCTTACGCTGAAGGCCGGACACGGAGGGTTCGGACTTTCGGTTAGCTATCTCTCAAATCACCCCGTGCGCCCGATACCACGCCAGCGCTTCGACGATTGCTTGGCGAGCGGAACGCTTGTGCTCAAGCCCGAGCTCATCGCGCGCCTTCGTCGTATCGCAGAACAACCGGTAGCGGCTTAGGCGCAACTGGTTGCCGTCCAGCGGCATGGGCAAGACGCGCCGGGCCAAATCGATTATCGCCGCCGCGGGCTCGATCGCCCAATCCGGCCATCGCAGCCACGGCGGCCGTCCGCCGACGACATCCCCGAGCAGGGTGAAGAGCTGCAGATGCGTGAGGTTCTCGCCGCCCAGGATGTAGCGCTCGCCGTGGCGGCCGCGTTCGGCGGCAGCCAGGTGCCCGGCGGCGACGTCGTCGATGTGGACGATGTTCACCCCTCCGCCGGTGTACAGGAACGTCCGCCCGCGCGCCGCCTGCACCACGAACGACCCGCTGATCTGGTTCGCGTCCCCGGCGCCGAGCACGATCGTGGGGTTGACGATCACAACCTCGAGCTTGCTTCCCGCGAGCGCCAGCGCTTCGATTTCTGCCTGGCGTTTGCCGAAACCGTAGGGGAATCGCCGCACGGGCAGATTGAAGATGTGCGCCTCGGTCAGCAGCTCCCCGCGCGCCGGAATCCCGAGCGCTGCCTGCGAAGAGGTGAGAACCAGCCGCTGTACGCCGGCTTGCAGGCAAGCGTGCACGATATTGCGCGTCCCGTCGACGGCGCTGCGGATCACCTGCTCGGGGCGCTTCCGCCAATGCGCGGATTCGGCAGCAACGTGAAAGACCCATCCTACCCCAGAGACAGCGGGCGTCAGGGGGTCGGGGTCGAGGATGTCGCCGACACAACGCTCGACCGCAAGGCCCTCGAGAAGAGTGAGATCGGAGGCAGGGCGATGCAGCGCACGGACGGAGAAACCCTGCTGCAGCAGGTGGCGGCAGACGGCCGAGCCGACGAAGCCGCTGGCGCCAGTGACCAGGACCGGGTCAGGCAATCAGCCCCAGCCCTCGGCCGACCTCGCCCAGGATCGACAGGGCGCGGTCGATCTGCTCGTCGGTGTGGGTGGCCATATAGCTCGTCCGCAGCAGGCACTGATCGGGGGGAACCGCCGGAGAGATGACGGCGTTGACGTACAGCCCGGCCTCGTAACAGCGCTTCCAGGCTTCCATCGTGCGGTCGAGTGTGCCGGTGATGATCGGGATGATCGGCGTGACGCTGGGGCCCATGTTGAATCCCAGCGCCACCAGGCCGGCGCGCATGCGCTCGGTGACCGCCCACAGACGGTCGACGCGCTCGGGTTCGTGCTCCATGATGTCGAGGGCGGCCAGGACGGCGGCCACGTTGGAGGCGGGCATCGAGGCGCTGAAGATCAACGAGCGGGCGTGGTGCTGGATGTAGTGAATCGGGTCTTCGTCGCCGGCGATGAAGCCTCCCAGCGAAGCGAAGGACTTGCTGAAGGTGCCCATGATCAGGTCGACCTGATCGGTGACGCCGAAATGGGCGGCGGTGCCCCGGCCGCGGGCCATCACGCCCAGGCTGTGTGCGTCGTCGACCATCAAGCGCGCGCCATGCTTCCGACACAGGGCAACCATCTCGGGCAGCGGCGCCAGGTCGCCGCCCATGCTGTATACACCGTCGACGACGACCAGCCGCCCGGCCTTGGGGTCGATGCCGGCCAGTTGGCGGTCTAGGTGGGCCATGTCGTTGTGTGAGAAGCGGCGCATCTCGCCGAAAGACAGCATGCAGCCGTCGACGATGCTGGCGTGGTCATCCTTGTCGGCCAGGACGACGTCGCCTCGGCCGACGATGGACGAGATCGTGCCAAGGTTGGTCTGGTAGCCGGTGCTGAAGACCAGCGCCGCCGGCTTGCCGACGAACGCCGCCAGGCGGGCCTCGAGCTCCTGGTGCAGTGCCAACGTCCCGTTGAGGAAGCGCGACCCGGTGCAGGAGGTGCCGTAGCGGGCGATGGCGTCAACCGCAGCCTGGCGGACATGCGGGTCGGTGGTCAGGCCAAGGTAGTTGTTCGACCCGATCATCAACACGCGCCGCCCGCCGATCATCACCTCGGTGCCTTCGGTATCCTCCAGCGGCAGGAAGTACGGATAGTAGCCGGCGGCCTTCGCCAGCTTGGCGTCCAGGTACGACTGGGCCTTCTCGAAGATGTCCATACCGACTCCCATGGAATGGCATAACGTCGGAGGAATTCAGACGGCCCGCCCCGTCCGGGCCCCCTTGGCGAAAGGGCGTTGGCAAGGATAAAGGAGCCGAGGAGGAAAGTCAACGACGGCGGGAACGTGCCCCGACCGTAGGTCCCGTACTGGGAGATGCGGAACAAGGCTCTGCCGGAAGGGCGCTGCAAGGGACCGGGGGGACACGCGGCTCGGCTTCTGATGGTTTGACGGGCTCCGACCAACCGGTATAATTCGCCCTCACAACTCGGCGGTGCACTATGCGCCGCAGCAGACGAGCGCGGAGACCAGTACGGCCGCAGGGCCTTCCCAGAGAGCCGCCGGCAGGTGCGAGGCGGCAAGGCCCCGATCGGAATCCCCTCTGCCGCCCCACTGGGGCCGTCGCTCCCGAAGGAGCCTACGGGCTGTAAGGGAGCCGGGTTCGCCCGATAGCGCGAAGTGAGGCCGTCCCTTACATGGGGTGGCAAAAGCAGGTGGCACCACGAGCGCCCCCTCGTCCTGCAGGACGAGGGGGCGTTGCCTTAGGGCTATCGAGGAGGTCAGCATGCAGGACATTCAGGAGATCCGAGCGCATCCTGAGCAGGTGCGGGCGGGGCTGACCCGGCGTGGCGTCGAGCCGCCGGTCGATGCGCTGCTGGCGCTGGACTCCGATCGGCGAGTCTTGCTGACGCAGGTTGAGCAGCTCAAGGCCGAGCGCAACCGCGTGTCAAAAGAAATCAGCCAGATGAAGGATGCCGGCGACCGCGAGGTACGTATCCGGGAGATGCGCGCCATCGGCCAGCACATCGAGGCCCTCGACGTCAGCGTGCGCGAGAAGGAAGCGGCGCTGCAGGATCTGATGGCCGGCATGCCCAACCTGCCCGATGCCGACGTTCCCGATGGCGCCGACGAGACAGGCAACGTGGTACTGCGCCAGGTGGGAACCCCGCGCGCATTCGAGTTCGAGCCCCGCCCACACTGGGACCTGGGACCGGCGCTGGGGATCCTCGACTTCGATCGCGGCGTGCGGATCACAGGCTCGCGCTTCTACGTGCTGAGCGGGGCGGGTGCCCGGCTGCAGCGATCCCTGATTTCCTGGATGCTCGACTTGCACGCGCGGCAGGGGTACCTCGAGAAGTACACGCCGTTCCTGGTGCGCGAGGCGACGCTCTTCTCGGCCGGACAACTGCCCAAGTTCCGGGACAACCTGTACCACGATGCCGAGGAGGACCTGTGGATGGTCCCCACGGCCGAGGTGCCGCTGACCGGCCTGCACATGGACGAGATCCTCGACGGGGCAACGCTGCCGCGCCGTTACACGGCCTACACCCCCTGCTTCCGGCGGGAGAAGATGTCGGCCGGGCGCGACGTGCGCGGGATCAAGCGCGGCCACCAGTTCGACAAAGTCGAGATGTATACCTTCTGCACGCCGGATGACTCGGAGGCGGAGCTGGAACGCATGCTGGCGCATGCTGAGCAGACCTGTGCCGAGCTCGGTTTCGCCTACCGGGTCAAGAAGCTGTGCGCCGGCGACCTGGGCTTCACGGCGCGTAAGACGTACGACGTCGAGGTCTGGGCACCGGGGTGCAACGAGTGGCTCGAGGTCTCCTCGGTATCGAACTGTGGGGACTTCCAGGCGCGGCGGGCCAATGCCCGCTTCCGGCAGGAACTGGGCGCCAAACCGAAATACGTCCACACCTTGAACGGCTCGGGTCTGGGGCTTCCACGGACGCTGATCGCCGTGCTGGAAAACTACCAGCAGGCCGACGGAACCGTCCTGGTGCCGCCAGTGCTGCGCCCATGGATGGGCGGCATGGATGTGCTGGCGCCCGAAAGCGTATGATGCTTGACGTCGTGTGGGCGGTCCTGGCCGGCGTCTTCATGCTCATCGGGCTGATCGGCACGCTGCTGCCGGCGGTTCCTGATCTGGTGCTGATCTGGGCAGCGGCGCTCGGCTATGGGCTGCTCGCCGGCTGGGGGACCTGGGGGCCGTGGCTGTTCGCTGGGATCAGCCTGCTGTGCGGTGCCGGGGTCCTGGCCGAAGTGGCGACCAGCAGCGCCGGGGCACGCGTCGGAGGCGCATCCGGTTGGAGCATCGTTGGCGGCATCGCCGCGGGCGTACTCCTGCTTGTGATTGCCGGTCCCCTGGGAGGGCTGATTGCGCTGCTGGCCGGCATCTTCCTGCTGGAGTGGCGTAAGCACCGCGATAGTACACGGGCCGGCAAGGCCGTGCTGGGAACGGCGATTGGCTACAGCGCCTCGTTCTTCGTCAAGTTCGCCATCGGCTTCGCTGCAATGGGTCTATGGGTGGTCTGGCTGGTCACCCGGGCGATGGCGCAGGGCTAGACCCCCGGAATCTCTCGGAAACGAAGGCGCCTGCCCGACGGCAGGCGCCTTCGGCTTATGGGGTGCCGCCTAAGGCTGGAAGTACACCATGTCGAGACCGCGCCGTTCGAGGCCGTCGGTGGCCCAATGCTCGACGAGGGCCGACGTATCCTCGAGTGCAGCGTACAGCGCCGGCATAGCGGCGGGATCCTCGTTGAGCGCCAGGGCACGGACGGCTGCGATGCGTGCCGCAGGTGACGGATCGGTGGCTGCCAGCGCCAGTGCCGCGGTCCCGACGGCTCCGAGGGCGGCCAGCGCGTCTCCGGCCAAGCGCGACAGCAAACCATCCTCGCTTCCCAGCAGGCTGATCAGCCGAGGCAGGGCGGCGGCCAGCGGCCGCTGACGCAGACCTAGCGCGGCCGCCTGGCACACGCTGCTATCGGGATCCCCCAAAGCATCCACCAGGGCCTGATCGGCCTGTGCATGGTAGATGTGCGCGAGGCTGTGGAGCGCCCACCAGCGATGATCGGGGGACGACGACCGGATGACGCCCAGCAACAGGGGAAGGGCTTCGGTGCCCCGCCGAATGAGCACGGCCGAGGCTTGCTCGGCGCGCAGGTCGTCGCCGGAGATCAGTTCGTCGATCAGGTTGGGGAGAGAGGGCACCTGGCGGTCAGACGTTCGGGGGCGGGACCGGCAGGGCGGCCTCGGCCACCTTGGTCCACTTGTCGCCCTCGTCGATGAGCATCACCGGGATGTCGTCGACGATGGGGTACTTGCGGCCGCAGCCGGCCTCCTGGCACACCAGCCAGGAGTCGCGAACCAGCTTCAGCAGGCCTTCCTTCTCCTGGACGCAATGCGGGCAGCGCAGGATCTCCAGCAGGTCAGGATGGATCATGGCATCGCCTCCGCGGCGGAGATTCTACCATGCCGGGACGATCCGGGGTTCAGTCGTCCTCGGTCTTGGCGCCTTCGGGGAGCTCAGTGCCCGGGCCGTACTCGTAGATGGCGCGCCAGGGCAGGTAGTGCGTGCGGATGACATCGTTGTGCAGCACCTGCGCGTCGCGTAGCACCGTCCGGGTGAAAGTCACGTCGGCGCCGTCGGCCTGGTAGTCGACCTGCTTGATCTTGCCCTCGGACAGGTCCGGGTTCTCCTTGTACAGCGGCTCGGGTGCGTCGACGACGTTCTGCGCACCGGTGCTCTCCCAGGAGACCACACGCCCGTCTTTGGCCGAGTAGAACTTCCACTCGAGCGAGTTGCTGTACAGGTAGGTCTCCATCAGCAGCCAGTGGTCACTGTCGTTGGTGAACTTGAAGTCAACCAGCGGCGCGAAGACGGTGGCGTCGAGGCCAGGACCGGGGGAGTTTGGCCCCTGTTCATAGTAGCCCACCCGGTAGGCATGCGGGTAGCGCTCGTCGATCTGGTATCCGCCGAAGAAGACGGTGCGGAACAGCGTCGTGCTGACCTGGCACACGCCGCCGCCCACGCCCTTGATGGTGCGGTTGCCCATGATGATCAGGGCCTCGGCGTAGCCCTTGTCGAGGCTGATGTCGCCCAGGACGTCGGCCATGGACAGGGTCTGGCCCGGCGCGACGAGAAGGCCGTGAAAAGCCGCCGACGCCAGGCGGATGTTCTGCACCCGTTCAGGGCTGGAGCCGGTGATGTAAGTCCTGGCGCTGATGGCCAACTCGGTGATCCCCAGATCGGCGACCGTGGCCGTCCCGGGAACGGCAGGCTGCTCGGTCTGGAAGGCGAGGTCGATGGAATGCGATCCGGACGCCAGGCCGGCGTTGATCGCCGCAATCGTTCCGGGAACGTCCAGCGTCCGGCCGATGACAGAATCCTGGAGCAGGTTGAGCTGGCGTGTGTCGTCATTGAAGATGAAGCGGGCGTTCTCCGGCGTGCGCTGCAAGTCGGGAGCCAGCGGCTCGAGGAAGGCCGCCATCGTCTGAGAATCGACGCCGATCTGGTAGCGGCCGCCCTGCGAGTCCTGGACCAGGTTGAAGCGCAGCATACTCGCCAGGGCGGGGGGATCGAAGGTCCAAGGACCGGCGCCGTCGGTGGTCAGCGTCAGCGGCTGGCTGAGGATGCGCTGGGCGATGGCTGCCTGCTCGGAGGCATCCAGCACCAGCGGCGGCGTTTCACGGACCACCAGAGGCAAGTCCGCGTCATGCAACTGGGCAATGCTCGGCTGGATGACCATCAGCGAAGCGTCGATGTCGAGCGTGCGACCGACCTGGCCGGGCTGGACAATGACCTCGAGGCCGTTGACGCCGATCGTGGCATCGAGTTGCGCCTTGTTGATGGAGGTGGCGATCGACTGCAGCGCCGCGGCGCCGCGCGCCTGGTCGAACACGACCACCGGTGCGACGTCGATCCCGGACATCCAGGCGTCGAGCTGCTCCTGCAGCCGCAGGGCCAACGGGCCGCGGCGACCAACGGCCAGGGCTTGCTCGGCCATTGCCTGCGTGTCCAGGCTGACGCCGAGTTCAGCCGGTGTCGCCGTCCACACGGAGGCACCATCGCGCAGTGCCAGGAGCCCGGTCTGCGGGTAGGTGTATGCCCCCGCCAGGGCGACCTGCATCTGTCCCGTGGTCTTCCCGCCTAGCGTGCCGTCGCCCGATCGGACACCGGGAAGCGCCCGGTTGACGAAGACGAGGCGCACGGCGAGGAGGAAGACGAACAGCGCCGCCAGGAAGGAGGTGCCGGCCAGGAAGGCCGCCAGCAGCAAACGCGTCAGCAGCGTCAGGACGTCGGACGAGCGGCGAGGCAGGAGGGACGTACGCATTCCGGTTCCCACAAGGAGGCGGATTCTACCATTGGCATGGACGCCCCTCGCACCTGCCAGGTCCCCGGGCGATCAGGGCTGCAGGTAGACGTCCACGCTGCTGTAGTGCAGCACGCCGGCAGGGGAGATGGCTGGCTCGTAGACGGCGATGCGCCCGTACTGGGAGACGGGGATCTCGAAGGGCACCTGGACCTCGAACGATCCTACCTCGCCGGTGCGGGAGGTGGACAGTGGGGTGGTAGCTGACCCGACGACCTGGCCGTTGCGGTCGAGCACCTCGACCACCAGAGGCCCTGGCGTGTCGAGCCATCCGCCGCCGCGCACGCTGACCTGGTTGCCGCGCACGAGGGCGCCGGATCGCGGGGAGAAGATGGCGATCTTCTCGGCGCCGCCCAGTCCCGGATACAGCAATGCCGTCCCCCGTGTCAGGAGCACCACCGCTCGCGTGGTGAGGTGGTCCATCTGCCCATTGCGCGGGCTGAAGGTCCGCACCTCCAGGCGCGCGGTCTGCGCCACCCATGGGAACTGGAACTCAAGCTCGGTGTAGATCCGCCCGGCGAGGTCCGGAAGCGCCTGAAGGAATGTCGTCCGATCGGCGAGGACGTCGCCCTGCTCGCCGATCAGACGAAGGCGAACGCGGCCCTGCCACGAGGGTCCGCCGAAGCCGGTGACGAGCAGAGAGCTGACGGCCTGCGAACCCGGGCCGGGGTCGAAGATCGTCAGACGCTCCGCAGGCAACCCGATGCTGGGGGTCGGCGGAAGTGGGGTGGGAGAGGGCAGTGGCACATCGAGCACGATGGGAGGCGTGGCATCGGTGTAGGGCGGCACGGTCGGTGTCGGCACCGGCGTTTCGGTCATGACGGCCGTGGGTGGAATGGGCGCCGCGGTGGGAGTGGCTGACGGCGCAGGCGCGCTGCAAGCTGTCAGCAGGGCGGCCAGCGCCACCAGGCGCGGCAGCGCTAGCCGACCGAATAGGCGGCAGAGCACAAAGGGCGCGCGCTCAGCCAAGCGTCTCCCAGACATCCAGTTTGCTGGTCACGCGGCGGATGACCTCGTCGGTGAATCCGGTCATGCTGGCCTGGCCCCCCAGGTCAGGGGTGGCAATGCCCTGGCCGAGCGCTTCGAACACCGACTCGTACAGGGCGCGCGAGGCGCGGTCGGCCGCCGGTGAGCCGAGGTAGGTAAGCAGCGCGGCGCCGGCCAGGATCATGCCCATTGGGTTGGCGAGATTCTTTCCTTCCAGCGCCGGCGCGGTGCCGTGCGGGGCCTCAGCCATCGCCACACGCACTTGAATGGCATCGTCGTCGAAGGCCAGGACCATCGACTCCGACCCGGCAATGGAGCCGTACATTTGCAGCACGAGGTCCGACAGGCAGTCGCCGTCGCGGTTGAGCGCCGGTATGACCAGCGCCTCGCCCGCGCTCTGCAGCAGCAGCGCGTACGTGGCATCGATCAGATGGGGTTCGTAGCGCACGCCGGGGCGGCGTGCCGCCGCGGCGTCGAGCTCCTCCTTGAGCATGCCCTCATACACCGGGCTGACCGTGTACTTGGGTCCGCCGAAGACCTTGGCGCCGGTCTTCTCGGCGTGCTGGAAAGAGAACTCGGCCACGGCCCGGCAGGTCTTGCGCGAGATGCGTTCGAGGCGTTGGGCGACCTCGTCGCCGTTCTCGTCGATCTCGCGCCACTCCTTGGCACCATAGGCGTCGCCGACCGCCATGCGCACGACGGCGATTGGCGCGTGCACGCCGCCGACGGGACGGACGCCGGGCAGCCGGCGGCCCGTGCGCAGGATGACTTTGCCGTCGAGGGCCTCGCGCAGGATGGCATTCGGGCTGGAGACGTCGTCCGCTTCCTCGGGTGTGATCGTGACGGCCTTGAGGCCGAAGCCAAAGCGGCGCATCGCCTCGGCGGCCTGAGCGATGACCTGGTTGCCCGTCAGACGGCGGTTCTGCAGGCTGAGGTCGAAGCGCACGAACGCCAACGGCAGGCGGAGCACGGCCGGATCGAGAACCCGCAAGGCCTCGAGGAGCAGTTCCTGGCCGGTCTGGTCGCCGTCGAGCACGACGATGGTGGGCGTGTCGGCATCGGTCATGTCAGGTGCTCCTGCCTCTGAGGCGGAGCCCGGCGCGGCTCAGCCGGCCGCGGTGGCGACAGCGCGCAGGCTCAGGGCGGTAAGCAGGAAGAACAACAGCGCGTACGACCACTGGGCGCGGGCATCGTCGCGGCCGCGCGTAATGGCGTACCAGGCAGGCAGGGCGAGTGCGGTGAGGGCGCCGTACAGGATGTGGATGCCGCGCCCGGGCCGATCGCCGCCGACGTACAGCAGCACTCCCAGGATGCCCTGGGCCAGGATCAGGATCTCGCCAACGGCGATGATGCCCCAGTAGCCGGCGTCCACCGGCCGGCGCCGGAGCGCGGCCACAATTCCCCACAGGCCGGCAAGCACGGTAAACAGCGCCACGGTCCCGGCTAGACTTTCATGAAAGAGAGCCACGCTCATCCTCCGCCGGGGGCGGATGCTCCGTCCCGACAGCGGGGCTGATTGTAGCATTGCTGCCGCGCCGGGCGCGGCTAGCGCAGCTCGTATACCTCGCCGAACTTGCGGCGCAGGTAGCGCAGGTACGGCTCGGGCGTCAGGCCCTGCCCGGTGACGCGCTGCAGCAGCTCGACCGGGTAGTACCTGGCGCCGTGACGGTGGATGTTCTCCTGCAGCCAGGCGAGCAGGCCGCCGAACTCAGCCCGGGCGATCTGCGCCTCGAGGTCTGGGATGTCCTTCACGATCTGCTCCCACAACTGCGCTGCCACCAGGTTACCCAGGGCATAGGTGGGGAAATAGCCGATCGCTCCGCCGCTCCAGTGCACGTCCTGCAGCACGCCCTGGGCGTCATCCGGCGGCGTGATGCCCAGGTAGTCGCGCATGCGCGTGTTCCAGGCCTCCGGTAGGTTCTTCACCGCCAGCGAGCCGCTCATCAGCTCGATTTCCAGTTCGAAGCGCAGCATGATGTGCAGGTTGTAGGTCGCTTCGTCGGCTTCGACGCGGATCAGCGACGGCTCGACGGTGTTGATCGCCCGGTAGAAATCGTCCAGCCCGACGTCGCCCAGCGACTCGGGGAAGAGCTTCTTCAGGCGCGGGAAGAAGGCTACCCAGAACGGGCGGCCGCGGCCGACGAAGTTCTCCCACATGCGCGACTGCGATTCGTGCACCGCCATCGACGTGCCGGTCGCCAGCGGCGTGCGGTCCAGGCGCACGTCGATGCCCTGCTCGTACAGCGCGTGGCCGCACTCGTGGATCGTGCCGAACAGCGCCGGGTTGAGGAAGTTCGGATCGAGGCGGGTGGTGATGCGAACGTCGCGCACGCCGAACGAGGTGGTGAACGGGTGGACAGACTTGTCCTGGCGTCCGGCGTCGAAGTCGTAGCCCAGCTTGCGGATGACCTCCACGCCGAAGGCCCACTGGCGTTCGACGTCGAAGGCGCGGTGCAGGACGGCGTCGCTGACCTTGCACCCGCGTTCGGCCGTCGCCCGCACGAGCTCGACCTGCTGTGGGCGCAGCGCGTCGAAGACGGCCTTGACCTGCTTGGTGGGCATCGCCGGCTCGAAGTCGTCCAGCAGCGGGTCGTAGACGTGATCGTAGGGTGCGAAGAAGCCGGCATAGTCGCGGCGCATTGCGACGATCTGTTCGAGCGAAGGGCGGAACTGGGCGAAGTCCGACTCGGCGCGGGCCTTCTGCCAGACCTGGTGTGCCATAGCCGTCAGGCGGCTGAACTCGGCGACCCAATCGGACGGGACACGCCGCTGCTTGTCGAAGTCGCGCGCCACGCGGCGCACGATGGCGGCATCATCCTGCTCGAGCGGCCGGCCGGCAACCTCCGTCTGAGCGGCGTCGAGCGCGGCAGCGAACTCGTCGCTGACGAACTGGTCGTGTGCCAGGCGGCTGAGCGTGGCCAGTTGCATCGACCGTCCTTCTGCTCCGGCGGGTGGCATGTAGGTTTGCTGATCCCAGCCGAGTACGGCCGAAGCGGCGTTCAGGTCGAAGATCTCGCCCAAGAGCTCGCGCAGACGTTCGGTCTTAGCTCCCATCCCTGTTCTCCTTCGAGGCCATCGAATCGGACGATGCGCCTAGGGCAACCGCCGAGCGATGGCATCGCATGCGGTCGCCATCTCACGCATTCTACTCTGTCCATGGCCCGGTCTTGCGATAGTCGTCCTCCAATCGCCGCACCTGATCGAGGCAGGCGTCGTCTTCCGGATTGGGGCGGTAGGCGGTGGCGAACCAGACCTCGAGGATCTCGCTGGCCATGGCCTCGGACGTGCCGCGCAACGACAGGCACAGGACGTTGGCCCGGTTCCAAAGCCGGGCGCCGCGCGCGGTCTCGGCATCGGCGCACAGGGCGGCGCGCACCCCTGGAACCTTGTTGGCTGCCAGGCTCACGCCGGTCCCGGTCCAGCAGAAGAGCACGCCCTCATCCGCCTCGCCGGAGGCGACGGCCTCGGCGACGGTCCGCGCGACCTGAGGCCAGGAGGCGTGTGTCCCGGCCAGAGGGCCGACCAGGTTGACCTGGTGTCCACGCTGGCGCAGGTCCTCCAGCACGGATTCGGTCAGATGCGTTGGGGCGTCGGAACCGACGATCACGTTCATGTCCGTCTCCTGGAGACTCTGTGAGAGGAGGCCGGAGCGCTAGGCCTCAGCCGTCGCATCGGCGCGCAGCAGGCCGTAGACTTCCAGGTCGTCGATGGTGCCCCACTTGATCGTATGCTGCCGCAGTGTTCCCTCATGGCGCATGCCGATCTTCTCCATCACGCGTCCCGAGGCCGGGTTGCGGCCGAAGTGGTGGGCGAAGACCCGGCGCAGCCGAAGCGCCTCGAACGCGTAGCGTAGGACAGCCCGGGCCGCCTCCGTGCAGTAGCCCGCATTCCAGTGGGGCTTGCCGATCCAGTAGCCGAGTTCGGCGCGCTGTTGCTCTGCGTTGAGCTCAAGGCCGATGGCGCCCAGCAGCGCGCCGTCGGCCTTGTGGGTGATGGCAAACACAACCGATTCGCCGCCGGCGAACCGTTCTGGGTGCTGACCGATCCAGGCCTCGGCCATGCCGTCCTCATACGGATGTGGGATGGCGGCGGTGGTGGCAGCGATGTCCCGGTCCCCCGCGAGGCGCTGCACGTCCGGCGCGTCGGCGAGCGTAAAGGGCCTCAGGAGAAGTCGTTCGGTGGTCAGATCAGGTTGGCCCGGCACGGATTCTTCCCTCGGCGTGCAGTCTGTCCCCGGCTGGGGTTACGGGACCACATCAAGCTCGACCAGCAGCGGCAGGTGATTGGAGGCAGTGGTCGACGGTGTGACGGCCCGGACGGCGCGCAAGTCGGGCGTGTGCCAGACCCAATCGATGCGCTCGAACGGACCGGTGGCAGGCCAGGTCAACCCCTCGCCCGTCCCTACCTCAACCCACGCGTCGACGAAACCGGCGTCGGCGATAAGCTCCATCTCCGGATAGCCGGGTTCGGAGTTGAGGTCGCCGAGCAAGATAGATGACGGTCGCCCATCCCAGAAGTCGAGCAGCACCGGCACCTGGGCCAGCCTCGGGCCGTGCTCGCTTTCCACGTGGTGCAGGTGCGTGACGATGACCAGCAGCGGGTCCGGCAATCCGGCATCGATGGTGGCCCACAAGTAGCCGCGCGGCAGGAGGGTACCGGCGAGGGGGAGCGGTGCCGATCCGCTCTCACGGATGGGAAGCCGCGTGAGCAGCGCATTGCCCCAGACCGGGTCGGCGGTGCCCTGGAATAGCACCTGCATCTTCAGGCGCCGTGCCAGGAAGCCGACGAGGTCGGTCGAGCCATCGAGAAGCCAGCCGCGCGATACCTCCTGCAGCGCCACGACATCAGCCTGGGTGGATTCGATCACGCGGGCGATCGCCTCCGGGTCTTGGGCGCCCTGGCTGTCGTAGGCCGAGTGGATGTTGTAGGTCAGGATGCGGACGGGGGGCGCGCCGGCGGTTGCTGGCGCAGGCAATCCCGGTTGAAGCAAGGCGAAGACCAGAACGGGAAGGAAGGACACCGCCACGCCGGTGAAGGCGGTGGCCGAGGCAGCGCGAGGAGCCGGATTCGGGGGAAGCCTCGTCGTCGCGGCGGCGACGGTGAGGCCGAAGAAGACGGCTGCGGCGGGGAGGAGGGCTTGGCGCTGCACCGGGAGAGGCAGGTCCAGCGAGACGTAGTAGGCAAAGGTCAGGGCCAGGAACAGCAGCAGGCCCATGTTGACGCAGGTCGCGCTGCGGCCCAACCCAGGCGAGACCGGCGCCGAGGCCGCCAGGGCGATAGCCGCCAAGCTCCAACCGAAGACGAACTGGGCAATGACGACGTTGAACGCGAACGCCGGGGTGACTTGCCCGGCGACGCTGGCCGAGAGCGCCAGGCAGGCCGTGCCGAGGAAGGCGGTCAGCGGGCGCAGTGCAAACGGGCGTGCCAGGCCGATCCATACGCCGGCTGCCAGAACGAGGTTGCCGATCATGGCCAGGACGAGGGCGGCCGCCGGCGTCAGACTGACGACCTGTGCCATCCAGCCCAGGTTCTGGTAGAGCATGGCCTGGAGGAAGAGCAGCGGGCCGAGCCCAAGCAGCGGCAGCGCCGCGCCCCAGGATGTCTCACTCTTCTCCCCGGAGACCGCGCGCGGCGCACGCACGAGCAACGCCAGGAGCAGGCCGCACTCGATGCATACGAGGATCACTGGCACCAGGCCGCGCCACCAGCTCAAGTCAAGGGTGCCGGCGAAGCCCTTGATTGCCGTGTCGAGCGCCAGCCCAAGCGCCCATCCGCCGGCCAGCGAGGCGGCAGCCGTTTCCGGATGCGTGGAGCGCGCCTGCGCGAGCAGGGCGGGGAGTGCGAACAGAAAGAAGACGGTACCGAGCAGGCTGAGGACAAGATCCGCGGCCGGCAGATGGACGATCTGCTCGGCGAGGCGCATGACGGCCAGGCCTCCGACGGTCACCGTCAGGAAGGTCGACGGGCCGAGGAGGTGCCGCAGCGGTGCCGCCAGAAAGCCGAGCAGGAACGTGCCGAAAGCGCACGCGCCGAGCACAGTCGAGCTGACACCAACGGTATCGCGCAGGTACCAGGCAAGGCTCGGGATGAAGACGCGGAGCACCTGCAGTCCGACGGTCACGACCAGAGCAGGGAGGCCGAGGCGCAGGATCTCGAGTCCGAATCGGCGCGCGGGAAGGGTGGTTTGCATAGGTCTCTCTCGGTTGCGGCAGGCTGACGCCCAATCCCGTGGAGTGTAGCGCATCCCAGCCGCCGTCGTCGTGCGGGGTTGTGGGATAATGGAAGGCCGTCCGCGGGGGAAGGCACGTGCGCTTCAACACGATCTGCGTCCTCGGGCTTGGCTACATCGGCTTGCCGACCGCCAGCACCTTCGCCAACAGCGGCCTGAAGGTGGTCGGCGTTGATGTCAATGAGCGGATCGTAGCCGGCCTGCGTAACGGCGAGCTGCATATCGAGGAGCCTGGGCTGCGCACGCTGGTCCAGGCCGCGCTGGGCTCCAGGAACCTGCGCATCGCCGGACAGCCCGAGCCGGCCGATGCCTTCCTGATCGCCGTACCGACGCCGGTGCTGGCGGACAAGCGTGCCGACCTGAGCGCCGTGCTGGCGGCAGCCGAATCGATCGTCCCTCATTTGCGGCGCACAAACCTGGTTGTGCTCGAGTCCACCTCCCCGCCCCGGACGACGGTAGACGTCATCGCCCCGATTCTCGAGCGATCCGGGCTGCGCGCCGGCGCCGACTTCCACCTGGCCTACTCGCCGGAGCGTGTCCTGCCGGGGCAGATCCTGCGTGAACTGGTCGAGAACGCCCGCGTGATCGGCGGCATCGATCGCCTCTCGGCCGAGGCGGGACGCGAGCTGTACGCCGCCTTCGTGCGCGGCGAGATCGTGCTCACCGACGCCACTACGGCTGAGATGGTCAAGCTGATGGAGAATACCTACCGCGACATCAACATCGCCGCGGCCAACGAGTTCTCCCGGCTGGCGGACCGCTTCGGCGTTGATGTGTGGGAGGCGATCGCCATCGCCAACCGCCACCCGCGGGTGGACATCTTGCGCCCGGGTCCGGGCGTCGGCGGACACTGCATCAGCGTCGACCCATGGTTCCTGGTCGAGTCGGCGCCGGAGATCACGCCGCTGATCCGACAGGCGAGGCTGGTCAACGACTCGCAGCCGGCGCACGCCGTCGGCTTGATTGACACGGCGCTGGGAGGGCTGCGCGGGCGAACGATCGCCGCGCTCGGCCTGGCGTACAAGCCCGACGTCGACGACCTGCGCGAGAGCCCGGCCATCGAGGTCGCCCGGCTCTTGGCCGAGGGCGGGGCGCGCGTGGCGACCTTCGAGCCGTTCGCACCGACAGCACGCGTGCCCGGCTGTGCGCCGGCTGACTCGCTCAATGCCGCGCTACACCAGGCCGACGCGGTCGTCCTGCTGGTCGACCACCGCGCCTTCGTCGAGCTGGACCCGGTTGCGGTGGCGAAAGCCATGGCCGGACGAGTGGCCATCGACACGCGCGGCCGCTGGGACCGCAAGCGCTGGACGGGGGCCGGATTCGAGCTGTACATCCTGGGAGCAGGCAAGCGCCATGGCTGAACGGCGGTTACGGGTGCTGTCGGTCTTTGGCACCCGCCCCGAAGCGATCAAGATGGCTCCGGTGGTGCTGCACCTGCGCCGGACTCCTGGCATTGACTCGCGCGTGTGCGTCACGGGCCAACACCGCGAGATGCTCGATCAGGTCCTAGCTCTCTTCGACCTACAGCCAGACTACGATCTTGACCTGATGCAGCCCGATCAGTCCCTGGCCGAGCTCACGGCGGCGGTGTTCACTGGCCTCGATCCGGTGCTCGAGCAGGTGCAGCCGGACTGGATTCTGGTGCAGGGCGACACGACGACGGTGATGGCCACCGCGCTCCTGGCCTACTACCACCAGGTGCGGCTCGGGCATGTCGAGGCCGGACTGCGCACCGGCGACAAGTGGCGGCCCTTCCCCGAAGAGATCAACCGGCGCGTGGCTGGCGTGGTGGCCGACCTGCACTTCGCGCCCACGGACTGGGCGCGCGCGAATCTGCTGCGTGAGGGGATCCCGGAGGACCGCGTCGTTGTCACGGGCAACCCGGTCATCGACGCCCTGCAGACGATCGTCGCCCAACCGTACGATGAGACGAAGGGGCCGCTGGCCGGACTGCCGGCCGATCGGCGGCTGATCCTCGTCACGGCGCACCGGCGGGAGAGCTTCGGCCGTCCGCTGGAGGACATCTTCACCGCCTTGAGACGTCTGGCGGAGATGTATGCCTCTCGCTGCGTGATCCTCTACCCGGTCCATCGCAACCCGAACGTGCGCGAGCCTGCGGAGCGCATCCTGGGCGGTCTCCCGAACGTCCGCCTCGTCGATCCCCTCGACTACCGGGACATGGCGCACTGTCTGCAGCGCGCCTATCTGGTGCTCACCGATTCGGGCGGTCTGCAGGAGGAAGCGCCGGCGCTGGGAACGCCCGTGCTGGTGCTGCGCGAGTTGACCGAGCGACCGGAGGCCCTGCAGGCCGGCACCGCGCGGCTGGTGGGGACCGACCCGGATCGCATCGTGGCCGAGACCTCGAGGTTGATGGACGATCCGCAGGCCCACGCTGCTATGGCGCGGGCGGCCAACCCGTACGGCGATGGCCATGCTGCGGAGCGGATTGTGGACGCGCTGCTTGCCGCCTCTGGCAGGTGATCTCCGTCCGGTGAATGCCTCACGGGCTGTGCCCACACGATCGGACGCTCTTGCCCAGGCTCGCCGCGCGGGCGAGAATGTGCGCCGAACCGGAGGCGCAGCGACCGCCTGCGGAACGGATTGGAGTGTGCCGCGCGTGAGCGCCGCTATCCCATGAGTGCTAGCCGCCTGTGCCTGGTCTCCCGCATCCCCGGCGTCGCCGGTCCGGCTGGATTTCAGCGCCGTCTTGCGGACGGACTGGAGCGGCGCGGCATCGGTGTGACGTACGACCTGGCCGATTTGCCGAATGATGCCGTTCTGGTGATCGGCGGAACACGTCATCTGGCCGGGTTGCTCCAGGCTCGCCGCCGCGGTCTCCCCATCCTTCAACGGCTCAACGGCATGAATTGGATCCACCGCCGGTGCCGCACGGGCCTGAGTCACTTCTTGCGCGCCGAACTCAACAATCAGGTCCTTCAATTCATCCGCACCCGCGTGGCGACGCAGATCGTCTACCAGAGCGAGTTCGCCCGCCGGTGGTGGGAGCGCGTTCGCGGCACGACGCAGGCGCCGGCCTTCGTTGTCCTCAACGGCGTTCCGCTGGACTTGTACACCCCTGAGGGGGCTGAGTCCCAACCGGCTGATCGCGTCCGGCTGCTCGTCGTCGAGGCGAATCTGGCCGGCGGCTATGACATTGGGCTAGCCTGGGCCCTCGATCTGGCGGTTCGACTGCAGGCGCGTCGCGGGAGCCCGGTGGAGCTGGTGGTCGCCGGCCGCGTGCCGCCCGCAGTGCAGAAGCATGCCGACCGAACCGCCGGCGCGCCTGTGACCTGGATGGGAGTCGTTCCCCCGGAATCCATCCCGGCGCTCGATCGCTCTGCCCACATGCTGTTTGCCTCGGACGTGATGCCCGCCTGCCCAAATGTGGTCGTTGAGGCGCTGGCCTGCGGCCTGCCGGTGGTGTCGTTCGACACCGGTGCACTGCCCGAACTGGTGACTGGCGAGTCAGGGCGCATCGTCCCCTATGGCGGAGACGCCTGGAAGCTGCAGCCCCCGGACCTGGCGGCTCTGGCGTCGGCCGCCGCAGAAGTGCTTGATAGCGGCGCACGGATGCGGCGGGAGGCGCGGGAGCGCGCCGAAGCCGGGTTGGGGCTCGAAACGATGCTCGACGGCTATCTGAATGCCCTTGGGTGGGCGGGCTAGGCGCGGATGCGGAACGCCCCTCGGTACCCGGGCAAAGCAGGCCTGCAGCAGCGCGTGCTGCCGGACTACCGTGCTGCCTTCATGGAGTCGCTGGCGGCGCGCTGCGATGGCGGCCTGGCCGTCTTCGCTGGGAGTCCGCGGCCGGGGGAGGCAATCCACTCCGCCCAGAGCCTGAACCACGCTGTCCTCACCCCAGCCACAAACCTGAGGATCTTTCCGGGACCGCTCTCGATCTTCCGACAAGCCGGCCTGCTCGACTGGTTGGAAAGCACGCAGCCGGAGGTCCTTGTCCTCGAAGCGAACCCACGCTACCTGAGCAATCGCTTAGCCCTACGCTGGATGCACGAGCGACGGCGTCCTGTCGTTGGCTGGGGGCTCGGCGCACCGCCGGCGCGAGGGCTGCGCGGCTGGCTTCGCCGCGCATGGCTGGAGGGTTTCGACGCGTTGATCGCCTACAGCTCGCTGGGCTCGGTGCAGTATCGGGCCCTGGGGTTCCCGGCGGAGCGTGTCTTCGTCGCTCCGAATGCCACGGCGCCGGCGCCTTCATCCGTGCCGGTAAAAGACCCACTTGCCGGGCGAGCCCGCCGTTTCCTGTTCGTCGGCCGGCTGCAGCCGCGTAAGCGCATCGACTTGCTGCTGCAAGCCTGCGCCGGGTTGCACCCGCAACCGGACGTGTTCATCGCGGGCGACGGTCCCGATCGGGCGCGGCTGGAGGCGCGGGCGCAGGAATGGATGCCCGAGGCGCACTTTCTGGGCGACCTGCGGGGCGAGGTGCTTGAGGCGGCCTTCGCCCGAGCCGATGTGTTCGTCCTGCCCGGCACCGGTGGACTGGCCCTTCAACAGGCCCTGGCTGCCGGCCTGCCGATCATCGCTGCCGAAGGCGACGGCACGCCGCAAGACATGGTCACGCCCGACAACGGTTGGCTGGTCCGCCCAGGTGACCTGGCCGACCTGCGCGCGGCGCTGCAGCACGCGCTCACGCTGAATGAGGGGCAGCTGCGCGCCATGGGGGAGGCATCCTTCCGGCTTGCGCGCGAGCGGTTCAACCTTGAGGCCATGACGGACGCGTTTGTCGCCGCGCTGTGCGCCGTCACCCCGCGGAGGCCCTGAGTGCGCTTGCTGTACTACGCCGACGGGCGCAGCCCGATCGCCCGGAGCTGGATCGAGCACTTCGTGCAGACTGGACACGAGGTGCACTGGGTGTCCAGCTTCCCCGCCGTGGCGATCCCGGGTTTGTCTTCCTTCAGGGTTGTGCCGGTGGCGTTCAGTGCATCCGTACCGAATGCGGCGGCGCCTCTCGCTGGAGGGCGAGCGCGAGGCTTGCGGTTGCGGCTCGCCCTGCGCCAGTGGCTCGGTCCGCTGACCGTCGGCTCGGCCGCCTCCAGTCTGCGCGCGATCGTCGAGACCCTTCGCCCCGATCTGGTGCACGCGCTGCGGATTCCCTTCGAGGGCATGGTGGCGGCCCGCGCCTCGCGGGGGTTCCTGCTGCTTGTGTCGGTCTGGGGTAACGACTTCACACTTCATGCGCAGGCCTCTCCCGGCATGAGCCTGTTGACCAGGCGGGCGCTGCATTCGGCGGCCGGGCTGCATACCGATTGCCGGCGCGATCTTGGCCTGGCGTCGCGCTGGGGGTTCCCGGAAGGCCGGCCGTCTATTGTCCTGCCCGGCAACGGCGGCATCCGGCCGTCGGTGTTCTTCCCGGCTGGCGAGGGCAAGGAAGTACTGTCCGAGCGAATGCGTTCCTTCCTGGAGAGCCTCCCGAACGGGGCCCGATTGGCCGTCAACCCCCGCGGCTTCCGCGCCTATGTGCGCAACGATACGTTCTTCCGGGCGATCCCGCGTGTCCTGCAGCGCTTGCCGAACGTAGTTCTTGTCTGTCCGTCGATGGCCGGGGATGCTCAGGCCGAGCGCTGGCGCCGCCAGGTGGACCCGGGATCCTCGGTGCGTCTGCTCCCTGCGCTAGACCCCGGCGAGATGGCTGCCCTGTTCCGTCGGGCACAGGTGAGCGTCTCGCCCAGCACACATGACGGCACGCCCAACACCCTCCTCGAGGCGATGGCCTGTGGGTGCTTCCCGGTCGTTGGCGACCTAGAGTCCGTGCGCGAGTGGGTGGTACGCGGCGAGAACGGGCTGATTGTCGATCCCGCCGATGAGGAGGGCCTGGCGTGGGCGATCGTACGCGCCCTGGAAGACGACGGGCTGCGGCAGTCGGCCGCCCGGCGCAACGTTGAGATCATTCGGCAACGAGCCGACTACGCCACCAGCATGGAGCAGGCCGAGGCGTTCTACCGCGAGGTGGTGCGCGTGGGCCCGGTGCTATAATCCCGCCAGTTCGCCCATTTGCAAAGGGGATTGCGAAGGTCTCTCGCTCCGCCATGAAGCAAGTTGTCCAAGAGATGCGCTCCGGGGAAACCCGCGTGATCGAGGTTCCGGTCCCAGAGGCCGGGCCTGGCACGGCGCTGGTTCGGACCGCGGCGTCGGTTGTCTCGGCCGGCACGGAACGCATGCTGGTCGAGTTCGCCTCCAAGAGCCTGATCGGCAAGGCGCGCTCGCGTCCGGACCTGGTGCGCCAGACGCTGGACAAGGTGCGGCATGAGGGCTTACTGACGACGCTGGAGGCGGTCGAGAATCGGCTCGACCAGCCGCTTCCGCTCGGCTACTCGTCCGCCGGTATGATCATCGCCGTGGGTGACGGGCTGCAGGGCTTCAAGGTCGGCGACCGCGTCGCCTGCGCCGGCGGTGGAAGCGCCGTTCACGCCGAATATGCCATCGTTCCTCAGAACCTCATGGCCCACGTGCCAGACGGCGTGGATTTCGATCAGGCAGCCTTCGCTACACTGGGTGCGGTCGCGCTGCACGGGCTGCGCCTGGCCGAGCCGCAAGTGGGCGAGCACGTCGCCGTCATCGGCCTGGGATTACTCGGCCTGCTGGCCGCCGCGCTGAGCAAGGCTTCGGGTTGCACGGTCTTCGGCGTCGATCTGGACCCTGCCCGCGTCGAGCGAGCGCGGCAGATGGGATTCCCGGCTGGGTTGCGACCTGACGCCGTGGAGCATGCGGCGTCGATCACCCGAGGCCGCGGCTTTGACATCGTCCTGGTGTGTGCCGACGCGGCGTCAAGCGACCCGGTGGACCTGGCCGGCGCGCTGGCGCGCGACCGGGGTCGGGTGGTCGTCATCGGCAACGTCGGCCTCGAGATCCCGCGCCGCACGTACTACGAGAAGGAATTGAGCCTTAGGGTCTCCCGCTCGTACGGCCCCGGGCGCTACGACCCGCTGTACGAGCAGGCCGGGATCGATTACCCGATCGGCTTCGTGCGCTGGACCGAAGGACGGAACCTGCAGGCGTTCGTGGATCTGTTGGCCGGCGGACAGGTTGACGTGCGGCCGCTGATCACCCATCGCTATCCGATTGAGCGCGCCGTCGAGGCGTACGAGATCGTCACTGGCCGGCGGACGGAGCCTTTCCTGGGCGTCGTGCTCACCTATCCAGGCCACCCGGCCGAGATCGCGTCGCGGCTCGAGTTGCGGGCCGTCGATTCGCATCCCGAGGCCGCCGTGCGGCTGGGCGTCCTCGGCGCCGGTACCTTTGCCACCGCCGTGCTCCTCCCGGCGCTGAAGCGCGTCTCCGGCATTGAGCGCGTTGGGATCGCATCGCGCGGAGGCCTGAGCGCGGCCAGCGCTGCCCGGCGGTTCGGGTTCCGTTACGCGGCCGGAAGCGAGCAGGAGATCCTGGCCGATCCGGGCGTCAACACGGTCGCCATCCTGACGCGGCATGCCGAGCATGCGCGCCAAGTGCAGGCAGGGCTGCAGGCCGGCAAACACGTATTCTGCGAGAAGCCGCTGGCGCTGCGCCGCGAGGATCTGGCCGCGATCGACACGGCGCTCAAGGCATCCGGCCGCCTCCTCACCGTTGGCTACAACCGTCGCTTTTCGCCGCTGGCCGTCTCGATGCGGGCCTTCCTGCGGGCGACCGATGCGCCGCTGGCGATCCACGTTCGCGTGAACGCCGGGCCGCTGCCGGCCAGCCACTGGCTACACGATCCGGAGCAAGGCGGCGGACGCCTGCTGGGCGAAGCGTGTCACTTCTTCGATCTCCTCATCTTCCTTGTGGGCGCGCCCCCGCTGCGCGTGTCGGCCGTCGGTCTCCCGGATGCCGGCCCGGCGCACGAGGAGAACGCCGTCGTGTGCCTGGAGTTCCCCGACGGCTCGGTCGGAACGGTTGCCTACCTGGCCTGCGGCGACCGGTCGCTTCCCAAGGAGCGCATCGAGGCTTTTGGCGGCGGGCGCGTTGCGGTGTTGGATGACTTCCGGCGCCTTGAGACCTATCAGTCCGGCCGGCGCCAGGTCCAGCGCTCCTGGCTGCGCCAGGACAAGGGCCATCAGGCGGAGTGGGAAGCCTTCGCTACGGCGATCCGCGCCGGTGGTCCGCCTCCGATCCCGTACGACCAGTTGATGGCTGCCAGCCTGAGCGCACTGGCCGCCGTGGACGCCCTGCGCACGCGCACCCCCGTCAGCCTCGAGTCCCTCGATCGGATGCAATGAGTCGTCTGCAGGCAACCGCACAGGCTGCGCGCGAGCTTGGGATCGGACCGCTGGCCCGTTACGCGCGCTATCAGGTCAAGCTGCGCAGCGGTTGGATCCGGGCGCGCACGCCGGTCACATCCTGGGATGAGCAGCCCGTCTCGGCCTGGCTGCGCCCGGGGATACCATCCGACCTGGAGGCCTACGCCGCGTACCGGAAGTCGCTTGCTGCGCCGTGCTTCTTCTTCGATCCGTTTACCGATCTCTCGATGACCCTCCGACGGGCTGGGGGCAAAGGCGTGGCAGACGCTGTGGCCGAGGCAGATGACTTGCGCGAGGGTTGGTTTCGCGTGTTCGGACTGCCCGCCGTGCGGCTTGGGTTTCCCCCCGACTGGTCGGCCCTGGCGCCGCTATCCGACGATGCGCCTCCCCCGTCGCTCGATCTGACCGAGCACTGGACACGGACGCGCTTCGACCGGGTGCCCGGGGACATCAAGTTACTGTGGGAGCCGTCACGCTTCGGCTGGGTCTTCCCGATGGTGCGCGCCTACCGCTCGACCGGCAAGGACGCCTACGCCGAGGCGTGCTGGGACCTGATTCTCTCCTGGAGACAGGCCAACAAACCGAACGCCGGCGCGCACTGGGTTTCGGGTCAGGAGGTCGCCCTGAGGCTGATGGCGCTGGTCTTCGCCTTCTACGGCTTGGCGCCCTGGCTGCAGCGCAAGGCGACGCGCATCACCCGTCTGGCCTCGATGATCTTTGTGCACGCGGCGCGCATCCCGCCCAGCCTCGACTACGCCCGCGCCCAGGGCAACAACCACTTGATGACGGAGGCCGTCGGCCTGTACACCGCCGGCATGCTGTTCCCCGAGGCGACGGCGGCGGAAACGTGGCGGCGGCTCGGGCGCGATGCGCTCGTGAACGCCGTGCGTTCGCAGGTCTTCGCCGACGGTGGCTACGTGCAGCATTCCACCAACTACCATCGGCTGGCGCTGCAAGCGTGCACCTGGGCGGCCAGCCTCGCGGCCTGCAATCACGACCCGCTCCCACGGCAGGCGCTGGATGCGATTCGGCGGCTGGCCGGCGCACTCGAGTCGCTGGTCGATCCCGCCACAGGAATGGCGGCCAACTTCGGACCGAACGATGGTGCCTGTATCCTGCCGCTGAGTGGGACAGAGTTCGAGGACTACCGGCCAGCGCTGCAGGCGGCTGCGTGTTTGCTCGACGGGCGCACCCTGTACCCGCCCGGGCCGTGGGACGAGGCGGGCGTGTGGCTAGGGATCGATGCCGCCGGTGCGAGGGCGTCTTCTCCGCCTGCAACGAGAGACCTGCCGAACGCGGGGCTGTATGCGCTCGGCAAGGGGGAATCGTGCGCCATCCTGCGCTGCGCGCGCTTCACTTCGCGGCCTGGGCATTCCGACCAGCTGCACCTGGATCTGCGCCGCGACCGGCAGCCGGTGGCAATCGATGCCGGCACGTACTTATACAACGGGGCGCCGCCCTGGGACAACGCCCTGGCGCAGGCGGGAGTCCACAACACCGTCGTCGTCGACGGGCTCGAACCCATGCAGCGCGCTGGGCGCTTCCTGTGGCTGCACTGGGCACAGGGCCGTGTGCTCGGCCGCTGGCGCACGGCCGACGGTCGGCTGGAGGCGATCGCCGCCGAGCACGACGGCTACCGGCGGCTCGGCGTCACGCATCGCCGCACCGTCGTGCGCTTTGATGCCTCTGCCTGGCTGGTCGTCGACGACGTCCTGGGGACCGGGGATCACACCGCGCGCCAGGGCTGGCTGCTGGCAGATGGGGCCTGGGCGTTGCGCCCTGGACGGCTTGGCCTGCGCTACGGGCGGAGGCACGTTGATGTGCTGTTCGCCGCCCCGACGAGCTCCGCTTCCATCTACCGCGCGGGCGAACTCGTCGCCGGTGCCGACCTTCCTAGCGAGAGGGCGATCAAGGGCTGGGTGGCGATGACGTACGCCGACCGGCAGCCGGCGCTGCGCCTCGAGATCGAATCATCGGGACGGCTCCCCCTGCGAATGGTGACCTGGTTCGCCTTCGACGGGTTTGACACCGGGGCGATCGATGTGGCGTGGAACGATTCCGGCATCGGGCCGGCGGCCGTTGCCCGCGCCGCCCTGCGCGACACCGTCCTGGACCTCGACCTTGCACATCCTGCTGATCCATCAAGCCTTCGCCGCGCTGGGTGAACCGGGCGGGACACGCCACCACGAGCTGGCACGCTGGCTGGTTCGCCGCGGCCACCGTGTCACCGTGCTGGCGGGGCAGGTCTCCTACCTCACCGGAGGTGCCGAACCGCTCGCCCTACGCGAGTGGACGGATGACACCGGCGTGCACATCCGGCGCTGCGCCACTTACCACGCCTGGCACCGGTCGTTCTTCCACCGGGTATTGAGCTTTCTGAGTTTCATGCTGTCGTCGTTCACCGCTGGACTGCAGGTGCGGGACGTCGATGTCGTGTGGGGCACAACGCCGCCGCTGTTCCAGGGCGCCACGGCATGGCTCCTGGCCCGACTCAAGCGGGCAGCGTTCGTCTTTGAGGTACGCGACCTGTGGCCCGCTTTTGCCGTGGCGGTCGGCGTGCTGCGCAACCGCGTGCTGATCAGCCTGGCCGAAGCGCTGGAACGCTTCCTCTACCACCGCGCGGACCGCCTAGTCGTCAACTCGCCAGGCTTCATCGATCATGTCCGCGCCCGTGGGGCGACGCGGGTGGACCTGGTGCCGAACGGCGTCGAGGTCGCCATGTTCGATCCGGATTCAACCGGGGCTGCGTTTCGGCGGGCTCACGGACTGGAGGGCAAGTTCGTCGCCTTGTACGCTGGCGCGCTCGGGCTGTCGAACGATCTGCGCGTCGTGCTCGAGGCAGCTGCAAAGCTCCAGGATGAACCGGAGATCGCCGTCGTGCTCCTGGGCGATGGCAAGGAACGGCCGGCGCTGGAACAGCAGGCGCTGGCGCTCGGCCTGCGCAATCTCCACTTCCTGCCAGCGGTGCCCAAGGACGAGATCGGCGAGGCGCTGGCTGCTGCCGACGCCGGCATCGCCATCCTGAAGCCGCTGGACGTCTACAAGACGACGTACCCCAACAAGGTGTTCGACTACATGGCTGCTGGCAGGCCTGTCATCCTGGCCATCGATGGTGTGATCCGCCAGGTGATCGAGCAGGCCGGGGGGGGCGTCTTCGTCCCACCAGGCGATCCCGACGCATTGGCCCGGGCCATCCGCCAGCTGGCGCGCGACCGCGCCGCTGCGCGAAGGATGGGACGCTCCGGGCGCGACTATGTCGCCCAGCACTTTGACCGAGAGACGCTGGCGGACGGGCTTGAGCTGGTCATGCACCAGGCGGCGGAGCAGCGAGGGCGCCGGTGAGCGCGGCCCTTTTTCCCCCTGGCGTCCCGCTTCGGAAGCGAGCCTTCGACCTGCTGCTGACAATCCCCGGGGCAATCCTGATCAGCGTGCCGCTCGCGTTGCTGGCTTTGCTGGTTCGGTGGCGCCTGGGATCCCCCGTGCTTTTCCGCCAGGTCCGGCCTGGCTACCGTGGACAACCCTTCACGTTGTACAAGTTACGCTCGATGACGGATGCGCGTGGACCGGACGGGCGCTGGCTCTCGGACGCCGAGCGCCTGACCGGCCTTGGGCGCTTGCTGCGCTCGTTCAGCCTCGACGACCTGCCCAACCTGCTCAGCGTGCTGCGCGGCGAAATGAGCCTAGTCGGCCCTCGCCCGCTGCTCATGGAATACCTCGACCGCTACACACCCGAGCAGGCACGCAGGCATGAGGTCCTGCCGGGTATCACCGGCTGGGCGCAAGTGAACGGCCGGAATGACCTGACCTGGGAAGACAAGTTCCGGCTGGACGTCTGGTACGTCGACCAGTGGTCACTCAGGCTGGATATCAAGATCCTTGCGCTCACGGCCTGGAAGGTCCTGCGGCGTGAAGGGGTAGCCCAGCCGGGCTTCGCGACGGCGGAGGAATTCAAAGGATCAGGCCAGAGCGGAGAGCCAACATAGAACAAGTGGTCGGAACCGGCACTTGCCGGGAAGCCGGAAGGCAGGTAGTATGCGGGAGCGGGAAACCGCCCGAGATCCTGCACCGCCTGAGGAGGATGGGAATGAAGCCGGAGCTCAACTTCTACGACGTCAAGTCGCGTAGCAAGTTCGCCTCGACGGAGTGGCGCATCGAAGCCAAGACGGCCAAAGGCAAGACCCGCTACTTCGCAGTGGCCAAGGTTCCTAACGCCGCGCATGAAGCCTGGCTGATCGTCAAGGAAGAGTTCGCCAAGCAGAACAGCTAGTCCGCCCCGGCCTCCGCATCCTTGTCTCCCGCCGCCCAAACAAGCGGGCGGCGGACTGATTCCTTCCCACGGACCGGAATGAACCCGTGCGACGATCCCCTTGAGCTCTACCGGCGCATGCTCCTCATCCGAACGTTTGAGGAGCGTGTGCTGGAGGGCTTTTCGCGCGGTCTGGTGTACGGGACGACTCACACCGCCATCGGCCAGGAGGCGGATGCGGTGGGGGTGCTATCCTGCACTCGGGCTGGGGACGTGGTCGTCAGCAACCATCGCGGCCACGGGCACTTTCTGGCCTACGGTGGGCCGGTGGAGGGGCTGGCGGCCGAGATGATGGGCCGTGCCACCGGCGTCTGCCGGGGGCGCGGTGGAAGCCAGCACCTGCACTGGAAGGACTTCTATGCCAGTGGGATCCTGGGCGGGACCATCCCGTTGGCCACGGGGATGGCGCTTGCCGAGCGTGAGCGCCGCATCGGCCATGTCGTCGTGGCGTTCCTGGGCGACGGCACGCTGGGTGAAGGCGTGGTGTACGAGAGCCTCAACCTGGCCTCGCTGTGGAAACTGCCGATTGTCCTGGTCGTCGAGAACAATCGCTACGCACAGACAACGCCAATCGAGCGGCACATGGCCGGCAGTCTGCCGGCGCGGTTCGCCGCCTTCGGCATCCCGGCCGCCGAGCGGGACACCACCGACGTCCTCGAGGTGCGCCGGCTGACGCAGCCTTTGATCGACGCCGCTCGAAGCGGCGCCGGACCGCAGGGACTCATCCTTCACACCTACCGCTTTTCCGCACACTCGAAGGGTGATGACACGCGGGACCCGACGGAGATCGAGCGCTATCGGCGCTCCGACCCGCTGCCGTTGCACGCCTCGCGGCTTGCCGCAGCGGATGTCCAGCGCATTGGGGAGGAAGTGCGGGCGGCCGTCGACCAGGCCTTCCAGGCGGCGGAATCCGCCGCGCCGGCTGATCCGCGCACGCTGACGCCGGCGCTGGGGGGCGAGCGATGACCACGGTGCTCGTGTCTCTCAACCAGGCGTTGCGATCGTGCCTGGCCGACTCGCCGGACGTGCGTCTGCTCGGAGAGGACATCCTCGACCCATATGGTGGGGCCTTCAAGGTCACCCGTGGGCTGTCGAGCGAGTTCCCCGACCGCGTGATGACCACGCCGGTGTCGGAGGCCGGCATCGTCGGGGTAGGCGTCGGTATGGCCCTGCGCGGCCTGCGTCCTGTGGTTGAGATCATGTTTGGTGATTTCATGCTTCTGGCAGCCGATCAGCTGGTCAACCACGCCGCCAAGCTGCGCTGGATGACGGGCGACGAAGTACGCGTGCCGCTGGTCGTGCGCACGCCGATGGGCGGCGGTCGCGGCTACGGGCCGACACACTCGCAGTCACTCGAGAAGCACTTGCTGGGCGCGCCCGGCCTGCGGACCGTCGCGGCGACGGCGCTGGGGAATACCGGTGCGCTGCTGCGGACGGCCGTGCTGGCAGATGACGATCCGGTTCTGTTCATCGAGCACAAACTGTTGTACGGCTCGGCGCTCCTGCCCGCGGGTATCGGTGCCGAATTCGATATTCAGGCCTCGGAAGAACGCTATCCCGTCTTTCGCGTGCGCGTTGCTGGCGCCCCAACGCCGTGCCTGACGCTCGTGTCCTACGGTTACCCGGCGGAGCAGGCGCGGCTGGCGCTGAAGGCGCTGGCGTTCGAGCACGAGGTCTTCGCCGAACTCGTCGTATACACACAACTGGGTCCGTTCGATGACCGGCCCCTGCGCGAAAGCCTGAGCCGAACTCATTGCCTGTTGACGGTTGAAGAGGGCACGCGCTCGCTGGGCTGGGGGGCCGAGGTGGTTGCCTCGGGACTGGAGGCGCACGGCTCGGGCCTGCGCGCCGGACGCATCGCCTCGCTCGACCTGCCCATCCCGGCCGCGCGCACCCTGGAAGCCGCCGTCTTGCCGGGCGTCGAATCGATCGTCGCCTCGGCGTTGGCCCTGCTGCGCTGAAGCGTGATCCCCGTCCCCACTCGGTGGAAGCGCGCCGACCTTGCTGATACACTTCCCCCGGCGCATGATGGCGTGAGCAGATGGCTGAACCCACGGTTGTCCTTGTCCCACTGCTGAACCCGAACGAACCCGAGTCGCGCGTGGCAGCGATCCACGCGCCGGAGGGCACTCGCGCCGGCGCCGGACAGCCGCTGGTCACGCTGGAGACGACCAAGTCGTCGGTCGAGGTCGTGGCGGAGGCGGCTGGCTACGTGGCCGGGCTGCGCGCCTCGCTCGGCAGCCTGGTGCGCGCCGGAGACCGGCTGTGCTGGCTGGCCGAATCGAATGCCTGGCGGCCACCAGAGGACGCCCGGCCGCCGGCGGAGGCGCCGCTGCCGGAAGGCCTGCGCCTGACCGCTCTGGCACTGACGCTGGCGCGCACGACCGGCGTGGACCTCACCCGGCTGCCGCTGGGACCGTTGATCACCGAAGCGGAGCTGCGCGACCAGCTGGCGGGCAAGCCGCAGGACGCGTCGCAGGCCGCTGACCGGCGGATGATCGTCTACGGCGGTGGCGGTCATGGCAAGTCGCTGATTGAGTCCATTCGCGCCACGGGTGAGCATGAGATCATTGGCATCGTCGACGATGGACTGCCCAGGGGGACGCAAGTGCTTGGTCTGCCGGTGCTGGGGGGCGCAGAGGTGCTCGCGGATATGCTGGCTCAGGGGGTCCGCCTGGCGGCGAACGCCGTGGGTGGCATCGGCGATGCGCGCAGCCGAGTCATCGTCTTCCGACGCCTGATCGAAGCCGGCTTCGCCTGTCCGGCCATCGTCCACCCGACGGCGTTCGTCGAGCCGAGCGCACGGCTTGCGGCCGGCGCGCAGGTGATGCCCCACGCCTACGTCGGCAGCGAGTCAGACGTCGGCTTCGGTGTGATCATCAACACCGCAGCGGTTGTCTCGCACGACTGCCGGCTGGGCGCCTACGCCAACGTCTCGCCGGGCGCGCTCCTGGCCGGCGGCGTGACGGTAGGCGAGGCGGCGCTGGTCGGCATGGGTGTGACCGTCAACCTGGGTGTGACGATCGGTGATGCCGCCCGGGTTGGCAACAGCGCCGTGGTCAAGCAGGACGTTCCACCCGGCGGCATCGTTCGCGCCGGAGCGGTGTGGCCGGAGAAGCATGATGAGGCTCGATAATCAGAGGACGCTCCCGGCGCTCAGCGGTCAGCCATCAGCTCATGCTCGCAGCTCCAGGCTGAACGCTGACAGCTGATTGCTGATCGCTAGTCGCTTCCCTTCCCGAAAGGACTCTCCCGTGCCCGACGCGTACCTCGTTCCCATGTCCTCACCCGACCTGTCGCAGGCCGAGCGCGATGCCGTCCTGGCGGTGCTGAACACCCCGAACCTGAGCATTGGCCCACAGGTGCAGGCGTTTGAGCAGTTCGTCGCGGAGCGCGTTGGCGTTCAGCATGCCGTGGCGGTCAACTCCGGCACCTCCGGCTTGCACCTGTGCGTGCGAGCGCTGGGCATCGAGGACGGGGACCGGGTGATCACCACGCCGTTCTCCTTCGTCGCCTCGGCCAACATCCTGCTCTACGAGCGCGCCGTGCCGGTGTTCGTCGACGTCGATCCGGAGACGGGGAACATCGATACCGACCTGGCGGCTGAGGCGGCGGCGGGGCTGATGAAGGGCGGCCGGGCCGCAGAGCGCTGGCTGCCGCGTCGCGGCGTGCCAGACGCCGGACGCCTGAAGGCGCTCCTGCCGGTGGATGTCTTCGGACAGCCCGCGGATTTTGATGCGCTGACGCCGACGGCGCAGGAACACGGCCTGGCGATCCTGGAAGACTCATGCGAGGCGCTAGGTGCCGAGTACAAGGGATTGCCCGCCGGACGGTTGGGCGACGTCGGTGTGTTCGGGTTCTACCCCAACAAGCAGATCACAACCGGTGAGGGCGGGCTGGTGGTCACCGACCGGGGAGATGTCGCCGACATGGTGCGAGCGCTGCGCAACCAGGGCCGCGCCCCCGGCGACACATGGCTGGAACACACCTACCTGGGCTACAACTACCGGCTGGACGAGATGAGCGCCGCGCTGGGGTTGGCCCAGATGCGGCGATTCGACGAACTGCTGGCCAATCGGCAGCGCGTGGCGGAGTGGTACGCCGAGGGGCTGGCGCGGTTGCCGCAAGTGGAAACGCTGCCGATGGCGTCGACGACGACGCGCGTCAGCTGGTTCGTGTACGTGATCCGGCTGGCGGCTGATGTCGACCGGGCTGCCGTAATCCGCACACTGGATCAGCAAGGCATCCCGGCCCGTCCATACTTCGCTCCCATCCATCTCCAGAAGTACTTCGTCGACCAGTTTGGCTACCAGCCGGGCGATTTCCCGGTCACCGAGGACCTCGGCCGCCGTAGCCTGGCGCTGCCGTTCTCGGGCGTTATGACCCGCGAGCAGGTTGACCTGGTGTGCAAGCGGCTGGAGGGCGTGCTCGCTGGCTGACGGCATCGACGCACTGCGCAAACAGAACGCCCCCGCACGGCGGGGGCGTTTGACTCTCCGGAGGGTGGTGCGCCTCAGCGTCTCTGGTCCCAATTGAACAAGACCAGGTTCTCGCTGCACTTGTCGGACGTATCGAAGTAGACCTTGTCGGACAGTGGCACACCGGCCGTGTCGAGGATCTGGATCCACATCGTCTTGGAGCTGGCGATCGGGTGGTCGCTGAGGACGAACTCGTAGCCGCCCGGCCCGTAGGCCGGCGCGCTGCCTGTCAGGCTGGTCTGGTCAACGGGGAAGGTCCCCAACTGGCCGCCGATGCGGACGGCAAGACCGGTAACGGCGCCCGTGGTCTTGGTGTCAAACACCTGGCCAGCGACGCCCATCCACAGACAGGCCTTGGTGTTGGCGAAGTTGGTGGTGGACTTGGGGCTGTCCGGCTGCGGCACAATGGCGGCACCCGACGGCGTGTTGGTGACCGCCGGCGTGACCGTCGGCGTCGGGGTGTCGGTGGGCACCGGCGTCTCGGTCGGCGTAGGCGTGGCGGTCTCGGTGACGGTGGGCGTGGCCGTCCAGGTCGCCGGCAGGTAGATCTCCGGCGTGTTGGTCGGCGTCGGAGGGCCGAGCGTGGGCGGCAACGTGGGCGGCGGCGCCAGCTTCACCGGCAAGTAGGGGTTGACGACGTTCACCAGGTATGGGTTGAGGAAGACGGCCCCAAAGGCCGCGCCGGCGCCGATGGTCGCGATGACAACGATCAGCGTCAGCAGGTTGATGAACAGCCCGACAATGCCGGGGCCGCGGGGTTCGTTGTCTTCCATCGGTCTCTCTCCCTGCCCGGTGGGCGAACGACGGCCGTTCGCCCGCCTAGGGCGGATTCGCGATCTCGATTGTTGCCTGGCTGCGTTCTTCCATCAGCCAGTGGTCGACGGCTTCCTGGCGCAGCCGGCGCCAGGATTCCGGGTCGAGTGGGTGCTCGCCGCGCTCGACGACCAGGACTAGGTGATACCCCAGCGCGCTCTGGATGACGGGGCTGAGGTCCCCCGGCTGTCCCTCGAAGGCGGCGGCTTCCACTTCCGGCGTGGTCAGCGTTCCTGGAGCGAACCAACCCAGGTCGCCCCCCGCCGGACGTGTACTCAGGTCGAGCGAGTAAGTCTGCGCCATTTCGGCGAAGTCCGCACCGGCCACGATCTGAGCCCGCAGGTCCTCCGCCAGCCTGGCGTCGCCGACCAGCAGGTGACGGATGTGGACCTGCTCGGCGGTTTCCGCCACCGTGTCGGCGACTCGCTCGACGGTCTGAGCCGCCAGGATCTCCTCGCCCAGTGTGGCCTTGAGGCTTTCGAGCGAGTACCCGTTGGCGGCCAGCCAGGCACCCATGGCGTCGGATCCTCCCAGTTCGGCGGCCAGCGCCTCGATCCTGGTATCCACCTGCGCCGGTTCCACGCTGGCGCCGGTGGCCCGGGCGGCTTCAGCGAGCAAGCGTCGGTCGATCAGTCCGTCCAAGACGAACGCCCGGTAGTCCCCCAGCGTTGCAAGGTCGATGCCAAGCGAGCGCTGGGCGGCCTCGAACCGGGCAACCTCTTCCTCGAGGTCGGCCAGCCGGATGACCGTCCCATTCACGCGGGCGGCGACCGGTTCGGGTGTGGCGCTCGGCGTGGGCGGGACCGGCGTGGGTGTGGCCGGCGCCAAAGGCAGGCCCGAACAGCCTGTCAGAGACAGGCCGAACGCCAATGCGGTGAGCCAGGCCCGGGTGCGCATGGGATGCGATTATAGCCTTCGGCGTCGGGGCCTACCGGTCTGATAGGACGACCAGCACCATCGGGTTGCGGCGGATCTCGCCGAAGAACAGCTTGCCCAACTCGCGCTCCAGGCGCGTTTGCAGGTCGCTGCCGTTGGCCGAATTCACCAGCTCCCGAATGCGGGCCCGAGCCGTGTCCAGCAGGGAGGCGCCATCCCGCAGGACGACGAAGCCGCGTGTGGTGATCTGCGGCTCGCCGCGCAGGCGGCCGGTCTTGGGGTCGATCTGCACGTGCACCAGCACGAAGCCGTCGCGAGCCAGCGCTTCGCGCTCGCGCATGATCTCTGGCCCGACGTCGCCCACGCCGCGTCCGTCGACGAAGACATACCCTCCGGGGATGCGCTCGCCGATGCTCATGCGTCCCTTGTGGAACTCGATGACCGTGCCGTTCTCGATCACGGCGATGTTCGACGGCTCGATGCCGGACTCCAGCGCCAGCCGGGCGTGCTGGCGCAGGTGGCGCAGCTCGCCGTGGATCGGCACGAAGTACTTCGGCCGGACGGTCTGTAGCAGCAGGCGTTGCTCCTCCTGGCTGGCATGACCCGAAACGTGGACCGGGGCGATGGCGTCGTAGATCACGTCGGCCCCGCGTTGCAGCAGCCGGTTGATCGTCCGGTGCACCATCTCCTCGTTGCCCGGGATCGGATGCGACGAGAGCACGACGGTGTCGCCGGAGTTGATCTCGAACTGGCGGTTGGTTCCCGCGGACAGCCGCCCCAGGATCGACGACGGCTCGCCCTGCGTCCCAGTGCACATCAGTACGACCTTGGACGGCTTCATGCCCAACGCCTGATCGAGCGGGACGATGCGCTCCTCGGGGATGTCCAGGTAGCCCAGGCGGCGGGCGATCTTGGCGTTCTCGATCATGCTGGCGCCGACGAAGGCCATCGAGCGGTCGTAGCGTTCGGCGGCCGCCGCCACCTGCGCCATGCGCGAGATGAGCGAGGCAAACGTGCCGATCAGGATGCGGCCGGGCGCCTGGCGGAAGACATCGTCGAAGGCGGCGTCGATGACGCGCTCCGACGGCGTCCAGCCGCGCTTGTCGGCATTGGTCGAGTCGGCCAGCAGGGCCAGCACACCGCGCTGGCCCAATTCGGCCAGTTTGGCGAAATCGGTCGGCCAGCCGTCCACGGGCGTCTTGTCGAACTTGAAGTCGCCCGAGTGGACCAACACGCCCTGCGGGGTGGTGATCGCCAGCCCGAGCCCGTCGGGGATCGAGTGGCAGACGTGGAAGAACTCGAACCCAAATGGGCCGATCTTCAGGGTCTCCCCGGCCTGGATCGTGTTCAACGTGGTTTTGGTCTGGGAGTTGCGGTTGAGTTTGGCCTCCAGCAGGCCGCGCGTCAGCGGCGTGGCGTAGATCGGCGCGCTGATCTCGCCCAGCACGTGGTGGATGGCACCGGTGTGGTCTTCGTGCCCGTGGGTGACCACAATGGCGCGGACCTTATGCTTCTTGTCGCGCAGGTAGCCGAAGTCCGGGATGATGTAGTCGATCCCGAGCATATCGTTCTCGGGGAACATGATCCCCGTGTCGATGACGACGATGGAATCACCCGTCTCCAGGGCCATCATGTTCTTGCCGATCTCTCCCAGACCTCCGAGAGGGATCACGCGTACGGTTGAGTCAGACATTCCATTGTTCCTCACAGTGTTCTACTCTCTCCGCCCGGGACGCCACGTGGCAATGCCCCGTCAGCACGTTCGCCGTCCGGGGTGCGCCGCACAGTCGGGAGATGCGTCAGTCAATTCAGGCGGGTAACGTCGGATGCTTCGAGGCCACGGACGGTACGTTCCATGAAGAACGCCATGCGCTCGCCCTCATTGAGGAGCGGGGCACCCGGGCCCGTGATGGCGCTGTAGTGGACGAACACCTGCTCGTCACTTTCAGCCTGGATGGTTCCGTAGCCCTTGGATCCGTCAAACCAGCGGACAACGCCCGTAGTGTGCTTCGCCACGCAGGACTGCTCCGAACGGAGAAGGGAAGAGAAGATGATGGGGCATTCTAACACGCGGCGGCAGGAGGCGTCAATGTCCTTCCGGCTGGACCGCTTGACGCTGGCGTGGACGGCGCGCTATACTCTGCCCTAATTGAACCGAGGGTGGTGGTGGCCTCTCGCCCGGATGCGAAGGCCGCCGAAGGGGAAGCCGGTGCCCGCGTGCTGCGGAAGTCCGGCGCTGTCCCGCAACTGTAAGGATCGTCTCGCCGCATGACCTGTGCGCGGCGGTGCGGTCCAAGCCAGGATACCCGCCATCACCCGGCGCATGGTTCCCCTTCGCGGAAAGGAGGTGGCGCATGCATCAACCCAGGTGGGCCTTCGCTGCCAGCGCATGAGCGGAGGCCTTTCGTTTTCCCATGCGCGGACCCACATAAACACATCCTGGAGGACCCAGATGATCCGACGGCTTGTACTCGCAGCTGCCCTTGCCAGTTGGCTGCTCGCGCCGCTGCCCGCCGGGGCACAGGCCCCCGCCGCCCCGGTGCAGGCGGCGCTCAATTGGCTGCGAACGCAGCAGCAACCGGATGGGGGTTTCTCGAACGGCTTCGCCCCGGGCAGCGACCCGGGCGCCACGGCTGATGCTGTCCTGGCGATCGTCGCTGCAGGCGGCAAGCCATCCGAGTGGACGCTGGGGGGCAACACCCCGCTCGACGCGCTGCAGGCCGGCCTCGACGCCAGCGCCGTCCAGGGCGCGGGTGCCTTCGCCAAGCTCGCCCTCGCCGCCAGGGCCGCCGGCCTGGATGTCCGCAGTTTCAGCGGGATCGACCTCACGGCCCGCATCCTCGAAGACTACTCCGCCGGGACGGGCCTGTTCGGAGGCGGACCCTTCGATAGTGCGCTGGCGATCCAGGCGCTCGTCGCTGGGGACACGGACCTCCCGGATGGCGCCATCGATGGTCTCCTGGCCGCCCGCCTGCCCGACGGCACCTATGCCTTCAACGGCGACCTGACACCCGGCGCGGGCGACAGCAACACGACGGCCGCGGCCGTCATGGCGCTGCTCGCCGCCGGGGAGCAGCAGGCGACGGCCCCGTCGCTCGATTACTTCCGCGCGGCCCAGAATGACGATGGCGGCTGGACCTACCAGAAGCCGAGCGCCTTCGGCGAGGCGACCGACGCCAACTCCACGGCATTGGTGATGCAGGCGCTGCTGGCCACCGGAGAAGATCTCTCGGCGTGGAACGATCCAGCCTCGGCCCTACTGGCACTCCAGCAATCGAGTGGCGCCTTCGCATTCAACGTGGATGCACCGGCGGACAACCTGCTGGCCACGGTACAGGCCATCCCGGCGCTGGCGATGGTCTCCGACGACGTAGACTCCGGCGGTTCGTCGACCCCGTGGACGGCCATCGGGGCAGGGGCGGCGGTGATTGTGCTGCTCGCCGTCCTGGCGGCGACCGTCCTCCGGCGTCGCTCCCCCTGAAGGACACGAGCCATCGGCACACGCACGCAGCACCCCGTGACCTGGATGGCCTGGGCTGGCAGCGCCGGCGGCATCGCGCTGCTGGTGCGCAATCCATGGTACCTGCTGCTGATCGCGGCCGCTGCGGTGATGATCCGCTGGCGAGCGGCCGGTCAGCGGCCTTCGGTGGGCATGCTGCGCCTGTTTGCCGGAATGATGGTCTTCCCAACGCTGCTCAACTTCCTGTTCAGCCGAGCCGGCGAAACCGTCCTGCTTGAGTTCCCGGTCCGTTTCATCGGCGGACCCTACACCCTGGAGGCGATGCTGTTTGGGGCGACGGCGGGCCTGCAGCTCGCCAGCCTGCTCCTGGTGATGCTGACCTTCAGCCAACTGCTCAGTCCCACCGACCTGCTGCGCCGCATCCCCGCCGGGCTTGCCCCGGCGGGGATCACCGCTTCAATTGCCATGAACTTCGCCCCGCAGGCGCGTCGCTCCTTTGATGCGGTGCGTGAGGCACAGCAGGTGCGCGGCCATGCGCCGCGCGGCTTCCGGGACCTGCGCGGCATCGTCACGCCGCTGGTGATCCTCAGCCTCGAGTCGGCGCTGACGGTGGGCGAGGGACTGGCCACGCGCGGCTGGGGCGCCGCCGCGGTTTCAGATAGAGGCCGACGAATGGCATGGGTCGGGGTTGGGCTGTTCGCGCTGGGCGCGATCGCCTGGTCGCTGGCGCCATCCCGCGGCTGGATCGCCGCGGCCCTCGTCGGCCTCGGAGCCGGGTTGCTGCTGGTGGTGCTCACGCGCAGCGGATCGCGAAGCCGCTACCGGCCTGAGGTATGGAAGCGCAGCGACAGCCTGATCGTTGGCGTGACGCTCGGCGTTCTGGGGCTCGCCGTTGTCCTGGTGGCCCTGGCGCCTACGCTGCTGGCCTACGAGCCTTATCCGCAGGCCGTCTGGCCGACGTTCTCCTGGCCGGTGGCGCTGGCTGTAAGTCTGCTGGCACTGCCCGCGGTTGTGCCCGGCCATGATTGAGATCGACCGTCTGACCTACACCTATCCCCGAGCGGATCGCCCGGCGCTGTCCGGGATCACGTTGCGCGTGCGCGAAGGAGATACGGTCCTGGTGACCGGTCGGTCCGGCTCCGGCAAGAGCACGCTGCTGGGGGCGATCAACGGGCTGGTCCCGCACTTCTACGGCGGCCGCTTCTCCGGCCGCGTCGTGGTGGGCGACCGCGACACGCGAGCGAATCGCGCGCATGACCTGGCCGGGATCGTCGGCACGGCGTTTCAGGAGCCGGCGACGCGCTTCATCACCCGGCAGGTCACCGACGAACTGGCCTTCGGCCTGGAAGCTGCGGGCCTGTCCGGCGCTGAGATCGGCCGCCGCGTGCGGGCGACGATCGAGCGCCTGCAGCTTGGACCCCTCATCGACCGGCCGCTCGATCAGCTATCGGGTGGCGAGCAGCAGCGGGTGGCGGTGGCCGCGGCGCTGGCGCGCGAGCCGCGCGTTTTGGTATTGGATGAACCGACCTCTCAACTGGACACCCAGAGCGCGCAAGGCGTGCTCGACTGGCTGCGCGATCTATGCCATCAGGACGGGCTGACGACGCTGATCAGCGAACATCGCTTGGGACGCTTGCTGCCCGAAGTCGACCGTGTGGCTGCGCTCGGCCGGCGAGGAGAGCTGGAGGCCTGGGGTGCGCCGCAGGAAGTCATCCCGAGCCTCGCCTACGGGCCCCCGCTGATCGAGGCCGCCCGACGGCTTGGGCTGCCGTCGGCCCTATCTGAGGACACCCTTGCTCATCTGCGCAACCGCCTGCTCGCCTGGCCGCCGCGCCCGCGGCAGCCCTCCGGAGCAGAGCCCCGCCTCGCATGCCGCGGCATCGGCTTCGCCTTTCCCGCAGGGTTCGAGCTACGCGATATCGGCTTCGACGTCCGTTGGGGGGAGGCGGTCGCGGTCTTGGGAGGGAACGGCTCGGGCAAGACGACGCTGCTGCGCTGCTTGATGGGACTGCTGACGCACCGCGGGCAGATCTCCATCGATGGCACGGCGTTCCATGACCGCTCCGTCGTCGGCCGGGCGCAGGCCATGGCGTATGTCCCCCAATGGCCATCGGCCTTCCTGTTCGCCGACACGGTGCGCGACGAGGTGCTGACCACGCTGCAGTACCATGGGCTCGAGCCGGGAGGCATGCATGATCCCGAGGCGATGCTCCAGGCCTTCAGCCTGATGCCGGTGGCGGATCGCTATCCGCGTGACCTTTCGGCCGGCGAGCGGCAGCGGACGGCACTGGCGGCGGTGATGATCGCCGCGCCGAAGGTCGTACTGCTCGATGAGCCGACCCTGGGGATGGACTCGAAGTCGCAGGCTCAGTTGGCGCGCCGCATCCGTACGTGGAAGCAGGCCGGGCTGTCGGTGGTGGTGGCGACGCACGACGTTGAGTTTGCTGCCGCTGTCGCCGAACGGGCCATCGTTCTCCAGGACGGGCGCTTGGCGGCCGAGGGTGCCACGGCGGAGATCCTGTTCGAGCACCCTGGGCTGCGGACGGCGCTGCAGCGTTTCGCCGGACGGTCCTGGCCGGCATGTGTGCAGGACCTGACCACAGATGCAGGAGGTGACGATGCCGACGATTGAACAGGCGCGGGGCTGGTCCCGCATCCAGGACCCCGTGCACGGCATGGACCACGTGCTGCGCGTGCTCAGGCTGGCCGAAGACCTGGCGCGCCAGGTGGGCGCTGATGTCGAGATCGTCCGGGCCGCGGCGCTGCTGCACGATGCGGCCGGTGCTCACCCGGAGGAGGGCGAGGCGCGCCAGGAGCACGAACAGGACTCGGCGGCCGTAGCGCGGCAGGTCCTGTCCGACGAAGGCTGGCCCGAGGCACGCATCCGCGCCGTGGAACACTGCATTCGCTCCCACCGCTTTCGGGGTCAGGAGCACCCCGAGACGATTGAGGCGAAGGTGCTGTTCGATGCCGACAAACTGGACGTAATGGGCGCGTTCGGTGCGGCGCGCACCATCGGCTACGCCATCCAGGCTGGGACGCCGATCTACGCTGCCCCCAGCCGCACATTCCTGGAGAGCGGAGAAGCCGAGTCCGGCGAACCGCACAGCGCCTACCACGAGTATCTCTTCAAGCTGCGGCGCGTGCGCGAGCGGCTGTACACCGAGCCGGCGCGCCGCATGGGAGAGAAGCGGCACCGGATCCTGTGTGCGTTCTTCGATCAACTGGCGGCCGAGGCGGAAGGTGGCGGCTGACCGGCGGCGCTGGATGGTATCATTCGAGCGGAGACGACGACGGTGACCGACGCAGCCCGCCCACTCATCCTGCTGACCAATGATGACGGCATCCGCTCCCCTGGACTGTGGGCGGCAGCCGAAGCACTGTCGGCCGTCGGCTACGTCACGGTGGCCGCGCCGCGCGAGCAGTCCACCGGCACCGGACGCAGCATGCCGATCACGTCCGACGGCGCCATCCACGAGGAGCAGGTGACGGTCGGCGGCAAGACGTGGAAGGTGTATGCCGTCGGCGGGACGCCGGCCCAGGCTGTCCAGCACGCTATCTTCGAGCTGACGCCGCGCAAACCGGACCTGATCGTCGCCGGGATCAACTACGGGGAGAACCTGACCACTGGGATCTCGATCTCGGGGACGGTTGGAGCGGCGCTGGAGGGAGCGGCCTTCGGCATTCCAGCTCTGGCGGTCTCGCAGGAGACCGACAGCAGCTACTTCCTGTCCTACTCGGAGGCCATCGACTTCCGCGTGGCGGCCCACTTCACCGCCTACTTCGCTCGCCTGTGTCTCGAGTGGGAAGGAATGCCCGACGTGGACGTGCTCGACATCAACATCCCGCTGGGCGCCACGCCGCAAACCCCGTGGCGTATCACCCGTCTCTCGCACCGCAAGTACTACGTCCCCATCGCCCCTAAGCGCGAACGGCTCGACCAGCCTGGCTCGGTGAGCTACCAGGTGCGCATGCCTGAATCCCCGGAAGAGGACTCCGATGTGCACGCCCTGCGCATTGACCGGGTAGTCTCGGTGACGCCGCTCAGCCTCGATCTGACCTCGCGTGTGGATCCACAGGATCTGACGCTGCGCCTGCAGCGCCTCGCCGGCGGGCACTAGCCTTCCGCCGCCGTCGACCCGTCTCCAACTGTCGGATTACGCGCCGGAATCGCTGAGCAGCGCCAGCATGGCGGAGTGCAGCCGCGGATTGGCGGCCACGATGGAGGTGGGCGGCTGCAGTGGATAGGGCAGCCCATCGGCGCGCGTGATCCGGCCCCCGGCTTCCTCGACCAGCAGCATCCCGGCGGCGATGTCCCACGCCTCCACGGCGAACTCCCAATAACCGTCGAACCGGCCCGCCGCGACGTAGGCCAGATCAAGGCAGGCTGATCCCAGGCGGCGGACGCCCAGGGAGCACATGGCAAAGGCGGCGTAGTGGCCCAGGTTGTTGTTGGGCGTCGAGCGGATGCCGTAGGGGAAGCCGGTAACCAGCAGGCTGCGGTCGAGGTCCTCGACGGTTGACACCTGCATGCGCGTGCCGTTGAGCCAGGCGCCGTCCCCGGTGGCGGCGTGGAAGATCTCGTCGCGCATCGGATCGTAGATCACACCCAGCCGCGGACGGTCACCCTCGCCGTAGGCGATCGAGACGGCGAAGATCGGAATGTCGTGGGCGAAGTTGACCGTTCCGTCGAGCGGATCGACGGTCCAGCGTCCCGGCCCGCTACCGCTGGCGCCCCCCTCCTCGCCCAGGATGGAGTCATCAGGAAAGGCTGTGTGAATAGCTTCGCGGATCAGGGACTCGGAACGCAGGTCGTACTCGGTCACCGGGTCGATGGCGCCTTTGTAGTGCACCGACCCAACGCGGCCATAGCCGTCACGCAGGAGAGCGCCGGCGCGGCGCGCCAGATCGAGGGCCAGTTCAAGACGGGACGGATCGGACACGCAGCCGACTCCTGGGCGAGGCACGCGAAGCCGCACTCAAACGTGCGGCGGTTGAATTCTACCGCGGGCGGGGACTAGCGATTCCAGACCGAGACGGTCTCGATGTGAAACGTCTGGGGGAACAGGTCGATGGGCGTGACCTGCTCCAGGCGGTAGCCGGAGTCAGCCAGCTGGTGGGCATCGCGTGCCAGCGTCGAAGGGTCACAGGAGACGTAGACCAGGCGCGGCGGGGCATGCTCAACCAGCGCCGCAATGACCTGGCGCCCAAGGCCGGCCCGCGGCGGGTCGACGATGACGGCGTCCGGATGGGCGGGCAGCGAGGCGAGGACTTGCTCCACGCCGGCCTGGTACAGGTCGACTGTGTCGAATTCCTCGAGGTTGAAGGTGAAATCGTCGCACGCCGAGGCGGAGTGCTCGACGGCCATCAGTCGGACGCCGCGCTCGGCCAGGAAGGCGCTGAACAGTCCGACGCCGGCATACAGGTCGAAGATCGTCTGGCCGGGGGCGGGTTGCAGGCCGCGCAGGACTAGGTCGAGCAGGATCGGGGTGAGGGCTGCGTGGGCCTGAAAGAAGGAGCCGGCCTGGACGCGGAACAGCCGGCCGCGCACATCGTGGACCAGCACCGCCTCCCCGGCCAGGACGTGCGAGCCGAGTGGGCTGAGCCATACGGCCGAGGCGCGCACGTCCAGCTCGAGCCCCACCTCAGGCTCGCCGGCTGCGTGGAAGACGATCAGCGTCTCGCCACCGGCGCAGCGCAGCGCCACGCGCTCCAGCCCGGGCAGCGGATCGAGGTGTAGCGCAGGCCAGACGGCGCTTATGGCTTCGGCGGGGAGATGACACTCCTCAAGCGTGACAACATCGTTGGATCGGGCGGCCTGGAAACCCAGCCGGCCGCTGGGCGTTAGGCTGAACTGCACGTGGTTGCGCGTGTTCCAGGGCGAGGGCGAGGCGATGGTCTCGGTGACCGGAGGATCGGCGAAACCTCCGAGCCGCTCGAGTTGAGCGCGGACGATGCCCCTCTTGGCGGGCGGATGGGCGGCGGAGTCGAGATGCTGATAGTGGCATCCGCCGCAGGTGCCGAAGTGCCGGCAGCGCGGCACGACGCGATCCGGCGAGGGCTCGAGCACCTCGACCAGCCGCGTCCGGCACCAGCTGGCATGGGCCTCCACGACGTCGACCGCCACGTGTTCGCCGGGCAGGGCGAAGGGTACGAAGACCATCCGCCCGGTCGCGTCGCGCCCGAAGGCGTCCCCGCCGTACGCCAGGCCTTCGAGGCGCAGATCGATGCGTCCTGCTCCGGCGGCGTCCGCGGAGGTATGGGTCATCAGGCGCTACCTCCCGGGAACGGCCGGCATCGGCCAAGGCCAGCCGGTCCCTGCATTCTAGCAGGCCCAGAACCCAGGAGGGCGCACCCCCTAAGTCAGCGGATGCCATGCTTTAATATGATTCAACAAGACTTCAATAATATCAACATCTATATTGACTTTCTTGAAGTCTCATGCGAGAATGGGTGCCGGAGACGGTGAATGTGATGAAGGCCCCTCTCTTCGGGGCTGGCGCCTGGAGGTGCTGGGTGAACAACCTGCTGAGCCGTTGCCCGGTGTGCGGGGAGGCGTTGGCAGTCACGCGCCTGCACTGCCGCAACTGCGACACGACGATCGATGGGCATTTCGATGCCGGCCGCCTGGGGCGATTGACGGCGGAGCAGGTGGCGTTCGTCGAAACCTTCGTGCGCTGCGAGGGCAAACTCAACCGGATGGAACGCGAGGTGGGATTGTCCTACCCCACACTGCGAGTGCGGCTGAACGAGGTCATTCGGCAGATGGGGTTCTCGGTCGGGGCCGAGGCGGCGCCAGCGAGTGACGAGGAGCGGCACCGCATTCTGGACGATCTGGCCAGCGGCAAGATGACGTCGGAAGAAGCGATGCGCGCCCTTGAGGGCGGCTAGCCGCCGGCAGGGCGGGAGGACGGCAACCATGGAGACGATCACGCTCGAGGTCGGAGAGTCGCCGCGGGTACGCGTGCGGTCGGTGGGCAGCGACTTGCGCATCGTCGGCCGCAGTGGCGGCGGGCTGGAGGCACAGGCGCCCTCGCGGGGCGACTTGACCGTCACGCGGGAAGCCGAGGCGGTAGTCGTCTCCTCGCGGGTCGGATGCCTGCTGTTCCTGCCGGCCGGTGCCGTCGTGGAGGTCGGAGCTGTCGGCGGCGACGCGCGCCTGAGCGGCATGTCCGGCGCGGCGAGCCTCGACACCGTGGGTGGCGATCTCAATCTGCGCGGGATGGGCGCCGTCCGCCTCGGCCGTGTGGCGGGAGACGTGCGCCTGGTTCAGGCCGGCGGGCTGCTGTCCGCCGAGTGGATCGGCGGCGACGCGCATCTCGAGAGCCTGCAGGCCGAACTCGAGCTCGGCATGGTGGAGGGCTCGCTGTTCCTGCGGCACCAGCGCGGCGGCGTGCGGGCGAAAGCCCATGGCGATGTGCATGCTGAGCTGGCTCTGCCCGCCGGCTCGCGCTCGCGCCTGCACACCTCCGGCGATCTGATCTGTCGGCTGCCGCCGGACGCATCCGTATCGATCGACTATCGGTCTGGCGGCGACGCACGCGTGGCTTTGCCATTGCAGGCGCGCGTGGCGAAGACGTCCGGCGCGGCGACGCTGGGTGCGGGTGAGGCGAACCTGGACCTGGAATCGGGCGGCGACCTGCGCCTCGAGTTGATGGGGGGCGGGACCTCCGGGTTGAACGAGGCATGGCGGCAGGATCTTGAGGCGCGGATTGAGGCTGAGGTCGAGGCCGCACTGAGCGAATTCGAGCGCAGCCAGCGGCTGCCCGGGATCATGCGCGCCGACATCGCCGAGCGTATCCGGTCGTCGATGGGCCGGGCACGCCGGCGGGCACATCGGTTGGGGCGGGCTGCCGACGGGGGCCGCGTGCCCGAGGTTCGGGTGTCGGTCGGGGATCCGACAGGGGAGGCGGCCGGAGAGATCGGCGACGAGGAGCGCCTGGCGATCCTGCGCATGGTCGAGAGCGGCACCTTGACCGTCGAACAGGCCGAGCAGCTGTTTCGCGCCATGGGGGGCAGCGCGTGACCGCAGCGGCACTGGCGCGGCCGCACGCGGCGGAGCGCGGCTTGCGCCGCACCGACCCTCGCCGGGATATGGACGGTGTGGCCCGAGTGGTGCAGATCGCCTTCGCCGGGCAGCTGGACGCTTCGGGTCTGCGAGTGCTGCGCGACATGCGCCTGCTCGGCGCCGCAGGCTGGTTGGGATGGGCGCTTGGACGGCTGATCCTGCCGCCCGGCTCCTCCCCGGATGGGTTCGTGTGGCTCGAGGCGGGCCGAATCGTTGGCAACGTCAGCCTGCTGTCCGTCGAGGGCGAGCCGCGGCGCTGGGTGATGGCCAATGTGGCGGTACATCCGGATCATCGCCGGCGAGGCATCGGCCGTGCACTGGTGCAGGCGGCGCTCGAACTGGCGGGGCAGCGGCGGAGCGAGACGGTCGTGCTGCAGGTCGATCGCGCCAACCACGCGGCCCGCGAGCTGTACCGGTCGTTGGGCTTTCAGGTCACCTCGACGCGCACGACCTGGGTGCGGCCGCGCGGGCTGCCGAAGCCTCGGCCGATCGTGCTAACCGGGCTGCGCCCGCGGGCGTTTCCCGAGTGGAGAGAGCAATGGGAACTCGGGCGAAGGTTGCATCCGGACGGCTTCTGGTGGCCGTTCCCGCCCGATGAGCGGCTGTTCCGGGGGAGCGGCGTGCCGGCGGCGGTGGGCATGGACTGGACGCGGCACTGGGTGTGGAAGCCTGAGGCCGAGACGCTGGCGTCACTTTCCGCCCACGCGCGGCTGATGAGCGGCTATCGCTTCCTGCTGATGATCGATCCAGCCCATAAGGGCGCCGTGGAGAAGGCTGTGCTGTCGCGGGCGCTGGCGGACCTGCCGGAGGGATCCGGCGGAATGCTGGAGTACGCCGCCGGCGATGCGGAGCCGGATCTGTGGGAGCTTGGCTTCCGTCCCGACCGGACGCTGACGTGGATGGCGCGGGAACTCGCTCCGCAGCATGGGTTGCAGCCCGGCGACAAGCCGGGATGAGGTGAAGGGATGACTGAGGACAATGGGCACCTGAACGTCCTCCAACAACTGGAGGCCGGTCGTATCGATGTTGAGGAAGCGCTGCGTCGATTGGATGAGCCATCGGCGCCAACAGCTCCGGCTATGCGCCGTTCGCAGTCGTGGTGGCTGATCCCGTTGGCCGTCGGCATGGCCGTCCTGGGCGGAGGCGGGTTGCTGGCCTCACGGGGTGGTGCCTGGTGGATCCTGGCGGTCCCGCTGATGGTAGTCGGTATTGTGTTGACCGTGCTGGCGGCTGCGAGCAGCAACTCGCCGTGGATCTTCATTCGCGTCCGACCGGCAGGCGGCCGGACGATGCGTGTCTGGGTGCCGATCCCACTGCGCGCCGCTGTCTGGGGGATCGAGTTTGCCCGTCCGTGGGTGCCGTCGCTGGCGGCCACGGTGGTCGACGACGTGCTGCTGACGCTGGAGCGCGAGCTGGGATCTGAGCGGAATCTGGTGATCGATGTGGACGAGGCCGGCTACGGCGAACGCGTCCGGGTGAGCTACGAGTAGGGAGGCGGACATGGCGACATCGGATGAGCGCTTGAAGATCCTGAAGATGGTGGAGGAGGGCAAGATCTCCCCCGAAGAAGCTGCGTGCCTGCTGTCCGCCCTGACCAAGGCCGAACGCAAGCGCGCCGCCGCCTCGCCCGGGGAAGGGCGCTGGCTGCGGGTGCGCGTCACCGATATGGACTCAGGCAAGACGGCGGTCAACGTCAACCTGCCGGTCAGTCTGGTAAACGTCGGCCTGCGCATGGGTGCCCGCTTCGTCCCCGAGATGGAAGGCGTCAGCATGACCGAACTGGATGACGCTATCCGCAAAGGGCTGACGGGCAAGATCATCGACATCCTCGACGAGGAGGAACGGCAGCGCGTCGAGGTCTACGTCGAGTAGGCGCTCTTGACCCTGCGCTCGGGCCTCGCCGGACATCCGGCCGAGCGCACGTCGATCGTCCGCAAGGATCCCGCCGCGCCGACCGATTCGGCGCGGCAGCGCGTTCAGCCATCGACGCTGAGCCCGGCCGTCAGGCATGACTCGGCTGTCGGTCCCATGTTCTCGCGCCCTGTAGCGCCACAGGCCCACAGGCCACAGTGCTATACTCCGCCGGCGATGAGCCACCTGCTGGGCCTGGAATGTCCCGAGTGCGGCAGACTTCTGCCCGCCGATCAGATCCAGACCGTTTGCCTGGAGTGCGAATCGCCTCTGTTCGCCCGGTACGACCTGCGCCAGGTGGCGCGGGGCATCACGCCTGATGCCCTGGCGCGGCGGCCATCCGGGCTGTGGCGCTGGGCGGAACTGCTCCCCGTTCACGATGCACGCTACCAGTTGAGTCTGGGCGAGGGCGATACGCCCTTGCTGCCCGCGCCGCGCCTGGCGACCTGGCTCGGCCTCGAGCGGCTCTTCATCAAGGAAGAGGGCGCCAACCCGACGGGATCCTTCAAGGCGCGCGGGATGGCGGTGGCCCTGTCGCGGGCGGCCGAGCTCGGGATCCGCCAGGTCGTCGTGCCCACGGCCGGGAACGCCGGCGGCGCACTGGCGGCCTACGCCGCACGGGCCGGGATGCAGGCACACGTCGTCCTGCCGGCGGACGCCCACCCGGCCTATCGTGCGGAGGCGGAACGCGCCGGTGCGCAGGTCCATTGCGTCGACGGGCTGATCGATCGCGCCGGCCAGGAGGCCGCGCGGCTGGCGAGCGAGCTCGGCATGTTCAATCTGGCCACCCTGCGCGAGCCCTTTCGCCTGGAAGGCAAGAAAACGATGGGCTTCGAGCTGGCCGAGGCCTTCGGCTGGGATCTGCCCGAGGTGATCGTCTACCCGACCGGCGGCGGCACTGGCCTGGTCGGCCTGGCTAAGGCTTTCGACGAATTGGAGGGCCTTGGATGGATCGGGGCCCGCCGGCCCCGGCTGGTGTCGGTGCAGGCCGATGGCTGCGCGCCGGTGGTCCGGGCGATAGAGGCGGGCGCCGATCGGATCGAGGCGTGGTCCGGCGCCTCGACCCGGGCGGAAGGGCTGCGGGTTCCCCGGCCGTATGCCGACCGCGCCGTTCTGCGGGCTGTGCGACAATCCGGGGGTACCGCCGTGGCGGTGGGGGAGCAAGCCCTGGTGGAGGGCGCCCGAGCGGCCGCTACCCTGGAGGGCTGCCTGATGTGTCTGGAGGGCGGGGCGGCCGTTGCAGGACTGCGGCTCCTGGTGGAGAATGGCACTGTTCGCGCCGAGGAACGGGTCGTTGTCTTCAACACCGCCACGGGGTTGAAGGGACTGTAATGCCAGCCAAGGCCCGCACACCCGAATCGCCGGCGACACCGCTCCAGCGGTTGTCGTCGATCAGCCGCGAGCTGGCGTCGCAACTCAACCTGCACACGTTGTTGCCGCGCATCCTGCAGTTGACGCTGGAGGCGGTTCAGGCGACGAGCGGCAGCCTGCTGGTCCTGGACGAGGATGGACAGGTGAGCGAAGGCGCACTGGCCTACGGCGGCCAGGTGCACGAGCACGGCGCCCAGCAACTCAAGGATACCTTCGAACGCGGCCTGGCCGGGTGGGTCGTTGAGCACCGCCAGCCGGCGATCATTGCCGACACCCGCCGCGAGCCGCGCTGGTTGCAGCGCAACGGCGGCGAGAACGACGTAGAGTCGAGCTCGGCGGCGTGTGTGCCGCTGATGGCACGCGACCGTGTTGCCGGCGTCCTGACGCTCGGCCACCCCAAAGTCAACCACTTCACCGAGCAGGATCTGGCGCTGCTGACCGTCATCGGCGACCAGGCCGGTATCGCCCTCGAGAACGCCCGGCTGTTCGCGGCCGAACAGGAACGCCGGCGCTTCGCCTCCCGGCTGCAGGAGATCGCCCGCACGATCAACTCGTCGCTCGACCCGGCACTGGCCTTTCCGCAGGTGCTCGAGCAGCTCGAGCGGGTGGTGGCCTGCGACAGCGCCAGCATCTTCCTGGTCGACGGGGATCACTTGGTGACCGTGGCGGCCCGCGGATTCCAGGACAACGACGCCCTGATCGGGCACGTCGTGCCGATCGACCCGGCGCTGCTCACCGGGCGTGTGCTGACCACCCGCCAGCCGATCATGGTCGAAGACGTGCAGGCGGTGCCGGGCTGGCTGCGAACCGAAGACGTGCCGGAGGCTCAGCGCATCCGCGCCTGGATCGGTGCCCCGCTGGTGGTTCGCGATCAGGCGGTGGGCGTGCTCAATGTCGACAGCCTGCGGCTGGGTGCCTACGGCCCGAAGGACGTCGAGGTGGTCAGCGCCTTCGCCGATCAGGCGGCCGTGGCGGTGGCTAACGCCCAGTTGTTCGCCGAGCGCCAGCGCCAGCTGCAGGCGTTGATGGCACTGAGCGAGACTACACGCGTGGTGATTGCCAGCCTCGACCTGGGCGAGGTGCTGCAGCGAATCCTGGATCAGACGATGGCGACCCTCGACGTCGAGGCTGCCTCGCTGGCGATGCGTGACGAGGAGAGCGGTGACCTCGAGTTCAGGCTTGCTCTGGGGATGGGAGCCGAGACACTGATCGGGCTGCGCCTGCCGCGGGGCAAGGGCATCGCCGGGTGGGTGGCCGAGAACGGTCAGCCGATCGTGGTCTCCGACGTGCGCGAGGATCCCCGGTTCGACTCGAGCGTGGACCAGCGAACAGGCGCGACAACCCGGGCCCTGGCTTGCGCCCCGATCCTCGTGCAGGAACGCGTCATCGGCGTGCTGGAAGCGGTCAACCCACGGCGCGGTGGCTTCTTGCCTGAACAGATCGAGCTGCTGATCGGCATTGCCGGCCTGGCCGGGACGGCCATCGCCCATGCACAGCTGTTCCAGGCGACGCAGGAAGCCCGCCAGCGCTACGCGGCATTGTTCGAGGACAACATCGACCCGATCCTGATCACGGATCTGACCGGCATCGTGACCGACGCCAACCATCGTGCGGAGGCCTTCCTGGGGTACGAGCGCCAAGCCCTGCGCGGGCGGGCGATGCTATCCCTGCACGTCCCCGACCCGGAGCGGCTTCCGGAGGATCTGGGACAGATCGGGTCCGGCCACGCGATCGCCTACGAAGGCCGCGTGACCCACGCCGACGGCCGGCCGATGCCCGTGCAGGTGCACGTGACCCGGGTGGAGATGGGCCGGCAGCCGCTGCTGCAGTGGATCCTACGCGACATCTCGGAGCGTCAGGCGCTGGACGAGCTGCGCGCCGACCTGACGTCGATGGTCTTCCACGACCTGCGCTCCCCGCTGGGCAACGTGATCTCCAGCCTGGAGGTACTGCAGGCGTCGATCCCGCCTCAGGATGAAACCTTGCAGTCGGTGCTGGCCATCAGCGTGCGCTCCAGCCGGCGCCTGTCGCGCCTGGTCGAATCGCTGCTCGATGTTGGACAGCTCGAATCCGGCAAGGCGGTGCTGCACCGGACGCTGGGCTCGATCAGTGCGATCCTCGCCGAGGCGGTGGAAGAGATCCACCCGGTGTCTGAGGCCAAGGGCCAGGTGCTGCACTTCAGCCTGGCGCCTGCCGACTTGCCGATGATCGAAATGGACGTCGACATGATCCGGCGCGTGCTCATCAACCTGCTGGAGAACGCCGTCAAGTACACTCGCGGCGGCGGGGAAATCTCGGTCTCCGCCACGCGGCTTTCCGGGCAGGTGCGCGTGAGCGTGACGGATACGGGGCCGGGAATCCCGCCCCGCGACCAGCAGCGCATCTTCGACAAGTTCGCCCGTCTGCACCAGGAAGGCTACGCCAAGGGTCTGGGGCTCGGGCTGGCCTTCTGCCGTCTGGCCGTGGAAGCGCACGGCGGACGCATCTGGGTGGAGAGCGAGGTCGGCCAGGGGGCGACGTTCTCGTTCACCCTGCCGGTATAATAGCCGCGTCGTCCCGGGCCGCGGTCCGGCCCATCCCTCGGCCGACCGAGAGTCAACCCATGCGCTCCGTTTCCTCCGCTGTCTACCTGGAAAACAAGTTCCTCGGGGTGTCGGTCGGCGCCGTCGCCTCCCACGGCCGCCTGCTGCTCATCGATGCCCCGATCCGGGTTGAGGACGCCCGCGAGTGGATCAGCCAACTGGGTGAAAAGGGGCGACCGCGCAGCCTGGCACTCCTCGACTATCACCCCGACCGGGTTCTCGGCGCCCGGGGACTGGATCTCCCCATCCTGGCCCACGATGAGACGCGCCTGGTGATGAATTCCTGGCCGGATACCTTCAAGGGCGGGACGCGGCCGATCGGCGCCGAGGCCGACCGGCTGAAGCGAATCAGCGGCGTGTCCAAAGCCGTGCCCGACCTGACCTTCTCCGAGGAAATGAGCCTGCACCTGGATGGGCGTGAGATCCTCTTGCTTCATCGCCCGGGTCCCACCCGCGGGTCGATCTGGGTTGTGGTTCCAGACGCCAAGGTCGTCTTCTTGGGCGATGCGGTCTGGCTGGAGGAGCCGGCCTATCTGGGGGAGGCCGACGTGGACGCCTGGCAGGAGACGCTGCAGCAGGCAGCGCGCGGCCCGTTCAAAGGTTTCACGTTCGTCTCGTCGCGCGACGGCGTCGTCGACCGCAAGGCGGTCAGCCAGATGGCCGCCTGGCTGGGACGTGTGGAAGATCGGCTGCGCAAGCTGAAGCCGCGGCCCGACCTGGAAGAGTCCACCGGTGCCCTGGCGACCAGCCTGCTGCGCGGGTTCAAGATCCCCGCCACGCGGCGCGAGCATGCGCATCTGCGGCTCCAAGCCGGCCTCGAGCGCCTGTACGCCCGGTGGAGCTCGGACGAAGACTGATCCCCATCGATCGGCGGCAGGCATTGGACGGGGGAGTATGAACGCTGGTTGGTATGAGCCCGTCGTTGAGGTGACGCGCGGCGGCGCCGTCGAATCCGTGCACTACGGAGCCGTGGCCGTGGCCGATCGGGCGGGCCGGCTGCTGGCCTGGTGCGGAGATCCGGACGCCACGACGTTCCTGCGCTCGAGCGCCAAGCCGTTCCAGGCGCTTCCGTTCGTTGAAGGGGGCGGGCTGGACGCGTTCGGGCTCTCGGCGCGGCAACTGGCGCTGATCTGCGCTTCGCATGCCGGGACCGATGCCCACAAGGCCATGGCCGAGTCGATCCAGGCGCAGGTGGGCATCGATGAAACCTGCCTGCTGTGCGGCACACACCCTCCGTATGACCCCGACACCTGGGCTCGCATGCGGGACCACGACGAGCCGCTGACGCCCAACCGGCACAACTGCTCCGGCAAACACACCGGTATGCTTGCCCAGGCCCGGTTCCTCGGGCTGCCCCTGGAGACCTACATCGATCCGAACCACCCGGTGCAGGGACGTATTCTCGAGGTCTTCAGCGCGATGTGTGGGCTCTTGCCGGCGCAGGTGCTGTTGGGGATCGACGGATGTTCGGTGCCGACGTTCGCCGTGCCGCTGGCTGCTGCTGCGACGGGTTATGCGCGGCTGGCCGATCCGTCCGGCCTGCCCGCGGAGCGCGCCGGGGCTGTCCGCCGCATTGTGGATGCCATGACCGCCAACCCGGATATGGTCGATGGACCGGGCCGATTCGACACGCGCCTGATGAAGGTGGCTGGCGGAACGATCCTCTCCAAGGGCGGGGCTGAAGGCTATCGCGGCATGGCCATTCGGCCCGGCGCGCTTGGCCCCGGTTCGCCGGGGCTCGGCGTGGCCATCAAGATCGCCGACGGCGAGCTGGGCAAGCTGACCGACAGCCCGCCCGGGCAGCGTGCCGGACGCCGCGCGGCGCTGGCCGTGCTGGCGCAGCTGGGGGCCCTGGTCCCCGACCAACTCGATGCGCTGGCGGAGTTCGGCACCCAGCCGGTGACCAACTTCCGCAAACTGGTCGTTGGCGAGACGCGTGCCTGTCTCACCCTGCGCCGCGCAGGCTAGATGACCACCCCGGCCGGTATCCCCAGCCTGCAGGAGATCACGCGCAGCCGCCTCGGTCTAGCGCTGACGCGCCGGCAGCTCGACGCCTTCGCCTGGTACGGCACCGAACTCCTGGCCTGGAACGAGCGCTTCAACCTTACCGCCATCACCGATCCGTCGTCCATCGAAGCCAAGCACTTCCTTGACTCGCTCAGCTGCCTGCTGGCGCTGAAGCCGCGCTCCGGAGACCGCCTGGTGGATGTGGGAACCGGCGCCGGATTCCCGGGGCTGCCGCTCAAGATCGCCATGCCGTGGCTGCAGGTCACGCTGGTGGAGGCCACGGGCAAGAAGGCGGAGTTCTGCCAGCACGTGGTCGACGGCCTGGCGTTGGAAGCGGTGACCGTCGTGCATGCGCGTGCCGAGGAGATTGGACAGATGCCGGAGCACCGCCAGGCCTATGACTGGGCGGTGGCGCGCGCCGTGGCGAGCCTCTCCGTGCTGGCGGAGTATCTCGTGCCGCTGATTCGGCTGGGCGGGAGGGCGATCGCGCAGAAGGGCGAGACCGGGCCGGCGGAGGCGCATGCGGCCGAGGGGGCATTGCGGCTGCTGGGTGGGCGCGTGCAGCAGCTGATCCCGGTGGAACTGCCGGGCATTCCCGAAACGCGTTTCCTGGTGGTGATGGAGAAATCGGCGGCCACACCGGCCGAGTACCCGCGCCGGGCAGGCCTGCCGTCGCGCCGGCCGCTGGGTTGAGGCCCTCTAGTCTGGCGGGCGGGGGCGGAGCGTTCCGGCCGTCACCTCCCACGTCGTCGCCGTCTGACGGAACTCCGGGCTGAACATCTCGATGTCCGCCGCCGTGACAAGCGCCTGAGGCAGGGCGGCGACACGGCGCAGCAGATCCTGACGGCGCTCGCCGTCCAACTCGGCTAGCACTTCGTCGAGCAGCAGGATCGGCCACTCCGACGTGCGCTGATGCAGCCACTCGATCTCCGCCAGCTTGAGCGCCAGCATGGCGGTCCGGTTCTGGCCGCGCGAGCCGTAGGCACGCAGGTCGATGCCGTTGGCCGTGAAGCGAAAGTCGTCGCGGTGCGGTCCGAGGGAGGTTGCGCGGCGGCCGATATCGTCCGACCGCGTGCGCTCGAGCGCCTGGAGCAGGCCATCGCGAATGGACTGACGGCTGAGGAGGGTGCGTTCCGGCGCGGTCTGAATCGGCAGCCCAAGCTGTCCGGCGGTGGACGGCTGCGGATCGTAGCTGGGCAGGTACTCGAGATGCAGCGTCTCGCGCCCGCGGGTGAGCTCGGTGTGGATCGGGGCGGCGATCCGATCGTGTTCGGCCAGGGCCAGCGCCCGGGCGCGGATCAGTGTGGCGCCCTGCTCAGCCAGTTCCTCATCCCAGAAATTCAGTTGCGTTCCGTTCTTTCCTTGCTCGTCGAGCTGTTTGAGTAGGGCATTGCGTTGGGCGAGGACCTTGCTGTACTCGGACAGGGCCTCGGCGTAGAGGCTGTCGGCCTGCGCCAGCGACGAGTCGAGGTGCTGCCGTCGTTCGGAGGGCGGCCCCTCCAGGACGCGCAGGTCTTGCGGGAGGAACAGCACAGCGTGCAGGCCTCCGGCCAGGTCGCTGACCCGGCGCTTGACGCCGTTGAGCAGGACCTCGCGGTGCAAGCGCGGTTCGGTGCCGGGCGCACCGGGCTCGACGACCAGACGGATCTCCACACGCTGCGGCCGGTCGGCGCGGCGGTACTCGGCCACGAATCGGGCGAAAGGCGTCGCTTCCTGCAGCGACAGGAAGTTGATCAGCTGCCGGTCGCTCTGGGCGTGGGGCGAGGTGGCGCGCGCCAGGTAGTAGACCGCCTCCAGCAGGCTGGTCTTTCCCTGGGCGTTGCCGCCGACAATCAATGTCGGGCCGGTAGGGACCGCGGTCTCGAGGCGGACGAAGTTGCGGACGTTGGTCAGGGACAGGTGCTGGAGGAGCATGGGCACGGGGATTGTAGCATGCGGCCCTGCCGGAGCCTTCAACGAACGCGCGGGCCGCGTGTCTGCGGTCCGCGCCGGGAGGTGCATGGATTGTCGCTGGGTCAATCGGCGGCGATGGACTCGATGTCCTTCTCCTCGCCCTTCCACACCTCGCTGGCCCGGTCGATGAACAAGGTGCCATCCAGGTGATCGATCTCATGCTGAAAGATGCGCGCCAGCCAGCCGCTGGCCTTGATGCGCACCGACTCGCCCTGGCGGTTGAGTCCCTTGATGGTGATCGACTCGTAGCGCTCGACCTCGCCGAGGTAACCTGGGATCGACAGGCAACCCTCGACCCCGGCCACCGGGTCCGGGCTGTGGCGGACGAGCTCCGGATTCACCAGGGCGAAGAGCTTCGGCGGACGGGCCGGCTCGCCCTCCTGCTCCGGCGGCTCGGCGTACTCGACGACGATCACGCGGCGGCTGTCGCCGACTTGCGGCGCGGCCAAGCCGACCCCCGGAGCCAGGCGCATGGTTTCGACCATGTCGTCGATCAGGGAGCGGACATCTTCGGTTACCGCCGGCACCTTGCGCGCCTTTAGGCGCAAGACCGGATCCGGGAGGGAAATGATCTCACGCGTCGCCATCGGGGTCAGTCTCGCCGGCCTCCGGCCGTGCCCGGCGGGAGGCGATCTCCTTGTCGTACAGTCGCAGCAATTCTACCATTTCATCTCTTCGTTGACCACTTTCGGTCTGGCGCTTGCGGGACAGGATGGCCTCCTGCGCGCGCACGATGTCCTGCTGGACGCCCACCGGATCGAACACGCCCTGGAACTTAAAATCCGCCGTGCCGATGGTGGCCGTCACCGTGCCGTAGTTCAGCACCAGCCCCATAAGCCCCTTCCGGTCGACCTCCGTGCCAAGGATGTTCTCCAGCGGCGCCACCTCGCGGCTCTCGGTGCCCAGCGGCTTGCGGGTGATGTCGACGATCTGTGTTGGCGTGACCTGGTAGATATCGTTGGCCCAGTCGACGTACTGGTACAGCCACCACAATCCGACGATGCCGATCAGCACCAGCAGGATGACCACCGAAAGCAGCGGATCGAACAGCGTCACCATCCCGCTGAGGCTGGCGCCGAGAAGTCCAGCGCCGCCAAGAAGCAGGATGGACGGCAGGCCGACGGCCTGCAGCAGGACCGCCCAGTGCTTGCGGTAGGTGATCACGCCCTTGTCTTCGAACCGCATCTGCAGCGTCCAGCGATCGAGGCCGACCTCGCGGCTGGCGCGCTCGCTGGTCACCGGCAGGGCCGAGACCGTCGGCGGCGGCGCCTCAACCCCGACCCGCTCCTGCAGCGTCTGGGCCAACGAGGTGCGGTCCTCCTGCCGGCGCTGGTGCTGCAGGCGTCGCCAGTGCTCCTCGACCATGGCGGCCATGGCCTTCGGGTTGCCGACGCTGCGGAAGGTGAGCTGGCCGGTGAAAGTGCGGATGATGACGTCGCCATAGCCGAACGCGCGCGTGACGGCGTCGGTCCGCAGGCTGACCGAGACGACCATGTGCAGCGGCGCCTCGCGCCGGCTGTCGTACAGCCCGACCACCTTCTCGATCCACAGGGCGCGGCGGTTGGTGACGACGTAGAAGTCGTTGCTCCAATCAAGGACGTGCCAACCGCCGAGCAGGAGGCCGGCTGCGATGAGGCCGGCGGCGATCCAGCCCAGGAGAGTCGAGCCCTGGCTGAGCGCCCATGAAGCCACAGCCAATCCGGCCATGGCGATCACAACCGGAAGGATCATAGCCTGGTAAAGCAGGGCGACGTGCTTGCGCACCGCGGCGTACACGATCTCGCCTTCACCCAGCCAGCCGAAGCGCAGCCGGGACGCCAGACGCCGGCTGGCAGCGGCGAAGCGCAGGCTGGCCAATGCCGGGGGGTGCGCACCGACGAAGGTGGAGAGATTCGGGCGCTCCCAGCGCGCCAGCGTGCAGGCGGAGGCGGCGCGGGCGCTCGTGAGGCGGGGAAGGCGGAAGACGACTTCAACCTCCCCCAGCGTATCGCCCGGGGTTAGCGTGGCGATGTGCCGCTCGCGCCCCCGGGCGTCGCGCTGGAGCAGATCGATGGTCCCGTCCAACAGGAAGTAGAGCGCATCCGGACCGGAGCCCTGAACGATGATCTCGTCACCGGCCGCAAACGACTCGTGCGTCAGTTGAGCGGCGGCAAGATCGAGGTCCTCCTCGGGGACGTCGCGCAGGAAGTGCGTGAGGCGCAGGACCTGCAGGTCGCGTGGATCGGTCATGGCACCATTGTAGCATCGCGGCCGCGCCGGCCTGGGCTTCCGGCTGGCCGGTGACTGTGGGCGCGGGGGTTGCGATATCCCCATACCTCCCGGAGTTGTGCCGGGAAGGCAGAGGAGGACAGCCGTCATGCCGCCAGCCTTTCAAACCCCGATCCGTTTGCCGCTCCAGCGCCGGTGAGAGATCGCTCGGCGCGGGCCATCACGTCGTTAGTGCCGGGCATCCGGGCGCTTTGCGTTTGGATCACCCAACTATGCGGTCTCCCGGCAGCCTCGACTGGGTTTGTGCTCGGCATCCTGGGGCTGCGCACGTCACAGCGCGGGCTGGCGATCGCCAGCATCGTACTCGCGGCGTTGACTCTGCTGGCGGCCGCCGCGAACGCGGCGCTGGGCGCATCCCATGCGCTGACAGGCAACCTGTCCTCGCGGCTGCGGGCTAGCCCGTAGAGCCGTCCCCGAAAGGAACGAATGCCAGTGAGCGGTCGCGCACTCGCACATAGCCGCGGCGACCACGAGTTGCCTCAGATTTCCTTGGCGCTCCCCGGTGACTCTCCGGACTGTGGGCGAACGATGACGAGGGCCAGGCGCGTGGCGTAGGCCACCAACTGCGCACGGGCAGGGTGGGCGGGGAGCCCCTCCATCTGCAGGATCCTCCCGACCATGCGCGGGTGTCGCTGCAGGCGCAGTTCCATGAAGTCCGCAATCCGCTCTGGGTCGGTGACCGCTTCGGCCCGCCCTCGGAACCACCGGGATCGGACGTGGATCTCCACCCCCGGATTGGCCACCAGGTTGCGCACCCAGTCGGCCCGTATGCCGCGTGAGGAACCCAGCAGGTATGTGCCGTCGACCTCCTCGTACTGGAGTGCGGTCACGCGGCGCCGCCCGGTCTTGCGACCAGTCGTGGTCAGCAGGAGGATCAGCCGGCCGACAACCGGCCCGAGGCCGAGGGCATACAGGGCGCGGAACAGGCGTGCGTCCGGCGGGCGAAGGGTGCGAGGTGGCATCTCCCCTCCCAGTTCGATGGGGAGGCTACCCTGAATCGGAGTCAAGCGCGGGGCGGGTTGCACCGAGCCAGCGGGTGCACGGGACCCGCATGCTATAATCCGCGGCGGGAGACCACCCTTCTTGGCTCGTTCCAAACCGCCCGCGCGCGTAGGCCGGGGCGCGCGCCCGGCCTCTCGTCCTGTGCCCTCGGGCCGATCCGGCCGCCCTCGCAGCCCCCGTCGCGGGCCCGCTCCCGGCGGCGCGCGCCAGGCATGGCTTGACGCGGCCCTCGAGTTCCTCCGACAGCACCGAGTGGAAGTCACCGGCGCGGCCCTGGTCGCTCTGGGCCTGTTCTCCGTAGTCAGCCTGCTCGTTCCGGAAGGCGTGCTGACCCGCGCCTGGTTGGACCTGCTGCAGGCGGTGTTCGGTTGGGGATTGCTGGCGGTGCCGCTGGCGCTCGCTGCAGCGGGGCTGTGGTTGCTACTGCGCCGCTTTCAAGCGCGCCTGCCCCAGGTCCGTGCGGCACAGGTTGTCGGCGCCGTTCTGCTCTACCTGGCGCTGCTCGTCACTCTGCACGCCTGCACGTTCCCCGCCGACCGCGTGGAGGCGCTGCGGTTCGCCAACCAGGGACTCGGCGGCGGGTTATTGGGTGCGGTGATGTGGAGCGGACTGCTGGGTGCGCTCGGCGTCGCCGGGACTCTGGTCGTCATGGCAGCCTGGCTGCTCGCCGGCGTGATGCTCGTTGCCGGTTGGTCGCTGTCCGATGTGGTGGCGCGGGTTGAGGGCGTGGTGCGACGCATGCGGCCGGCATCCGACGGACGACGGAAGACCGCCTCCTTTGCCCCTGCGCCCGAGGCGACGCCCATCCGGTCTGCGGCAGCGCCCGCCGCGGCGAGCCCCATGCCGCTCGCCTCGGGGGCGAGGGGTTCCGCGGAGATGCCTGCCTCCGAGGTTGGACCGGAGGCTGAGCCGGAGGCGCCGGCGCCTGTCTGGGTGTTACCCGAAATCGCCGAGATCCTCGAGCCAGGGGCGGAGGGCAAGGCGGACGAAGAGTTCGACCGGGAACGGGCCCGGCTGATCGAGGAAACGCTGCTGGCATTCGGCGCTCCGGCTCGCGTGGTAGAAACCAACCGCGGCCCGACGATCACGCAGTTCGGGGTCGAGCCGGACTTCGTCGAGGTGCGCGGCGGGAAACGCGTGAAGGTCAAGGTGGGCAAGATCGCCGCGCTGGCCGACGACCTAGCGCTGGCGTTGGCGGCGCAGTCAATACGCATCGAGGCGCCGGTGCCGGGCAAGGGCTACGTGGGTATCGAGGTGCCCAACCCGGTGATCTCGCTGGTGGCGCTGCGCGACGTGCTCGAGGCTGAGTCGTTCCGGAAACTGCGGCCTCCGCTGCGCCTCGGGCTGGGGCGCGACGTCTCCGGCCGGCCGATCTCGACCGATCTGGTGATGATGCCCCACCTGCTGATCGCCGGGACGACCGGCTCGGGCAAGTCGGTGTGCGTCAACGCCCTGATCGCCAGCCTGCTCTTGCAGAACTCGCCCGAGGCACTCAAGTTTGTCATGGTCGACCCCAAGCGTGTCGAGCTGACCTTCTACAACGGTATCCCGCACCTGTTGGCGCCGGTGGTGGTGGACCTGGAGCGGGTCGTGCCGGCGCTGCAGTGGGTGTCGCGCGAGATGGACGAACGCTATCGGCGCTTTGCCCGTGAGGGCGTGCGCAACATCGCCGAGTTCAATACGCGCATGCAGACCGCTGGGCAGAAGGGGTTCAACTACCTGGTGGTGGTGATCGACGAACTGGCGGACCTGATGATGCTGGCGCCGGACGAGACCGAGCGCGTGCTGACGCGGCTGGCGCAGCTCTCCCGGGCGACCGGCATCCACCTGGTGATCGCCACGCAGCGCCCGTCGGTGGACGTGATCACCGGCCTGATCAAGGCCAACTTCCCGGCGCGCATCGCCTTCGCCGTGGCCTCATCGGTAGACAGCCGTGTGATCCTGGACCAACCCGGCGCCGAGCGCCTGCTGGGGCGGGGGGACATGCTGTTCCACTCGCCGGATGCCCCGGCGCCGATCCGCATGCAAGGGGCGTTCGTCTCCGAGGCCGAGCTCAACCGGCTGATCCTGTTCTGGCGCGGCCAGGCCGTCGGGCGGAGCGCGCCGGCAGCGGTGGGTGGGTCGGCGGCGGAGCGGCCGATGCCCGGCGGACCGCTCAAGCAGGCGCCGCTGTGGGACGAGCTCGAGGCGGAGACCGAGGAAGAGGTCGACCCGCTGTTTGACGAGGCGATTCGAGTGGTGCGCGGGATGCGGCGGGCGTCCATCTCCCTGCTCCAGCGCCGGTTGCGGATCGGCTACACGCGCTCGGCCCGGCTGGTGGACATGCTGGAGGAACGCCGGATTATCGGCCCGGCCAAGGAGGGCTCCCAGGCCCGGGAAGTCCTGGACTATGGGAGCCTCGAAGATGAGCCGGAGGCCTAGCCCTGCGGGTGGGCGGTTTGCCTGAGCCCGTATCTCGTGCTACACTACAAGCACTACCAGCCGGACGGCCCGGCCCTCCGGGGAAAGGGGTGATCGGCGTCCTCCACATCCAAAGATGGCACGTGCAGATCCTCGTGTGTAATCCGGGAGACACCTCTTCCCGAAATCCAAACAAGGAGTGAGAGAAGATGAAGAAGCTGTACGCCGTCCTTTCGGTGCTGCTCGCGCTGGCCTTCGTGCTCAGCGCCTGCGGCCAGGCGCCGCCGACCCCGGCTGCGCCTGCGTATATCGCCTGCCAGGTGTCGGACACCGGCGGCACGGATGATAAGTCCTTCAATCAGTTCGCCTGGGTGGGGATGGAGAACGCCAAGACCGAGCTGGGCGTCGACATTCGCTTCCTCGAGTCGAAGGGCGAGGCCGACTACGAGCCGAACCTGAACGCCTTCGTCGCGGAAGGCTGCAACATGATCTTCGGCATCGGCTACATGCTCGACGGCGCCCTGGCGAAGGTTGCGCCCGCCAATCCAGACATCAGCTTCGGTGGCGTTGACACCTGGTCGCCGGACGTCGCGAACTACATGGGCAGCTACTACAACATCGCCGAGGCGACGATGCTGGCCGGCTACCTAGCCGCCGGCATGACCAAGACCGGAACCGTCGGTGTCTACGCCGGCATCAACATCCCGCCGGTCACCGCCTTCAGCGACGGCTACTACCTGGGCATCCAGGAGTACAACAAGGTTCACGGCACCACCGTGAAGCTCGAGGGCTGGGACCCGGTGGCGGCGGACGGCCTGTTCACCGGCGACTTCACCGACACCGACAAGGGCCGCACGATGACCGAGACGCTGCTCGACGCAGGCGCCGACATCATCATGCCGGTCGCTGGGCCGGTGGGCCAGGGCAGCCTGGCGGTCTTCAAGGAGCGCGGCACGGGTCTGCTGATCGGTGTCGACACCGACTGGAGCGCCTTCTACCCGGATATGGCTGACTTCATCTTGGCCAGCGCTATGAAGCGCATGGACCTGTTCGTCTTCAACCAGATCAAGACTGGTGTGGACGGTACGTTCGCGGGCGGCAACTTCACCGGCACGCTCGCCAACGGCCACGTGTCCATGGATCCCGGCTCGGCGTGGAAGGACAAGATCCCGGCCGACCTGATGGCGGAGATCGAGGCCCTCAAGGCCAAGATCATCTCCGGCGAGATCAGCGCCGTATACAAGCGCTAGCCCGCCAGGTTCCGCACGACTGTGATCAGAGTAAGAACAGGAGCCAGGAGCAATCCTGGCTCCTGTTCATGTACGCCCAGCATGGGCGCTGACTAGGAAGGTGGAAGTCCTTCCCGGGGGTTGATGGCACCCACCGTAGCCAAGGGCAAGGGCGTCGTCGTGAGGCGGGGTCCGGAGGAAGCCGGAGGCAAA
>Ga0315295_10000127_pt1 | contig 63947 bp, 69 predicted proteins | sample YL17G14_0_MG_FD_204453 | JGI IMG/M metagenome (GOLD analysis project Ga0315295, IMG submission 204453) | Sediment microbial communities from Yellowstone Lake, YNP, Wyoming, USA - YL17G14_0 | ecosystem: Environmental > Aquatic > Freshwater > Lake > Sediment | place: USA: Wyoming | collected... | reverse complement strand
TCTGGTACTTCTCAAAAGACGCCCTGAAAAGCTCCTCAGACTCCGCACCTTCTTTCCGTTTAGCCAGTTCAGCAATCGCAGCGCCCCAATTGCTGTAAGCCTCGTGCTTGTCCGGCTTGATATCCACCGCCTTCTGGTACTTCTCAAAAGACGCCCTGAAAAACGCCTCAGACTCCGCACCTTCTTTACGTTTAGCCAGTTCACTAAGCGCAGTGCCCCAATTGTTGTAAGCGGAGGCATCCTCGAAACTAAAATCCTCCACCATTTGTCCAAAACATTTAGACGCGAGCTCGAATTCCTCTGCTTTCACAGCGAGCAGCCCTTCGTTCCACAACTCACTGATTTTCCGCTGTTTTTCAGCCTCCTCACGGCTCGCTTCACGCTGCTTTTCCGCTTCCTGTATTAGGTTCGTTATCAAGGTTTTGCCCTTCTCCTCTATTTCTTTGAGCTTGCCTCCGACCATCTCATCGACGCGGCTCAGTCTTTCCTGGGCCTTTTCTTCATATTCTCTGGCCTTATCGCTCGCGGCCCTTGCCTCCTTGCACGCCTCTTTGGCGTCTCCCAAGGCTTGCCTGACATCCGCCAGAGCTTCCTTATATTCTCGCCCGCTCTTAAAAACCGCATAGCCCACAAAACCAACCAGCAGCCCAATTACTATCCCAAGTGCCCACTTGAGGGTCTGTACGCAATCTCTGTAATATTCCTTTCCAAGCTCAGCTTCTATTTGGCCCGGCGATCTGCTCTCCTGAGAGACAACGTTTTGTGTTACTTCCCGTTGGGGCGCATCAATAGATGGCTGTACTTTCGGAACTGCGGGTTTATTCGGCTCAGACTTAATCTCAGCATAGGAAGGAAACGCAAGAGCCAACAAAACTACAACTGCCACAATTTTCTTGAGATGAGATTCCATGTTTTTCCTCTCCCATAAAATCAGTGTTTCAGAACACCAAACTTACCGTTACTCGCAACACACTCCTTGCTTCCACCAGCCCATACTTCACACCCTCATAATACACAAGACACGAATGACGAGCAACGAGTTACGAATTTCATTCGCCGATGATTTTTACCAGGACGCGTTTTTTTCTTTTGCCGTCGAACTCGCCGTAGAAGATCTGCTCCCACGGGCCGAAATCGAGCTTGCCGCCGGTGACGGCCACGACCACATCCCGGCCCATCACGCTGCGCTTCAGGTGGGCGTCGGCGTTGTCCTCGAAGCCGTTGTGGCGATATTGCGAGTGAGGCTTCTCCGGCGCCAGTTTTTCGAGCCAGACCTCGAAGTCCTGATGCAGCCCCGATTCATCGTCATTGATAAAGACGCTGGCGGTAATGTGCATCGCGTTGCACAGCAGCAGGCCCTCCCTGACGCCGCTGTCCGCCAGGCAATCTTCCACCTGCGGCGTAATGTTGATAAACTCGCGCCGGCCGGCCGTATCAAACCAAAGCTCTTTTCTATAGCTTTTCATGGCTCCTGTTTCTCCGTCTGTTTCGTGAATAGTCCCGCGCCGAGATCGCTTCCGAGGCCGCCCGGCGTCACGTGCAGATACCCCCTGGCCGCGTTGTTTGTCTCGAACGTTAATCGGCTCTGTTTGACAACGTTCAGCTCATCGAATGTCACTTCAGGCCCGGTCTGCCCCGTCGGGCCGCTCTCGACGCCATAACCTGAGTAGTATCTGTTATCCGTGACGATGCAATTGCGCACGCGATACCGCCGGGAACCATCTGTGCCTCTCCGCATCCAGAAATAGTCGCTGCGCGTCACAATGTTATGGTGAAATTCGAAGTCCTCAGCCGTCTGGCAGGTCCAGACCCCGGCGATATAAGCCCCGTCAACGATGCAGTATCTCATCGAGCAGCCCTCGCCGGCAATACCGCGCGGGCCATCCCAGAAAACCGTGCAGGCGTGACAATTACGAAAGATGCAATGATCGACCACAAACCTGTTCCCCGTCGCCAGCGCAGCACAGTAGATGTCGCAAGTGTCTCTATCGCCGACGAACATGCACTGTGTCACGAGTAAATCGTCCAGGTCGTCGCCGATACGCGATAGACAGCAATGCCAGTTCCGGGCCAGAGGATTGCCCAGGAATTTCAGCCCGCGTATCGTCACGTGACTGGTTTCGATTTTCAACCCATACGTCGCGGTCAGCTCGTCGGAATTGTCCTGCTTTCGAGGATTTTCAGTGGACAAGATAACGGGCATCAGGGCCGGCTTCCACTGTGGGTCATCGGGCAGGATGGACGCTTCAATCACCAGCCGTGATTCTTCGCTGTAGGGCCGGGTACTGCCAAACGCCACACTTTCGGTCAGATTGTATAATCCCGGCGCCATTTTGATTGTCGCAGGCCCCGGTTCCTTGCCGGCGCTGACTATCTCGGCTGCACGCCGCAGCGTCCTGACCGACCGTTCACTGGTCCCAGCGTTCTCATCCCTGCCGGCCCGGCCGTCCACATAAACGACCTGCGAGACTGCAATTGAGTTCAGAAAAGCAATGGCTAAAGCTACAAAGAAGAATCCATGTTCCCTTTTATGATTTTCCATAGACTCTCCCTCAAACACTTCAGAGCGTGCGTCGTATCGCATCCAATCGTTCCCGGGCTCCGGCGTCGGTTGTAAAGAGTTTCTCAAGAGCTTCGCAGGGATAATCACCGCAATACGCACAACTCTCGATGCCTTTTTCTACCGCACACTTTCTGATCTGACAGCCGGTGCAAAACAGCCTTCCGCCTTCGGTTTTACATCCATCGCAGTCGCCGATATCCTCGGGTTGGCGCTGCTGGCCATAGTGCTTTCCGATCTGCCGGGCAATCTCAGCCCTCATTTGGCGTTGTTTCTTCTGGTCCTTTTCTCTCGTTGCCCGGTAGATAGCACAAGTACGACAAATCAGACCACAATACGCCAAATTTTCTTCCATTTTCCTTGCTCCAACGCGATCAAAATTACTGTTTCAGCAGCTTGCGATAGACGGCTTCGATGGTATCGACCATCCGCTCCGGCGAGAACTTTTCCTTTACGAACTCTCTTCCATTCTCGCCAAGCCGTCGTCTCAACCCCTCATCCTCAATCAATTCGGCGCAGGCTTCTACGAGCTGTTCGATGTTCTTCGGCTCGATCAGCCGGCCCGTGTTCTTGTTGACGACCTCCCGCGCGCCATCCACGTCGAAAGAGATAGCCGGCTTTCCGCAAAGCATGGCCTGGGGCAGCGTGCGAGCGAGCCCTTCCCGCAGCGAGCAGTGAACGAGCATATCCGATGAGTGGATCGCCAGCGGGATTTGGCTGGGTGGAAGAAGTCCCGTAAATTTGATTCTCCCTTCCAATCCTAATTCGCGGACCTGCGTTTTGTAATGCTCCGAAAGATTGCCGTCACCGACAAAGAGCCAGACGCAATTTTCGAACCGCTTCGAGAGCTGTTTTGCCGACTCAATAATGTAGTCGTGGCCCTTGAGCATAAACAGCCGGGCTATCGTAACCAGCACCACCGCATCCTCGCGGATTCCGTACGTCCGGCGAAACTCCGCCCTGCGCTGCGGCAAAATCGGCCGCAAAAAATCATCCTCTTCGATGGCCGAATAAGCGGTGACGTACTGCTCGCGCCTGCCGACGCCGGCCGCGAGCGACTGGGCCGTCATGGCGTCGGCAACGCTGATAAAAAAGTCCGTTCGCTTGGCCGCCGATTTTTCCGCCGCGATATAGAACGTGTTCAAGATTTTGCTTTGATACGGATGAAAAGCAAGCCCGTGTATTGTGTGTACGACCGCCGGCACGCTGCCGCCCCACTGCCCTTTCAAGGCCCAGCCGGCGAATCGGCCCAATATCCCCGCCTTCGCTGAATGGGTGTGAACGACGTCCGGCTGCAATTGGCGAAGGAGTTTCTTCAACTGAATATAGCTGATTGTATCATTAACGGGATCAATCGCACGGCGAAGCCGGTCCTGTACCACGATCTTGTAACCCTGCCCCTTCGCCTGATTAAAAAGCTCGCCCTCCGGCCCCAACGCCGGCCCGGTCACCAGCGTGACGTCATGCCCCCGCTGCGCCAGGACTTTACAGGTAATCAGCGTATTTTCCTGCGCGCCACCTAAGATCAGACGAGTGATTATATGAACGACTCTCATCAGTCAGAGAATACAGGACACAGAATACAGGATACAGAATAAAGAATACGCGACATGTTCAATTGGACCACGCCGGCACTCAGGATTCAACTGTTCTTCTTTACCGCACTCGAATAAGCAGCCAACAATCTGCCGACCTCGTCAGCCTGCTCATGGAGCTTTCCGGGACTGCCGTAACCCAGGTCATTCGTCAATATCAAATAATAGCGACATTCTTCCAGCGAACCCTGGGAAATATTCAGAAAACGTATTTTATCCGCCGCCCCGGTCTTCTTGAAACCTTCGGCAATATTAGCCGCAATGGAAATTGCGGCTCGCCTCAACTGAGAAGTCAAGCCGTAAACTTCTTCCTTAGGAAAACCGCAACTAAAGCGATAAACCGAAAGCACAAACTGATGTGCCTTTTGCCAGACGACCAAATCCGTAAATCTCTTAGCCTTTTCTCTTGCCATACTATTCTCCCTGATACATAGATTGAAATGTTATTTTAATAAACGGTATTCTCCTTCATTCTGTATTCTGTGTCCTGTCTTCTGCCTTCTAATATTTTATCCACATCAGGCACAGGCCCTGAGCGGGGGCGAGCGGCCCGGCGGCGGTCCGGCTCATGGCTTCGAGAATCTCGTTTATCCTCTCAGGCTTCCATCGCCCCACGCCGACTTCCACGAGCGTACCGACAATGTTTCGGACCATATTGTACAGGAAACCGTCGCCTTCGACATCGACGTATATCCAATTGTCCTCGGCGGCGACCTCACAGCGGAAAATCGTCCGCACGGTCATCTCGCGTTTATCCTTTGCGGTGGCGAAGGACTTGAAGTCTTTAGTCCCGACGAGGTGCTGCGCCGCCTGGTTCATCGCGTCCACATCGAGCAGCCTGGGAATGTGCCAGCACTGATTGAGCCGCAGCACCGGGCGGTGCCGGCCGGTGTAAATCGTGTAGCGGTACAGCTTGCTCTTGACGCCGCTCAGCAGGTCGAATTTCGGCGGCGCGTCCTCGGCGGCGGTCACCACAATGTCGCGCGGGAGCCGGCCGTTTATTGCACGGGCAAAATTCTCCGTGGGGATGGGGCTGTCCACTTCGAACAGGCATACCTGCCCCAGCGCGCTGACGCCGGCGTCGGTCCGGCTGGCGCCGTGGATGTGCGTGCGAAACCCGACGAGGTTCGAAACCGCTTCGATCAGCTCGCTCTGAATGGTTTTTTTGCCCGGCTGGGCCTGCCAGCCATGATACTTGCTGCCGTCGTACTGCACCGTGAGTTTTATACTTCGAACGGGCATTCCAAACCGGTCAGAGCAGTTTTTCGGCAATCTGGATGGCGTTGAGCGCAGCGCCTTTTCGCAACTGGTCGCCGGCCACCCAAATATTGATGCCGCGGTTCTCAGGGATAGATTCGTCCTGGCGGATCCGGCCCACAAAAACGTCATCCTTGCCCGAAGCATCGATCGGCATCGGGAACCGGTTATGCTCGCGGTCATCCAGGACGGAGACACCCGGCGCCGTGCTCAACAGGTCCCTGACCTCCTCCGGCGTGATCGGGCCGGTGAACTCAAGATTGATGCTCTCGCAGTGCGCGCGGAACACCGGAATCCGGATGCACGTGCAGGTGATGGCGATCTGTGGACAGTCGAAAATCTTCCGGGTCTCCTGGACCATCTTGGTCTCTTCCAGATTGTAGCCATTCGGTCCGAGCGCGGAATTATGGCTGAAAATATTGAACGCTATCTGATACGGGAACACTGTGCACGTCGGCTTCTTGCCGGCCAGAATCTCGCGCGACTGCTCCTCCAGCTCGACCATCGCCAATTGACCCGCCCCGCTGGCGGCCTGGTACGTGCTGACCACCATCCGCCTGACGGGATTGGCCTGGTGCAAAGGCCAGACCGGCACGATGCCGATAATCGTCGAGCAGTTCGGGTTCGCAATGACGCCCTTGTTCTCCTGAATCTTCTGCGGGTTGATTTCGGGAATTACCAGCGGAACGCCCGCGTCCATTCGAAAGGCCGAGGAGTTGTCCACGACAACCGCGCCGGCTTTGACCGCCGCGGGGGCGAACTCCTTGCTGCGCGAGGCTCCGGCGCTGAATAGCGCGATATCCACCCGGTTGAAACTCTTGTTCGTCAGCTCTTCAACGACGTATTCTTTGCCTTTGAACTCGATTTTCTTGCCCGCAGAGCGGCTGCTCGCAAGCATTTTCACAGAATCAAATGGAAAATCCCGCTCGTCGAGGATTCTCAAAAACTCCTTCCCGACCGCCCCGGTTACTCCTGCTATCGCAAGATTGCAACCCATACAGTAAAACTCCTCAGAATCCTGAACTCAAACTTAAGGGCAGTCCATACGACTGCCCAGTCAACTTCCACAAAATGGTATCCGGGTATCATACCTTTTCCGCCCCCGGAATACAACGGTCTCAAAGTAATATTTTTCACTCCGGCAGCCGCCCCGCCGGGCTGGCCCCTGCTCAGGAACCTATCGGCTCCGGGACCCTCCTTTGCCAGAGAGCGGCCATCAGAGAGGCCGTAATAATGCAGATAAAGACGAAAATCGCCGCCGGCATGGCCGCCTGCTCGCCGAAGTGCTTCAGCGCCAGAACTGTCCCCAGGCCCGCGTTCTGCATCCCAATCTCGATAGCCAGCGTCCGTCTGCGGCGGACGTCCATTCGAAAGGCCGACGCCACGCCGTAGCCGGCCAGCATCCCATAGACGTTTAAGACCACCCCCGCCGCCAGGATGACACCCGTCACCTGTGCGAGGTAATTCTTGTTCATCGCGATTACCAGCGAGCAGATGAAGATGATAAACGTAACCGATATGGCGGGAAATACCGGCAGAATCTTCTCGATTTTCTCCTTCAGATAATGCCTCACACCGAAGCCGACGAACAGCGGCACGACCACCATTTGCACGACGCTCAGCACCATCGCAAAAAATGGAACGTCCAGCCTCGAGCGGGCAAGGATAAACGTCAGGCCCGGCGTCAGGATCGGGCACAGCAGCGTCGAGACGGTCGTCAGCGAAACGGAGTAGGCCGTATCGGCCTTGGCGATGTAGCTGACCACGTTGCTGGCCATCGCCCCCGGCGCCGCGCCGGTCAGGATCAGGCCGACCGCAATCTCCGGCGGCAAGCCAAACAGCTTCGCCACGGCAAACGCGCCGAACGGCATGGCGGTAAACTGCGTGACTGTGCCGATCAGGACGATGAGCGGCTTTTGTGCGATGCGCTTGAAATCCTCGATTTGCAGGACCGCTCCGATCCCGAACATCGTCAGGGCGAAGAACCAGTCCATGTAGGGCTTCAAAGCCACGAACGGCCCCGGCTGGACATACGCCACCGCCCCGAACAGCACCACCCACACCGCAAAATACTTCGTATAGAAACCCAATACCTTCTTCAGCATCCCGAAAGTATAAACCCCCACGCTTCAAGTGACAATTGTAAACGTCAAACCAGCTCGCATGAGCAAACCGAGTCCTCAAATCTCTTGATTTCTCTGCCTGCGGTGTTATCCTCCTTATATGAAGACGTTTGTATGTGGAGGCTAAATGGCACAGAATTCCAAGATCGAATGGACCGAATCCACCTGGAACCCGGTTACCGGCTGCACGAAAATCAGTCCGGGCTGTAAGAATTGCTATGCCGAACGCATGGCCCTGCGACTAAGAGCCGCGGGAAGCCCCAACTACGCCAACGGTTTCCGTGTGACTCTTCATCACCACGCCCTTGAGCTTCCTCTGCACTGGAAACAGCCGCGAGCGATTTTCGTCAATTCCATGGGCGATCTTTTTCACAAGGACGTTCCTTTTGATTTCATCTCGAAAGTTTTTGACGTTATGCACCGGGCGTCACGTCACCGATTTCAAATATTAACCAAGCGGTCTGACCGTCTGCTGAAGCTCAGCACCAGGCTCACCTGGCCGCAGAACGTGTGGATGGGCGTAACGGTGGAAAACGCCGATTGTGCTTTCCGGATCGACCACCTGAGAGAGACCGATGCGGCCATAAAATTCATCTCGTTCGAGCCGCTCTTAGGACCGATCCACGAGATAAACCTTGCAGGTATCGACTGGGTCATCGTCGGCGGCGAGTCCGGCCCGAAAGCAAGACCGATGAAGCCCCAATGGGCCGCCGACATACGCGATCAATGCATCGCTGCAAACGTCCCGTTCTTCTTCAAACAATGGGGCGGCGTCAACAAGAAAAAAGCCGGACGCATACTCAATGGTCGCACTTGGGACGAAACGCCTGAAACCGTGGACCTACGGGAACCGAGCTATGTTTGAATTGCCACCACCTAAAGAGGACGGTTTATACACTCCAACGGTCGGCAAACAGTCGTCCGACAAGCATTACTTCCTAATGAGATACATCGACATTTTTACAACAGCAATGACTGGTAAATGGAAAGGCCTTCACTACATAGACCTTTTTGCTGGAGCAGGGATTGAGAAACTGCGAGGGTCGGAAGAACTGCACTGGGGTTCACCAATGATTGCAGCAAAAGCACCCAAACCATTCGACAGACTCCATCTTTGCGAACTGAATCTCCAGAAATATCAGGCGCTTCAGAAGCGAGTAGGTGACACAAGACCTAATTCACAAATCTTGAACGGCGACGCAAACAATGAGGTTTACAACATCGCAAAAGAGATACCTCAGGGGACCTTGTCCCTCGCTTTTCTCGATCCGTATGGATTGGAACTTGACTTTCAAATATTAGAGGTGCTTGCAGCAAAACAAGCAGACCTCATCATATTCTTCCCTGACAGGCTCGACATCTTGCGCAACTGGAAGCATTACTATTACAGTGACCCAAATTCGAAATTGGACCGCCACTTGGGGCTTGGCTCCGACTGGCGTTGCACCTTGGACGACGCCCCTCCAAACAACCGGGTCGAGGTACTGAGGAAATTTTATGTGCAGCGACTCAAACAGAACCTCAGGTACCAACATGTTGAGCATGAGCGTATATCCAGTCAAGGTAGGCCCCTGTACTATCTCATCTTCTGCTCAAGGAGTGAACTCGGTGCCAAGTTCTGGCGTGAGATTTCGCGGAACAAACCAGATGGACAAAGAACGTTCCGATGGGATTAATACTTCCCAGAGCATAGCATACATGCAGGTGTAAAGTCCCCACTCAACTCGATGGCGAATCTCGTATTTCCACTTAGGCCAGGATGTCTTTGTAATCGGCGCAGAATTGTTTTCGTTTGCATGGGGGGCAGTGGGTTCCTCGCCAGATGCTGTCGAACTGCTCCATGACTTTGCCGATGATGCGCTGGTCGTCGGTGATTATGCCGGACTCGAAATTCCTTTTGTGCTCGCTCTTGGCGCCCATGCCGGCACCGGTGAGATTGGCGCTGCCGGAGTAGGCGAAATCACCATCCACGACCACGGCCTTCAGATGCACTCTCGGGCACAAGATTCGCTCCATGCCCTTTATCAAATTCGGGTACTTGTCGAAATCCTCTCGAAAGGCCGGCCCCGGCTCCTTGGCGTGCAGCAGCCGTATCTCCACGCGCTTGGCCACCAAGTCGGACAGAACTTCAAGAAACGGCACCCTCCTGCCGCCCTTATCGACGTGAAGGTCTTTCAAGTCGGAGGTCGCTATCCAAACGAACTTGCGGGCCTTTGCAATCCGCCCACAAATGACCTGCTCGTATATGTCTCTATCCGTAATGTATTCGAGCATTCCGATCGAATCCAACGCTCAGCCCCCGCCCCGGCATTCTAATGGCAGAAGGCGTACGACGCAACACGACGTCTGTATCCCATTGGGTAAGCAGAATCATTGCCTTCCGGCCGGCGCGCAAAATCTGAATTATTGGGCACTAACAAAAATGGACAGAAACAAGATAAGCAAAAAGGAACTGGGCAAAAAATAAGCAGAGGTGATTTCGGGCGATTTGCCGCCGCTATTTGGATTTCCTGGGAAATTGGCTTTTAGGTTTTTCTTCCTGATCGGTGTGGGATTCTTCGTGTTCGGCCCTGGGCTCAGCCTCCTGCTGCTTCTCGGATTCCTTTTTCTCGGCTTTTTCACGCTGGATCGCGTCGTATATCTCTCTGCGATGAACCGGTATCTCCTTCGGAGCCGTTATGCCGAGACGAACCTTGTCCCCCCGAACATCGACAATGATGATTTCCACATTATCGCCGATCATAATCGACTCATCTCTTTGTCTGCTTAGAACCAACATTGCTAACTCCTTTTGTCCGCTGGTTTTACCACACTATACATTACGAAGATATCCAGCCGGCTGTTCGTCCTATTACTCCTCAAGAAACTTTTATATGCCTTTATTCCATAACTACTTAGCTCAAGAACGGTACCTTTCCTATACACCGTTAACACAAGTATATTTCGGCTAATTCGAAGACCAAAAACAGGCAATTGCTGGTTTTTGGCAGGACAAAGAAGGCTAATTTTGAGGTATCATACACATAAGTTAAGCCGATAACGGCACTTATGCAAATTTTGAGGTTTAAAAAAAGATATGGGAATTTTGGCTAAGCCGTCTGGTTGAGGGCGTCACATCTCGTACTTTCGCCAATAGTCAAAACGGGCCGTCATCCAGTAGCCAGCGATGGAACCCAGCGTCCCGAAGGCAACCATCTGCACGGGCGATACCGCAGAGGACGCATTCGCGAAGAAAACCGCAGGCCATTGCTGAGCAAGATACTGCGCGTGATTTTCATAAACGCTTATCGAATAAATAGTTACAAGCGAAGTGGCAATTATGGACCAGACATAGCCGACCCCGAGCAGCTTGCGAACTGCAAAGGCGGCAAGGCCAAATGACAGCAATACCGCAAACCCGATCTGTCCTATAGCCGGCTGAGCTAAAACCGAGCCGAAACTATCGTCTGATAATCTTATATCCTGGGCAAATATCTTGATGCAAAACTGCGCGATAAACGTTGCCGCCACCACCGCAATTATTACACTTAAATGTTTTACCGGATTGAAGTTAGGCTTCTGCTCCTGCGGGCGATGATTCTTGCGAGACAGCATTCTGTGGCATAAAAGCGGCCCCACAAACCCGGCGGCAACAACAGCAAGCCAGAACAGCGACTGCCACCTGAGCGATCCGAGAAGAGATTGACGCTCCGCATCTGTAGGGTTCAACTGCAGTAGAGCGGCAACCGTGCCGCAGCGCACCGCCCAGACGGTCAAACCGAACGGGACTGCCAGTATTCCGATTTCCCGGCCATGAGGCCACGAGACGAAGTAAGCGATCAGACCGGCCAGCAACGCCAGCAGCACGATGGTCACGCCACCGCCGGGGCTGACAGCGCCGGTCGTCTGCGACGGCGCCGCCAGAGGCCACGCCAGAATTCCAATCAGGATCACGCCGACGGCTGCCGCGGCGGCGATTCTCAACTTCATCGTCCAGGATAGTTCCATAATGTCGGCTTCCTTAATTACCCGGCGATAAAGTACCACTAAAACCAGCGCAGGTCAACAGCGTATTGCTCCGATGTACTGTGCGCCACATTCCATCCGTGCGCGGATAGTTCTGTAATCCGGTTTATCTGAGGCGGCTTGATGCGGTCCGGCGCCCGCCGGCCGAGTATTCCGCCGGCCTCAATAAATGTGACAGTTGCCGGCAATGCAGTTTCAAGAGACTTCGCCCAAACGGTCGATGTATGACATAGCGGGCAAGCCACACCCAGGACGTGGTCAGAGGCTTTGCGTCCGCATCCTGCTCGCGCGGGCAGGAGTTTTTTCTTTATAAGGGCCGTCTTGCGTGCTACACTGTGTCAGGACCTGTTTGAGGAGCAAACGGTTACAGAAAGGACGCCATGAGCCAACCGAATACACAAGCCGTTGACACGGATTTCCGCTCGCCCGGCAGCGGTGAGGGAACCGCCGTAAGCACCGTGAGCCGATTGAAATTGGCCTGCAAGCGGTTCCATTTCATCGGCGCCGGCGGCGTCGGGATGAGCGGGCTGGCACAGCTTCTGATGAAGAATCGCGCCGTTGTCGCAGGATCGGACCAGCTCTCCGGCGAGGTCATTAATAACCTTCGCCGGCTGGGGGCGGACATAAAGATCGGCCACAGCGCCGATCACCTCAGCCCCGCAACCGACGCGGTCGTCATCTCGGCAGCAATTAAAGAAGATAATCCTGAGCTCAGACGCGCCAGAGAGCGAGGGATCAGGATCTATAAGTATGCCGAAATGTTAGGCGAGCTGATGAACTGTTATGAGGGCATCGCCATCAGCGGCACGCACGGCAAGAGCACGACAAGCGGATGGCTCACCTGCCTGCTCAAAGAGGGTGGCATCGATACGAACTTCATCGTCGGCGCCAGCGTCATTCAGTTGGACGGCTCCTCCGGCGTGGGGGACAGCAAGTACTTCGTGGCCGAGGCCTGTGAATATGACAGGAGCTTCCTGAACCTCAAACCCAGGATCGGCTGCATACTGAATATCGAGCAGGACCATCTGGACTATTACAGGGACGAGGAGGAGATCGTGGAGGCCTTTCGCGAGTTCGCCCTCGGCACGAAACCCGACGGCGTCATCATCGCCAACGGGCAGGATGCGAACGTGGCAAAGATCATCGGGGATGCCCATTTCGATCTGCCTGCCTGCGAGACCTTCGGGCTGGACGAGAACTGCAATTTCTACGCCAGGAACATCACCGTAAAGGACGGATTTCCGGCTTTCGAGGTCTATCGCGACGGCCGATTCGTCGGAGCAACGCGGATTTCCGTGCCGGGCCGGCACAACGTTATGAACGCCCTGGCGGTCGTGGCCATAGCGAGCCACGTCGGGCTGGAACCCGAGAAGGTGCTTCAATTGCTGCCGGACTTTACGGGCATGGATCGCCGGCTGATGTTCAAGGGGCAATTCGGGCAGATCACGGTGCTCGATGACTACGCCCACCACCCGACGGAAATCCGGGCGTCGCTGGCGGCGATACGCCAACGGTATCAGCCCAAACGAATCTGGTGTATCTTTCAGCCGCACCAGTACAGCAGAACCAGATTTCTGCTCGATGACTTCGCGGAAAGCTTCAAGCTGGCCGATATAACCATTGTGCCGGAGATTTATTTTGTCCGCGATTCAGAGTCGGCCAAACGGCAAGTCAATGCGCAGATCCTCGTAGAGAGAATGCGATCGTGTGGGTCCCAGGCTTTGTTCATTGAAGGCTTCGGGGCCATTTGCGATTATCTTAAGAGCAACGTCAACAGCGGCGAACTCGTGGTGACCATGGGCGCAGGCGATATTTGGAAGGTAGCAGATGGGTATTTTCAGTGGCTTGGAGGACATCGTTGAGACAAACTATCCGCTGGCTAAGCGGACCTGGTACGGCCTGGGCGGGCCGGCTGATTATTTTATCAGACCCCATACGACCGAGCAGCTCGCACAGATCAACCGACGATGTAACGAGAACGGAATCCGGATTTACGTCATGGGCTTTGGCTCCAACCTGCTGATCAATGACGACGGTGTGCGGGGCGCTGTGATCAAGCTGGACGCCGAACCGTTCACGAACGTTCAGTTCGACGGCCGGGAGGTCACGGCCTGGGCGGGAGCGGAGCTGAGCAAGCTGGTTCTGACCTGCGTGGAGAAAGGGCTCTCAGGCGTTGAGGCCCTGACTGGCATTCCCGGCTCCGTGGGCGGAGCCGTCCGAATGAACGCGGGCGGCAACTTCGGCGATTTCGGCACGGTGGTGGAGACCGTCACGCTCATGGACAAGGCCGGCAAGGTCTTCCAGAAGAGTAAGCCCGAGCTGGTCTTCGACTACCGCCAGACAAACATTACAGCTAAATTCATTCTCAACGCCCGGCTGAGACTGAACGCCGCCGACCCGGAACAGGTCCTGCGGACGGTCAAGGAAATCTGGATTTACAAGAAGAACAATCAGCCGCTGAACACAAAAAACGCCGGCTGCATCTTCAAGAATCCCGGCGGCACTTCCGCCGGCGCCCTGATCGACAGGGCCGGACTGAAAGGGCTCAGGATCGGCGGGGCCGTCGTCAGCGACAAGCACGCCAACTTCATCATCGCCGAAGACGGCTGCACCAGCCGGGACGTGACCCGGCTGATAGAGACCGTAAAACAAAGAGTGAAAGAACAGTTCGACGTTGAGCTGGAGCTTGAAATAGAGATTTGGTAATGAATAAAGATTTGAAAGTAGGCGTGTTATTCGGCGGTATCGGCGCCGAGCGTAACATCAGCCTCCAAAGCGGCCGATGCGTCGCCGAGGCGCTGGAGGAAGCGGGCTTGCCCGTAGTCGCCGCCGACATTCGGCCCGACGCTCTCGATGTATTGGAGGACGCGAGCATCGACGTGTTCTTTCCGGCGCTGCACGGGGCCTTCGGCGAAGACGGCCGGCTCCAGCAGATACTGGAGGACAAATCACTGCTTTACACGGGCAGCGGGCCGGCCGCAAGCCGGCTGGCGTTCGACAAAATGGCCAGCAAGAAGCTCTTCGAGGACGCAGGCATCACCGTACCCCGAGGGCTTGAGTTTCGCGGCCAGAGCGACGTTCGGCGGCTCGAAGAGCAACTGCCGCATTCGACCGGCAAATACGTGGTCAAACCCATCCGGCAGGGAAGCAGCGTCGGCGTCAGCATCGTCTCGACGCCGCATGAGGCGCTCGCCGCCGCAAAGAACACGCTCGCCGAGTTCGGCGACTGCATGATCGAAGAATTCATCCCGGGCCGGGAATTCACGGTCGGTATTCTCCGCGGCCGGGCACTGCCGGTCATCGAGATCCGAACGCAAAACGCTTTCTACGACTACCAGGCAAAATACGTTGACGAGCAAACGCAGTTTCTTTTCGATACCATCACGGACCCCGCCGTTGTCGAAAATATCAGCCGGGCCGCCGTCGATTGTTTCAGGACACTCGGCTGCCGGCACTTTGCCAGAGTTGATTTTGTCGTGAGCCATGACGGTATCCCGTACGCCCTGGAGGTTAATACAATCCCCGGCTTCACAAGTCACTCCCTCCTGCCCAAGGCCGCGGCCAGGACGGGCCTCGCCATGAGCGATTTGTGCGCAGGAATCGTCGAGACAGCCTGTTCGTCCCTCGCGAGGCGGCACGTGCAAGAGCAAGACACAACACGATGATAACCAGCAGAAAGAGAAAGAGCGCCAAAGCCGGGAGAATTTCGTTCGCGCCCGGCGCCCCGAGAAAAAGGGGCGGGCAGCGAGCCAGGTGGGTCGGCCCGAGGCTGGCCGGCATCATGAAAGGGATCGTAATCGCCGGCGTCCTTTGCGGGATAGCCGTCGGACTGGTGCTCATGGAGAAATACATCACCCGGACCGTTCCGGCCCTGGAAGACACCGTGGAGCTGGAGCTGGCGGGCGTCCCGGCATGGGTTAACGAGGAGCTTAAGAACAAAGTTTACGCCGCCGCTCAGGGCGGCGGTGAGCCTCTGCGGCTCGACGAAGACACTGCTCTGTCGGTTCAACGCAATCTGGCTCAGCAGGTCGTGTGGCTGGACGACATCCGCGTGCGGACCACTCACAATTGTCTCCGCATCGAGGGGCGGTGGCGCAGGCCCGTGGCCCTGATCCAATCCGGCCCGGCCAAATTCTACATCGACGCCGAAAAGGTCGTGCTCGATTTTGTGCCGATAGAGGATTTGCCGATCGTGGAGATCCAGGGGTTGTCATCGGCCGCGGAAACGCCGCTACTGGGCGAGATCTGGCGGCAAGACGACCTGACGGCGGCCATAACCATATTGAACCAGCTCGACCGGATGGACCGGTCCTTCGCGAAGGATAAGCCCCTGCTCGACGAAATCCATCGCATCGACGTCAGCAACTTCAACGGCCGCAAGAACGACGGCCGGCCGCACATCGTCCTTTACACCAAAGATGACACCCAGATCATGTGGGGCGCCGAAGTGGGCAAATGGCAGCAGTATCTGGAATCGACGGACGAAGAAAAGCTCGCCAAACTGTACAGCTATTACAAGGAATACGGCACGCTCTCAGGCGGCGCAAAATACATCAATTTGCGCGACCCGCGGGACAAAATCCCCCTGCCCATCGACCGATACTAAGCTCGCGCCAGACTGTTCAATCCGGCCGCCAGGTCAGTATAGCGATACGGGACCTGAAATTCCACACAGAGTGACTTGAGCCGCTCCAGGGCCGATTCGCTCAATCCGCCTTGAAAATCCGCATCGCCGTTGCAGCAAAAAATCCGGCAGCCGGCGAAACGATGCTCGTAAATGCCGCATTTGCCGTCCAGATTGTAGGGACATCGGCTGCCCGGCATCGCTTTGATATTCTGTCGGCCCAAATGTGCCGCCAGATACATCAGCTCTGGCGGCGTCACAAACAGACGATGGTCGAACGCATCGAAATCGCAGCAGTTGCCGCAGGCTTTGCAGACCCCTGCCAAATCACCGCTCCGGCGGACTTGAACATCCAGCCAGTCGTAAATTTCACCCACTCTCCTAAGGAGCCCGCTGTCTATTTCACATTCTGCCACCAGTTCTTGCTCCTCTTGATTTGCTCTATCTCCTCAAAGCTGTAGAGCCTGCCGCGATTGATGCCGGAGCATTTCTGAGCCGCCTTGTTCCAGGCGCCGGGGTTCGCCAGATTCTCCGGCCAGAATGGCCACGTCCTGCACTGGTCCGGCCGAACGCAATATATCGTACACTCTCTGCAGCCGGCGCTGTTTTGCAGAAAGATGCAGTCTTTGGTCGTTTGATGTTCGATAATCGTGGTTCGCAGGCCGACGCGTTTGAGATATTCCCGCCGCACCTGCCCCACCGTCAGCTTCAGGGACTCGGCAATGAATTCAATCTCCCGCTTTGTGACCCAGATATACCCCTCCGCCGGCCCCGAGCAGCACCCCCCGCACGCCCGGCACTCAAAGTGCAGGCCCGCGACATACCAAGTAATCTTGTTCCTAATCACAAATTCCACAGGTTTCTGCTTCAGTAGACCTCGCTCACGTTACCAAACTCAACCGCCCCAGCATTGAGATGTGATGGTTCTCGTGAGTTCTTCTTCCAGATTCGAAAACGCCGCCAGTTCTCTAAGAGGAGAAAAATCCTCAATGAACTGAGGAATACGACCGACCGCGTTGCTCACGTTGAAGCGTCCTCTGCGATGAGTCCCCAATTCAGTTGCATCGAGGATCAAACCGTTGAGTACGTTCTTCGGATCTGAGATACTCTCCAGGTCTGCCAGGCGTGGCAGAACGAGGTCGACCGAACCGTGCGGGTTACATGCGGCCGTGCGAATGGCGGTCACGTTGAAGAGAAGCCAACTCTCTGTCATCCGCACTGGAACCACAGCAATGGCAGGCGGGATCGCAGTGGTACCACAGGCATCAACAATCGCACGATCGATTTCAGCCTTCCTGTCTATCCAAGATATGCATTCTGCGTCTCGATGTATGAATAGCACGTCACATGGATACAGTTCTACTGCGACCCGGATTCTCTCATGTAGCGTTTTCGGCGGTCGTGGGAGTCGTCGCAGATCAGCCCAATTGGCCTGAACGGCACAATCATTGGGAAGGTGCTGGTACAGCAACCACGTGAGTATGGACATCAAGACTCTGTCCTTGGACCCGTCGGAAAGGAGTGTGTACTGGAACTCAACACGCGGCATCTGTCAAATGGGCTCCAAGCCCGGAAAGTATGGAGCCACATCCGGGCGGTCGATAACACGTCTCGTGTTCTTGGCTTTCCCTGCATATGGGCGGTTCCCTATGATGGTATCGTCGCCATCATCTTCACCGCGAATAACAGGATTGAGATACGCCAGCAAGTCCCCCATCTTGCAAGTGTGAGTCTCCTCCGAAGACCCTTTCACTCTCCATGTATCGGGTAGACAACTGAACCGAACACCGTTGAAACGTTTGCCTGAACGAACCAACTCCCTCGGCTCAGCCACAAGCAATGTATCTTCGGGGACCTGCAGAACTACTGCCGGCGAATGAGTGTTGACTATGACTTGACGCAATGGATTATCTGAATCTACTGGTTCCCTGACGTCCGTCGCAATGTCTTTCAAGAGTTTTATCATAGCTGGGATTCGAGCCGGGTGTATCCCATTTTCTGGCTCTTCGAGGCACATAACTCCCTTTACTTCTGGATCTCCTTCAAGAACGGCAAGTGCGAGGAAACGCAGGGTTCCATCGGACAGTGCGCGCGCAGCATGAGGCGTTTTATCCCTCCCTGTAACATTCAGTGTGAGCAACTCTCTCTTCTCATCACGGTCTATCGACACTTCATATACGTCATCAATCAACTCAGCTAATCGATTGGCAATCCTGGTACACACTTCTGGATTCGGTGTGCTCCGTGTGTCTCTGGAACTATTCTTGTACGCGAGTCGATACAGGGTCCCTGCAAGATGTGAACCGTTTGAACTGAGCTTTGTCGGCGCAAAAAATTCCGAGAACTCATCCGGCTTCCGCAACGCCGATGGCTCGAGCTGCAAAAGCAGCCACGATTGCATTTCTCGACGGGCAAGCAGCGCTGTTGGGCTTTCAGATGTGTTCACCGTGGAAAGTGCCGTTCTGCTCAGGGTCTTGACCTGCCACAAAGGCCTGCCTCTGCCACCGCCGTCCTGATGGAGTACGACAATATGATCTGTACCCTCTCCTTCCGTAGATATGAAGCTCGTTCCTCTACGTCCGCTGTGAACAACCGAATGGCACCAAGCGGGTTTATACGCGAATAGCAAATGCTTCGGGACCTCTCGAATCTTTACGTAATCAAGCTTCTCATTAAGAACTTCAAGAGAACCCAAAGATCCGAGACCGGGGCTTTCCCTGTACGCGAGGCTCAAGGTATAGCGAAGAAACGTGCTTGTCGCTTCTGCTTTCTTTCCCAGGTCGTCTGTGCCCTCCGAGGGTACTATCATTTCTGCCTCAAAGGTCATTTCCGGTGCGTATTCATCACCGTATCTCTGGAAAAGGCTGCGGACATCTGCCATCCGTCCGCCATTCTCATCACCCCGCACAGATAACGCCGCCTCCATCAACGGACGGTCTGCCAAAGCACTGAGAAACCGAATCGCGTCGAACAAGTTTGATTTTCCGACGCCGTTGGCTCCTGCGATGCAAGTAAAAGGCCCGAAGCGAACATCTACATCGACAAGGTTCTTGAAACCGGAGACTTTTAGGCGAGTTAACATGATTTCACCGTGTCAGATTCATAAGGCCAAGCTATCATCGACCAAAATCAGAAATCCCGACTTTCACCTTCCTATTTTAACAACAGTTCCGCGTCAATGTGAAACGTTTTTCTCTTGAGCCAATTCCAACCAATCTCATTCTTCTCCGATTTCTCACCATTTCAAAACGGCGCCGGTGTCGGCGCTGGTGGCCATGGCGGCATACTTGGCCAAACAGCCTTCGGTAATCTTCGGCTTGGGCGGCTTCCAGGTCTTCCTGCGGGCGGCAAGCTCCTTATCGGAGAGCTTCACGCTGATCTTGTTCTTCGGGATGTCGATTTCGATGACGTCGCCGTTTTTGAGCAGACCGATAGGCCCGCCGACCGCGGCTTCGGGGCTAATATGGCCGATGCAGGCGCCCCTCGTGCCGCCGCTGAAGCGTCCGTCGGTAATCAGAGCCACCGACTCGCCCAGGCCGGCCCCCATGATGTAACTGGTGGGGCTGAGCATCTCCTGCATGCCGGGCCCGCCCTTCGGGCCTTCACAGCGAATGACCACGACGTCGCCTGCCTTGACCTTGCCGGCCAGGATACCCTCGCAGGCATCTTCCTGGCTCTCGAAGATGACCGCCGGGCCGGTATGAGTAAGCATCGCGGGGGCGACCCCCGCCATCTTGACGACGCAGCCGTTGGGCGCAAGATTGCCCTTCAGAATCGCCAGGCCGCCCGTCTTCGAATACGCCTTGTCGAGCGTGTGGATAACCTCCGTATTCTTGATCTTCGCCTTCGCAATGTTCTGCCCGAGCGTCTTGCCGCTCACGGTGGGGCAATCCAGATTCAGCAGGTTCGGTATCTTGCTCACTTCATTGAGGATGGCGCTGATACCGCCGGCGGCGTCCACGTCCTCGACGTGAATCGGGCTGGAGGGAGAAACCTTGCAGATGTTCGGGCACTTGGCCGAGATGGCGTTGATGCGTTCGAGGTCGTACTGGACGCGGGCTTCGTTGGCCACGGCCAGCGTGTGCAGGACGGTATTGGTCGAGCCACCCATCGCCATATCCAGAACCAGCGCGTTGTCCAGCGATCTCTGGTTGATGATGTCCAGCGGCTTGATGTCCTTTTCGATAAGAGTCAGGATTTGTTTTCCGGCCGCCTTGTAAAGCTCCTGGCGTTTCGGATTGACGGCTAGAATCGTCCCGTTGCCGGGCAGGGCCATGCCAATCGCCTCGCACAGGCAGTTCATCGAATTGGCCGTGAACATCCCCGAGCAGCTCCCCTGTCCGGGACAACCCGCGCACTCCAGCTCCCTCAACCGGGCCTCGTCGATCTTGCCGGCATTGAATTCGGCGACGCCTTCGAAGATGCTGATCAGGTCAACCGTTTTCCCGTCTTTGGTTTTGCCCGCGGCCATGGGCCCGCCGGAGACGAAAATCGTCGGAACGTTCAGCCGGACCGCCGCCATCAGCATGCCGGGAATGATCTTATCGCAGTTGGGGATGCACACAAGGCCGTCAAAACAGTGCGCCCGCACCATCGTTTCGACCGAGTCGGCAATGATTTCCCGCGAGGCCAGGGAGTATTTCATCCCCGTATGGCCCATGGCGATCCCGTCGCAGACCGCAATAGTGTTAAACTCAAAAGCAGCCCCGCCCGCGGCGCGAATGGCGGCCTTGACCACCTCGGCCACCTTATTGAGGTGAACGTGGCCCGGCACAATCTCGCAGAAACTGTTGGCCACACCGATGAACGGCTTGTTGATGTCCGCGTCGCTCAGGCCACAGGCGTGAAGCAAAGCGCGATGCGGCGCCCGCTGAAACCCCTTCTTGACAATATCACTTCTCATAATCCGGCTTCTCCGAAAACACGTAGCAAAGTTGTCCAATAACGTGAAAATTTCATTCTAACCGCCGGCGAGGCCCGAATAAAGAAAAATCAGTTGTTTAAGACGGGGCGCAACATATAATAAACAGCACAAAATATTACATAATCTGCATATACTTGCAGTGTCTTAGTAAAGTGCGCATGGGAAATCCCAGTTTAGATGAGGAAAAAGCATGAACGCCAGAAAATGCAAAAAATGCGGACAGGAGTTTCAAGAGTGGGTGGAATTCTGCTCCAATTGCTCAGAACCCATGGAAGGTTATTCACGCCCGGCGGGATTCTGGATCAGAGTCGGTGCAAGCATTATCGATTCTCTGATATTTATCCCGATTATAATTTTGAACTATTGGAATACGCTTTCACTCAAAAGCTCGGTCGTGTTAGTCCTGATAAGCCTGCCGGGGCTGATATATAAGCCTTTCATGGAATCATTTTTCGGAGCGACACTCGGCAAGATGTCCTGCAAGATCAAAGTCATCGATGACAACGGCAAGAAACTCTCTCTATTCAGTGCGTACATTCGCTTCTTCCCGTTTCTCCTGTCGGCCGGCGTCAACCTCGTAGGTCAACTGATTTTATTTTCGTCACCGCAGTTTCAATCTGCCAAATCAATGATGGAAATCGGTCAGGCACAACAAGCCAGTTCCATGGCTGTGATTATTTATCCCGTCAGTATTCTTGTGTTGATCGACTGCATCTTTGTTGCATTTACTTTCAGAAAACGTGCATTACATGATATGATGGCGGAATCTTTCTGTGTTTATAAAGAGCCATAGAAGCTCAGCTCTGAACTGTCTGGGCCTGCGGGGTAAGATGTGTAAACTCTACAAGCCTTACGGGAGAATATGTAATGAAGCAGATCAGAATATTCGGTTTCGCAGCAAGTCTCGTACTTTTCATGTTGCTGATGACGGTCGGCTGCGCTGAGCGTGCCGGGCAAACGCCCCAAAACAAGGTCGAACCTCAGGAGCAATCATCGGCTCCGAAGCTGGCGTTGAAGCTCGCCGCCGGGGATTCGACAACCTACAGAATAATCAGGCAGAACGACAAGAGCGTTGATTGGCAAGGCCCCGACGAAAGCAAGCCAAAACAGTTCACCGGCGGCCATACCGGCAGCAAAATCGAGATGACCTTCACGCAGCAGATACAAAGCACAGACGATAAAGGCAATGCGGCCGCAAAGATTACAATCAAAGAGCTCAAATACCTCACCAGGGTCAAAGACCAGGTCGTTCTTGACTTCGACAGCTCAAGAGAAAAGGATCTCAGCAGCCCGCTGGGCAAGCTGATCGGGCAAAGTTACACGATAGAGCTCACTCCTTCAGGGCAGGTCTCGAAGGTCATCGACGCCGCCGGCGCCCGAGCCGCCGTCCAGGGCGATTCCCAGGCTCACAAGACGGCCGCCAACCTGCTTTCGGACGATACCATTAAGGAGATGCACGCGGTTTCAGCCCTGCCCCCAGCCGGCAAAGACCAGGTGCGCCCCGGCCAGAGCTGGAGCAGCGTTGAAAGCTTCTCTTTCGACCTGATGGGCGCCAAATCGTACGAAAAGATTTACACGCTCAAAGAAATCGAAAAAAAGCAAAACCACCGGATCGCCACAGCTCTCATGAAGGCCGTTCCCTCGGCGGCAATGGCAAAGGAGCTGCACAAAGAGCAGGGCTCGCCTTTCCTCTCAAACATGTTCGATAATACCGAAACCTACAGCGGCCAGCTCAACCTGGATTTGACCGACGGCAAAGTCAACCACTGGCGCGAAGAGCTGACCATCGAGTGGATGATCGCCGATCCCAATTCAAAACCGGATGAGCAGCCCGCCGCACTGAAAATGGCGGCCACTCGTCTTTACAGCATCGAACGAATGGATTGAAACCGTCTGATTGTTCGCAATTGACAGCTTGCCGGCGGAGAATTATATGAGTTCTGCAAAATTGAAAGCGACACCCATCCTGCTGACGGCTGTCGTTGTGACGGCTCTTACCGGCTGCGGACCGATGGCCGGCGACAAGGGACGGCCGGGACGGGGCGGAGAACTTTTAACCGTCGATTTCCCGGCCGGCCAAACCCTGCGATACAAATTCGTCTCCAGCAGGCAAATAGCCGTCAATTGGGACGCCGCGGGGGAAGCCGCTCAATCCGCCAATCGAGCAACGGATAAATCCTCCGAGTCGATGGAAATGGTCGTCTCTTACAGCCCCGTCGAGATAGACCCTTACGGCCTGACAACCGTTAAGGCAACGTGCGAATCGGTAAAGGTTTCGCGAAGCAAGGGACCGCAACGCGATGCGGCCGAGAGCTTTGCCGGCAAAACATTCACCTTCGCCGTCGGACCCACAGGCAAAATCGAAAACTACTCTCAACTGGACGAACTGATCAAAGAGGCCGGCAAGAAAGCGTTCCGCGCGAATACCAGTCAGGGCAGAATCAAAGAGCCCGACATGATAAATGACTTTGTCGCGAGCCAATGGTTTCTGTGGGACGCCGTCTCGACCATCGAAGAACCATCTAAAGGAGTGGCCGTCGGGCAAAGTTGGCGGTCGAAACTCTCGGTGCCGACTCCGATGGTGATGCGAAAGGCAAGAGACGTTACCTACACCCTGGCCGAAGTCCGGCCGGGTGAGCAGGGCCGCCTCGCCGTGATACGCAGCTCGTACGGACCGGCCGAATCGGTCCCGCGCGGCTGGCCGATCCCGTATTCCGGAAGCTTCCAGCCGGCCGGGGCCTTCGGATTCTATCGAAATTATCAGGTCCTCGATCTGAAGGGCGAAGGCGAGGAACTGTTCAATATCGACGCCGGCAGAACGCAGAAATACAGCCAGCATTACCGGATGCAATTAAAGGCTTCGCTGCTGATGCCTCTGGCCGGCGCCAGTCCGACGATAACGATCGACCAGAACCTGACAATGACGCTCATCGAGGATTAGCGAGCGAGGCAGGAGAAAAAGACAAGCATGATGGACCGTAAGAATCTGTGGGCGCCGTGGCGAATCGAATATATACAGGGCCTGGCTAAAGACCCCGCACAGGCAAAGGACGGCTGCTTTATCTGCGAGAATCTCCAGAGGCCGCAGGACGACGCGAAAAATCTGGTGCTGTGGCGAACGGGCGGAAACATCGTGATTTTGAATCGCTTCCCCTACAACAACGGCCATCTGCTGATCGCCCCGGCGCGGCACATCCCCGACCTCGGCCAGGCAACCGACCAGGAGCTGATGGAGATGATCAAGCTGGTCAGGGAGTCCCAGAAGGCGCTGTCCCTGGCGATCAAGCCGCACGGCTTCAACGTCGGCATGAACTTCGGCCGGTGCGCCGGAGCCGGCTTGCCCGGACACCTGCACATCCACGTCGTACCCCGCTGGGATGGCGATACGAATTTCATGGCCGTATGCAGCGGCACCGACGTCATCAGCCAGAGCCTGACCGCCCTTCTCGATTTGCTCAAGCAAATAAGCGAAGAGCACCACCTGCCGAGTCTATAGGGTGAAGTGTAAAGTGTCTAAAGTGAGCTAAAGTGACTTTAGGCACTTTAGTCACTCTTAACTGTAGACACTTTGGATTGAATATGTCCGACGAATTGAGCCGTTACGCCGTGACCGAAAAGACCAGCCGGGGCCGGGCTTTTACCGAAAAGCCTCACCCCTATCGCTCAGACTTCGAGCGAGATCGCGACCGCATCATCCACTGCTCGGCCTTCCGCCGGCTTGAGGGCAAGACCCAGGTCTTCACCCCCGGCCTGGACGACTACTACCGAACGCGTCTGACCCACAGTATCGAGGTCGCACAGATAGGCCGGACGCTTGCAAAAGGGCTGCGCCTGAACGAAAGCCTCACCGAGGCGATCTGCCTCGCCCATGATCTGGGGCATTCGCCGTTCGGCCACACCGGCGAAAAAACGCTCAATGAATTGATGAGCGAATCGGGCGGCTTCGAGCACAACTGCCAGACGCTGCGGATTGTTGATTTGCTCGAACATCCATACCCGGATTTTATGGGTCTGAATCTGATGTACGAAACGCGGCTGGGCTTAGCCAAACACCGAAGCACGTACGATCAGCCGCAGGGCGAGGCGTTCGCCGAGCAGAACTGTTCGCTCGAAGGCCAGATCGCCGATATCGCCGACCGCATTGCGTACAACTGCCACGACCTCGAAGACGGTATGAGAGCCGGGCTTATCAGAAGCGAGCAGTTAAAAAGCATCCGGATTTTCGCCGAAGCACAAAGCCAGATAAACGCCGAGGCCATACAGGACCGAACGATCCGCAGGACCCGAACCGCAAAGGCGATTATCGATAAGCTCGTCGGCGACTGTCTCGATGCCAGCAAAAAGACCCTGGCCCAGGCGAATGCGTCAACGCTCGGCGACGTTTATGCCGCGAGCGAGAACTTGATTGTGCTCTCATCGCAAAGTGATGCCAAGCTTGCCGAACTGGAAAAATTCCTGATGCAGAATTTCTACCTGCACGAATCGCTCCTCCAAACGGCGGACCAGGTCAGGCAGTGGCTGGGCCGGCTTTTTGAAAGACTCTGCCAAAATCCCGACCTGATGCCAGGTTACTTCCAGCGGTTCATCCCCAAAGAAGGTTTGCAGCGAACCGTCTGCGATTACATCGCCGGCATGACCGACCGCTTCTGCCTCAAGATGCTCGATGAAATTTAATAGAAACCGCGGATTTCGCAGATTTCGCGGCCAGAGGAGAAAAGACTCCTGACCCCTTTTTCGCTACAGTTCGGTCAGATAGATGTTTCTAAACCGGTACTGGCCGCCGCCGGGCACCTCGGTCTGCAGAGCGATGTATCCGGCCGCAGGTTCGGCCAGGCCGTCCGCTTGCCAGGCGGATTTGCCGTTTATCTCCAGCGAGGCCTTCGAGCCGCGTACCGTCAACTTGAACCGATTCCACTGCCCATCCTTTACAAGCCCTTCGCTTTTCGCCCCTTTCAGGTCGTCCAGGTTGCCCTCCATGCCCTGCCGGAGGTTGACCTGATAGCGTGCCGGCCAGGGGCGCTTCGGCGGAATAGTATCGTAGCGGAAATAAACACCGCTGTCCCAATTGGCGTCCCGAAGGGCCTTCCACTCGAACTCCAAAATGAAATCGCCGTATTTCTTCTCGGTCTGCACCAGGCCGTTGCCCGCCTTGAGCAGGATATCTCCGCCGTCAACCTCCGCTTCACACGTGATGAGTGTCCAGCCGTTCAGGGTCTTTCCGTCGAACAGCGCGACGCGCTTCTCTGACGGCCCGAGAACCGAGCAGGATGTTAAGAATACCACCGCAATCATCAGGCTGATAAATACACTCGCTGCTTTCATAATATCTCCAATAACGTCACCAGGTCATACTACACGTTCAATTGCTCACACACAATCGATTTGAAAGGTATTAAATTGCATCTTGCAACGGATTGCAATAAAGATTCCAGGGCCGACCTGCGGATTCCGTCAAAGCACGCCGCAGCACGCACCCGTGTACCATGCGTCGATGCCGGTCTCGACTTCGGTGCGGGTTTTGGCCTTCATGAGGGATTGCTGCGCCGCTTTACGTTCCGGGTGACGGCGCGCGTAGCCGACGATGAACTTGCGGAATCTGCGAACCGCATCCCTTTCAGGATAACTCTGCAGGATCAGCCCGAAATGTTCGAGCATGACCAGCCGCTGCTCGGCCAGGTCGGGCGCCGGCGGAATGGGACGACCTTCCCACACGCATCGCAGATCGCGGAATATCCAGGGATTGCCGACGGCGCCCCGGGCGACGGTGAAGCCGTCGAGGCCGGTCTTTTTCTTCAGCTCGACCGTGGCCACGGCATCGAAAACATCGCCGCTTGCGACGATAGTCGCGTGCGGAAAGCGGCTCTTTACCGCGGCCGCCAGGTCCCAGTCGGCCTTGCCGCGGTAGCGCTCGGCCACGGTGCGGCCGTGAATAACAAGGGCATCGACGCCCTGCTCGATCGACCGGGTCACGATCTCCCAGAAGTATTCAAGCGACTGGGGCTTGTGATCGACCCCGATGCGAAGTTTCATCAGAATGGGACATGCGACGGCGCCGCGAACGGTATTGAAAATGTCGATGATCGTATCCGGGTCTTCGAGCAGCGCCCCGCCTCGGCTGCGATGCAGAACTTTGGGGGTCGGGCAGGCAAAATTCAGGTCGATGAGGTCGTATCCGGCGGCGACAAGATCGCGAGCGGCCGTGACCATCGTCGCAGGCGTCCGGCCGATGATCTGCGCGCCCACCGGGTGCTCATCGGCGCCGGGTCGAAAGCACGCCTTGCGCAGGACGCGGGGATTGGCCGCACTTTTGTCCAGCATCATATCGGCCATCACAAAGGGACAGCCGAACCGGCGGGCGAGCGCGCGCATGGCGTAGTCGCTGTAGCCGCTCAGCGACGCCTGGAAGAAGGGCACGTCCAGGGTCAGGCTGCCGAGTTTGAGACCGATGGAGTTACGCATATTCCCCTTGTGGCCCCGCTGCTTTCATCTTTATGTAACTCCTGCAATACGCAAACGACCCAACACTCCTCAATAGCCCGCGTATTGTTACATCCGATCCGCCTGCCGTCAATCGCCTTGAACACGATAATCCCGCTACAGACACAGATTTATCCGCCCAACGTATGGCGGATTGACACTGCCCGTTTCTTGACACAGATTCACACCGATTTACACGGTTTTCAATTCAGGTGTCCTCCGAAATCCACAAAAACTCACCGCCGAGCAGGCAGAGACCGCGGAGTCTGTGGATTAGTGAATCAGCCAGTAGGATGGCGCAGCTTTGCTGCCCATGCGGATTCGTAGGGTGGCGGCCCCGCCCCACCGTTGTCACTGTCGTTCCGAGCGGAGCCAGCAGGGCATAGCCGAGGAATCTGATAGAAGTGGTCATTGCGAGCCGGCCGAAGGTCGGCGCGGCAATCTTCCTCCAACTATCATCCCGATCCGGCTCGCCATCGCCGGACCCGGAAAATAGTAAGGTGTCCTCCGAAATAGGTGCCCCCCGAAATCGGCCTATATTTTTACATTCTTTAGAACTCTTTGACGCGCTTCTTGTTGTTTGATCTCACGTTCAAGTTGTTGACGTTTAGCTACTTCCTCTTGTTTCTTCTCTTGGAGAACTTTGTTTTTATATACCTGATTTGCCGTGGGCAGCCACTCCTTTAGAGTGTTCACAATTCGCTGCGCTTCATTTTCGGGGGCGGCAACTACTACTTTGTCACCCGACACAGAGAAATCCTCAGGCCTCTTACTAGAAAGAGATCGATAACCACCCATGTTCTTAAGCGCTCGTATCCACTCACTATTAACTGGTCGGCTAAGAAATAATGTGAGAGTTCCTTCATCCCAGTCAAACCTAACTAAGCGCGGAGGATCCGCAATCAGAGGATCATCAATCTCGGTGACTGGAACGACAGTTTCTCTTAATTCACTTAGACGCTGCTGCGATACAAACTCATTCTTGCGACCGATGAGTTGTTGCTTGACTTCTTCAATCGATGCGAATCTGTCTTCTGAAGACTGGCTCAACATCCGCATGACCAGATCATCAAGATAGGCATATTCAGGAGCAACTTGGCTGACAGTCTTGTATCGTGTACCTTGTGGAACCTGGCCGGTGAACATTTCATTGAGAATAAGACCAAGAGCATAGATGTCAGTGCGACGATCAACTCCGAGTCCTCGCTTTCGTTGCTCTGGTGCGGCATATTGAAAATTGGCTAATCTTGCTGAATCTTTCGTCTCAACTGCGGTGAACAACTCATCTTCTTCAAAATGGGCAATGCCAAAATCAGCAACTAGCAATAGGTCCTTTTTAGCGTCATAGAGTATGTTCTCTGGTTTAAGGTCTCTATGCACAACTTCCTGTAAGTGAGCAGCCTCAACTCCATCAAGTATGTTGGCGAAAAACTTGAGGACTTTGTCACTCGAAATGCCGGACTCAAGCAGTTTTCTCATCGAACTCTGATAGCGGGGCATGACATAGAATGGGGATGTTATCTTGCCATCGACGAAGATTCCATGATCCATAACGGTCACGATGTTCGGATGCTTGTTCTTAAGGCAAAATTGCAGCTCATTCTTGAACCGTTTGCTTTTGTCCTTGTTAGCTTTTCCGGAATCCAATAATTTGAGAGCCCACGAGTCCCCGGATTCATCGACCACCCCAAAGATGCGACCTGAACCACCGCCGCCGATGTCGGCGACCTTAGTGTAAGTCGCGAAAGTAGTCTGGAATAGCATTTTTTGCTTAGTACTCATCTTGTTTTCGCCATAAACGATTCAGGGCTATCGCTTTTCTCGCGCTCACACAAATGGGCCGTACTTGACCATGAATTTGCTCAGCCAATACAATACCCAGACAATCACGAAACCAGCGGCCCAAAAGGACGCAAGCGTGTCCAAAAGACCAATGAGGTCATGCCTGACGGCCGCGATATTCAACACTCCGGGCGGGGTCAGAAATATAATCAGAAATAGAGTACAGTATGCGACCGGCCCGAGCGCCAGCGACAAAACCCATACAAGACGCTTGCCCTTCCCGCTCTTAATCATGCCGCACGTTCTCCTTTGTCCCCGTACCGCCTTCGTGGAGTGAAGAATAGCAGAGAAGCCGCCAAGAAGCAAGAAGAATCTTGGCAGGACAGAGGACACAGGAGGGGGGAGGGCATCAGGGGATCAGGTGACGGCGAGAATCTCCCTTGGGGACACCTGACGGCGGAGCATCCAGAATCGAGTATCTCTTCGTGTCTTAGTGCCTTCGTGGCTAATCTAAAACCGTGTAAATCAGTGTGAATCCGTGTCTAAATACCATTCTCTGCGGTTGTTGATTTAGGCAAAATGGACGAATTTTTTTAACGAATGGTGCTGGTAGCGCAAAGCGAAAACCGGAATTTTGAAAATAATTTTTATTCCTTTTCCGGCAACGACTTGCGGCAAAACGGCTGCCTACATTTTTGTAGAATTTTTAATGAATTGTGCAGGTAGGAGCATGTGTGGGGGGACGAGATCCCTCCGCTCGGCTTGCCCTCGGTCGGGATGACCGGGGGGAATCGTGCAGGCAGGAGCAATTATGGAGGCGTATGAAATTGATTATTGAGAGCCGAAGGCCAATGGCTTGATTCCCTAACTTCTAATTCGCTAATCTCTAATTCACCAATTCACTAATTCGCTAATCACTTCGCTGATCCCGCGGAGGGGAAAATCGCCAAGTCAGTTACTCACATTCTCGATTGGCTGGAAAGCGTAGCCGTCTGGCCGGTGCTCTTGTACCGGCGGGTGCGATACGGGTATGCGTTTCGGCGGATTCGCATGGCGCAGCCTCAGTACGCAAAGGTGGACCCGGCGGACTACAAACGCCTGCGAGGATATGAATGGCTTACAAAAAAAGGGGGAAAGAGCTTCTACGCGCGAAGACATGCGGCAAGCAGCGAAAAAGGAAAAAGGCAGCTAACGTACATGCACCAGGATGTTATCGAAGTGCCTGCGGGCATGGTGATCGACCATATCAATCACGATGGGATGGATAATAGAAGCGCAAACGTACGAGCGGCGACGTATTCGCAGAACATGTACCACAGAAGAAAGTGTTCGGGGGCAAAACATTCGAAATACAAAGGAATTCAGTGGGATAAGACGCATCGCAAATGGAGGGCTTCGATAACGTTCGAGAAGAAGGTAATGCATCTGGGCTACTTCCAGAACGAGATCGACGCGGCAAGGGCCTACGACCGGGCGGCGAGGCAGTATCACGGCGAGTTCGCCAGCCTGAATTTCCCGGAATGAAGCTGCCGTGCAGGGCCAGAAGAATTGCGCTAATAGTCTTTGACTTAGCCGACGGGTTCAGTTAGTTTTCAGCAATTATGAAACGATGGGCTGCATCTTGTTTTGGGTTGGGTTGGCTGCCGGTAGCGCCGGGGACGTGGGGCTCGCTGCCGCCGGTGATTGTCTTTGGCCTGATGTGTCACTTTCATGCGCCATCTACGGCGACGCTTATCGTGATGGCCGCGTTTGCTTTGGCGGGCTCGGTGGTCTGCGTAAAATGCGCCCCGGCTACGATTGCCGCCACGGGCAGGAACGATCCGGGCGAGGTGGTCATCGATGAGTTCGCCGGGCAGGCCGTCACGTTCCTCGTTGGCGCGCTGCTGGCGGCTGGTGCAACGTGGGCTACCGCCCTGCTGGGCTTCGTGCTGTTCAGGATATTCGATATTTTCAAGCCCTGGCCGATACGCAAGCTCGAAAAGTTTCCCGCCGGCTGGGGAATCTTAGCCGACGACTTGTTAGCGGGCGTCTTTGCCGGAGTTGCCCTGTTCTTGTGCGGCAAAGCCGGCCTGATCGAGCACGTCGGCGGATTGCTCGCCTCCTCCGGCGGCTCATCGCTCGGCGCCCTCCAGGCCGTCATTTTGGGCGTCGTTCAGGGCCTGACGGAATTCCTGCCGGTCTCATCGTCCGGCCATCTGGTCCTGTTCGAGAACCTGTTTCATTTCGACCCCGAGACGCCGCAGATGCTGCTGTTCGATTTGATCATCCATGCCGCGACGCTCGCCGCCATCTTCATCGTCTTTCGCAAGTCCATCGCCGCCTTAGTCGCAAACCTGCTCGCCTGGCGTAAGTACGGGGCAAACCCGCTTGAGGTTTATAGAAGAAGTCCAAGCGTCCACATCCTTGTGCTGGCCGTTTTCGTCACGGGCGTCACGGGCACATGCGGCCTGCTGCTGGAGAAATACTTCGCCGCCGCTCGCGGCCAATTAGCCGTGGTCGCGGCAATGTGGTTAATCAGCGGGACGTTCCTGCTGATTACGGACCGTCGGAAAAAGGCGAGGCTCGGCCTGCGGCAGTTCGGCGTCTTAGCCGCACTGATCATTGGCCTGGCCCAGGCCGTAGCAATCATGCCGGGGATCTCGCGCAGCGGCGCGACGATCTGCGCCGCTATCCTGATCGGCCTGCGACGCCGATGGGCGGTTGAATTCAGCTTCCTGATTGCCATCCCCGCCATTTTAGGGGCGACAGCGGTCGAATTGATCAAGAATTTCGCCGAAATCAGCTCCGGCAGCCTGCCGATCGCTTCGGCAGCGGTCGGCGCGGTCGCAGCCGCCCTGACCGGCATCCTGGCCCTGAAACTGTTGATAAGAACCGCGCGGACCGCAAAGCTGAAGTATTTCGCATTTTACTGCTATTTCCTGGCCTGCTCCGTATTCGTTTACGTCCTGATGACAAAGAACTTTAGAGTTTGACGGAAAAAATCTGGCAAAAAGAATATTTGAGCGTATAATAACCTGTCGGCCGGTAGAAAGGCCCGTTCCGGCATTGGCCGGTGGGCAATGACGGATATTGTGGGTATGGAAATCGCCGGACCGGCTTTTGAAACAAGAACCTTTTTGGCAGGACTTTGGGGCGGCTTTCCCGAAGTTTGCTCTGGAGGGTTTTTCTGAAATGACGATGAATAGTTATAATTCGCTGTGCGACGATTTTTATCTCGACATGCACGTTAACACCGAGTTGGATCTGCCGACCGAGCGCGATACCATTCTGTCCTTTTTCGAGCGGATACGAAAGCAGTTTCCCACCATGGGCAGCTTCTACCGTCGCGGAAACAGTGAATACTGTCTGGAAGAGGACCGCAACCTGGGTCAATACCGGTGGATCAGCCTGGAGACGGATCGTATCGGCTCCGGCGTGGTCAACCCCTCAGACCTCGAAGCGGCCTACTGCCAGGACCGACTGGTTCTCGAGCTTATCCCTTACATGCTCAGCGTTAGCCCGCTCGATATCGGCTCGCTGGACGTTACCTTCGCCATGGATTTCGACTACGCCGGCAGCCACGACGAGGTGATCGCCGAGGCGCTGCTCGGCCAGAGCGCCTTCTGCAGCCTTCTGGACTGGCCCGGCGCCAGGCCCATTGGTGTCTCACCCTCCATTGTCATCGCCCTGTCCGAGGACGACTATACACAGGGACGAATCAGCATCGAGTCCAAAACGAGCGTCTATGAGCCGCGGAAAAAAGACGAGGATGACGACGAGGCGATCACCCTGTCTTTGACCGTCCGCCAATACCCGAGGCCCGCCGAGAAATTCGACCCGCTGAAGTCCTTCGAAAACCAGTGCCGCCTGGCCCAAGAATTTATGGCCGAACGAATCGTTCCCCATTTTGTTCAGCCTCTGATCGAGACGATCGCGCAGAGGCGATTAACATAGGTTTGACCAGGGCCCCCTGCATGGTGATCGAGGCGCCGACAAGCAAATCCAAAAAGACCAATCTGAAAATCTACATCGGTCTTTGCATTGTCCTGGCCCTCTGGTTTGCGTATGACGGCTATTTCAACGAGACGTTCAGGAAGAACAACAGCGACGAGAACGGCGTCCCGAACAGCACGCTTGTTTTCAATCAGAAATCGCCGTCGTTTTTTGCCGGGGCCGCGGCGCTGCTGGGCGTGTACCTGTTCGCCGTGAAGGACAAGAAACTCATCGCCGACGACAACGAGCTCGTACTCAGCGCCAAAAAGAAGATTCCCTACGATTCCATACAAAGGATAGACAGAACTTTTTTCGACAAGAGAGGCTTTTTTATCATTACCTACAAGGACGAAAGCGGCAAGGAAATCCATCGGGCGCTGAGCGACAGGAAATACGATAACCTCGCCGCCGTACTGGACCATCTGGTGGCAAAAATCAGTTGAAGCCGGCCCAGGCAAAACGCCGCTGCCGCAGAATAAGAAGTGAGCGGACTACGAAAGGGAACGGATACACATGAATTACTGCGTCGTGGGATTACAATGGGGCGACGAAGGCAAAGGCAAAATCGTCGATATCCTCGCCGAGCACAGTGACATCGTCGTGCGATACGGCGGCGGCGCCAACGCGGGCCACACAGTCATCGTCGGCGATACGCGGTTCGCGCTGCATCTGCTGCCCAGCGGCTGCGTCCGGCCGGGCGCCACGTGCGTCATTGCCAACGGCGTTGTTGTGGACCCGGACGTGCTGGGAACCGAAATTGAGACGCTCGCCCAAAAAGGCCTTCCCCTCGACGGACGGCTCCTGATCAGCGAAAACGCCCACATCGTCCTCGATTATCACAAAAGAGAGGACCAATTGCGAGAAGAAACGCTCGGTAAAAACAAGCTGGGCACGACGGTGCGGGGTATCGGCCCCTGCTACGCGGATAAAGTCGGCCGCAGCCACTCCCTCCGCATGGGTGATTTAAGGGACCTCGAATCGCTCAAGGCCAGACTGCAAACAATCGTCGAGTACAAGAACAAAATCTTCGCCGCTCTTTATAACACCGAGTCCATGAGCGCCGAGGCGATTTTCGAAAAATGCAAATCGTACGCCCGCACGTTCCTGCCCTACATAACGGACACCACCGAATTTCTGCATCAATCCATCGCCGAGGGCAAGTCCATTCTCTTCGAAGGGGCCCAGGGCTCGCTGCTGGATTTGGACCACGGCACGTTTCCCTATGTGACCAGCTCGAACTCCAGCTCGCTGGGCATGCCGGCCGGCTGCGGTGTGCCGGCCCGACTGGTTGACGGATTCGTCGGCGTGATCAAGGCCTATACGACGAGGGTCGGCGCCGGCCCGTTTCCGGCCGAGCAGGATAATGACATCGGCCAGTACATTCGTGACCGAGGCAACGAGTACGGCACGACGACCGGCCGGCCCCGGCGGTGCGGCTGGTTCGACGCGGTTCCCGTGGCCTACAGCGTAACTATCGGCGCCATCGATGAGGTCGCCCTGATGCACCTGGATACGCTCAGCGGCCTGAAAGAATTGAAAATCTGCAGGGCCTACAAAATAGACGGGCGGGAAAAGACTTTTTTTCCGGCCAATATAACCAGGCTCGCCCAGGCCAGTCCCGTGTATGAGACCCTGTCCGGCTGGGACCAGGACATTACCGAAGTACGAGATTTTCAGAACTTGCCCGCGAACGCCCAGGCCTACGTCCGCCGGATCGAGCAGCTCATCGGCAAACCCATCACCATCATCGGCGTCGGACCGAAACGAAGCCAGACCATATTCAGGAAATAGCATTTGGCGAACAGGGAAGGAAAAACAGGGGGCCACGCGCCGTCCATTATGAAAAGCTTCAAAGAGAAACTCGAAGAAACCGCCGGACGCCTCGGACTGCCCGCCGAGCAGATGCCGCGTCACCTGGCAATTATCATGGACGGCAACGGCCGGTGGGCGCAGCAGCGGTCGCTGCCGCGCGTCGAGGGGCACCGCCGGGGCGCAAAAACCGTCGAGAGAATCGCCCTGGATTGCGTCGCTTTCGGCATTGAATCTCTGACGCTGTATTCTTTCAGCATAGAAAACTGGAAAAGGCCCAGAGCCGAGGTCAACGCTCTGATGCACTTGTATGCCGAGTATCTTGTTGGGATTCGGCCGGTCCTGATGAGAAATAACGTGAAGCTGATTCACCTCGGCCGGCTGGACGGACTGCCTGTCTCCGTGCAGAATGAGCTGGCCACAACCATGGACGAAACCTGCACCAATACGGGCATGACGCTGGCGCTGGCGCTCAATTACGGCGGGCGAACAGAGCTCGTGGATATGACCCGAAAAATCGCCCAGGAATGCAAAAAAGGCAAACTCCGTATCGAGGACATCGATGAAGCGTGCATCAGCAGGCATCTGTACGCCGCCGATCTGGCCGAGCCGGACCTTTTAATACGCACGGCCAACGAAATGAGAATCAGTAACTTCCTGCTCTGGCAGATTTCCTATAGTGAGTTCTACGTGACGAAAACGCTTTGGCCGGATTTCAAAAAAACGTCGCTTGAAAAGGCCATCCGAGCTTATGCAAAACGAACGCGACGTTTTGGAACCATCGAAGCGTAAGTGCCGCACCATGGAGCGGCACTGGGCAGGCGCGCGGGCCTGCCTCTATGGCACAATCGTGCGCGCGTGCAAAACGTCCGGGCGAATTAAAAAATGCTGAAGCACAGGTTGCTTTTCGGAACATTGATGACGGTGTTATTCATTGCCGTCGCCGTCTTTGACGGCTGGCTTGACGGCTCTATAACCACTTCGACCGCCGACGATAAGCCCATGCAAGGAACGCTTCTGTGTATCCTTATCGCCCTGTTAGCCATTCCCGCCCAAACCGAATTATCCAGACTCGCAGCGGCAAAAAACCTGAAGATTTTCCTGCCGGTATCCATCCTGGGCTCAATTCTGTTCGCCACGTGGCGGTTCTGGCAGCAGCTCATGGGCTTTCAGCCTGAAATATACCTGCTCTTGCTGTCGGTTTTTGTGCTTGTGGCCCTGCTCTTGTGGCAATACGCCGGCTATGGGGTCTCGGGGGTGCTGGCCAATTGCGGCGTAAATTGTTTTTCGATTTGGTATCTCGGACTTCTGAGCGGCTTTTGTCTGGCGATCCGAATCGAGTTCGGCCTCTGGCCGCTGATGATGTTCATTTTCGTTATAAAAGGTTCTGACATAGGAGCTTATACCATCGGCACCCTGTACGGCAAACACAAGTTTTCGCCAAAGATCAGCCCGGGAAAGACCTGGGAGGGTATGGGCGGAGCCTGGGCCGCCGCGGTGATAGTCGCTGTTGGCTTTGCCGTCAGTTGTGATATAATGGCGTGGTGGCTGGCCGCTGTGTTCGGCCTGTGTTTTGCCTTCATCGGGCAGATGGGCGATTTGGCCGAGTCCATGATGAAGCGAGATGCACAGCAGAAGGATTCGGCAAACAAGGTGCCCGGCTTCGGTGGGATACTGGATATCATTGATTCGCTCCTGGTCGCCGCGCCGTTTGCATACTTGTTTTTCAAATGGTGTCTTTGACAGAGGACAGCGTTGGACATCACGATACAACTGGATTCAACCGATAACCAGCTTGAGCTGTTTGGTCCGTCCGACAGTTATCTTCGTCTTGTGCGGCACGCGCTGGGGGTACAAATTGCCGCCCACCACAACCAGCTAACCGTCACGGGCAAAGAGAAAGACGTCAACAGAGCCGTCGAAATCATCGAAAGAATGCAGGAGCAGCTTGCGAAGCACCACTCGCTGACCGCGGCGGACGTAACGACCTTTATCCGCCACCGCCATTTGGATAGAGCGATAGAGACCGACAAGGCGCTGACCGTTTTTTCGCATAAGAAGGTCATTGAGCCGTCCACCAAGGGGCAGTTAAAGTATCTCAAAACCATGCTGGCCAACGATCTGACTTTTTGTATCGGGCCGGCGGGAACCGGTAAGACGTACCTGGCCGTAGCCGTGGCGGTCTCCATGCTTAAGAAACGGCAGATCAGGAGAATTGTCCTTGCTCGTCCGGCGGTCGAGGCCGGCGAGAAACTCGGCTTTCTGCCGGGGGACCTCCAGGCCAAAGTCAATCCCTATCTTCGTCCCTTGTTTGACGCGCTCGAAGATATGATGGAATTCGGCCAGATGAGAAAGCTCATGGAGCTGGATATTATCGAGATTATTCCGCTGGCCTTCATGCGGGGCCGAACGCTGAACGAGGCCGTCATCATCTGCGACGAAGCCCAGAATACCTCCGTGCTGCAGATGCTCATGGTCCTGACAAGACTCGGACACGGCTCAAAAATGATCATCACGGGTGACATTACACAGGTCGATCTGGAGCCGGGTCAGAAAAGCGGTATGATCGAAGCTATCGAAATCCTCCGCAGAATCAAGGGAATAGGCTGTGTGGAATTAGTACAGAAGGACATCGTGCGACATCGGCTGGTCCAGAGCATCGTGCAGGCTTACAAAAAAAGAGCCGAAGCCAGGTAGTCCTCAACACGGGCAGGAACCATAGATGGGATTTTGGAAAAAGATAAGCCCGCGTCGAATTCAGGTTCGCCGGAACATATCGGCCGAGCGTTTCTCGCAGATCAACCGGTTTGCCAACACGGATGTTCTGATCTCCCTGCTGATCTGGCTGCTTTTTATCGTCCTGTGCACCTTCGTTCTGTCCCTGCCCCGATCCGGCTATCTCGACACCGCCCCCATGGCCGTCATTGTGGTTTTGATCTCGCTGGCGGGATTCTTATATATCTACCACTACCAGAAGAGGATAAGGAAAAACCACGCCAGAGCCCTGGTGCTGGTCGCCCTGTTCATCCTGATGCTGACCGCCGCCAGGCTGGCCGCCCTCTCCACGGAGCACACCTTCCTGACAACCGGAACCGCCGTCACAACAGCCATCATTCTGACCATCGCCTATGATCAGCGTTTCGCCATGGGCATGACGGTGTTCTATTGTCTGTTTGCCTGTTTCGCCGCGGGCCAGGTGCCGGAGAATGGACCTCAATTGACGGGCATCAGCCTGTTTCTGACTATGGCCGCCGGCGCCGTGACCTGCTGTTTCTGCCTGAAAGAAATCCGTACACGAATCAAGCTGCTCAAAGTCAGCACGGTGGCGGCAATCGTCGTGTTCATCACAGCCGCGGCTTTGGACTTCTTGCCTCGGAAGTTCGCGTCCGCCGATATCTTCAGAGACGCCGGCCTGCACGCGGGTATCACCCTGGTCGTCGGCGTGCTCATCCAGGGTTTGCTGCCTTTGATCGAGAAGGCCTTCCGAATCGCCACGAGCATGACGCTCCTGGACTACAGTGACGCCAATCAGCGATTGCTCAAAAGGCTTCACATGGAGGCTCCCGGCACGTTCAGTCACAGCTTGCTGATCGGCTCGATTGCTGAGGCGGCGGCCGAGGCCATCGGGCGCAACGGGCTGCTGTGCCGCGTGGGCGCTTATTACCACGATATCGGGAAAATCAACAAGGCGGGCTATTTCGTCGAAAACGAGCTGGGCCTGGCCAACCGGCATGAAAAGCTCTCGCCCACGATGAGTCACTTGATCATCGTCGGCCACGTCAAAGACGGGATGGAAATGGCCAAAGAATACGGCCTGCCCGGTGTGCTGCGTCAATTCATCGAAACCCACCACGGGACCACGCTGATCGAGCCGTTCTACAACGAAGCCAAAAAGCTCAAAGCCAAAAGCTCAAAAGGAAAGGCTGCGGAGGGTGTGTCTGACAGTGAATTCAGGTACCCCGGCCCGAAACCCCGGACCAAAGAAGCGGCGATTGTCATGTTAGCCGACACCGTCGAAGGCGCCGTCAGAAGCCTTACGGATGTAACCCCGACAAAAATCGAGGCGGTCGTGCACAATATGGCCATGAAACGTCTCCAGGACGGGCAGTTCGATGAATGTGACCTGTCCCTGCGGGAACTCAGTCAGATCGAGGCAAGCATATCAATGACCCTGGCGGCCCATTACCACAGCCGTATCGCGTACCCCCAGCCGCCGGATATGCCTCCGGGAAGCTGGACTGAAACCGAGTCCTCCGACCAAAAAGACGATTGACCAGCAAAAATGACCTCCGCCAGGAAAGATCGAGCTGAAACCATCCGCATCACGAAGGATTTTGGAAATATCGAGATTTCCGCGCCCAAGCTTAAGAAACTCATCAAGGCCGTCTGCAACCGGTTCGGGGAGTCTGAGCCGCTGGAGGCAAGATACCAGATCAGCCTTGCGATCGTCGATGACGTTGACATCCGGAAACTCAGCAGCCGGTTCCTCAGCCGCAATGCGACGACCGACTGCCTGAGCTTTGATCTGTCCGACCGGGACGCACCGGAAACCGGAGCGCCTCCTTCGAGGGTGCTCGAAATCGTCGTTAACGGCCAAATGGCCGCCCGGCAGGCCGAGCGGCGAGGGCATTCCGCCGAAGCGGAACTGGCGCTCTATGTAGCGCACGGCCTGCTGCACCAGCTCGGATTCGACGACGCTACGAGCGAGGCGGCTCGGAAGATGCACGAAGCTGAGGACGAAATTTTGCAGCAGCTCGGCTACGGTCCGATATATAATAAGGACAGTTAAATATCGAATCTCGAATCCGGAAGACCTGTGAACAATAGTCATGCTGACGAAGGACCTGGCTATCTGCATACGCGCCGTCGATTATTCCGAGACGTCCCAGGTTGTGACATTTTTTACCCGCCAGACCGGCAAGCTCGGCGCGATCGCAAAAGGCTCCAAGCGGCCCAAGTCGGCGTTCGGCGGCCCTCTCGAAATGCTCTCGTACGGGAGAATTGTCTTTTCCGACTCGTCGGATAAGTCCGATTCGGGCAGAGAGAAGCTCGCAACGTTGACTGAATTCGAGCCCGTCTATGACGGCCCGGATTTTTCGGATCTTCGAAACGACCTGTTTGCGCTGAACGGCTGCCTGTTCGCCGCCGAGCTGCTGAACCACCTGACCGATGATTACGACCCGCATCCCGGGCTTTTCGATCGCTTCCTGCAATTCCTGCACGACGCCGGGCAGAGCCAGGACAGACGCGGGATGCGCGCGTTACTGCTGTTGTTCCAGTTGGGACTCCTGACGGAGGTCGGCCTCCAGCCGGTTCTAAGTCATTGCCCGAACTGCAAGACAAGATACCAGGAACAGCAGTCAAAAAATGAAGTCTATTTCAGCAGCTCGGCCAACGGTCTTGTTTGCAGAGACTGCGAACCGAACTTCCCTGATAAGATCAGACTGAGCCGAAATGCCGCAGAGTGTTTAACCAGCCTCAAGCAGATTCCCGACGCGGCGGACAAAACACTCACAGAAATCCAGAAGGTCTTCGTCCACCATTTCACGGAGCTGCTCGGCCGGCCGCTCAAAATGGCAAAACATATCCTCAAAGGGTGATTGGGCCGGACGAAGCCTCAGGAAAAAAGTCCCCGGGACAAAACCTCAAAAACGCCGACCTATCACTTCGCCTGACTTCTCCGCGCCAGCACGGGTGTAAGAGTGCAAAATACTTGTGGACAACACCGCCGTTAAATGTAGAATTCCAAGATTGACAGTTATTCAAGCCAGGAAGTCGAGAGAATAATGATTGCAGTAAAAGAGTATTTTAAGAAAGGTTTTCGCGATTGGCGGCACGAGTTTCTCGAGTACAGATATCTTATCCTGCTGTCCTTGGCAATCGTCGCAGCGGCCACTTTTCTGGACTATTATTCGGGGGTCTATGTCTCTACAACAGAGGTTGCTGCTGTGCCTGATTTGATTCTGGACCACATCGGCCCCGTTGACCTGGGTTTCTTCTACGTTTACGGCTACCTCATACTCTGTTTCGCTTTATTCTTGTACCCCTTTGTGCTGCACATAAGAACACTGCACGTGGTGGTCAGCCAGTTTAGCTTCCTGGTGATGTTAAGAGCCGTCTTTGTCCTGCTGACCCACCTTCAAACACCCGCGGATGGGATAACGGTCGACTTCCCCTGGATTTTCAAAGGAATCAGCTTTCAGAATGATATGTTCTTCTCAGGGCACACGGCGATTCCCTTTTTGGGGTTCCTTTTGTTCGACGGAAAGATGCGATATTTCTTTCTCTGTGGCTCAATATCTTTGGGAACCGTCGTTCTGCTGATGCACTTGCATTACAGCATCGACGTGTTTTCGGCTTTCTTCATAACCTATTGCTGTCACAGGATCGGAAGTGTCGTACTCGAAAAGATTGAACCTCACATCAAGAAGCCATTACCTTCATGAATTCATGTACGGACTGCTCCGTTTTCCAGAGAGGACTGACCCCTCCGAATTTCTTCGAGTCTTCAATTGCCTTCTTCAATTTAAGGTTGTACTGGCTAACGGAGTGGAAGTATCCTTGCTTTTCGTAGTAGGCAGCCAGATATTCCTGTTCCGTTTGACCGGGTGTGGGTAGAAAGAGTGCTCTTTTCTTATCCAACTCGGCAAGCTCCATAACGGTCGTGTAGCCGGGCCGTCCTATTATGAATTTCGCCCGATTCATCATATCCTCCTGCCGTTCGGCATTTAAGAAGCTGTAGAACCGAACGTTATCGCTTGAGTAGCTTGCCGTGCTTTCCGGAATTCCCCCTGCGACGACAACTTTTCCTTCCAGTTGACCTGACATCTCCATCATCTTTTTCTGGAGCACCGTCCTTTGAGGTTCCGGACCTGAAATGGAAATGAAGTAGTCTATGTCCTGGGCCACATTCAGCTTTTTGAGATGCGAGAGTATTCCGATGTATTTGATCTTATCCTTATGAACGTATCGCAAATCATGCGAAAGTCTGCCGCTGAGGCTTTGTTTCTCGAAATCCGGCACGAGGACGTACTTATATTTCTGCATCCTCGCTGCAAGCAGCTTCTCGAACATCCTCTCGGCTCCGGAGGGCGTTTTGAACCTCACCTGGTGATTGATCAGATAAGAATTGTCCGGCGTATCATAGACGTCGTACCGGCAATCGGAAATGACCTTATCGAATCCGGCGGCGATTATTTCCCGTGACTTTTTTCGCGCACGTTGCAGACTCCTGATCATCTTGGGCAGGAAAAGAGCGAACGTCAGCTCGAAGAAACGCGTCCTGGTATAGGGCGGATAAACACTGGGAACATCATAATAAGTACATCTGCCTGCGAAATAATCCTTCAGAAGCTTTAAAGCCCGGCCGGTCGATAGAACGTGCACTTCGCTGGTCTTCAGAAGCTCGGTAATCAAGGGTATGTCTCTTGTGGCGTGTCCGATCCCCCAGTCGAAGACTCCAAAGAGAATTTTCATAGCCGGACCTACATTAGAGAAAGCTTCAAAGGTATGATTCAGCCGCTCAGAACAATTCCGACTCCTCGCCGGCGCTTTTTTCCCCGTGGATTTTCAGGCCCAGGTGCTCGCAGGCCCGAGGTGTGATTTCCCGTCCGCGTTTGGTGCGGCGCAGGAAGCCGATCTGCAAAAGATACGGCTCGACCACGTCTTCAAGCGTGTCCCTTTCTTCGCCGAGCGTGGCGGCCAGGGCCTCGATGCCCGCCGGGCCGCCCTCATAGACGTTCGCCAGCGCTCGCAAGAAAGCACGATCCAATTCATCCAGCCCCAACGGGTCAATCTGCTCCATTTTCAGCGAGCTTTCGACAATTGGCATGCTAAGAATTCCCGTGCCTTTGACCTGGGCGTAATCCCGGACGCGTTTGAGCAGCCGATTGGCCACACGCGGCGTCCCGCGCGACCGCGCCGCTATCAGCTCCAGCGTCCCATCCTCACACTGCAATTGCAGCAACTCGGCGGACCGGACCAGAATCTCGGTCAATTCTTCGCTGCTGTAAAAATCCAGGTGATACAGCATCCCGAACCGGCTGCGCAAAGGAGCGCTGAGCAGTCCCGCACGGGTCGTGGCGCCGATCAACGTAAAACGTTTCAGCGGAAAATTGATCGTCTTGGCGTGCAGGCCGCTGTCCACGGTGAAATCGACCTTGAAATCTTCCATCGCCGGATAGATGAACTCTTCGACGGGTGTGCTGAGCCGGTGGACCTCGTCGATAAAGAGCACGTCGCCGGTATTGACGTTGCTCAAAAGGCCCATGACGTCGCCAGCCTTGGTCAGAGCCGGGCCTGATGAGCACCGTATCCGAGCCTCCATTTCGTTGGCCACCACGTGGGCGAGCGTCGTCTTGCCCAGGCCGGGCGGGCCGTAGAACAAGATATGCTCGAGCGGCTCGGACCGCTGCCTGGCCGCAGCGATGGCAATCGAGAGTTTCTCCCTGACGTTGCCCTGGCCTATGCACTCGCCTAAAAGCTTCGGTCGCAGAGAGACGTTAAAGCTCTCTTCTGCCTCACTCAAAGATTGCGCGCTTATAACTCTGCCTATCGTCATAGTAAAAAAACGAAAAAAACAGAATATCGAAGTTCATCATTCATTATTCGAAATTCGATATTCTTTTGCCCTCAGACTTCTACTCCCTGCTTCAATCGGTACACCAGCGGGACGAGCGCCTCAGCCGTCTTGATGTCGGGATGCTTGCGGCAGGCGAATTCGACCAGCTCCATCGCTTCGACTCTTTTCTCGCCCCAGGCGATAAGAATCTCGATCGCTTCGACCTGGAACGGCTTGAAGCCGGCCGCCGCCGACCGGGCCGGCTCAGCCCCGACGGCAAAAGACTGCATCTTGCCTTTGAGCTCGGCGATGATCTGCTGTGCCATTCTTCTGCCGATCGCCGGCAGCGACATCAGGGTCTTGTCGTCGCCGTTTTCTATCGCCGCGGCGATGGTCGCTATCGGAATGCTCAGCGACCGCAGCCCTTTTTTGACGCCTATCCCCTTGACGCTGGTATAGGTGGTGAAAAAATCCCTCTCGCCCGCGTTCAGAAAGCCGACCATCCTCGGGATCAGATTTCCGCCGCCCAGGCTGCCCTCATAATACTCCATCGTGCACAGCGTGATGTCCGAGCCAACCCGCCCGGACAGCGCGACCACGCAATAGCTCGGCAGCATGACCTCATAACCGACCGGCCCGACCTGAAGCAGGCAGCAGTCGGCATCCAGCTTAACAAGTTTTCCCTCAATCTGAGCTATCATGGAACGATTGACGATTGACTATTTTCTATTGACTACTTCTGAATTCGCACAGCACAGCGCCGCGGCGATGGCGTCAGCCACGTCGTGGGGTTCGGGCAGTCGCCCTAAAAACAAAAGTGTCTGAATCGTCCTCTGCATCTGCTCCTTGGACGCCCTGCCGTTGCCCGTAATCGACTTCTTTATACGCGTCGCACTGAAACTTCTGACCTCAATCGCGGCCTCGGCACACGTTTGCAGTATAACGCCTCGGGCGTGTCCCATCAAGATCGCCGTCCTCGGATGGGCGTAATGGGAGTATAATTCCTCTACCGCCACGACGTCGGGGTGGAAACTGGCCAGAAGGGACCGGGCGTCCTCGGCGATTCGATTCAACTTCTGCTCGATAGGCACGCCGCCCTCCGTGCGAATGACGCCGGCCTCGATCAATTTCTCCTCGCCCGGTTCGGCGTCCAGGCAGGCATACCCACAAACCTGCAAACCCGGATCGATGCCGAGAATCCTCATTTTATTCTCCAGGTGGAAGCTCCGTCAGACTTGTCCTCAAGGACAATGCCGATCTTGTCCAACTGCTGGCGGAGTGCATCGGCCCTGACAAAATCCTTTTTCTTGCGCGCTATTGTTCGCTCCTCAATCACGACCTTAATAAGATTATCAAGCATTTGACCCAGATTCTTCTGTCCAGGAAGTATTGGCTGCTGCTGAACCATCTCGGCATTAACATCGTCTCTGAGACCCATTCTATCACCTTCGCTAATTTCACGCGTTTTGTGCCTGATAATACCCAATACGTTTCCTCCCAATTCGACAAACAATCCGTCAATTGCAACAAGGGTATCTTTAGTCGTTTTGTCATCTTCGAGCCAATTGTTTGCCAGGCGAACAAGGTCGAATATGACCGAAAGACCAACAGATGTGTTTAGGTCATCGTTCATTGCCAGTTCAAATCTTTCTCTCAATTTGCCAAGCTCGTCTGCTGCTTTGGGATTAAGAGGACCTTGAGGCGCAGAGTCCCGCTTCATTCTCACCTCTAAGACCGCCTTGGCTATTTTTTCGTATCCGCTTTGGGCGGCAAATAACGCCGCATCGGAAAAGTCGATGGGGCTCCTGTAGTGGCTGTTCAGAATCAACTGCCTGACGGCCAACGGGTCGTAGCTCCTGGTCAGTTTCTCGTGCGTCCCCGTGAAGGCCTGCTTGAGAGTGATGAAGTTGTTCAGACTCTTGCCCATCTTCTGGCCATCGACGGTGACCATGTTGTTGTGCAGCCAGTACCGGACGAACGGCACGCCGCCGGCCGCCTCGGACTGGGCGATCTCGCACTCGTGATGCGGAAACTTGTTCTCCATTCCCCCGCCGTGAATATCGAAAGGCTGGCCCAGGTATTTTGTGCTCATCGCCGAACATTCCAGGTGCCAGCCAGGATAGCCCATACCCCAGGGGCTTGGCCACTGCATAATGTGATTCGGCTCCGCTCTCTTCCAGAGCGCGAAATCAGCCGGATTCTTTTTGTCTGCTGAAACCTCCACGCGCGCCCCGGCCTCCATCTCTTCGACGTTCCTGCCGGAAAGCTTGCCATACTCCTTGAATTTGGACACGTCGAAATACACCGAACCGTTGACCTCGTACGCATAGCCCTTCTCCAGCAGTGTTTTGACCAGCTCGATCTGCTCGACGATATGGCCGCTGGCCCGCGGGCTGATGTCCGGGCGAACGCAGTTCAGCTTGTCCATGTCTTCGAAGTAGCTGCGAGTGTAGTATTCCGCCAATGCCATCGGGTGCTTCTTCTCTTTGCGGGCCGCCCTGGTAATCTTATCTTCGCCTTCGTCCGCATCGTCAGTCAGGTGCCCCACGTCGGTGATGTTCTGCACGTACGTGACACCGTATCCTAAATAGCGAAGGTATCTGACCAAGACATCAAAGCTCACGTAACTTTTCGCGTGCCCCAGATGGGCGTGCCCATACACGGTCGGCCCGCAGACATAGATGCCCACCCGCCCGGCCTGCAACGGCTCAAACTCCTCCTGCCTTCTCGTTAAGCTGTTATAAAGCTGTAATGCCATAAAACTTTTCCGACACAGATTAACACTGCTTTTTTTGACGCGGATTTACACGGCCTTTCTTAGACACAGATTAACACGGATTAACACTGTTTTCTTCATTTCTCCTGATGTTTCGCCACAAGCTTAACTATCAGTTGTTGTATCTCGTCCCAATGACTGTTGTCACTAATCTCTACCATTGGGCCTCTTATTGGGTAGAGCCGGACTTTGTGGTGCTGCACGATCCTATTGACCTCATCTTGCGGCAAGACGCATCCCACTAATAGTTTTCTCTTGTAGAAATAAATCACTGCTATGTTTCTAATGTCGCGCACTCCAATATATTCTTTGACAGGATTAAACCTTAACGTGCTCTTGACGCTCAAGAACTCGCTCTTGAGCGTGCTGTATGTATCCCTGACATTCGCTTCACAGCCCTCTAAGTGGAATTCCTCGGTGTATTGCGAAGGTTCTGATATTTCCTTGTCTGGCGAAGCTGAAATAGCATCTTCGAAAGGAATGGACTGAAAAGGTGGCTCGACCGTAAGAATATCACTATTATCTCGTCGGAAATGATTGACTATCTCGACTTTAACCATTTTCGCCCATGTATCTGTATCAGTATCAATGATCTCTATAAACTCAGGCTTTGGCCCGTCGATAATAATCAGAATGTTCTGACTGTCGTCCATCGTGTCTTTCAGAAACTTGTAGATTTCCCTCGGTCCAATCGACTCTCTAATTCTGTTTTCGAGATTGGCATCCTCCCGAAAAAGTCTGAACATAGCGTCTATCAGTTTCTGTCGTTGTTTTGAGTTCCTGTAGAAAGCAAAGAATTTAGTAATCTGTAGGAAAATATGATTGAAGAAGTCGTGACTTTGGAGTTCTACTTCGACGAGATAGAACTGAGGATCATCAGAATCCGATACATCGATTAAGAAGCCGTCTGGGATCGCTCCTCCTAAAGATGAGGTATTTACTTTTTTCTTTGTGTCGATATAAATTGATTTGTCGCCGAATATTGTTTGTGCATTTTGGGCGATGAGTTGTTCAAAAGCATCCTCGTTGTTGTAGGTTACCTGCTCGAAAATATCGCCATTGAAGGACACACTTATTGTCATTGTTGATCCTCTCTTTCCGCATCGAAGCCAAAAACACGGCGCTTGACCTGGACCGATCGGCCGAAGTTGATCAACAATCCGACTTGCAAACCAGTTGCTTTGAGATAGTTCACCAGTTGAACCTCGTGAGCAGAATTAAGTTCGGCAACCGCCTTGACCTCTACAACAATCTTACCTTCCACGACTATGTCGGCAATATAGTCACCAACCACGACCCCACGATATAAAACCGACATCGGAACCTCCAGAGCGCATTTTATTCCCGCTTCCTGGAGCTCTATCGCAAGGGCATTTTTATAAACCTTTTCAAGAAAACCCTGTCCTAATTCCTTATGGACACTATGAGCAGCAGCTATGATTTTCTGAGACAGCTCACCGTGTTTTAATGTTTTCACAATTCTTTCTTATCTTATTTTAACCGTGTTAATCAGTGTTAATCCGTGTCTAAGAAAATAGTGTTAATCCGTGTCTCAAAGCGCACGGCGCTGTTTCTTTCTCAGGAGCACGGTCGCGGTGGCGGCCATCGCCTGGCCGGCGCCGATCTCGCCGAGCCCTTCGTTCGTTTTGGCCTTGACGTTCACCGCCGTAAAATCAATCCCTAAAAGCTCCGCGAGGCACCGCTTCATCTGCCCCTTGACCGGCGCCAGCTTCGGCTCTTCGGCGTGTATAATCACGTCCACGTTGACCACTTCCCAGCGTTTTTCTTCGAGCTGCCCTTTGACAATAAACAGAAGCTCCTTGCTATCGGCGTCCTTCCAGTGGGGATCGCTATCAGGAAACAGAGTCCCTATATCGCCCATCCCGGCGGCGCCGAGCAGGGCATCAATGACGGCGTGCAACGCCACGTCGCCGTCGCTATGGGCGAGCAGCCCGGCCGGGTACGGCACGTGCACGCCGCAGAGCATCAGCTTCCTGCCCTCGGCCAGCCGGTGGATATCCGTGCCGATCCCGCTTCGATATTCGGCCTTCGGCTCCTCAATCACAATATCCCCTTCGTGCTCGGAACGTCCCGCCCGATGACGGCGACCGCTTCGCCCAGCGCCTTGCCGAGCCCTTTGAAGATCGCCTCGGCGATATGATGGCTGTTTGTGCCGTACGGGACGTTGACGTGCAGGTTGAATTTGCCGTTGTTCGAGAAGCTCCGGAGCATTTCCTCGATGCACTCGACGTCAAAGTCGCCGATCTTGTCCGTTCGAAACTCCACGTTATACACACAGCTCGCCCTGCCCGACAAATCAATGGATACGTTCGCCAGGGCATCCTCCATCGGCACGGCGACATGGCCGTATCGGGCAATGCCCCTCTTATCGCTCATCGCCTTGAGCAAACATTCGCCCAGGCAGATCGCAATATCCTCGACCGTGTGGTGCGCATCGACGTTCAGATCACCTTTGGCCTTAACGATCATATCGAAGCGGCTGTGCTTGCTCAGATGCGTGAGCATGTGGTCCAAAAAGCCGACACCGCTATCAATCTCGTATTTGCCGACCCCGTCCAGATTCAGCTCCACGGTTACGTCGGTTTCTTTCGTCTGCCTGTGAATTTGGGCAATGCGATTTTCCATAAGAACGTTCCTTTTACCTACCGAGGCGAGAAGTACCTAAAGTGACACGTATGTGTCATCCTGAGGCGCAGCCGAAGGATCTGGCCGACGAAAGAGAGATTCTTCGCTTCGCTCAGAATGACAACTTCGCTGTCACTTTAGTTCACTTTTCCCTACGATTTCTTTCAAAGCCAAAATAACGCGGTCGTTTTGTTCTTCTGTGCCCACCGTTATCCTCAGACGATTGCTGAGGCCCGGCAGGTCAAAATACCTGATGTAAATGTTGCGCTGCACCAGCTTCTCGTAGATCGCGCGGGCCGGGCAACTTCTGCTCTCGGCCAGCACGAAATTGGCGTGGCTGGTCGGCACAATAAAATCCAAAGCCCGGAGCTGACCCACCAACAGCTCGCGGGCCTTCTTGACCTTTTCGATGGTCTGCCGGAAATATTCCTGATCTTTTATCGCCGCGGTCGCCACGGCGATAGCCACGGCGTCCACATTGTACGAATCCTTGACCTTCATCAGGCCGGCGATCAAATCGGCCGGGGCAATCGCATAGCCGAACCGTATCCCCGCCAGGCCGTATCCTTTGCTCAGCGAGCGGAGCACAATAACGTTGTCGAAGTCCTTAATCAGCCCGGCACAGTTCTCATCGGCAAAATCCACGTAGGCCTCGTCAATGAGCATCACGCCGGAAAGCTCGTCGGCCAGCGAGGCCATCTCGCCGACGCTGACAAAGCTGCCGCTCGGTGCGTTCGGATTGCAAACAATCGTCAGAGCCGCGTTGGTTTTGGTCAGCTTGACCGGCAGATTGAACTCGCCGTCGTATGGAATCTCGATGGCCTGGCAATCCTGCAACTTCGCCAGCACCGGATAGAGCGAATAGGTCGGAACCGGATAGGCAACCAGGCGGTTCGGGGCGCAGAAGGCCCGAAAGGCAATACTGAGCAGGTCGTCCCCGCCGTTACAGCACATGATATTCTCGGGGCGCACACCATTGACCTCGGCCGCCGCCTCCCTAAAAGCACTTCCAATCGGGTCAGGATACCGCCGAAGCTGCTCGGCGCTTATCCGGCTCAGCGCCTCGGCCACCCGCGGCGAGGGCGGATAGGGATTCTCATTGGTGTTCAGCTTGATGATGTTGGTCTGCTTAGGCTGAAAACCCGGCTCGTATCCCTTTGTCTTTTCTACGTTTTCTCGAAAGTAACTCATTGTCGGTCAGAAATTTTCGATTTACGATTTATGATTTTCGATTGAAATCGGCAATCGACCATCGGCAAACGGCAATGTATTGGGGATTATACGGAGACTGAGCCCTGAGTGAAAGAGTGATTTTGCGATTCTTCCCTGGAACAATGATTCACGCGGAGGCTGCCGCGGGCCGGGAAGCTTACTTCTGGCAGTAGTCGATCAGGCGGGCGATTTCGCTGCGAAGGTCCTTGCGATGGACAATCATATCGACGAAGCCGTGCTCTAACATGAATTCGGCCGTCTGGAAGCCTTCGGGCAGCTCGACCTTGATGGTCTCGGCAATGGTTCGAGGCCCGGCAAAGCCGATCAGCGCCCCCGGCTCGGCGATGATGCAATCGCCCAACATGGCAAAGCTGGCTGTCACGCCGCCGGTGGTCGGGTCGGCCAGAACGCAAATGTAAAGCCCGCCGGCCTCGTCGAGTTTTGCCAGCGCCGCCGACGTCTTGGCCATCTGACCGAGCGATACGACGCCCTCGTGCATCCGCGCCCCGCCCGAGCAGGTCACCACGACCAAAGGCCGCTTCTCCTCCATCGCCTTCTCAACCGCGGCGCAGAACTTCTCGCCGACCACGAAACCCATCGAGCCCATCAGGAAGTTGGGCTCCATCACCGCCAGAATCACGCCCCGGCCTTTGATGAAGGCCTCGCCGACGACCATGGCCTCTTTGGCGCCGGATTTTTTCTGGTCTTCTTTGAGCCGCTGTTTATAGGTGGTCTCCCTGAATTTGAAGCCCAGCGGGTCGTCCGTCTTCAAATCCCCCAGGAACTGCTGAAAGGAATCCTCATCGGCCAGATACTTGATGCGCGTGGCCGCCTCGATGCGAAAGTGATAGTTGCACTCCGGGCAGACGTTCAGGTTTTTCTCGACGGTGCTCTTGTAGAGCGTATGCTCGCAGCCCGGGCACCGCATCCAGAGCCCTTCCGGCATCTCCTTGCGGGGCCGCAGCGAAAAACCCTTCCACTTTGATTTCGCCTCTTTACCCATAACAGCCAGATACTTAGCCCCGCGTTTAACGCGGGATTCTTCTACAGCAATACCCGTTCGCTCAACCTGCGTGATTGTACCAAAAACCGGCAGGCTCCGCCAGAAAAATCACCGGCAGGCCGCTCGGATGGCCTCTACAGCGGCGATACGGTCGGATTGGCCGAATATGGCGTTGCCCGCCACGAGGGTATCGGCGCCGTATGAAACCACAATCGGCGCCGTGTGAGAGTCGATTCCACCATCGACTTCGATGCGTATATCGGGCCCGACGATTTCTCTGATTTGGGCGACTTTTTTCGCCGCCTCCGGCATGAATTCCTGCCCGCCAAAGCCCGGATGAACCGTCATCACCAGCACCATATCGCAAAGCGGTGCGACGGTCTCGATGGCCTCCACGGGCGTCTCCGGGTTCAGGCATATCCCGGCGCTGCGGCCCAGCTTGTGCAGCTTGCCGATAAGCTCCTGCGGGTCGTCGGCCGCTTCGATGTGAAACGTTATGTGGTCGGCGCCGGCCTCGACAAAACACTCGGCGTACTTAGCCGGCTCGCTGATCATCAGGTGAGCATCGAACACCAATTTGCTGACCTTGCGAAGCTTGGCAATGACCGGCGGCCCGATGGTGATATTCGGGACGAAGTGGCCGTCCATGACGTCCAAATGCACCATCTTCACGCCGGCTGAGGTAATCACGGCTATCTCGTCCGCCAGCCGCGCAAAATCCGCGCTCAGCACCGATGGCACAACCTCTATTGTCCCTGCTCTCGGCAGTCGCATCCTCAATCCTTTAGCAGGTTGTTCAGCACCTTCCAGATCCTCATATCCTCGGCCTCGTCGCACAGTTTTCTCGCCCACCTCTTAAGATATCGCGTATCGAGCTTCCCCTTATGGCGCAAAACGACACTCTTTGCGTCGAGCAGGTCCTTATCCCGGCCCGGGATAATCTTCAGCAGAATCAAGTCCTCCGGAGAAGGGAAAAAAGCCTTTATGCCATACAACTTGATTGTTTTTGCCCTTTCGAATGCTGCGGTTTCCAGGCCGGTCGAGGCAATGATAAAATCGACGTGAAAATCTTCGAAATTTACCTGAAAAACACCGGTTCGCCCCGCCGATTTAAGGCACTTTTCCTTGAGAACTGTGAAGCCGGCTTCCGCAGCCTTATCCAGAAAGTCAGGGATATCGTCCTTGTCGATGATGATATCGACATCCACGTCTGCCGTGATCCGCGGCTCACCGAGGGTTCCCGCTGCAATTCCACCGATCACAAGATATTTATATTTTTCCCTGTCGAGAAATGTCACAACCTTCTTATAGACATCTTCCAACAGAATCATTGTTTTGTCTGCCTGTTCTGAAGGGACATTTTTAAACAAACGGGACTATCCGGTGAGAAGTTATCACGCCATTCCAAAATAAGTTCAGAAGAAAGCATCTTCTCCTCAAGGCGTATCGCTTTCTTCCAGGACAGAGTCCGCAGCCAGCGCTTTTTCTCCCGCTCCAGCTCTTCAAATCTCTTTTTATCCAACAGGCCCTTATTACCTTTGGCTTTTTTCATTGTCCGAAACGTCGAGCTTCTAACTATTTTTCATCCAAGATTTCGATGCACTTGAATTTCTTGCCTTCGAGGAATTCAAGCGAAGCGCCGCCGCCGGTGGAAATATGGGTAATCTTGTCCTGGAGGCCGAGCTTCTCGACGGCACTGGCGCTGTCGCCGCCGCCGATGATGCTGCGAGCGCCCTTTTCGGTCGCCGCTGCAACGGCAAGGGCGACTGTCTTGGTCCCTTTGTCGAACGGAGGCATCTCAAAAACGCCCATCGGCCCGTTCCAAACGATAGTTTTGGCGTCGGCGATCTTCTGGGCAAACTCCTGGGCGGCCATAGGTCCTATATCGACGGCCTGATAGCCGGGGTCTATGTCGCCCACCGCGGTGCGATGCGGCGCGCCGGCTTTGAGCTTGCGGACTACACAGTGATCGACGGGCAGGACGACCTCGCAGCCCGCCTTGGCGGCCTGTTCCAGCAGTTGCTGGCCCTTGTCAATGAAATCGTCCTCGCACAGGCTCTTCCCGATGGCCTTGCCCCGGCCTTTGAGGAACGTATAGGCCATGGCCCCGCCAATGATGATGCGATCGACCTTGCCGATCAGATTCTCAATCACGCCGATCTTGTCCGAGACCTTCGCTCCGCCGAGGATGGCTACGAAGGGCCTCTCGGGCTTCGCGAGCGTCTCGCCCAGGAATTTCAATTCCTTCTCAACCAGAAAGCCGATGACGCGGGGCTTGCCCTCCATCATCATCGGAACCGTGTACATCGAGGCGTTGTCCCTGTGGGCCGTGCCGAAGGCGTCATCAACGTAGATGTCGGCCATATCGGCGAGCTGCCGGGCGAAGCCGTCCTTGGCCTGCCGCAGTTTGGCATCTTCCTTCGCGGCCTTGTCCTTGATGACTTCTTCCTTGTGGAAGCGCAGGTTCTCAAGCAGCATGCAATCGCCGGGCTTGAGCGCCTTTGCTTTTGCGGCAGCCTCCGGCCCGATGCAATCGTTGGTAAAAACAACCTCCTTGCCCAACAATTCAGACAATCTTGCGGCCACCGGCGCCAGCGAGGCCTTCTCATCCCTCTGCCCCTCGGGTCTGCCGAGATGGCTCATCAGAATCAGCGAGCCGCCGCCGTCCAGTATTTTCTTTATGGTCGGCAGCGCCTTGACGATCCGGTCGTCGCTTGTGATCTTGCAATTCTCATCCAGCGGCACGTTGAAATCGCACCGCATCAGGACTTTCTTGCCCTTTACCTTGATATCAGCAACCGTTTTCTTAGCCATAACGTCCCCTTTGGGATTGACCATTTATGATTTACGATTTTTGATTTTGGCTCCGGCCGCCCTTCAATCGTAAATCATAATTCGTAATTCGTAAATCACTTCAGTTTCGCGATTATCTCGATCAGGTCGGCGCTGCGGCAGGAATAGCCCCACTCGTTGTCGTACCACATGGTGACTTTCACCATGTCGCCGTCGAGGACAATCGTGTTGTTCGAATCGAAGATCGAGCTGGCCGGGTTGCCGATGATGTCCGAGGACACGATGGGATCGGTCACGTACTCGATGATGCCCTTCATGGGACCTTCGGCGGCGGCCTTCATCGAGCCGTTGATCTCCTCGACGCTGGTCTTCCTGGCGGCCAGGAACGTCAGGTCGGTGATCGAGCCGTCGGGCACCGGGACTCGCAGGGCGTAGCCATGTAGCTTGCCCTTGAGGGCGGGGATGACCTCGCCCAGGGCCTTGGCGGCGCCGGTGGTGGAAGGGACGGTGTTCAAAGCCGCCGCGCGGCCGCGACGCTTGTCCTTGTACGGCATGTCCAGAATCGCCTGGTCGTTCGTGTAGGCGTGCACCGTGGTCATCAGGCCCTTGACGATCCCGATCTTCTCGTGCAGCACCTTGCAGGCCGGGGCCAGCGAGTTCGTCGTGCACGAGGCATTGGAGATGCACTTCATCGAAGCTTTCAGCTCGCCGTCATTGACGCCGAGCACGATCGTGGCATCGGGCTTGTCCTTGGCCGGCGCCGAAAGCAGTACGCGCTTGGCGCCTGCTGTCAGGTGCGTATCGTAACCTGCCTTGCCCTCGACCGCGCGGGAGGTGAACTTGCCGGTCGATTCAATCACGACGTCGACGCCCATCTTGCCCCACGGCAGCTTGGCCGGGTCTTTCTCGCCCAGAATCGGGATCTCTTTGCCGTTGATCACGATCGAGGTTCCCTTGACTTCCACCGTGCCTTTGAACTTGCCCTGGGTGGAGTCATACTTGAACATATAGGCCAGCATATCGGCGTCGAACAGATCGTTGATCGCCATGATCTGGAACTTGTTGCCCCTCTCGACCATCGCACGGAGCACAAGCCGGCCGATTCGGCCGAATCCGTTAATTCCAACCTTTGTTGCCATTTTGCACTTCTCCTTATTCCTGATACCCAAAACGCGATTTTTCCTGATTCAAGCCCCCACCAAAGACCGGTACGGGGTAAATCCGCCCTACGTCCGACGGATATACGAGAGCGTTACTTTATAAATTCCCCTCCCCGCTGTCAAGAATTTCTTCCAAATCTGAGAATCTCCAATTCGACGCCAAAGACGCATTTTTTGGCGATTTTCCCACCGTCTCGTGTAACATAATGGCTCTCCGCGCAATTTATCCGGCGACAATGGTTGGTGCTATGGCAAAACTTGTTGAGCAAGCAGAAGATGACGGTTTAGTGCTCAGGGCCCGTACGCAGGCCGATGCCCTTGGCCAGCTCTACGAGCTGTACTATGAGCGGATCTTCCGCTTTTGCGTCCACCGGCTCTTTGACAAGGAAATCGCTGAAGATGTCGCTTCCGGGGTCTTTCTGGAGGTGGCCCGCGGAATTCACCGCTTTGCCGGCCGAACCGAGCAGGATTTTGGAAACTGGGTGTATGCCATAGCCGCCAACCAGGCAAACGCCCATATAAGAAAAACGTTGCGACGTAAAAAACTGCTCGCAGAGGCAGCCGGCTCGGTGAGAGTGAGCCACAGCACGGACAACGCACCTGAGCCGGACTGGCCGGGACTGTACGCCGCCATCCTCAAGCTAAAGCCGAAGCACCAAACCATTGTCACGTTGAGGTTCTTTGAAAACCTCCCGTATGAGCAAATCGCTCAGATTCTGAATGTGAAGGACGCAACGTTGCGCGTTACCGTGCACAGAATCCTTGAAAAATTGCGAAGCTATTTGCAGACCGTGAAAGACGTTGAGGCTTAAGATGTTCAAAAACGAAGCCGATTTTGAAAAACTTGTCAGCCGGCTCCACGTCGACGCCGAGACGAACCCGGCGCACCGTGAAAATCTGCGCCGGCAAATGCTCTCCGTCTTCAACAAAACAGGCCAACAATCACAAAAGCGGATAACGCCCCTGGGCGTTTTCAGGAGAACAATTATGAGAAGTCCAATTACAAAAATAGCCGCCGCTGTAGCAGTCATTGCGGCCGTCCTCATAGGGCTGCACTTTGCCGGCAATCCGTTCGCGGCATCAGTAACCTTTGCGCAGGTTGTTCAACCTATCCTGACTGCCCGGACAGTAAGCCTGGATATTCTTGTCGGCTCACAGGAGAATAAATCTGTGATTCACGATGAAGTCATGGGCTCGCGTATCCGGCGAACCGTTTCCAATGTGCAGGGTCCTGACATTATCATCGATCTTGAGCAGCAAAAGATGCTGGCGATCGATCACGGCAAGAAAACGGCAACTTACCTTGGATTGAGCGGCTTGCCCGACTTGAAAAACTACGTCGAGCTGCTGCGAGAGACGATCACGAGACTACAAAACAGCGCCAACTTCAACGTTGAAAATCGCGGGTCGGAGGAAATCGAAGGGAAGACTTACATTGTTTTTGTTGCGAGCGGCGACAATGATACCGTTACCGTCTGGGCGGATTCGAAAACGGCTTTGCCCGTCCGCATCGAGCAGAAGACTCCGAATATGCTGATTGCGTGCGACAACTTGCAGTTCGACGTTGCGTTCGACGAATCGCTGTTCAGTATGGAAGTTCCTGCCGGATACGTGGTTCAGGATGCAGGTGGAATAGATTTCAGCAAATCGAGTGAGAGCGCCTTTATCGAAACACTGCGTATATGGGCCGAGATCATCGAAGATGGACAATTCCCCGACAGCATCAACCTTCAAGACATTGTGAAGATTGGACTGAAATTCGATCAAGGGTTGAAACGAGCAGGTCTTACCCAGCAGCAGCAAACCGAAGTTGCGACGCGATGGGGACAGGGGCTGGTGTTCATTCGCTTCTTTAAGGGCCAGGGGCAGTGGCATTACGCCGGTGTGGGCGTCAAGCTCGGCGACGCAGAGACACCGATTTTCTGGTATCAACCAAAGGATTCAGACACATGGCGCGTTATCTACGGAGATTTGCACGTCGAAGATGTGGAAGAACAGAACTTGCCGGGGCCGGAACTTTCCGACAGGCAGTCCAAGATTCTTGAATCCTCCAGGCAATGGGAGAAACAGGAATTTGTAGGCACTGAGAAAGACCTCTGGCATGTCACTGCGGCAGGCGAGATTGCCGCATATTCTTACATGACGCTGATCAAGATGCCGCAGGATACAAATTCAATGTATATCAAATTACCCTACGCCGGCGCAGTGCTGGAATCAGTAACGCTCAATGATGAAGAAATTCCATTTACCCAGTTAATTAAAAACCGGTATGAAATACGCCTTCCCTTGGACAAGCTCGACCAAAGCAAAATGAATCTTACGTGTTCTTGGGTGGTAAATATGGAAGCCCTTGAGAAAGTGGATAATGGTTACCGCGTTAAGCTGCAAGGCCTGATACCGGTAACGGGTTTTACGTTCACCACCGTCTTGGAGGAAGATTGCGGCCTTGAATTCGCCGCTGAATATGTGAAGGATCCATCTGTAAGATCTCTGGACTCTTTCACGCGAAAGGACACAGCCCCGCCGGCGATGGACTTAGGCGCATGTGTACTTCCCATCAAGAAGAGTGATTAGCGTGCACTCTTGGTGTCATTTTAGGGCCGGGCCGGCTTGGCCCGGCCTTTTCTTTTTGCAAGAACCACAACAAAATCCGACCTAAACAAAATTTTGTTCATATCAGAACACGCCCGATCATCGTCCTAATAAACATGAACAGGCAGACTGTACGGCTCATAGCGGTTGCCGCGGGGCTGGTCGTAGTCGCAGCTCTTGGCATCTATCGTGCAAACACGCCCAAACTGGCGCCGCTGGACATCAAGCTGCCGCAGCCCATGTTCGTCGGTACAAAGGAAGCCATCAGGGTCAGCAATCTCAGAAAACTCAGCCCCGAGGACCGGCCGCCTTTCTTAGCACCGGCGGGATCGACAAACGTCGCGCTGGGCAAACCGGTTTTCAGCACCGATCCGGAACCCATCATCGGCGCGATTGAGATGATCACCGACGGCGATAAGGAAGCGGCTGACGGCAGCTACGTGGAATTAGGCCCCGCTCTGCAGCACGTAACCATCGATCTCGAAGCGCGACATGAGATTTACGCCGTCGTGATATGGCACTACCACAAACAGCCCAGGGCCTATTTTGACGTCATCGTCCAAACAGCCGATGACCCGGACTTTACTGCAAACACCAGGACGCTATTCAATAACGACACCGATAATTCGGTGGGCCGGGGCGCCGGAACGGATATGCACTACGTAGAAACCTACAAGGGCGAGCTTATCGACGCCAAAGGCGCTAAGGCTCGCTATGTCCGCCTTTATAGCAACGGCAACAGCACCGACGACCTGAACCACTATATCGAGGTTGAGATATACGGCAATGCCGCACAATAAGTATGCGCGAGCACGAGAAACACACCTCACGGCCGGATCCAGCGCCGGAGGGTCTCGCTAACATGGCCGCAACGAACAATCAATGTCAGTTGAGCTTGTTGTCTTTCCAGTATTTGGTGCCGGCTATGGTTGCCTGGAGAGCTAGGCCGGACTCCGTCATCGAGTACACGTCAATGCCGGACCGGATGTCGCCCTCGCCGCCGACCGCGCCGCCGCTTTCACCGGCCTTGGCGGCCGCATCCGCGTGAGCGCCGACATCCCAGCCGCTCTCGATGAACTTGTCGAGCGTCGCCTTATCCTTGAAGATCATCACGACGCGATAGTCCTTCACGCCCAGGCCGAGTCCGACACCGCCCAACGCCATCTTCATATAGGTCCGCTTTCCGGTGGCATTCTCGACAACTGAGCCGTAACCGCCTCCGGCACTAGCCAGAATCAGATTGACGTTGGCATTGGCGAACGTGCCATAGCCAACGGCGTTGGCGACCTTGTCTTTGGTCCCAGGCGATTCCTTGTACAATCTGGCGAGCGTTTCTTTTTCCATGTCAATAATGGCCTGGCGTTTCTGCTCGACGGTCAGATTTCCCCTCGGACCACAACCTGTTACCACGCCGACCAGTATCAGACAAAGGGCAACCTTCAGTAGTGTGCTCTGCATTTTTCATCTCCTTACTAAAAACAGTTCACAAACATCCGAACGACCGCCGCCGGATAACGAATCCATTGTGTGCGTTCAGTTGTGCCGTGTCAAGCAAACTTCAGCTTTGCAGCAGCCAAGTTAGAAGTAGAATCGCAAGCCGATGGCTGCGTTGATGTCCACATCGGCGTCCGGAGCAACATCGAGAACCGGTACGAGCTCAGCAAAGACGTCGAAAGGAACCTCGTCAAACAGATACGTGATACCCAAAGGAAACCGGATGCCAAAGATCGTGTCGTCTTCGTTGCGCCCTCTGCCGTCGCTGTCTTTGAACTTGATTCGCGCGCCGAGGCCATAGTAGCAAGGCAGCTCGTCAACGCCGAGCAGGTCATAGTTGTGGATAAGGTAGTCGCCATGAAGCTGAAAGGAATCGTTCTCGGAGAACGACCATGCCGCCGCGCCGTCAATCGCGCGCTCATCGTCAAGCCAGTACTTGAGGCTGAGTCCCGTCGGCTCTCCGACGATCACACCGAAGCCGAAGGGCTGCTCCGTGCGGGCGCTGGCCGACGATACGGCCAGCAGAAGTCCTATGATCGCTATCTTGCACTTCATTTTGGTTTCTCCTAAAAAGTCTGTTTGTATGGCTCGATTCACTTTCGCACCGAGAGTATAGTCCAAGAGCAAGCGGGCCGCAATGTGTTCCGGCTGGCTTTTTCGCCTGAGCAAACCTGTTTCCGCTTCAAGACAGACGGAAATCTGGCGTGATGTTATGTTAAGTCATTGTCAAATAAGCAGATAGGCGCAATTTCGCTTTTTTCTTTTTTTTCGTTGACTCGTTTTCCTGAAAGTGGTAAATTAGGCAAATTAGGAGTGGTGGTGGAAAGCCCCACAGGAGGTCAGGTTGAGCTTTCCCCTTTTACGAGACAAGTGTTGCGCACACGGGCGCAGCGGCCAGAGGCGTCTCTTGCTGTGCCCCGGTGATAAGCATTTGACCGAATGGCAATATTTCAGAATCTTCTTTGGCGGAAGAGGAGAAAGGAGGCTGACGGGAGCCAAGTTCTTGGGAAATCTGACGGACCGAACGCGTATCGAAGGACGATTCGCACACGCAGAGGTTGAGTAAGAATCTCTGACAAGTTGCTGAAGATGTTGAGAATTTTGTAAGGGAGAATTCAAAATGAGAACGTCATTAATGATTTGGGCAAGTATGGTCGTGCTGATGGTTGTCGGTGCGGGCTGTTACGAGGTTGTATATACTGCCGAATACAAGGGCGCCTCGTGCATCAAGTTCGAAGATGCCATGTATGAAGTAGAGCCAGACGTGTGGGTAGAGGCATGTCTCGGCGAAGATGGTGCCGTAGAAGCTGACCTGTTTTACGTAGAGCTTGATGGCTCCCCTGAGGCCATCGAGGTCTCTGTGAAGGCTGGCAAATGTAATGAAACCGTTACTCTTTCGGGAGATAATGATTGGACGGCTGTAGCTTGTGCCTTCACGATATCCGCTTCCCCGTATGAGGATGGATGGATTCTGGCTGTACAGAGCGACGACATCGAGGGTGGCAAAGGCGGTACAGCGGCACTGAGTAACGTCACGTTCTGTTTTGGCGATGGTGTAACAGTGACAAGCCCGGAAGAAGGTGACGTCCCCACCCTGAGAGCAGAAGAAGAAGAAGACCTACTAGACTGACCTATAGACGAATTCCTTGGTGATTGGTGAATCGTAATGGGGCTGCTTATGGGAGCAGCCCCGTTTTTTTTCTCGCGAGCGCCAACCTATCCCACTAGCAGCCGGCAAGGCATATCATCAATCATCTCCGCGCCATCATCCCTCACCTTTTTTCCACCTTTGTGTCTTTGTGGCCCCTGTTATTGACTATTGTGCACCTCGCCCTCGGCGCTCTTCGCGGTTGATAAAAAGCAATAATCTCTGATTTTTATGTCGCAAAATGGCCCAAAGCCGCACTATATAGCGAGAACAGAAATCCTTTGAGATTTTGAGGTGCCAAGATGCCTGAAACTGACAAATACTATGTTGAGCGATGTTTGGATGGCCATCCGGATGATTATCGCTATCTTGTGCGGCGTTATCAGGCGGCCCTGTTGGCCAATCTGGCCGGCAAATTGGGCGACAGAGACCGCGCTGAGGAGGCGGCACAGGAAACACTCGTGCGGGCGTATTTCAATATGGCCAAATTGAAAAAGCCTGATTCGTTCTTTTCCTGGCTGCTCGGCATTGCCGATCACGTCGCGAAGGAGCACGAAAGAAAAGAACAGGTCCAGCGCCAGCGAGAGCTCGTTCGCTCATTCTCGCAGGAAACGTCCGGCACGGAATTCTCACAGGATTATGCTCTCGAATCGGCCGTCGCCGGGCTGCCCGAAGCGTACAGGCAGGTCGTCCTGCTCCGCTATTACGGCGGGCACTCCTGCAACCAGATCGCCGGGCAGCTCGACGTGCCGTTGGGTACAGTAACAAAAACGTTATCACGGGCCTACGCCATGCTGCGCGAAACACTCCAGCAGCAAAAGCAAGCCGAAGTTTATCCGCCTGTGGCGGAGTTATGAGGTGGAACAATGAACTGCACAGAATACAAAGAACTCCTGGTCGCATACGTCGAAGGACTCTTGGAGGAATCCGAGAAACAGACGGTCGCAGAACATCTGAAGGACTGCTCCTCCTGTCGGTCGGAAGTAGAGGAACTGCGAAGCCTTCATGACCGCCTCATTACCAACGGCAAGGCTGTGGCCCGGAGCGATCTGGAAAATAATGTGATGAACCTAATTGTACGAGAACAGAATGTACGGCTCAAAACAGCCGCAAGAGCCACAGAAGCTCTAACCGTAAGGAGAACAATCATGAAAAGTCCAATCACAAGAATAGCGGCAGCAGCCGCGCTGGTCATCGTAGCCGCACTCGGCATCAATTACATTATGGCGCCGTCCGTAACGTGGGCGCAGGTCATCGAACCGATTCTGAACGCCAGGACTATAGTCTTCGACTTGATTATAGGCGCCGATGAAACAGGTATGGTCGCGCACGAGATCGTCGTTGGTTCGCGAATCAGAAGGGTCATGTCGAACATGCCGAATATGACTATGGTTATCGACCTGGACAATGCAAAATTACTCGGGCTTGACACCGAAGCAAAAACAGCCGTCTATGTTGACATTAAGGGTGACCTTGGGGACAGAACTCGAAACTATATCAAGTTCGTTCGCCAGATCATCGCCCAGTTGCAGGAAGGTCAGGTTCAGGAGCTCGGCGAACAGGTCATCGACGGGCAAAAAGCAATCGGGTTCACAGGCAAGGGTCAAAACGAAGAAGTGACGATCTGGGCCGACCCGCGAACCGCCCTTCCGATACGGGTGGAGGCTAAGATTGGGCAGGAGTTTTCCTTCATCATGAAAAACTTCCAGTTCAATGCCCCCGTGGACGAATCGCTGGTGAGCATGGACGTGCCGGATGGATATACGCTGCAAAAAACGAACATTGATCTGGGCAATTCCACCGAGGCGGATTTCATCGAGAGCCTGAGAATCTGGGCCGAAATCATCGGGGACGGCACATTCCCGGAGACCATCGGCACCGAAAGTGCCATGAAGCAAATGCCAACACTGATCCAGAAGGTCACTGCAATGCAGGTCTCTGAGCAGAGAGGAACGGAAATCGGGATGGGCTTTGCAAAAGGGATGCTGTTCCACCAGATTCTGGAGAGCCAGGGCCAGTGGAAGTACGCCGGAGCAGGCGTCAAGCTCGGCGATGCCAACAAGGCGATCTTCTGGTATCAGCCGAAAGACTCCGCCACCTACCGGGTCATCTATGGCGACCTGACTGTCAAGGACGTCGCGCAGGAGAACTTACCGAAGTAATCCTCCGGGTACTCACACCACCTGCAATCCAAAGGCCGGGCCTCATCGCCCGGCCTTTTGTTATTTGGCCCATTTCACACCAATAACGGCCATCCCAGCCCAAAATGTGGTAGTCCGTCATTCCACATTCGATGCGGAATCCAGGACGCCGGCGGTTCTGGATTCCCGCTTTTGCGGGAATGACAAGCCACGGAATCAATCGTGACAAAGCAGTAGAATCTGAGGAAACGCGTATTTTCTTTAGAGCAAAAGGAATCTGTCCGGCGTTATATTAGGGACAATCGATTGTTCTGATATATCAGAAAAGTGAGTTCGGATGGTCGAAGACAGATTACTCGTGTGGAAATTCAAGTGCGGCAGCAAAGACGCTTTACGAGCGATCTACCAGAAGTACGCCGACGGCCTTTTGACGCTGGCCGGCAACCTGTTAGACGACAAAGCCGGCGCTGAAGACGTTGTTCAGGACGTCTTTGTCAAGCTCGTTCAATCCGTCGAGAAGTTCCGTCTGACGGGAAGCCTGAAAGGCTATTTGGCAACTTGTGTGGCGAATCGCTGCCGGGATTATCGCCGCAGGAACACGCGCCGGCAAATGGCGGCCGAGAATCAGGCACAACGAACGGCGCCGGAGGCGAGAAGCCCGCTTCAATTAGAGCCTATCCCAGTAGGCGTGGTTTTGCCGATAACTCCTGAGGCACGTTGGTGTGCCGCAGGAGATCACGGATGACCAGAAAACGCAAGACCCAACGCAAGGTGGCGTATAAAGACAAATGGCG
>Ga0315295_10000126_pt1 | contig 64142 bp, 70 predicted proteins | sample YL17G14_0_MG_FD_204453 | JGI IMG/M metagenome (GOLD analysis project Ga0315295, IMG submission 204453) | Sediment microbial communities from Yellowstone Lake, YNP, Wyoming, USA - YL17G14_0 | ecosystem: Environmental > Aquatic > Freshwater > Lake > Sediment | place: USA: Wyoming | collected... | reverse complement strand
CGCAGTCGTTTACTTACGCGCAGCCTGTTGAAAACGCCTTCGGAGTCTTGCGCACGGCGATGCAAGCTTTTTCAGCCGGCAGTATGTCCGGAAGGATGACGCTGCTCGCACGCATTATGTCGCAGAACCTCGACGCAGGTGCAATCGGCACAAGGCTGTCGTCGGCATTCAGGTCGCTTGCCCAAAGCATGTCGGCCGCGTCGCAGCTGAGCAGGCTGGTATTCAAGTCGTACGAGGCGATTGCGACCGCTGTGATGAACATAACAGGCAGCGCGGGCAGGATGCTTTCCGCGCTCGGCTCGATAATCCAGACGTTGGCCGCGAACACGGGCGTGCAGAGGCTGTTCGGGGGATTCAGGAGCTTGGGCAACACGCTTAGCACAAGTCCTGTTGCGGCGCGCGTCGGCCTGCTGGTAAGAGATGTGACGCAGACGTTGTCCTCCATTTCGGCATTGACGGCAATCGGCACCTTCATCACATCCAGAGCCGCGTCGCTGAGCCTCGCATTCAACGACGTTCTGGCAAGGCTGGCCGTGGTATCGAGGGTCGCATCGCAGTCGTTGCCGGTGCAAACCCTAGCCAGAATCCCGTCGTTCCTGTTCAATAAGGTGGCGTCCGTCGCGCTGTCGATATCGGACGCGTTGCAGAGGATAAGGATGGTCGGCAGGACCATTACCGGGACGGTCACGTTCGTCGACGCAGCGTCTAGGCTCGGAGAAATTGCACGTGCAATCAGCCAGTCGCTCAACGCCGTTTCGATAACAGCCAGGGCGGCGGCGTTCTACAGGAACGCGTTCACTGCGCTGTCCGTGCTGTTCGGCTGGCTGTTCAGGTTCCCGGCATGGTTTTACTACACGCAGGCGTCGTGCACAGCGGCCGGGTACAACTGGTGCTCGGGCTCGTGCAGCGCGTACGCGTGCGGCGTGTACCACAACATCACCTATGTCAACATAGTCGCGAATCAGCAGATACAGGTGAACGAAACGGGCACGAACGTATCGTTGCTTCTGCTGTCGAACACGACGCTGAACAATGTCGCGCTCGAGACATGGTCGTACGAGGACACGCCTGCGGCTACTACGCTTGCCGCGGACACGGACACGCAGAGCCTGAAGTATTACAACGTCACGGCAAACAGCACGCTGAACTCGACGGTGCTGCAGTGGTTTATGATGAAGTTCGGATATACGAACGCTGAGCTGTCCTCGAAAGGCCTTGTCGAGGACACACCGTCGCTGTTCATGTACAACGATATGCTCGGCCGCTGGATTCAGCTCACGAACAGTAGTACGGGCGTGTTCGCTACGGGCGTGGACACGGCCGACAAGTACGCATGGGTCAACAAGATGAACACGGGCCTCTACGCGCTCGGCGGGCTGTACGTCAACGGCCACTCGTGCTCCGCGTCTGCGGAGTGCTACTCGAACGCGTGCTGCTCGGGCGCTTGCCAAAGCAGTTGCGCCGCCGCGCCTACGCCAACGCCCACGCCATCTCCGGGAGGCGGAGGAGGCGGTGCGACGATAATGCCGGCCGCGGAGTCGGAGGTGAAGTACAAGAAGATAGCCGTGCTGCGCGAGGTGGTGCCAGGCCAGACGGTCGTGGTCGGCGTGGAGGTAAAGAACGAAGGCGCGATCCCGCAGAAGGACATGGATATCGTTGTGTCGGGCGTACCGGACAGTTGGCTGTCGACCACCACCGGTAGCGTCAGCCTGCAGCCGGCCGAGTCGAAAGGGTTCAACGTCGTTGTAACGCCGGCCACGGACGCGAAGCCCGGCGATTACAAGGTAACGCTCAAGCTGAAGAACGTCGGCATAACGGCCGAGAACTTCTTCGTGCTGAGGGTGAGGAGCATACCGGTGGATTACGACATGCCGATCGTGTCCAGGCATGTGGACATAGACAGGGATGGCGGCCAGACAGACGTCAAAATCGTCGTGAGCGCCCCCTACAGGGATTACGAGCGCATCGACGTTATAGAGAGCATACCGAAGGAGCTCGCCAACTCCACGGACCACGTGAGCTTCGACATCAGGCCGAGCGAAATCATACGGGCTGACCCGATAGTCATGTGGAGCATAACCGGAATGGCAGCGGGCGAAACGCGCACAATATCGTACTCTGTGCCGAAGGTGCTCGAGGAGTTCACGCCGTACATATACTGGCCGCTGAGGCAGCTGGACGTGGTCTCGCCGACCGCGCCGTCCACGATGAAGCTCACGGGCTTCACGCTCCCGTACTTCACGCCCGGCACGAGTTCCACAATCACCTTCAAGGTCAAGAACCTGGACGGCGTGCCGCACAACTTCACGTTCGGCATGGAACTGCCAGCGGACTGGAAGATGGAGCCGGAGGATATAAAGGAAGCATTGGCACCGAATCAGGAGAAGGAGTTCAGGATAACGGTAACGCCCGCGGCTGACGCGAAGGTAGGCAGGTACATGGTAAGGGCGGCGTTTGGCTGGGACGGCACGTACGTGATAAAGGAGTACGTCGCGGAAACCACCCCGTCCGGGCTGTCGCTGGTGTTGGCCGCGGCTGCCACGGCCGTGTTCGTAATCGGCGCGGTGTACGGCTACCGCCTGTCCAAGTCCGGGCCGCAACTGCGCAACAGGGCCGTGCTCGGCTCGAAGCTCGACAGGATAAAGGATGCCATATCCGCGTCGCGGCCGGAACCGACAGAGCGCGAGGCGCTGAAATCCGAGCTGAAGGCCGTGATGAGGTTGGGGGCTGGCATAGCGCCGGTTGCCAGGCGCGCCGAACCCGCCTATGGCCAGGACAGGCTGGCTATGGTAGAAAAAGTGAAGGACATCCTGAGAAGGAAGAACAAACCGTGACGCGACTACTGGAGCTGATTGAAAAATTAAAGCGGAAGGAAAACGAAGTGATGAGAAGTGAAAGACTTGAAAGCAGAAAATAAGCGTACAGCCATGCGAGGAAGCGCGCCGTTGGTGGCGATTGCACTGGTGTCCGTATGCTTCCTTTTAGCGATGACGCCGCACGGGTTCTCTTACGATTATTATTCAAGATACGGCAACAACACGTTCGAAGGCGAGGTGGTCGGCGTGTCCGTGGATCCGGCGAAGCCGCTGGTAATGGAGGACGCTGTGGCCACGATCGCGGTGCGCAACCTTCAGGACCACCGGAACGACTACGTGCTGAGGACTTTCGTGTCGAAGGGCGGACAGGTTCTCGAGGAGAACGAGTTCGCCTTCAACCTCAACGCCAATAAGGACATGTCGATGACGCTCATGTTCTCGCCCACGAAAATCGGCACGTACAACATCGTGGCGAAGCTGTTCGACAAGTACAAGACCGTGCTCTATAGCGAGAAGGTGCTGGACGTGGAGGTGTCCAGCGAGATAGGGCCGTTCGACGTGCAGCTGGACGTGCTGTCGCGCACCATACGGCCGGGCTACGAGATACCGCTTCTGCTGACGATGAATAACATGGGCACCAGCGGCACGGACGTGCAGGTCGCGATATCGATGGACTGCGCCGGCCAAGGCCGGATATACAAGGACTTTTCCGTGTTCCTGGAAGGTTTGGGCAGTTTGGACAAATCGCTCAGCATACCAGCGTGCAGCGAGCAAGGCTACCATGAGGTAACTGCGAAGATAGTAATGTTCGGCGGCGTGCTCGCGCAGTCCACGAGCAGCGTCTTCATCAACAACACGCAGCATGCCGTGTACATGCGGGCACCTGAAATCATAGAGATAAGCAACGGCTTCTCGAAGGTGTTCGACATCTACGTCAGGAACGACGACGAGGATGTCATGAACAACATACGTGCGGTGCTGAACGGCCTCCCGTCCGAATGGCTGTCGATTGCGCCGAAGTACGTGGCGAGCATCGCGCCGAACGACAGCGCCATATTCATAGTGAACGTAAGCGTGCCGGCCGACGCGGGCAGCGGCGAGCATCCGTTCACGATATCGCTGGGCAGCGACGAGACGTTGTCGCAAACGGGATCCGTGCTGAAAGTCATCGGGGCGGCCGGAGGCGGCGTGCAAGCGGCCGGGCAGGAGGCGCCTGCGTACAGCGCAAGCTTCGCGTTGCAGGCGGCCGCGGCCTTGGTGTTGGCCGGCATAATCGCTTTCGTTGCGTGGTGGTTCGTAAAGATGCGATCGTCTGAATCGAGAAAGGTTATTTTGATGAAAGTAAAAGATATGATTAGGGCGAACGAATAATTTATTGTGCGTGAAACGCTGCGAGGCGCTGCAATGGACAGGTCCAACGTCATAGGAATCCTTTCGGGCAAGGGCGGGGTCGGCAAGACTACGCTGGTCGCGAACATCGGCACGGCGCTCGCAATGGAGTTCAAGAAGAAGGCGCTCGTGGTCGACAGCAACGTCAAGACCTCTCACCTTGCCCTGCATTTCGGCGTCTACGACGAGTTCCCGGTGACGTTGCGCGAGGTGCTCGCGAACAAGGTACCTCCGATGCATGCGATATACGTCCATCCCGCAAGCGGGCTGCGTATGCTGCCGGCGCCGATGAGGAACGACAGCGAGCTGCAGAGGCTGGACGACGTGATAAACAGCCTGCGCAGTGCGTACGATTTGATACTCGTGGACTGCGCGCCCGGGCTCGGCAGCGACGTGATAATAGCCGCGAAGGCGATCGACAGGGCGCTAATCGTTACCACGCCCGACCTGCCCGCTTTCACGGACGCGCTGAAGACCATGGACCTGATGAAAAGGTTGGGGAAGGACATACTGGGCATCGTGCTGAACCGCGTGCGCGGCGAAAAGTACGAGCTGACCAGGGAGGAAATCGAGCAGGCATGCGGCCATCGGGTGATAGCCGTCATACCGGAGACCGCGAAGATACCCGAGTCCATAGCCGCCGGCTCGCCGCTCGTGATGGGCTCGAGCTCGCAAGCCGTGGAGTTCAAGAGGCTTGCCGCGTCCCTGATCGGTGAAACGTACGCGCAGCCCGGATTCGTTGCAAGGCTGGCCGGTATTTTCAGATTCTTCAGCATGGACGGCGTTGGGAAACCCCCCGAGAGGAACGGGTTCGTAAGGGAGGCCGCGGCGGCCGTCGAAATCGGCGCGGGCGAAGAGCCGCATGAAGCGGAGATGCGTGAAACGGAAGCCGAGGCTGCAGAAGCGCCGGAAGATGCCGCGGTCGAGGATGATATCGAGGATGCGGCCGGGGATGAGATTGAAGCCGTGGAGGGTATACGGCGCGGCCTTGCAGCGGGCGCGAGGCTGAAGGACGTTGGACCGTACAAAGGCTACGCCGGTCTCAAGCGTGGCGGTGCGGACGCTGAGACGGAGATGTTGAGGAAGATCAAGGCCAAGCTGAGGGCGAAGCTTGGACGATGAACGTAAAACAGGTGAAAGGACAGCAGGCGAATCGTTATGGACTGGAGACGCATAGTAAGCAAGGCGGCCGCCGAGGAAGGCGAGGACGACAAGGAGGCCGGAAACGCGGACAGGCTGGCCGAAGGCATAGCGGACATCATCGCGGACGCCGAACGCGGGAACGCGGCTGAGATTGAAAGGTTGAAGGACAGGATTGCAGTAATCGAGCAGAGGATGCCGAAGCACGTCGGGCAGAAGGCGAAGGCCGTAACCGAATCGGACGACCGGCCGAAGGCCGAGCATGCGTACGATGGCCGCGATGAGGCGGAGGACCGCAAGCTTAGGCTGCTCGTGGACCTGCGCAACGACATGGAGGAGCTGCGCGCGGCAATGATAAAGCTGAGCGGTCACGTAAAGGCTCTGGCTGAAGAATGAATGGAGAGCGCAGCGACGCTCTTTCCGCCAAACTCATTCCTAACTTTATTATCCTTGGCCGAGAGAATAATATATAAAGAACAACGCACTGAATATTCCAAAGGAGTTCGAGGGAAAGCGGAAAGTGGTCGAATGCCCATAAGCACGGCGCCGTACAAGCGCGAATACCGCCACACAAAGGGCCGCGGAAGCGAGCAGATGGTCACATGCGACTCTTGCGGCCGCCAAGTGCCGAGGTACAAGACCTTCACGAAGACTCGCGGGTTCAGCCTCGGCGACCCGTACCTGATGAGGCAGATAGACCGGCGGATGGTGCACTTGATGCGCAGGACCGAGAGGTTTTGCCCTGCGTGCGCAAGGTCTAGGGGCGTGGTCCAGCCTGGCAAATCCGCAAGGAAAAAGTACGAAGGCCGGATGTAAGCAAGCATGCAATCGGGCTGTTCCTTTGGAATGTTCAAGTTGTTCGACCGTTAGGACTCGATTCGTTCGGGCGATGCTCTGATGGCCGACGAGGATTCTGAAAAAGAGAAAGAGCAGCCGCGGGAAAAGCCGGCTGAGGAGGCTGCCACGGCGCCGACCGCCATGGAAAGCATAGGCGAAGGGTTGGAAAAGATAATGGCCATGCGCGGGGTCCTGTACCGCGTGATAACCGAGCAGATGCAGCGCTCGAAGGTCGAAGAGGCGAGGCTGGCCAGGCTCGAGCTGCCTCTGCCGGGATTCAACATAAAGCATATAAAACAGACCGTGGAGTTCCCGAAGTTCGACGACATTTCGCAGGTCGATATCACTTATCCTCTGATCGAGCCGTTCGCGTACGCGAACATAAAGTGGGACCAGGTGGACAAGGGGCTCGTGTACAACGTGGTGCAGCCGCAGCTGGACGACAAGGACAAGCAGCTGCTGAAGAAGATCTCCTCGGCGCTCATCGAGCTTGTGGAAGTGGAGCTGACCTCCATCAAGGAGGAGGGCAAGGTCGTCGAGTACCTGGAGAAGCAGATCGCGAAGATCATCAGGCAGTTCGGCCTCGACATCCCGCCCGACCGCTACGCGCGCGTGATGTACTACATCTACCGCAACTTCGTCGGGTTCAACGAGATCGAGCCGTTCCTGCAGGATCCGCACATAGAGGACATAAGCTGCGACGGGACGGGCGCGCCCATGTACGTCGTCCACCGCAAGTTCGGATCGATAAAGACGAACGTCGTCATAGAGGACATGGAGTCCCTGCGCGAGTTCGTAATCAAGATCTCCGAGCGCACAGGCCGCTACGTCAGCTATGCAGAACCAGTGTTGGAAGGTACGCTTCCGGACGGATCGCGTGTGTCCGCCACGCTCGCAGGCGACGTGGCCACGCGCGGCCCGACCTTCACGATCAGGAAGTTCAGCGAGAGGCCGTTCTCGCCTGTCGACGTCATGAACGTGAATACCGCGTCTGCGCCGCTCATGGCGTACTTCTGGTACCTGATCGAGTACGGCGCGTCCATACTCATCGTCGGCGGCGTTGCTACTGGCAAGACGAGCTTCCTGAACAGCCTGTGCATGTTCATACCGCCCGAGGACAAGATAGTCAGCATCGAGGACACGCGCGAGCTGCGCATACCCAACGAGCACTGGGTGCCGACCCTGGCGCGCGTAGGCTTCGGCATACCCATGCCCGGCGGGGAGAAGTACGGAGGCGTTTCGCTTTTCGATCTGCTCAAGCAGAGCTTCAGGCAGAACCCCGACTATGTCATCGTCGGAGAGACCAGAGGGCCCGAGGCATACGTGATGTTCCAAGGCATGAGCTCCGGCCACCCGAGCATGAGCACGTTCCACGCCGGGTCCGTCGACACTGTCATCAAGAGGCTGACCACCGCGCCCATAGACCTGTCGCCCACGCTGATCGAGAGCCTGAACGTGATCGTGGTCATGGTGCACGCGCAAGAGAAGGGCAAATCCGCGCGACGCTTGAAGGAAATAACGGAGATAATCAGCGTCGACGCGAAGACCGCCGAGGTTAAGACGAACGTCGTGTTCAGCTGGGACCCGGTCAGCGACACGTTCGTGCAGGTGAACGAAAGCGTGATGCTGAAGAAGCTCGTGGAAGCAAAGGGCGGCACGGCCGAACAGGCGAAGGAGGAAATAAAAAGGCGCACGCTCGTGCTGGAGTGGATGAAGGCGCAGGGCATTACCGACTATGTGGAGGTCACGAAAATCATCAACCGCTACTACAAGGAGCCGAAGAGCCTGATGGAGCAGGTTGGCGGCTTCCGGATACCGAAAGAGGCGGAGATAAAGATCGCGAAAGCGCTTCCGGGCCAGCAGCTGCAGACGCGGGCAGAGGAAAAGGAGGCGGTGGAAGTGCCGCGACCTGCGCAGGCAGAGCAGCCGGCATTGGAAATAACCCCGCAGCCCCAGATTCAGCCGCCAGCTGCGCAGCAGGAAGCAGAGGCAGGACAGGCCGCGAAACCGGCAGCAATCCGGCCGAAAATGAAAGCTAGGCCGTTCAAGTTCCTCGAGTCCGAGAATCCCATCGACAGCATGGTGAAAGCCGGGTCGGAGACCGCGGCGCTTGCAACCGAAGGCGGAACGAAGCCTGAAAAAACAATAAGCAAACTAACCGAACCCGCGGCCGAGGAGGCAAAGGAAGTGCCAGAAGCGGTCTCGGTGCTGGACGTGTTCAATCTCAAGTTCGTCAAGGAGAGGCAGGAGCAGCTGAAACGCGAGCTGGCCGCGATGTGAGCGCGGCCGCTGCTGCGGAAAGCGTTTTCAAAAGCATTTTCTTAACAGGGCACAAATAATAATTGATAGCCGATGGTCAACTTCAACTCCTTGGCCGACTCGATGTTCGGCTGGGTCGTGGACAGGTACGGCGAGTACTTCTCCATAGTGCGCACGAGCCTGCCGAAGGCCGACATATACGTGACGTTCCGCACATACATGAGCATAGTTTTCATGACCGCGTCCATCGCATATGTGTCAACGCTGTTCGCGCTCGTGCTCGCGCTCAGGCTGATAGACGTTTCGCTGCTGATGAAGGCAGCCTACATGATATTCGTGCCGTTCCTGGTGGCGCTCGCGGCCGTGGTAGTGCTCGTGTTCTACCCGTACCAGAAGGTCATGGACCGCAGGAAGAGCATCGAGACGAACTTCCCGTTCGTGCTCACGCACATGGGCGCGGTTGCAGAGTCGGGCGTGCCGCCGTATGTGATATTCAAGCTCATATCGCAGTTCAACGAGTACGGCGAGGTCGCGGCTGAGATGCGCAAGATAGTCCGCAACATGGAGAACTTCGGACTGGATCCGCTGAAGGCCGTGAAGGAGGTCGCGGAACGAACGCCGTCTGACAAGCTGAAGCAGATGCTGCTCGGTTTCGTGACAACGACTGTGTCGGGCGGGGACGTGAAAATCTACCTGAAGGGCGCGGGCGAGCAGGCGCTTTTCGACTGGCGCATGAAACGCGAACGCTACCTGCAGCAGCTGGACGCCTACGCGGAATTCTACACCGGGATAATGATCGCTGCGCCGCTGTTCATAGTAGCGCTGTTCGCGGTCATGAACATGATCCAGCCCACCGTGGCGGGGTTCGACATACTGTTCCTCACGAAGGTGAGCATATATGGCGCGATACCGCTGCTGAACCTGGCGTTCCTGGCTTTCCTGCAGGGCACGGAAGTGGAGATGTAAAGAGAATAACGAGGCTGCGCTGAAGAGGTTGTATGGATGGCGGAAGTCGAGGATGCGAAGCCGGTCGACGTGCAGGCTGCGGCCGGCGCTAAACCGAAGCCGAAAGCGGAGGAGCCGGAGATAGAGTTCAAGGCGGCCGACGAGATTGAAATCAAGCTGCCTTTCTACAAGACGGCGATGAAGAAGAGCAACTTGCTGCTGCTCGGCCTGAACTCCGCGCTCGTCGCTTCAATAGTCCTGATAAACTTCCTTATGCTCAGCGACGTGCCGACGCTGTTCTCGACCATAAACATAATCGCGCTCTTCATCTTCGCGCTGCCGATAATACTGCTTAGGTACACCGAGTACAAGGACGTCAGGGAGATAGAGGAGATGTTCCCGGTGTTCCTGCGCGACTTTGTGGAAACAATCCGCAGCGGCATGCCGCTCCCGGCTGCCATAAAGGCCGTGGCGAAGAACGACTACAAGGCGCTGAATTCGTACGTGCGGCGCATGTCCGCGCAGCTCGACTGGGGCATATCCGTCGAACGCGTCATGCTGAGCTTCGGGAAGCGCTCGCGCTCGAGGCTGGTGATGCGGATAATATCGTCCGTCATAGAAAGCCACAGGTTCGGCGGCAACCTCTCGGACACGTTCGAGGCGCTGAGCAACACGGCCGTCGAGATAGACAGGCTGCGCGAAGAGCGAAAGCTGTACATGAACTCGCAGATGATAACAGGCTACGTGGTGTTCTTCGTGTTCCTTGCTGTCATGGTAGGCTTGGAGAAGTTCCTTGTGCCCAGCCTCGGCGACTTCTCGGCAGGCAGCATGTTCGGGGGTGCGGGCGCAGCCGCTACGCAGCCTTCGGACATAGCCGGGGAGTACAAGGTAATCTTCCGCGACCTCATCCTGATACAGGGCCTGTTCGCCGGGCTCGCGGTCGGCAAGATGGCCGAAGGCGCCATAGTGGCGGGCATGAAGCACAGCATGTTCATGATGTTCATGGGGTTCCTCGTGTTCGCGGTAGCAGGATAAGAAGTTAGTAGTAGTGATTTTCACACTAAACCTATAACAACAGCGCGGATCAATCATCAAACTATGCGAAAGGTCATAGTTATCAGGCGCAGGTAGTCACGTCCGCGCGCACCGCGTCGTCGTACACGTTCGAGCAGTTGGTGTAGAAGTGCAGCATGTCGTAGTTGTCGCCGCCGATTGAGACGTTGAAAGAGTCGAGCTCACGCGGGGTCAGCGACATGAAAACGCCGCTGGAGCTCCTGTTCAGCTTGATGTTCTGGTTGGTGGAGTTGTCGAAGAGTACCTGCAATGTTATGTTGCCCAGGTCCACGAGGTTCGTGTTCGTCACAATCCCCGAGAGGCTTCCGCTTCCGCTGCAGTACCTGAGGCTCGACACGGAAATCCCGCCGTACGCGCAGTACAGCTCCTTGGCCGACTGCTCGCTCACCTGCTCCGTGGTCGTGGACGTGAAGCCCGTTATCCAGACGCTCACTATGCCCGCGACCGCGACCGTGAACGCTATCAGCAGCACCGTGGCAATCATGTCGGAAACTGCCTTGCGAGCTACCAATCGAATCCACCTCGACTCCCAAAACCGTCTATCGTTTATCCAGCGCTCAGCCTGTTCTCGTGCACGCCTTCTCCTCGCTCAGCTCCGGGCAGTGCGTCTTAATCAGCAGCTTCGAGAAGCCCTCGTCTACGTTCGATATCACGAAGGACTTCAGCGGCACTGTGCCGAGCGTGGTGTTCAGCGGTATCGCATCCGAGACAGAGCCGTTCGTGTATAGCACGAAAGCCCGCAGGTTCCCCAGCTCGATGTTCTTCAGGTTCTCCAGTATGAGGTTGATCTTCTTCGTGGAGTTGTCGAAACTGCACGAGTATATGGAAAAACTCGCAAGCCTGCATTCGGCATCGGTCGTGTTCGTCTCGGGCAGCGACGTCTTCACGAAGCTGGTCGCCCAGTAGGCGAGCACGCCCGCGATTGTCATGGTTATGGCTATGAGCAGCACGGCCGCGACGAGCGGCGATATGCCCAGCGCGGACAGCGACGGCTGGCCGTTCTTGAGCCTTTCCATAAATTAATTTTCCCTTTTCCACCAGATAAACGTTGCCCGGCCGCGACAACTGCCGGTGGTGGCGATTTTTTATCCGCAGCCGAAGGCGAATGTTTGTCATGGGTTACGCGTCCGAGAAAAGGAGGAGGTACGGCATACCGAGCCAGCGGCGCATCTCGGCTCTGCGCGCGGACAGGCTGGCGGCGGAGCGAGGAGCGGTGCTCGACGCGGGCAACAGCAACTGCCTGTTCGCGCACAACCGAAGGGAAAGCACGAAGCACTGGATCGTGAAGGCGCTGCTGTTCAAGGCGCTGCGCGACCTCGGACGCACCGTGGGCACGGAAATCGAAGTAAGCGGCGGGATAGTTGATGTGCTGGACGCGGACAACTTCATCGGATACGAAGTGGAAACCGAGATGGACCGCTTGGCGGTCGAACGCAAATGCAGGCGTCTGTGGAGGCTGCACGACGTCGTGTTCGTTGATGCGGCCAAGGTTCCGGACGACATCCGCGACGCCGAGCGGTGCGTAAAGGCGATTGTGATTTGAAGTTTTTCTTTAAACGCGGCGTAATCATTAATGATGCCGATGCCGCAGACGCAAGCCGCATGCAAGCTGGACAACGTCGCGATACTGAAGACTCCTGGCATAAAGAAAGCGCTGCCGCGTTACGCGCGAACCGTGCTCGACGGGCTGCCTGTGAAGTTCCAGATAGCGAAGCGCATCGTGTTCGAGCCCGAGCATAGTATGGCAACAGCGGCGATGTGGCGCGAGCATGCGAAGCTCATGGAAAAGTTCAGGCAGACGCAGACGATGGTGGACAGGGGCAAGCTCGACATCGGCGAGCTGGAAGTGCCGCGCTTCTCGCTGCTCGACCTGAAGGCGAAGCTCGCGGACGAGGTTATGCGCGCGTGCGAGATGTGCGAGCGGGGCTGCCATGTTGACCGCATGAAAGGCGGGTATGGATTCTGCGGTGCGGGCACGAAGTGGAAAATATTCGGCGCGCATGTGCATATGGGCGAAGAACCGGAGCTCGTGCCGTCGTTGACGCTTTTCGGCGCGGGCTGCACCATGCGATGCGTCTACTGCCAGAACGCGCCCGACAGCATCAACGCAAAGGCCGGCACCGCATGGCCCGATGAACTGGTAGCGCGGCGGGTTGAAGCGCAGCATAAGGCGGGCTGCAGGAACCTGAACGTCGTGGGCGGTGACCCGACGTGCTACATCGGCAACCTTCTTAAAATGCTTGGCACGTGCAGCGCGAACATACCGGTCGTCTTCAATTCGAACGCGTATCTATCAGCAAAAGCGATGGAGCTGCTCGATGGCGTGGCGGACGTGTACCTGTTCGACTTCCGTTATTTCAACGGGGACTGCGCGAACGTGCTTTCGTCTGCGCCGCGCTACGTCGAAGCCGCGAAGCGCAGCCACCTGCTCGCGCAGATGCAGGCCGAGCTCATAGTGCGCGTGCTCGTGCTGCCCGACCATATCGAGTGCGACGCGAAGCCCGCGCTGAAGTGGATAAAGGACAACCTCGGACCGTGGACGCGCGTCAACATACTCGCACAGTACAGGCCGTGCTTCCGCGCCCGCGATTACATGGGCATAAGCAGGCCGTTGAGCGCGGACGAGCATGCCGAGGTCGTGGCGTATGCGCGGAAAATCGGTTTGAAGAACATCGTCTAACCGCGCATCGCGAAAATTAATTACATCCAAAACACAGATAATATGCAAGGTCTTTCGATTGGCAAGAAGGAAAGTCAGGCCGGCCAGGCGCGGCAAGAAGCGGCAGAGGGCAAAGCTCGGCCTGCCCGCGTTAAAAATCTCTTCGGCAAGGCGTTTCGCCAGGAGGCACATGGTCGCGGGTCCGTTGGTTCTCGCAATCCTAATCGTGGCGGCTGCAACGTACATGATGGTCGGCGGCTCGAAGAATCCCGTGGTTGTTATAACGGATCTTCTAACCTACGGATACAGCCAGGTGGCAATCGACGCGAGCATGGACAACGAGGGCGGCGTGATAACGCTAACGTCGGGCTGCAGGCAGATACGCGCGCACGTCGAGCCAGCGCAGGCGGAGAGCATCTACACGGGCATCGAGGGCATCGTCAACCCGCGTCCGAACGCGCACGACATCGTCGCCGACGCGTTCGACAACCTCGGCATAGAAGTGATGATGGTGAAGGTGACGGACATGCGCAACCAGACCTTCTACGGGAAGATAATCCTGAGGAACGGCAACCGCATTGCCAGCCTTGACGCGCGACCGAGCGACGCGACTGCGATCGCAGTAAGGATGCACGTGCCCGTTTACGTGAAGACGCAACTGCTGGAAGAAAACGGGGAGAAGATTTGCTAACTGCTTCGCATCGCATATGGATGGCGTTAGCATGTTTTTTAAGTTTCAACGGCCAATCTTCAATTGATGAAAGTCAGAGTGATAAAGGCGAGGAAGGCCCTTGGGTTCACGGCATACGTTAAGCACATGGGTAAATTGTTCGACCCAGATTTAAACCCGGAAGCGAAAAAGTTGGAAAGGGAGCTTGAATTATATAAAAAGCCCGGGTTCTACCAGAACAGGACGATAAAAGTTGTTGACAGGGCGCCGCAAAGACCGAGAAGTGAAATCGTCTACGTCTCTTTCAACAAAACCGGATACGAGATAAGGAGCGGTAGGAACTTTATACATGGGCCGATAAGAGAACCTGGCAACCTGAGGTATGCGTGCGTCGATTTGGAGCACCTCGTAACTGAAGAGGAAAGGAAAAGTGTTTTGGACGATCTGATAAGGCTGAACAACGGAAAGCCGGTTAAATATTAAAGGAACTTTCCACGCATTGTTCAAGCCTTCAGCGCCTTCTTGAACGCTTCCGAGAATTCTTCGGTCTGCTTTACCACGCGCTCGGCCGCCTTGTCCAAGGCTGTGACGGGCTTGCCTTTCGAAACCTTCACGAAAACCTTCGGCTCGGCCAGGTACGGGTGCTCCTTGATGTGCGCCGCCTCCCTGACGTTCTCGTCGCTCCAGAGCTCGCCGCTCACCACGTTCGTAACGGTGACGGTCTCGCCCTTGACTTCCAGAAGCATCGTATCGTCGGATTCCTTTACTGCCTTAAGTTCCATGTCAGCACCCTCAAACTTTTCCCACGACGAAAAGGTCCACGTTATAACTTACCTTTGGTTTTCTGTGGAATTTAAACATATATGGTACGTCGAACTTAAATTCCTTCACGGCCAGCACCCGGCCGCCGTTCTGCTCCGCGAAGCGCGTCAAAAACTCGCGCGTCCGCTCGTTGCCGTGCTCGCCTTCGTACCCGCCGCGGTGCAGACTGTACACGCGTCCGCCGCTTCCGACGCATTCGAGCGCTTTCGCCAGAAAAGCTCTGTCCGCATTTTTATTCCCGCGCATTCCGAACGGAGGGTTCTGCACGACCGTGTCGCATTCGCCGGAAAACTCGGAGACATCGCCAAGAACGAACTCGACTTCGACGCCGGCCGCTTCCGCGTTTTCCTTCGCGAGTTTTATCGAAGCTTCGTCTATGTCAACGCCCACCGCTTTCGCAGCGCCAAGAAGTGAAGCGCCGATGGCAAGCCGCCCGCTGCCGCAGCCAAAATCGAAAACGGTCTTGCCTTCTATGTCGCCTGCGACGAACGCGGCGTTAAGTATGTCGGCTGCCAAGTCTGACGGTATCGTGTATTGCTCAAGTCCAACACTCGGTTTTTCTGGGACTTTGAGCTTTGAAAGAACTATCTCCAACTGTTTTTTCGTTAACTTCCTTTCATTTTTTCTAATCGACATCTGTTTAGTTACTTGCTTAATGACTTTAAATTTCTTAACTCCGGATTTAAATTATGCACCTTACTCAAAAAGAAGAAGAGACGCTGGACGGCGAGTTCGGGCTGCCTGTGCAAGAGGCTATGGAATTCTTGGTAGGCCTGGGAGAACACAACAATGCAAGGAGATTGAGACGCATAAAAACATCGCATGTTGCTGGTATTTCTTTTGGCACTGTCGGCAAAGTCGGACTCGACTGGCTGGAGCATTTGGATTCAATCGGCGCGAGGAAGAAGATGGGGCTGCGTGCGACAACGAACCCCGCAGGAATGGACCTTGAGAACTACGAAATCATGGGGATAAAAGGCGACTCTGATTTCTATAAGAGCCAAGTGCGCATAATCGAATGCTTGGAAGGCATGAATCTCGAGCCGACATGGTCTTGCTCTGCATTACTGCACCTCGGCCTTCCCTACAAGTCGCATGTCGCCTTCGCCGAGTCTCACCTCGCTTGTTTTGCAAACAGCCAAGGCGTGAGAACGACCAGGGAGTCAGGCCCAGCTGCGCTTTATTCTGCAATAGCAGGCAAGACACCCGACTATGGCTATCATCTAGACGAGAACAGGGGGCCGACAGTTGTTATCGAAGTCCAGGCGAACGACAAACTCGGAAGCTTCAAGGCAGACACAGCTGCCTCTTCTGCATTGGGATATTGGATCGGCCGCGAACTGCGTAAGGACGCGGAAGAAAGGATTGTCGTGCCGTACATACGAGGCGACGTCTCTTGGCTGGCCGACGCATGCGAGCAAGAATCGTTGGCTGCCGGCCTTGCGTCGAACAGCAGAATAAATCATTTCCATATAGAAGGGATGACACGAGAGGCGGTGCAAGAGAACTTTGACATCTCGAACACGGCTGAGGAAAAGCTGACTTACACGAAGAGGGACGAGGCTGACATGTTCAACCTCCTGTCCGACCCTGTCGATGAGGTTGACACGATATTTATGGGCTGCCCGCACCTCTATCCGGAACAGCTTGAGGACGTATGCGCGAACTTCGATTACGAGGCTGAATTAAAGGGGGCGAAGAGGTGTTGGCTTTTTACGGGCCGGGATATATACGGATACTTTACGGGAGAGGAAAAGCGGAGCAACGTGTTCCTTGCGGGTCTATCAGAAACCGGAGGTGAAGCCATTCGGCCGTTGGTGTTTTTCGACACGTGTTTGGTCGTCGCGCCGCTCAAGGAAATCGGCGTGGAATCGGTAGCCACGAACTCGGCGAAGGCGGCGCACTACATCAAGACTGTTCACAACCTGAAGTCGGTTTTTACAGACACGGATGGTGTCATTGAAATAGCAAGATACGGAAGAATGCCGAAGATACAAAAGTTGGACATGCCTCTTTACAAAGGCTCGCTCGGCAAGCCGAAAGGAAGGCCTTACCTCTGCCCGCAGGAGGGCAAGGTCATCGACCTGGGCATTTACGGTTCGTCTACGCAGTCTACGGCCTTCGGCGCGGTCGGCATATGCCCGGATTGCAAGGGATTTGCGTTCAAATTATAGAGTTTGAATTATGAAACAATTATAAAACAATTATAAAACTTCTGACCGCCTCAATGCATTGATCTTTCCATGCAGAAAGAATTGAAAGAAAAATGGATTCTTTGTACAATGTCATAAGCCCAATTCTTTCCCAGAGTCGAGGCCGGCGTTCGGCTTCTCCGGCGTCTTCAGCTTCGACAGCGCTATCTCCAGCTGTTTTTTCGTCAATGCCACGCGTATCGGTTTTTATTACGGCCGCGCAAGCTATTAATCCTTTCGCACGGAAGAAATCTGTATGCCTGACGTCGACGAGGAAAAAGACAGGGAAAGGCTTGACGCCCTCGAGGAACGGATGAAGTCGATCGACAGGAAGATAGACGCATTCTACGTAAGCCTCCTTCCCGTGCTGAACCGCGAGCGCTCCGCGCATCCCGTGAAGATAGAGGCTGGCATGCAGACGAAGCTGCAGGAACAGGAACAGACAAAAGCGCCAAGCCCGTCACAACCAGAAATGCAAATCCAGAATAAAAATTATCGCGTCAAGGACGTCGGTCTCGCCGAGCAGGGCAGGCTGAAGATAGAATGGGCCGAACGGCACATGCCCGTGCTCATGCACATACGCCGCGAGTTCGAAACCGCCGGGCCGCTGAAAGGCGTGCGCGTCGCGGCGTGCCTGCACGTGACAAAAGAAACGGCCGTCCTTATGCGGACTTTGAAGGCGGGCGGAGCCGATGTCGCGCTGTGCGCATCTAACCCGCTGAGCACGCAGGACGACGTCGCAGCCGCGCTCGCCATGGAAGGGATAAAAATCTACGCTTGGCGCGGCGTTAGCAACGATGACTACTACTGGTGCATAAACCGCGTGCTCGACACGCGACCGAACATAACGATGGATGACGGCGCTGATTTGATATCCACAGTGCATTCGAAGCGAACCGATTTGCTCCCGACTATTCTCGGCGGACAGGAAGAAACCACGACGGGCGTCATACGTCTGCGCGCGATGGCCGCGGACGGAGCGCTGAAGTACCCGCTCTTTGCGGTGAACGACACTCCGACGAAGCACATGTTCGACAACGTATACGGCACAGGCCAGAGCACGATGGACGGCATAATCCGCGCGACGAACGTCCTGATTGCCGGGAAGAACTTCGTCGTCTGCGGCTACGGCTACTGCAGCGGCGGAATAGCGCGCGTTGCGAAAGGCCTGGGCGCGAACGTCATCATCACGGAGGTCGACCCGACCAAAGCCTTGAAAGCGACGATGGACGGGTTCCGCGTGATGCCGATGGCGGACGCGGCGCGCGTGGGCGACATCTTCGTGACAGCGACGGGCGACAAGAACGTGATACGCGGCGAGCACATGATACTGATGAAGGACAACGCCATACTGGCGAACTCGGGCCACTTCAACGCGGAGATAAGCATACCCGATCTGGAGAACATCTCCGCAGGCAAGCGCAGGATACGCGAGAACGTCGAGGAGTACAAGACGAAAGCGGGCAAGCGTTTGTACCTGCTCGCGGAGGGCAGGCTTGTCAACCTGGCAGCAGCCGAAGGACACCCGTCGGAGGTAATGGATCTTTCGTTCGCGAACCAAGCGCTGTGCGCGGAGTACTTTGCGAAGCACGCGAAGGAGCTCGAGCCGCTCGTTTACGACGTGCCCGAGGACATAGACCTGCGCGTCGCGAGGCTGAAGCTGGAATCGATGGGCGTGCGGATAGACGCGCTCACGGAGGAGCAGAAGAAGTACCTGCAGTCGTGGCAGGAAGGCACCGCCTGAGCGCGGGGAACGAAGACCACCGCGCGTGGTTCCAATCTTTGAAATGCGCGCCGCGAGAAACTACTGCATGTGGATATGCAGAGCAGGGAGCGCGTGGCGGTATTCATAGACGGGAGCAACTTCTATCATGGCATGAGGGCTACGTTCGGCTCCGTGCGGTCATCGGTGGAAAGCGACGACCTCTTCAAAAAGTTGGTGTCGGCGCTGGCGGGGAATAGGATGCTCGTATTCGTCCGTTATTACAACGCCCCGCTAGACAGGAGGTACGACCGCGCCCGTTACGACAGGCAGCAGAGTTTCTTCTCGAAGCTCAGGCGGATACCCGGATTCAGCGTGGTACTCAACACTCTTCGCAAAAGTCGCCGCGCGGACGGCAGCATAGAGTTCAGGATAAAAGGAGACGACATACACCTTGCTACCGATCTAATTTCAAACGCATACGAAGACCATTACGATACCGCAGTCTTGGTAAGCGGCGACGGGGATTTCGCTCCGGCCGTCATGCAGGTCCAGAAGCTGGGGAAGAAGGTTGAAAACGCGTTCTTCCGCGTGAGCCATTCGAGTTTCCTGAAGAGGATATGCGACAAGTCCGTAAATCTGGATTCGCTGCTATCCGTCTATTTCACGAAGGAAGAGGATAATTAGCCCGGCGTTGCCAGCGGACGAGCCGTTGTACAAGGCCGGGGATTCATATAATGATAATAGGGCCTTCGTTCGGATAAAAAGCTTTGCCACTCATCGGAGTTTAATAAAATGATTAGCCCGGCATTGCCAGCGGACGAGCCGTTGTACAAGGCCGGGGAGTATATGATGATAATTGAATGCCTGACGGATAAAAAGCTTTGCCACCGCGGCCGGGGGCGCGCATCCGGGCGGTTTCCGGACGTCCGTGATCCTCGTTTTCGTTCCGCCCGCAAAACGCCCGGTTCCTGCCGTTTCAAATCCTTCGTAGGACGCGTCTGCGCGCCTGTTTGAGGCCATTCTCGAACGCCTTCTAGGATCCGGGCGCTATCCGGGCACCGACCGGGCGGTATCAGGGCGCATGATTTCGCGCTTCGGCACGTAGTAGGTCGCCTTGTTGTACCCGACGGCCTTCAGCCTTCCCTTCTCCACCATCGATGCAAGGTCGCGCTTGGCGACGTCGTGCGAGACGCTGTTAAGCCTCTGGTACGCGCCGTTCGTCAGCCGCTTCGACTGCTTCGCGTACTGCAGCCCGTTTATCTGCCGTGGATTCAGGTCGGGCATCTGCAGCTGCTCGTCCGTGAGCGCCGCGACCTCGAGCTTCTTCGACCAGCCGAACTTCTTCGCCACGAGCTCGATTGCGTTCGAGCCCAGCACTGCAGACACGACGGTGCCTATGCCCACGCCCATCTTGAGCACGCCCATGCTGTCGAGGAGCATCCCTCCGACCATGCCGAAAACGCAGCCGGCGAGCAGCTCCATCGCAATCCTTCCGGGAGAAAGGCTCCCGTGCGGCATCGCGGCGTACGCCTTGTACATCGAATAGAACAGCCTTACGAAGGAACCGGCAAGTGCGTATAAGAGAAGAGCGACGAATGGCGCAAAGGGCGCGAGCACCTCGAGCATGCCTGCCACCTGATTGTTAGGCGTATAGTTAAGCTTAAATGGGTTACGGAAAGACTTAGCGCAGACCGGAGTGCGAAGGCAGGAACGTGCTGGAGATACATACTGGTTAGAAATTGTTTATTTAAACCACGACGCCTTAGTTCAGATTAGGTATTTAATATGGACATAATTATTAGGGCTGGCAAAAATATAGCTGATATCGACAATTGGAAAAGTAGGGAGCGTAGACATTTCTGGCGCGGTAAAAAACCTTTAAACGATGTTGATAAAGTATTCTTTCTAAGAAAAGGCAAAATAATAGGCTTTGCTAAATTTATCAAATACGAATATAGAAAAAGCAAAAACGTGCAAAATAAAACCCAGTCCGGAAAAGCTTTCATATTAGAGGGACCTTTTTGTGAATATGAGGGAAAATTTCCACCCAAAAATATTAATAAAGGTGGGTGGCTTTGGAGATACAAAAAATGGTAATGTTCAGGAAGAGGAGGACGACGGTAAAAGTTGTGAAGGAAGGGAAGGAGTATATACTTTGATTACGTGCAGAAGCCGTGTGTAGAAAAAGGAATATAAAATTATGATAACTCAAAACGAATTAGAAAAGATTAAGAAATATTTAATAGAACTATATGAGAAAGCCTACAATAAAAGTGAAAATAAGACTTTGGGGTGCTTGCAAAGATCACAATTATTATATCTGCGCTTAAAAAAAGATGGATACATTTCGAAAATAATGAAGATTACAATTGAAGGTAACAAAAATAAAAATTTTGAGGACAAGGAACTTATAGAACATTCATGTGGAATCAAAGTCCCTTCTCATATAGTTGTGTTACTAGAAGGTTTGGTTTTAGATGCCAACATAGATGAGATTTTGTCGCAAAATGAATATGAAATAAAACACATCAAATCTGTTAGTGGAAAGAAAATAATATGGTTAGAAGAGATGTCGACTCCTGATATTGGGTTATGTAGGCAATATGTGGACCGGTATGACCTGACAAGTTTCAAAGAGCTTTTTGATTAGACTTGAATTATTATGTGTTTCTTTAACCAGAACCCTCCTCCCGAAAGGATATAAAAATAGGAGATGATTAACCACATATATAGATAAAGGTGAAAAAGTGCCTCCATCAGCCGTCAAGACAATCGGCGACCTGATACAGTGGCAGTACGCGAAAATCATCTCCGGCTCTGCAATCAAGGATAAGAATAACTATGGATTCGTAATGGAACGTTTCAAGAAGCTGCAGAAAGGAGAGATTTTCTGGAACGAGATACGCGAATACGTAAAGGAACAAGAGAAGAAGGGCGAGTGCATATTTTGTGGCAGGAAGGAAAAGATGACGCAGGACCATCTGTTTCCGCGTGACTTTAACGGACCGAATGACGAGAAGAACATAGCATGGACATGCAAGTCCTGCAATTCTTCTAAAGGCAAAAGGAGGCTATACGAATTCTGGACGATGACAAGAGGGTTGAAATCCGCTAAATACGATATCCCGAGGATTGCAGAAGGCAAGTATCTGAAGCTGCTTTATGAAGCTATGAGAAACGCGGGAATGTTGGGCCTGGACATAGAAAAACTAAGATCGGGCATATGCCCAGGATGTGACCTGAAAGGCCTGTGCAAAAAGGAAGATTCGGAAGGCAAATTGTCGCCGCTCTGCTTGGATGGCGTGGCTACGTTGTGTTTTAGACAAAAATAAAATCGAGCAATATTCGGGCCGCGTCGGACATTCCGCCCAACTGATTGCTAGCTGCACAGTTAAGGTTAAAAGGGTTACGGAAACGCTTGCCGCGGGCCTGATGAAAAAAATTAAAATTGGGCAAGTAACTAGAATTCTATTTTACCGGGCCTAGAAATTTGATTGGCGTACCAGTGCTGTATATCGACAAGAAATTCTTTCCTTATTTTCAAAAATGGTTTAAGTTCTTCAAACATTTTGAGTGGAAAAGTATAAACGAAATGAGAATTAAAAGTCAGATAAAATATTTTGTTGTTTATAAAAAATGGAAGAGTTTTGTAAATATAACCCGTTTCTCCTCCAATCCTTTGTTTATACTCTTCTGGCCATAAGACCCCCAATAACAGTTTTGAGTTTTTCCATTTGTTTTGCGCGCTGTCGCATTCGGGAGTGATTTCTACGAGAACAGGTATAATTTTTTTAATGATATCATTTTTGTCAGGACTGGCACCTAGGTCGCCATTAAAAAATTCGGAAGCAGCCTTGAGGGGTGTTGTTATAGTCTTTTTAAAAGAACAATTAGTGACGCATCTTATTTTTTTACGAACGTCAGCCAACCTGTAAACACATCCCGGATTTAAGTTTTTTCCGATATTTTTATCTATCAGGAAAATAGAGTTCATTTTTGCCCTTTCTTCTGGAGTGTATCCGGGGTTGTTATTAGCAAGTATTTCTTGCCCTATTTTTTTATAATCATAATCTTCATTAGGTATCTTGTTTTCCATGCGATCGTTAAACACGGCGGTTAGCGACAAAAGAATAGCATCTGTCAGATTTCTGTCGTTTTTGATATTAGAATCACCCAACGAAGCTGTTGCTATTCTAAAAAGATGTCGTCCAATGCTTTTATCAAGTTTTTTTAAATAGTCATCAAAACTTTGTGCAGCGGGCGTCTGAATGGATCTATTTTCAATATTATAAAATGAATTCAATGCATCGCGAAGAGCAAAAATTCCAAGATTTTCCCACAATAAAAGGAAATTTGTAATTATATTTGTATTAGACAACATTGTATCAATTTTTCTGCTCACGTCATCAAATTTCTCCATACACTCGGACTTTTCCATATCAACAATTGCAAAAGGTTTCGCAATATCATTTGACTTCAACATCATCTCTTTGAAAAGATTTATTTCATCAATGTGCTTTGTCCACAGAACAACAACATACGGGCCATTAACGGGCGATATGATTTTGTTTAATATATTCGTTACATTTTTTATTCTACTTTGTAGTGTATCAGCGCCAATCCCCAGTTTAAAGTCGACGAAAATAAAACGAACTCCGGTTAAAGGTTTTTCCGGCAACTCACTCAGTTCTCCGGTATAATGGACATAGCCTATTCCTCTTTTTTTAAAATTTTTAGCAAGATTTTCAATTTCATCGGGGATATCGTCTAGTATTACAACTCTGGAGTTTTCTATCTTCATATTTAATCCTCGGGAAATACAAGAACTACTATAGCCCCATCAACATTTTTTGGAATTTCAACTTCTCCTTTTTCAAGAATAGTGAATCTTCCGTTATGGGCCTTCATTATTTCATTGGTTATATGAAGTCCGAGTCCCATGCCATCTGGTTTTCTTGTAAAAAATGGAGTTATCACATCTTCCAAAGTGTCCATAAATCCAGGTCCATTATCCGCAATTACTATCGCATTTCCTTTCTGGAAATTTTTTACAGGAGATATGTAAATCAATTTTTTGGATGGTTTTCTATTTTCAATCCACCATATCGAGTTATCTATAATGTTCATAATCGCCCCCAAAATCAATCTTTTCGAACATTTTACTTCAAAATCGTTTTCTTTGTTACTTCCATTTATAACTTCAATTTTATGAACAGAGAGCCTGTAGCTTACATTAAAAAGCGCTTGCTCTATTAGTGCGCTCGCCCTTATTTTTGCCGGGCCGCTAATTCTGACAAGTGCAGAATAACCTTCGACTAATTCTGATAGTCTCTTTACGAGGTTTTTGATTTTGTCTTCGGTACCGTGTTTATCAGACGCAAGAACAAGTTCCTTAATGATTTTTTCAATTTCATGTATCACTATTGAAAGATTCAGACCTGCTCCGGCGGATGTCAACAGTTTTTCTCTGATATCTTTGTAATCTTTTTCTATTCTGTCCAAATACACGCCAAACTCTTCTAAGAGACCTTTCTTTTTGAATTTATCCCTTAAATCGTAAATTGCATCGATAACAGGTTCTTTATAAGTTGTTTGTGAGTAAGCAACTCTCAGCCGGGTTTTATCCTTATTCCTCTCAGCTTCTATTTGAAGCAAAGCAAAAGTTACGGCTTCCCTGAAGGCTTTTACAGCTTCGTTTTCTATAAAACCTTCTCTGTTTGTTTTTTCAATCAAATCAGTGCTCTTCTCTCTTTTTATAGAGACGGCGCCTATTACGAGATTATTGCTGAGTCGTGCTGTAGGGACGTTTATCCTCCTTTCGCCCAGCAGAAGCCAGTCGTTTCCTGGTTCTCCATAATCGTATACTCTAATGCCATTTCGATATACTCGAATCCCGCCGTTAAACTTCAAAAATTCTCTTAAACCTCTTTTATCATTTATCCCAAGTGAAAGTATGTTTGGATCTAAATCATATATGTACAAATCCATTCTTACAGGTCCTATACTATATTTACCCAAATCGATTGTGTTATGCTTTTCGTCTTCCATCTTAATGGATTTTACATTTACTTTTCTTTTTTCTACTCGTGTCATCGTTTTCCAAGGTTCAAATTCATATTGATATGACAATAAATTTTTTTCGATAAAGCATGTTACTTTGTAGAGCTTTGATTTTATGGCTTCGTTCCAATTCATGAGGCCTTCCAACCAGTCCTTTTTATCTTCGTCATCTAACCTGAAAAGGGCTTTGAACGAATCTGGAGAATTAAAAGGCGAGCAGATTGAATTGACGGCACGATAAGTACTCCTTACCATACCTCTGCTCCAAACGTCCCATAAACCTGTAATTTTTATAAAAGTGCCAGTTTTGCCCTCGGTGAAGTATTCCGGTGATCTTTCGTACACATTTACCGGGACTTCGTCGAGGTACCTCTTTTTTTCGAAATCTTTCCAGTCAATTTCAACAACAATTTCATTGTTCCCTTTGCTTTTTGTTATCAAAAGTATTTTTCTCCCGAGTTTATGCGCCCCAAATCTCCCAACACCTTTTTGGCCCATAGGTGTTCTGTTGTATTTTTTTGTTTTTTTATGGTTCAGGACTTGCTTTTCTCTAAAATCCGTGCCCGGTTCTAGCCAAACATTCGTAACCGTCTTCCAATCCATGCCACTACCGTCATCGGATATTTGTATCTCACCAATTTCGGGAGAATCGATGTTTTTTAATACTATATCAACTTTAGCGGCGTCTGCGTCATACGAATTTTTTACAAGTTCGAACAACGCAATGCTTTCGTCCTTGATTAAATGCTTTCCCAGTTCCAGCAATAGTCTTGCTCTGGGTTTAAATGGCAATGCAACTTTTCTCATTTCATTACACCAAAATAAATTGTATTTGCTATATTGAAAGACAGCCTAGGAGGTACCGCATTTCCTATCTGTCTGAATTTCTTGCTCATAGGACCTTCGAAAGTAATGTCGTCCGGAAAAGATTGTATTCTCGCAGCTTCTCTCGGGGTGTAAGTTCTCGCTTGTGCCGGGTGGATGAACCTGTTTCCATCTTTCTCGAGGTGGGCAAAAACTGTTGTGCTTGTTTCGTTCCCTTTCTGCTTCCTGTACTTGTCCTTGAATGAAAGCATGCAATATTTTATTAATTTCCTTGCTTTTTCCGGGTTTCTTTTTATAAAATCGTCTGCAGTTTCGCCTTGTTTCATATTCTTGAAAAGCTCTATATCTGAAATCTGATGGCATCTAGCCACGTGATGATCGATGTATTCATAACCGTTTGGCCTAACAAAATGCAGGAAATCTGCTCCAGACAAGCTTACTTTGTTCAGATGCATTTGGAACAACGCACGGTCAAATTCGATTCGGTCTTTCCCACTGTCGATTCTCTCATTTTCTTCACTTATTTTTTTCTTTTCCTTTTCATCAAGTCCTGTAAAAGTTATTTTTGATTTAACTTCCGGCAAATCGCCTGTCGCTTCAAAAACAGACACATACGGCATGAGACCTTCTGACAATTTTTTCTCTGCGTCTGGAAGAGACTGATTGAAATGTGTTGGCTTAACACATGGCACATTGCAGCCTTTCCAAGATTTTTTTATGCCAATTATTACGATTCGTTCTCTCCTTTGTGGGACACCAAAATCTGCCGCATTTAGAAGTTGCCATTTTTTTCCATCATAATTATTGAAATTATATCCGACATCTTCAAAATCGGATATTATTTTATCGATTATCTTTCTGCCGTGGTTATCTTTTTTAGACAGAATTCCTTTGACATTTTCTATTACAATCACATTTGGTTTAATTTCGTCTACAATATATCTGAAATGTTCGTAAAGCTTGTCTCTTTCATCGTTTTTGAACTTGGCCATTTTTATTCCAAGTCCGGATCTGGGGCCTATGAGAGAAAAGGATTGGCAGGGAATCCCTCCAAGTACGATTTGAACTTTCCCTTTGCAAGTTTCTATTATTCTTCTTGAAATTTCCATTTTCGTGATGTCGCCTTCAATTACCTTTTTTTCGCCATACCTCTTTCTCAAGGTCCGGCATGCGTATTTATCAATATCGACAGCCTTATACAATTCAAAAACTTTATTTTCATCAGTATCCCTGGCTAATTCAAACCCCAGCGATAAACCCCCAGCACCCGCGAACAAATCAAGTATTTTTAGTGTCATGACAGTTGCCAAGTTCTTGGATATTTGCTATAAACATAGTTTGGGGTGTCTTCTAATAAGTGTTTCCAAAATACCGCATATTATGTTCTTTGCGAAGCCCCGACGTACCATGCGCCATATCTTTTCTATTCTCAAAGGCGACTGCAATTTCCTTCGCTTTGTTCCTGATCATCAGCCTGTTCGTAGCCGATTTCAGAACCATCTTGTCACCGTCGTTTGAGAGCTCTACCGTGTTCCCGCCTTCGTCTATGACCGTTTTGTTGTACGGCCTCGACATATTCTGATATTCGCCAGATTAGATTAGCAGGGTTCCTCTCTAGGTCATGCTCCCATATTCTCACGACTTCCCAGCCGAGCCTCTTAAGCTTGGCGTTATTGTTCTTGTCTCTAGCGATGTTCATTTTTATCTTCTCCTTCCAGAATTCTGGCAGCCTATTCCCTTTACTTTCGTAATCGTAGCCGTGCCAGAAGTCGCCGTCGACGAAAATCGCAATCTTCTTTTCGAGCAGGACAAAATCCGGGCTGCCTGCGACCTTGTAGTGCTTCCTGAACTTTATCTTCATCTTCCGTAGAAGCTTCTCGACCCGCCTCTCCGGGCCGGTCTCCTTGCCGCGTATCCTGCTCATTACCCAGCTGCGCTTCTCCTTTGTGAAAACATCCACCATGAATTCCTATTATGCGAGTAGAAGTAAAACCATTGCGTACGGCAGTACCATGCACCGGTCCATACGAAGGCTTTGCGGAACCAAGGTCGCGGAAGGGATATTATAAAGCGTGAGGAATAATTAACCACTTGGAGTGGTGGCAACAGCTTATAATAGCGCCACTTTTATTTCTGCTGTACTAATTATTAATTGAGTGCATGACTTCACTAACCTTCTACGGCGGCGTGAAGGAGATCGGCGGGAACAAGATACTTTTGGAGGACCGCGGGACGAAGCTGCTTTTCGACTTCGGAATGAGCTTCGGGAAGAAGGCGAAGTTCTTCGAGGAGTTCCTCACTCCGAGGCCGGCGAACGGCATCGGCGACTTTCTGGCGACGGGGCTCATCCCCGACATAAAAGGCGTGTACAGGGAAGACCTCCTCACGCACTACGGGAGGCCGCCCGAGAAGCCGGACGTGGCCGCCGTCTTCCTCTCGCACGCGCACGCGGACCACGCGAACTACGTCTCGTTCCTGCACGAGGACATACCCGTTCACTGCGGGAAAACATGCAAACGCGTGCTCGACGCCATAAAGGAGCAGAGCAGGCGCGACATCGAGGGCAAGGTGTGCGACTTCAAGCGCAGGCCGCTTATGCGCTGCGACTATAGGAAGCCGCCCGTGGAGCGGACGTTCCGCACGTTCAGGACGGGCGACAAGGTGAAGATCGACTCCGTCGAGATAGAGCCTATACACGTCGACCACAGCGTGCCCGGGGCGTACGGCTTCCTGATACACACGAGCGAAGGCACGGTCGCGTACACTGGCGACATGCGGCTGCACGGCGCGCACTCGGAGATGACCATGGACTTCGTCAAGGCGGCCGAGCAAGCGAAGCCGATAGCGATGATAACCGAGGGCACGAGGATAGACGTGCCCAGGACCGACGAGTCGGAGCCGAAGGTGTACGCGGACTCGAAGCGCGAGATCCTGAAGAACCGCGGCCTGACCATAGTGGACTTCAACTTCAAGGACGTGGACCGCTTCCGCACGTTCTACAGGATAGCGCAGGAAACAGGCAAGAAGCTCGTGATCAGCTTCAAGCACGCGTGCTACCTCGACCAGTACGCCAAGGACAAGGCACTGGGCGTGCCGGACTGCCGGGGCGAGGGCATATGCCTCTTCAAGAACAAGGCCGGCAGCGGGACTTATGCGGACGAGGACTACGGGGACGAGTACATCAAGCGCAGGCTCGACAGCCCGAACGTCGTCACGGCAGAGGACATCGTGCGGGCGCCGGGCCAGTACATGATCGTGCTGAACTTCTGGTACTTCAACACCTTCGTCGACCTCCGGCCGAAGGACGGGCTGTACGTGCATTCGCTCAGCGAGCCGTTCAACGAGGAGATGGAGATGTCCGCGGATCGGATGCGCAACTGGCTGAAGCACTTCGGCCCGCGCTACGTGCAGTCGCACTGCAGCGGGCACATGTGCGGGGCCGACCTGAAGGAGGTCGTGGCGCAGATAAAGCCTAAGATGCTCTTTCCTATCCACACCGAGCATCCGGGGATGTTCCGCGGCGTGGGCGGGAAGGCGGTGATGGTGAAGGAAGGGAAGAGCTACGCGATTTGATTTTTTGAAAATGGCTAATGAAACGTTCGCTAAATGACCACTATGGTGCAATTTTTGTGGCATCCAAAAGAAAGCATTTAAGTAGTATCTCTCATTTACCTTTAATATGAACTATTATATTGACTTATTCTCACCTGAGACTGCAACCGCTTTTTCAAAATCTCCAAAAGATATAACCGGATTTAGAATTTCTAGAAAAACCTATGTCGATAACCAAAAAATCGAACCGGGGGATAGGTTCATTTGTTATGTTACTAGATTACAGAGATTTGTTGGCGTACTTGAAATAAAAAGTAAACCCTTTCAAGATTCAACCCCGATATTTACAAAAGAAGATGATCCATTTGTATTAAGATTTAAAATCGAGCCGATTGTTTGGCTACCTCTTGAGAAAGCCATACCCATTCATCAAGATTTTATTTGGAATGTTCTTTCATTCACAAAAGCATTAAGTAAAGATAGTAATAATTGGACGTTCATGGTTTTTTCTAGTCCAAGATTATGGCCAAAAGAAGACTGTGTTTTTTTGGAAAAGGTTTTACTAGAACAAGCACAAAAACAGGTCGATTATCCATTTTCAGAAGCTGACCAAAAAAAGCTAAAAACACCTAAAATGAGAATTAGTGATAAAAAAGAAGTTTCGGTTTCTGTCCCGGATGAAGAAGATGTAAAAGAAATCGAGCCCGTACAAACTTCTGAAAGAGAGAAAAGAACATCAGTAATGACCCAAGCGAAACTTGCTGAGATTGGAGAAATTTTAGGATTAAAAATATGGCTTCCTAATAATGATAAATCAAGAGTACTTGAAATTTGGAAACCAAAAGAGGGCACTCTTTTAGAAGAACTGCCTTTGGTATTTGATGAAACTACCTTAAAAACTATTCGTAATATTGACGTTCTTTGGATAAACCGTAGGTCAATAGTAAGAGCTTTCGAAGTCGAAGATACGACATCAATCTATTCGGGTATTTTGAGAATGGCGGATTTGCTTGCTCTACAACCCATGCTTAATATTAAGATTCACATAGTTGCTCCACCAGAACGAAGAGATGCGGTATTTGGACAAATAAACAGACCTGTTTTTGCGGACATAGGAGGACGCAAACTATCCGAAGTGTGCTCTTATATTTCATACGATCAGGTTGTTGAACTCTCAAAAGAGAAGAAACTAAAACACATGACGGACACTATTATTGACGAATATTCTCAGTACATAGAAGATAACTAAGAACGCCGCCGTCTGCGGAACCGAGGTCGTGAAGGGATATATTATAAAACCTGGAGAACAATTAACTACTTGTAACGCCTAAATCGAGTTACGGTGTCGTCTTTGAAGAAGCTTACCCTCATCGATTTCTTCTGCGGAGCCGGAGGGTTCTCCGAAGGCTTCAGGCAGCTAGGATTCAACGTCGTCTACGGCGTGGACAACTGGGGGCCGGCAGTCGAGACGTTCAAGCTGAACAACCCGGGCACCGAGGTCGTGAAGGCCGACGTTACCAAGCTGGACGCGGCAGACGTGCCGAAGGCCGACGTCATAATAGGCGGGCCGCCGTGCACCGAATTCTCCGGGTCCAAGCGCGGAGGCGGAGGCGATTTCAAGAAGGGACTGATACTCGTCGGCAGGTTCCTGTACTTCGTCAATGAGCTGAAGCCGAGATGGTGGATAATGGAGAACGTGCCGAGGCTGCTGCAGGCGCTGCCGAAGAGAATCGCGTTCAAGCAGCTTGGCATAGACAAGGAAGGCTACTTCGAGATACCGAAGATGCAGGTTTTCTGCTCCGCTGACTTCGGCGCGCCGCAGAAGAGACTAAGGTTGTTGTCTGGAGTCTATCCTAACCCGGTGCAGACGCACGCTCAGGACCCGGTCGTCACGCTCGGCGGCCGGGAGCTGGAGCCGTGGGTCACGATGCGTCATGTGGTCGAAAGTTATCCGAATCCTTTTGGTAGGCCTCGTAAAGGTAAGAAAGTGAGAGATCCTAACTACGACAAGAGCGTCGACGAGACCGAGCTCGAGGACCACTTCGGCGACTTCTCCGTGATGACCGACGAGGAGGCCGAGAGGAACAGGAACCAGAAGACGAACCACGCCTTCTACGGTAGGATGAAGTTCCCAGACGACCTAGACAGGCCGTCGCGCACGGTCATGGCCACGCAGTTCAACGCGTCGAGGGAGACGATGGTCATCGAGGCGAGGAAAGGTGGGAAGAAGGTTTACAGGAAGCCGACCATACGCGAGTGCGCGTCGCTGCAGTGCTACCCGATAGGCTACAAGTTCACGGGCGCGAACCCGACGACGAAGTACAAGCTCGTAGGGAACTCCGTGCCGGTTAAGCTGTCGCTCGCGCTCGCGGACGCTATACTGAAGGAAGCGAAATCCAAAAGCTAGGCTACCCACCCGCCTTTGCCAAGTTTCTTCCCGAGGTGTCTAGCTATTATCATGTTCATGTAGGTGTTCTTCAGTCTGAACGCCCGCCGTTCTGCAGGTTTTTCGCTGAAAGGTTGCTTCGTCTTCGAAAGTTTGCAGTCCGGGTCTCTGAAGACGCCCCCGTGCTTCGGACAGGTCGTCAGCCATTTGTTGTATTTCTGGTGCAAATCGGTGGCTTTGCCTTCCCGTATTTTTTTTATTATAATTTTGTAGTCCGGTCGCAGTTCCTCGAGTACATTGTCGTCCATCTCCCATAGGAACACGTACTTTATCAGATAGTCGGACCTGTTCTTGCCGTCGTCATGTATGTAGCAGACAAGGAGCATCTTTTTGTTTTTCTTGAACAGGGAGGACTGCTTTATGTCGTCGTTCCTCCATTCTTCGCAGTAGTTTACCATGTTCAGCGACAGTGGTTCCTTGACGCTTAGCTTGGTTCTGATGCTGTCGAACTTCAGCGGGCACGTCTTTATCTCTATGCCAAGGTGCTTGATGTCCGGCTCCGCGTCGCTGTTGATTTTGACCCCGAAATAGAAGTGCTCTACCATGTAGCCGACGGTGCCTTTCGTCACGACCCTGGAAACGGCGTCGCTCTTGTGTATTTCGTCCGTGATTTCTGTCAGGGTCTTACCGACGAGCCGCCCGGCCTTTTCCATCAGCGCCCCGACGTCCGGATACAGCCTTCGGAGCCTTTCGCCGCCTTCTCCCTTCGGCATATCTTGATATTCGCCCGACGAGCTTATCAGGGTTCCTCTCCAAGTCGTGCTCCCACACACGCACGACCTTCCAGCCGAGCCTCCGCAGCCTTGCGCGGTCGCGCCTGTCCCTCGCGATGTTCCTTTCTATCTTTTCCTTCCAAAATTTTGGCAATTTTCTGCCTTTCTTCTCATAATCGTAGCCGTGCCAGAAGTCCCCGTCAACGAAAATCGCGACCTTCCTCTCCGGCAGCGCGAAGTCCGGAGTGCCCGTGATGTCATAGTGCTTACGGAAACGGATTTTCGCCTTACGCAGGAGCTTCTCCATCGTCCGCTCCGGGCCGGTGTCCTTGCCGCGTATCCTGCTCATGACCCAGCTGCGCTTCGCCGTGGTGAAGACATCGGTCATGATTTGTTAATGTGCAACGTAAGGTAAAACGCTTTCATTCTAACGAAATACAACTATCCAGTAGCGTAATTTAACTATTCGTCCCGTCTGTTTTACTTTTCAAATCTTCCAAAATTTTATCCATTTCTATTTGGAAGCTTTCAAATAGATGCCATTTTCTTTTATATGTTTGTTCGAACAACCAGCTACAAAAAACTAAGCCTACAACAATCGACAAAATCAACAGAGGTATTAGAGGCAATCGCAACAAAAAGCATAAGGCGACCGTTAACGCCACGATTTTAGGTATGTATTTTATTAAAAACACGGCCTTTTCCGTTTTTTTGCGCCTGAATTTGACATCTAACGTCACGAGTGAAAAATCAACGAGCGGAACAGACAGCAAATCTATAACCGGTACAGACAGGAACAGATAAGCCACATAGGTGACATCAATGCTAACATCCAGGAAACCAACGCTATAGTCCTGATAATTAACGATTGTTATTGTTCTGTTGAACTCCATACATTTCGCGAGTTGCACGTTGCATATAGTTGAGTCGTAGCAACAATCTTGCAGGTCAAGAATTTTGGAAGACATGCGTGCTGCGTTGCTGCGACATTCTTCAACCGATTTATTACATTGATCCAATTGAGCTAGCAGGGTATTCGTTGTATCCTCACAACGTTTGAGAACATCACTTACATTCTGATAGTTGTTCTCTAAAACACTTATGCGATTTTTTAGGTTTTCATTCTCATTTTGAATAGCCTGCAAAGAGTTCTGGCATGACTGGAGTTCCTCTTTTAATTTAGGAACATCATTCATAATTTCTGACACTTGACGTAGATAAGCAAGCAAAGCAGGAACGACAACAACTAAGAATAAAATTACTCCAATAATTTCAGGGCCAACTTGAGCTTTCATATTGTACAGTTAATCGATGACATATTTAAAAGATTTTAGACAAATCTCTTAATCAACCCGCTTTCTCCAGCTTCTTCCTCATCCCGCCGACCATCTTGATGAAGTCGTCCGGCATGCCCAGCAGCCGTAATCTTCCTCCAACTGCCCCTCTGCCTCCCGCGCAGTCTATCTCATAACCTCTATCGTGCCTTTGTTGCAGAACGGGCAGGGCCAGCAGTCGCGCTCGAGGACGGACATTCAGATCTCCGTTTGAATCAGTCGTGTATATTATAACGATAATAATTTTCTAAGTAACCCATCCACGCCTGCTTGTTGTTCTTTTCTAAGAAGTCCGGTTCTTCGTTTCAATCTGCTTTTATCTAATGTGCAAATCTGAAAAACAAGGGCCACGCTGTCCGTTGCAAGCTGGGTTTCCTTGTTGGATTCTATTACGCACGTATATGGAAAATTTGCAGTTCCTTCGTTGGCTGTGAGTGGAACAACAGTGACCATGTTGTTCGCAAATCCCATAATGATTGCAGGCCGTTCTCCTTGTTGTTCGTGACCTCTGCCTGCCGGTAGTTCAACATGCCATATTTCTCCTTTAATCATCTACTACCGCCTATCGTTGTTATCGAAGCGTTTTCCCAAGCTGAAATTTCTTTTCTGAGATTCGCAAAGTCGCGCTCAGAAGGCTTAAACAGAAATTCCTTGGCCTTCGAAACTCCTATTGCAATCTCCGTTTCGGAGAAAAACGATTTATGTTTCTTCAGATCCTTGAGCGCCGCGATGGGATTCTCCTTTTTTTCGAAGGAGAAGTAGGCGTACGTCGCGGCTATCTCGAGTATGTTCGGTTTCGTCTCGAAAAGTTGTCCAAGTTCGCGGACCGATTCGACCTCGGCTCTAGTCAACTTGACTCGAGTTTCTAGCTTTTCTACAGCTTTTCTTTTATCATAGTACTCCGCGGTGAGCATATGCGAATATGGCCCACGTAGGTTCAGGCAATAGTCTTCAAATCCAAGCTGGATTCCTTTCTGTTGGAGGAGATAGACTATTTTTTGAATTATTATCCTATGACTAAAGTCTTCTATATTTGGCTTGAACCTCAGTTCTTTAAAACACGCAATTACTTTGTTCAAATTTTTCATACTGCACACCCATCCGAAGACACAAATTTTCTAAGCCATGTTTTAATTCGTTCCCATTCAATTTGACCTTCAGTAGTTATTTTATAAGACTCTAGCTCCTTGTTCTCTATTTTTACAGGAACAGATTTTATATATTCCATCTTTTCTAACGCTTTCAGGTTTGAATACAGTGCGCCGTCGCTTCTTACGCCCAACGACGCTTTCAACTCTCTATAGGTTATCCCATCTTCTCCCAGAGAAGCAATTATCGACAGTAGCTCCAAGCGCAACAGTGTGAAAATTTTGGAGTTCAGGGTTTTGGAGTCATCGATTAGCTCTATAAAATTATTATCCACGCACAAACACCCACACACAACACAAACTAATGTAAACTTTGTCGTCATACGTATATAAATACTTTGAACTTCACTTAATTTTTAAAAGTAAAACTGAAAGTAAAGGTGGCTAAATGGCCAACCTTTACCGCTGCGGGAGGATCGCAGAAGCCAAAGTCGTAAATTCGTTGAGATCGCAGCTCTTATCGTGTATGGATCGTTTTCCTTAATTGCGGCCATAATTATCGCAACTGCTATGGCTATTCCCATCATATGAGCAGAAAATCTACTTCCCAGCCTTCTCCAGCTTCTTCCTCATCCCGCCGACCATCTTGATGAAGTCGTCGAGCATGTCCATCGGCAGCACGAAGCCCTGCTTCGTCGGGCCTTTGTACATCGCCGAGTTCTTCCAAACGCGGAAGTCTATGCGCTCGTCGCCCTTGTACGTCGTCTTCTTGATGACAAGCACCGAGTCGGACCGCAGCTGGAACTCGCCGAGCTTGACGTCCTTCTGCGCCTGATCCTCGCCCAGCTCGGACGTGCTCGCCGCCTCCTCCGCGGCCTCGCGCGTCTCCGACTCCGCCTCGGCGGCCTCGAACTTCTCCATCGTCTCCGCCTTCTTGCGCCTAGCCATCAAAACACCTGAAGAATAATTCGCCGCCGCAGCTTAAATCGGCGCTCGCCGGCCTTTCTCGAAGCCCCGCACCTCGACCAGCCTAGACTTGTACGCGTCCCTGATCTTCTCGGCGATGCCCCTCGGCAGCCCGTTCCTTTGCATGTAGCCGAGCTGCGCCCCGATGTCCCTCTCGAACCACGGGTATATCTCCTTAGGCAGGCACTCGAGCAGCATGTCGGCCATGCGCTGCATGTTGCCATCGTCCTTGGTGTAGACGAGCAGCCTCGCCTTGTTGTGCCCGAAGCACTTGGAGAAGAAGCCGTAGCTCGCCTCCGGCGGCCTCGACACGGACGCCACGTCCTTGTCCGCTTCCAGCAGCCTCTTCGCCACCATGCATTCGAGCCCGCTCGAGCTGTAAAGGTGCATGGGCGAGCACGGGCCGAGCTTTTTCAGGATTGCGTGCAGTTTCGACAGGCGCTCCTCGGCGGACTCCTTCGGCGAGGACTTGGACGCCTTTGACGAGACGTCGATCTTCTTCAGGCACTTCAGCACGCGCACCCGCCCCCGCTTGGAACATTCCAGCTGCCTCAGCTTGATGGCCTTTTCGACCACGGTGTCGATCTTCGAGTAGAGGCTGTAATCCGCGCCGTAGTAGTCCCTCGCGCTCTCCATCGTTACCGGGGGCACGCCGAGCGCTTCGCACAGGTTGCGGACCGTGAACGAGCTCCCGACCGGCACGGCCGCGCTGACGGCCTTCCTGAGCTCCGGCGCGTCCGCGTACCTCTTCATGGCGTTGTCGAAATCCTCCTTGGCGTATTTTTTATTCGGGGGCTTCGCGGGAAGGGGTTCCGCCGGAGGGCTTTCCACCGGGAGCGTCGGTTCGGGCGCCAGAAGCCCCGTCTCCCTGAGCGCGTTGGTGTACATGCGGACCGTGGTCTTGCTCAGGCCGAGCTTTTCGGATTTTTCCTTGACGGTCTTGTCCCGGTCGGCCAGCGTCCAGAAGTATTCCGAGCGCAGCCCGGCCTTGACGCCGTGGAGCGTGTCCGGGCGGGTCTCGAGCTTGCCGGTGTGCTTTTCCAGCATCTCCGCAAGCTTCTTAGTCGGCGTCTGCCTGAACAGCTCCCGCTCCTCCTCGGTAATGAGCGCCATTAGAAACAGAGCGTTCCGGAAAGTTTTAAGCCTTAGCGCGCGCCGCGGGATTCAGACGTCCGCGTCCTCGGCGTTGAGCACGGGCACCTTGTACCGGCCGAGGTCGTCCATGCCGATGCGCGGGCACGCCGTGCCCTGCATATATGTCGGAAAAGTCGATGAATCTATGTAAAAAACGATACATTTATATGCGGAGCTTCCGATGGGATATCATGCTCATTGAGAAGATACTGGGGTCCAAGTCGAAGATCAAGGTGCTGAGGCTTTTCCACGAAAACGCGCGGAGGGAGTTCACCCTTTACGAGCTTGGGAAAGAATTCGGCCTGTCCGCGGGCACCATGAGCCCCGTCCTGAAATCGTTGTCGGCCAGCAGGGCCCTCTTGTCGAGGAGGGTCGGCAACTCCGTCGTCTACCAGCTTAATCCGAGGAACCTCATCGTCAAAAAGACGCTGGAGATATTCGATTCCGAAAGGAAGATGCTGTCAGAAAAGGCCGAAGAGTTCGCAAGGAAACTCGGCAAATCCGGCATCCTGTCCATAATATTGTTCGGTTCCGTGGCCACGGGGAAGTCCACGGAGTCGAGCGACATAGATATCATGGTCGTCCATGAAGGCGGACGCGCGGGCATGGAAGGCCGTGTCGAAGGCTTGGCCGAGGCCTTCCTGGACGAAGAGGTGCTGATATCTCCGGTTGTCTTGTCGAAAAAGGAGGCCGCGGGCATGTTGAAGAGGTACGACAGCTTTATTATCCGAGTCCAGGAGGAAGGCAGGGTCCTGTACGGGAAGCCCTTGGGGAGGATGGCGCATGGCTAGGGAGGAGAGGAAGGGAGAGTCGAAAAAATACCTGGACAAGGCCGAGGAATTCCTGGCGATTGCGAAGATCGCGTTCCAGCAGTCGAAGCACAACGCCGCGGCCTTTGACGCGATCCAGACTGTTATAAACGCCAACGACGCGCTGACCGTCTTCATACTGGGCAAGAGGGCGAGCATGGACCACAAGGAGGCCATCGACATGCACGTGGAAGCGGTAGGAAGGATACATGACGCTTCGATGAGGCCTGTCCTGCACTCCGCGCTGAGTTCCAGGTCCGAAGTCGGTTACTCCGGAAAGTCCGTAAGGCGGGACGAAGCGGAGAGGTTCCTGAGGGACGCGATCCGTTTCGTCGAATGGGTCAAGAATTACGTGAAATGACATCCAAGACAGAGCCTACAGCCCGGCCTGTTCCAGGTTCAGCACCGGCACCTTGTATCTTCCCAAATCATCGATCCCGATTCTCGGGCAAGCCATGTTAAGCGCCGCGTCGATCTTCAGCCCCACAAGTTTCTCGGGCGTTATCTCGTCCATCGCCAGAATTACAACCTCCTTTCCTTTCGCTTCGAGCCTGCGTTTTATCTCGAACGGGGATTTCGCCTGCCCGCGCTTCCAGCTCACGAGCAGCGCCACGCGCTTCGCATCTTCAAATTGTGACTTGTTCCACGCGAGCAGCTTCTGTGTTTTTTTCTTTTCATCTTTCATGTCAACGATTTCATTTTTTTCCAAATCGAGGCAGAGCATCGGCTTTTCTGTTTTCAGCATAAGACCCCAGCCGTAGAATTTTCCAGCCGATATGCAAAGGAAACAATCCACGTCATTCTCAATCTTCGTCGCGGCTTCGAGGTTGCATCCGAGTATCTGCCCTTCGTGCTGCAGCGCATTGTGCGTGCGCACTTCCTTCCCGTGCGATTCCAAAAATTTCCTTGCTTTTTCAACGGCGTGCACGAACTGTATGCTCGTGACGATTCCGATTTTGCCGTACGGTTTCAACTTTGCGAATTCTTTCTCAAGAATCGGCGTCGGATCGGCGTCGATGAAGTACTCCCAGAAAACGACCGGCAGTTCTGATTCCGTCCCGAAATTTTCGTGGCCGATATGCAAGACGGCGTCGCATCCGAGCCGCTTCGCCTCGACGTCGCGCAGGTCGCAGGCGCCGAAACATGGTTCTACAGAAACCACAACCTCGAACCCTTCCTTCTCCAAATCCTTCGCAAATTCCTGCACGCGCAGCTTCAGCCCTTCGGGGTACTGCACGAAGACGCGCTTCGCCCTGAGCCGCTTCAGTTTTTCAACGGCCTCTGCCGTGCCTTCAGCCATGGAAAACAGATGGAATCCGTGCTATTAAAAAGTTTGTTTCGCTTCGGACGCTTACGCCTTCACCGCAATCTCCTGCTCGAGCGCTTTTTTGCCGAGCTCGAACTCCTTCTTCATCAGGACTTTTATTACCGGGTCGTCGCCGTTTATCGTGTACAGCTGCGCCTTGCCGAATTTTCGAGTAGGCAATACTATTTCAAAGTCCACCAGATCCTTCCATATTTTCATCAGCGTGACTTTTGCTATGCCCGATCCCTCTATGATTTCCTTCTTCGAATAGTCGAACGGGATGTTGTCTATCAAGAAATCTATTATCTTCACTTTCGGCGAGTTCCCGAAGTATTCCGTCAACACGGCCGCGCCACGGAGGGGCATAACCAGATATTGGACAGTAAAGGATAAAACGCTGCCTGAGCCTGCGGCCGTGCAAAGCCTGCGCGCCTTAGAACTTCATCAGGCTGTCGACGAGCTTGTGCGTCGCTTCCTCGGCCGACTCGTCCTCGGGCCTGACCATGCCGCGTATCACGCGCTCTATGGCCTTGCGCTTCTCGGCGTCGCCCATCTCCACTATCGCGCGGAAAGGCTCCTCGGTCTTCACCTGCAGCTTCTGCATCTCGTCGAGCTGCTTCTTCAGCTCCACGAGCGCGGCCCACAGCTGCGCGACCTTGACGTCCTCGGCCTGCATGTACGCGCCCTTGTGCCTCTTGGCCGCGTTCAGCAGGTCGGCAAGCGTCTTCTGCGCCTCGGGCGCAAGGAAATCCTTCCAGTCGCTGTTCTCCTCTGCCATGCGAATCAATCCCAGTTCAAATCCAAATCCGTTTTCTATTATTCAAATCTGAAAGTGAAAGTTAAATAGACTTCAATCAAACCTCTCGTCTGCGCTTTTGCGCATGCCGCCGCGCCTCACGTACGCGAGCAGCGCGTCGCGCTTCAGCACGACTCCTGCGAGTATAACGGCCACGACGAGCAGCCCGAACAAGTCCGAAAGCTGCGTGTTGAACAGCCCGACGGACTGCACGTTTATCGCCGCGGTCCTCGAGTCAGTTGTTCCGCCGACGGCGGTTATCGTAAAAGTATGCTCGCCCGCAGACGCCCCACACGGCACGGACACGAACGCCGTCACCTGCTTCGTCTCGCCCTTCGCGACAGCCACGCTCGGCACGACCTCGATCCAGTCGGCCGCGCTGCCTTCCACCTTGATGTCAAAGCTGCCGGTCTCGCCGGAATTCTTCACCGAGAACCACGCCTCGGTCTCACCGCAGCGTTCGACATCGTACTTGGACTTCATGAAAATCTCCGGGCTGCCTGACTTCGGAGCCTGCGCCGGCTCGACGCATTTGCTGCCTTCGCAGCCGTACGGGCAATAATCGGCGATGCGCCAGCGCTTCTCGCAGCCGTCCTGCACCAGCTGCTGCCTGTAGCTTCCGAAGCAGCGGTACTCGCCCGCGTGGTAGTCGGCCGTTGTCTTCTCGTCCGCCGTCTTGCATCCGACGCCGAAGCACGGATAATTCCAGGCATAGTCCCAGTTATAATCGCCGCTCCACACGTGGCCGTCCTCGGGGCAGGCTATGCCGTGGCTGTTCGTCACCTTGAACTCGCTCGAGTACAGCGTCTGGCTGTTGCTGATCGCGTCCTCGGACAGAACGACCTTCACCTTGTAGTACCCGGCCATGCCTATCGGCAGCGAGCAGCTGACTCTCGCGTAGCCGTTGCCCGAGACGTAGACGCGGCTGTCGTCGCAGGACATCTGCACGCACCCGGACCCGCCGTAGCCGTAGTAGCCGTTGCAGCCGTGGTCCGTGCCGTCGTCCGTCCTGCACACGTACGCGCTTACATCATAATAACTGCCGTGCTGCCCGTTGTTCTCTATGCGCACGCTCTCGTAGACGGTGTCGCCTTCGCGCGCGTCGGAAGGCGTGGACATCGAGACGCTCGCGGTCGGACGGTTGCACGCGTAGCTTCCGCACCCGCCGTCGCAGCTGCCATAGTCGCGCCAGGCCGTGCTGCAGTCCGGGTTGCGCCACATGCGCTGCTGCGTGCTGCCCGAGCAGCGGTACTGGTCTACGTAGCCTTCGCTGCACGTGCCGCAGAAGTTCCCGTCGCAGTATGCCTTCGCGGCACCGGTTGAGAAAACAAACGCGGACACCAGCGCAAGCGAGAAGACCGCTACGAACGCCAAAAGATTCCTGTCCAGCTTCATGCCAAGCACAAACTAACCATAAACAGTTAAACTTAAAAGGGTTTCGCAAAAGTAATTATTATGGCCTTTGCATCGGAGAGCTCGCTCGAGGTGAAGCGCAAGGGAGCGCGGCTGTTCGCCGAAGGCCGCGTGCGGAAGGAAATGGACACGGACCGCCGCGCTTACTTCGAAGTGCAGGGCGAGACCGAGCAGCATTCGGTCGTCTTCGACAAGACGCGCAACGAATGGTCGTGCGACTGCAAGTTCTCTTCGATGAAGGACCGCGAGTGCAGCCACATCTACGCGTGCAAACTTTTTGAGAAATAAGTCAAGTCAATCTTATCCATTTTATCCACCCATCCCCTCCCATCACCACTCCAATACCGTTTTTATGAATTCCTCCCCGCCTAAAAATACTACATGGCTCGAAAGAACCTCTTTTATTAAATTATCTCTTCCAATCTCTTTTTCAAAGGTTTTCATGGGGTACGATTTCACACTTATTTCAATCCCGTACAATTCTGATACTTTTTTGACTTCGTTTCTATCGTAATCCCCTGCAATGAAAATATCGAGATCAGAATCTTTTTTCTCGATGCCTTTTGCATAGCTTCCGAATATCAAACCAATGCCGTCGATGAGGGGGGTTATCTTTGCCACTATCTCCTTTATCATCGGCTTTTTTTCAAGGAAAGCTATTTTTTTGTACAGCTCGACAAAAACCAAATACTCCCTTGCAGCCTCGCTCTTCCTTATTTTATATGTCTTGATATTGCCTCTCGTCTTTGATTCGAGTATTGCTTTTTTTTCCAGGTCGTCAAGGATGAGCTGCGCCGTCCTCGGGCTTATCCCCAGCAGCCTTTGGACTTCCCTGATATAATACTCTCTGTCAAACCCGTTCGTAAATAAGGCCAACGCTCGCAAGTGGTTTTCAGTAATGTTTACTTTTTCATACATATGTATTATTTATAATACAATCAGTATTTAAAGATTTGCTTGCTGCTTGAGCGAAAGAGGAAAAGATTGCGACAAAATCCTCGCCGCAAGAGTCTGAATCTCAAGGTGTAATCCTGTCTCTCGTTCTTGGAAACATCGTCGCCTCGCGTATGTTCGAACGGCCGGTTATCTGCATAGTCAGCCTTTCCAAACCAATGCTCCATCCGCTGTGTGGTGGCGCCCCAAATCTAAAGCAATCTACATAGAACTTGAAATCGTCTGGATTCAGTCCTTTCGCACGCAACTGTTTGACAAGCAGCTCCGGTATGTGTATGCGCTGCGTGCCCGAGCAGACTTCGAGGCCGTTGTAAATCAGGTCGAACGCGTGGCACAGCTTCGGATTCTCCTCGTCGGGCATCGCGTAGAAGGCCTTCGCCTGCGTCGGCCAGTCCTTCAGCACGAAAGCCTCCTCGCCCACGAGCTTCATCATCAGCTTCTCCTGCGTCTTGCTGAAGTCGTCGCCCCATTTTATCTTTTCGCCGGCTTTTTGCAGAAGCTTGATTATCTCGTCGTACGTCACGCGTCGCAGCGGCAGCTTTGGTATCTTCAAGTCTTCACGGTCTAAAACCTTCAGCTCCTCGGCGCAGTCTTTCTTCACGTCCTTCAGCATCTGCGCAAAGCACTCCTCCAAAACTTTTATCACGTCCTCGTCCGTTGCGAACGCCTGCTCTATGTCCATCTGCCTCAGCTCGTTGAGGTGCGTCGGCTGGTCGAACTTCTCAGCGCGGAACACCGGCAGCACTGTGAACACCTTCTCGAACGCGATCGCGCACATCTGCTTGTAAAGCTGCGGCGACTGCGCGAGGTATGCTGTTTTTTCAAAGTATTTCAGGGAGAATAGGTCGGCCCCGCCTTCCGATGCCGATGCGATTATCACGGGCGGCTGTATCTCCAAGTATTTGCGTTCGAGCAGGAACTCGCGGAACGAGCGCAGCACCTGCGACTGAATGCGGAATATCGCGCGCGCCTCGTCCGTGCGCATGTGCAGCACGCGCCAGTCGAGCTGCGTGTCGAGGTTCGCCTTCGTTACCGCGCGCGGGTCGAGCGGCAGCGGCGTCTCGGATTTGTTGACGACTTCGATCTTCTCCGGAACAATCTCGAATCCGGCCCGCGCCTCCTTGCTCTCCGCGACCTTGCCCGTGACTGCGATCACGTCCTCCTGCCTGAGGCTTTTGATGAGTTTCATCACGTCGTCGGGAACTTTGCCGCGCGTTGCCGTGACCTGGCACTTGCCGCTACCGTCCCGCAGCACGACGAAGCTGATGCTGCCGAGCACGCGCGTGTCGTGCACCCAGCCCGCCAGCCTCACGGTTTCGCCGATCCTTCCGCCGAGCTCTTCGACATGCGTCCGCTCTTCGGATTTTTTGCCAGCCATCTCAAACCCACCAGACGCATCTTACAAATTGTACAGGAAAACCCACACGACCGCCCATACGAGCATGAAAGTCAGCAAGCTGTTCGATATCAGCTGCGATTTTTTCTGTCCGCGCATCAGCTTCGCGAGCACTGCCACGCTGATCGCATACACGGCAAGCGGCAGCAACAGCGCGTACAAAAGCATCGATTCAGCGAGGTAGTTCGAGAACACGCCGCATGCGATGCCCAACGCAAGATACGCGGCGGTCATCTTCTGTTCGAGCCTTATCTCCATAACTGCACTCTCCGGAAAACGCGCCTTACATCTTCTTCTCTTTTCCGAGGATAAAATCCTTTATCCTGCGCTGCCAGTTCTTTTCCTGCAGCTGCTGCGTCGTTATCCAGCTCTTGCGCACGTACGCGGGCAGCCTGCGCTGCGTCTTTATCAGCATGTCGACAAAGTCAATCGTCCGCTGGTCGTGCGGATAGCCCACGCCGAAGTCCACGCCCGCTTCCTTCTTTATCTCCTCGATCGCGCGGTCGCGCTCCACCTTGGCTATTATCGAAGCCGCGCTGACTATCGGATAGCGCTTGTCCGCGTTGTTCTCCGCGATTATCCGGAAGTTTTTGCCTTCGATTCTCAGGTTCTTTCCTTCATGCCCGTCGTTCATGAAGTCCAGCACTACCTTCTTGAAGCGCTCGGGCCGCGACGTGAGCGCGTCCAGGTACACCTCCTCTCCGCCAATCATGTTGATGATCTCGGCCATCGTCTTCGCTTCGAGCAGGTTCAGGTTGCTGTTCTCGGACTTTTGCGCGTCTATCCTGCACGGAGGTATGGATATGGGCATGATGCTGGACACGCGGCTTTCCGTCTGCACGATATCCTTGATCTTGTCGTACAGTCCGGCGCGCTTCGCGGGCGTCAGCTCCTTCGAGTCGCGCACACCCAATTTTTTGAGTTTGTCGACTACTCTCTTCTCGGCAGTTATCCCGCATACCACCATCGGACCGATGAGCGCACCCCTTCTGGTAGGCAAACTTTTCAGTTAAACCTATTTCCAGCCTCATCGATCCCAGTGATCAACGTATTGCCGTCTTTCTTTGCCTTCAGTGTTTTTTTCAATCAACCATCTCTGCAACAAATATTTTATTGGACGTTCATATCCAGTGCCTGTAGCCCATCTTGAAAACGGCGACGTCCTCCAAAAAGTCCCATGTGATGTGCAGCACGACCGCGACGAAGAACAGCCCCATTAGGAAGTATTCGGACAGCGCTATCAGCAGCGAGCCTCCGAGCGCTATGAAGAGCACCATCAGGTTGTGCAGCATGTACTTGCGCGGCTTGCCGTACTCCTCGACGCTTCGCAGCTTGAGGTACCCGGGTATGCCGACCTGCATCCACAGTGGTATGTGGTCGAAGTCGAGCGCCGCCGTGCCGATTGCGACGGCCGCGGCCTTGCCCAAATCGAACGTGAGGCTCGGCTGCACTGCGAAGTAGAGCAGCGCCGCCACGATTACGTGAACCGCAGCGTGCACCAGCGCGTAGTTGTAACCGATTATCTTCAGCTGTGGCATGTCCAAGCGCGACACCTTCCTGCTATTTACTTTCTATCGTGTTTGATTCCTATATGGGTTGCAGGATTTTAATCCGTCGCGATTTTTTCACATGTTTAAAAGGATGTATAAAAGCCGTTTCGAAAAGGATAAAACTCTAGTATAAATGTTTTTTGCGATAAATTTATCCTAAGGTGATTTTTAGGTGACTGTTACGAAGGGCATGACTGCCGCGAAGGAGTTCAACATACGCATCGAGAACATAGTCGCGTCCGCGTCGTTCGGCGTTGTGATACCGCTCGAGAAGGTCGTTTCCAAGCTCGACGGCATGGAGTACGAGCCCGAGCAGTTCCCGGGGCTGGTGTACAGGATGAAGGACCCGAAGGCCGCAGCGCTCATTTTCGGCAGCGGGAAGGTCGTGTGCACCGGCGCGCGAAGCGTGAAGGACGTCAAGATTGTTTTCGCGAAGGTCGTCGACGTGGTCACGAAGTCGGGCGTCAAGGTGCCGAAGGAATATAAGATGCAGGTCGAGAACATCGTCGCCTCGGCGAAGCTCGATGGCAATCTGAAACTCGACAAGATCGCGTTCAACCTCGAGAACTCCGAGTACGAGCCCGAGCAGTTCCCCGGGCTGGTGTACAGGATGAAGGACCCGAAGGTAGCGTTCCTGCTGTTCGGCAGCGGGAAGGTGGTGTGCACTGGCGCGCGAAGCGTGAAGGACGTCGGCATCGCTGTGACCAAGGTCTCGAAGAAGTTGAAGAGCATCGGCGCGATGGTGAAGCCGAAGCCGGTACCAGTGAAATGATGCGCAGGCACGTTTAGGGATTCTTTATTTTCAATTCCTATTTTGTTTCACATGCAATGTTCATTGCCTTATTTTTTTGGCGAGGGCGGATAGTTTTTCATCGTCGGCCCGTATGTAGTCGTGGGAAGAAATGTAACCTTCGTACTTGTCGAAGTACTTGTCTACATTTGATTTAATCGGCTTCCATTCTTCCAGATTTTTAGTATCATGCATTGGAAACAATTTTGCATGAACGTGGTCTACTCCGAAGCCTTCAAAAATCATGCCCGTTCTTCCAACATCGTCCAATTTCATGTCAAGTAATTTTCCAACCCTTTTCGAGGCCGCTACTAATCCACATAAAATATTGTCAGGCAAGTCAAAAGCATAACTAGGGTAGTGTTTTTTTGTCGTAACTACAGCAAAACCTTCCGTATTTGGGAATATCGATAAAAATGCCAAGTGGTTGTCATCTTCCCATATTTTATGGCAAGGCACATCTCCTTTTATTATCTTGCAAAATATGCAGTCTTCCATACTTACAACCTGATTAAGATTAGTTACAGTTTGATTAAATATTTGGAACCCGGCTTTCTGCGGAAGTGAGGTCCCGCAAACGGCAATAGCCGCAGCGTGCTAACATACATCAACCGCAGCACGCAGCGAACGCGTGGCATGACGCGGAAGCTGCAAAGGCCCGCGACCGCGCTTGCGGCCGGGCCGGCAATGCGGTTCTTGCGCAAATTCGCCCAACTCGAAACGGATTTGGAAACCGCATAGAATTTGATTAGAAATAATAAGCTCCGGGCACAAGAGAACTTTGGAGATTATGGAACGCGAAGAGCTTGTGGAAAAGTTCTCGGGCTTCATGAACGAGCGATGCATGGACGACCTCGTCACGGCCTTGACCGAGAACAGAAAGTCCATCTCCGTAGACTTCTCGCTCCTCGACAAGTTCGACGTGGAGCTTGCGGACTACCTTCTGGAGAACCCCGAGGACGCGCTCTCGGCTGCGGAGGAGGCGATCAAGCAGATAGACACAGGCATGGCCGAGTCAAAGCTGCGCGTCCGCTTCTACAACCTGCCGGCAAGCAAGGGCATCCGCATACGCAGCGTACGCGCCGAGCACCTGGGCAAGATGATAGTTGTGGACGGCGTCGTGAAGAGCGCGAGCGAGATAAGGCCGGAAATCTCCGAGGCCGTGTTCGCGTGCCCGGAGTGCGGCATGCGCATGAGCGTGCTGCAGGCCGACCGCAGCATCAAAGCACCGGACCGCTGCGAGTGCGGATGCAAGCGCGGTTTCACCCTCGTCGACCAGAAGATGTTCGACGTGCGCTGGGTCACTGTGGAGGAGCCGTTCGAAATCACGTCGGGCGAGCAGCCGAGCGAGCTGACGATACTGATGAAGGAGGACCTGACAACGCCGCTCATGCAGAACCGGACGGAGCCGGGCAACCGCATAATGATAACGGGCGTGCTCAAGCACACGGCAAGGAGCTACAAGGACACCGCATCGAGGATGCTCGACATATACCTGGACGCGAACTACATCGAATCCATAGAGGTCGGGTGGGAGGAGCTGCAGATAAGCGCGGAGGACGAGCAGCGCATACGCGAGCTGGCGGCGGACCCGCTGATTTACGACAAGCTCGTGGCGTCGCTCGCGCCGACCATATACGGGCACAACGACGTGAAGGAAGCCATCATCCTGCAGATGTTCGCGGGCGAGCAGCACGTGCTCCGCGACAAGACGCGCATACGCGGCAACCTCCACCTGCTGCTCGTGGGCGATCCCGCGTGCCTGGTCGCGGACGAGCGCGTCGTGCTCGCGGACGGCACCATCATGAAGATGGGCGACGCGGGCAGCAAGCACCTGCAGGACATAGACCTCCGCGTGCACACGGGAAGCGGTCGCAACTACGGCCGCGCCGACAGGTTCCACCTGTACCGCAGGCAGCCTGTGATGGAGGCCGTCACGGAAACGGGCAAGAGCATCAAGGGTTCGTACAACCAGCCGCTGCTCGTGCTCGAGAACACGAAGAACGTCTGGAAGAGGCTCGATGAGATCCGCATCGGCGACAGGGTGCGGACGCTCTCCAAGATAGAGTGCAGTATCAAGTCTCCGGTGGAGACGGGCTGGAGCGACAAGGATTATTATCACAAGAAGCCGGAGTGGAAGATCAAGGTCCCCGCGGCCGTGGACGAGAAGCTGGCTTCAATATTCGGTTATATTATTGCGGACGGCTGGGTCCAGAAGAGGAGGATCGGATTCGTGGTCAGCAAGGACGAGGCCGATATCCTGCCGAAGCTGGAGCGCGCGTTCGCCGACTGTTTCAACGCGCCCGTGTCCACGTACGTGCACAAGCGGGCGAGCAAGCGCATCGCGTACTACCAGGTGAACAGGACGCACGCGGCCGAGCTGATGCAGTTCCTGAAGGAGAAGCGCGTGCCCGGCATCGTGTTCAAGTCGGGCGACCGCGTGGTCGCGTCGTTCCTGCGGTGGCTGTACGAGGGCGACGGCACTGTTTTCGCGAACGGCCGCGGCCGCGCGTCCGTGAGCCTGCGCTCGGCCAGCATCGAGCTGCTGAGGGACGTGCAGATGCTGCTTTTGCGCTTCGGCATCCACTCGCGCATACTCTGGGACGGGAAGAGCCGGACGTCGAGCATAGGCGGGCGCGTCGTGAAGGGCAAGCCGAGCGGCACGCTGATGATACGCCGGTCCGAGTCGATAACGAAGTTTTCGAAGAGCATAGGTTTCGTAAGCGCGAAGAAGAAGGCGCGGATGGAGAAGGCGGCGGAGTACGCGAGGACGCACGTGCGCCGCGTGCACAAGGGACGCGCCGAAAAGATAGTGCAGATACGATACCATGCTCTGGAGGACGTGTTCGACATCGAGGTGCCCGTGCACCACAGGTTCGTAGCGAACGGCATAGTCGTGCACAACACGGCCAAGTCGCAGATCATGAAGCTCGCGTCCACGATGATACCGCGCGGTAAATATGCATCGGGAACGGCGGTCTCGGGCGCCGGGCTTACAGCCACCGTGGTGAGAGAGGAGAAGTTCGTGGGCGGCTGGGTGCTCGAGGCGGGAGCGCTCGTGCTCGCGAACCGCTCCATCTGCGCCATAGACGAGTTCAGCCACGTGGCCCCGCAGGACATGATCAAGCTTCAGGAGGCGATGTCGCTCGAGACGATTTCGATAGCGAAAGCCTCAATCGTCGCCACGCTGCCTGCGCAGACCGCCATCCTCGCAGGCGCCAACCCCAAGTTCGGACGCTTCGATCCTTATATCCCGATCAAGGAGCAGCTGGACATCAACGAAGTCATGCTCAGCAGGTTCGACCTGCGGTTCGCGCTGAAGGACGTGCCCAACCCGGAGATAGACGAGAAGATAGCCGACCATGTCCTGAAGATGCGGCACTTCGAGGAGGAGGCGGCCGTGCCCATCATAGACCCGGCGTTCCTGCGCAAGTACATCGCGTACGCGCGCGCGAACGTGCACCCGAAGCTCACAGTGGAGGCGGGCGGCAGGCTGAAGGAGTTCTACCTGCAGATGCGCGCGATGAGCGGCGAGGATTCCGCCGTGTCGATCACAGTGAGGCAGTACGACTCCCTCATACGCATAGCGGAGGCGTCTGCGAAGATCCGCCTCTCCGCCACAGTGGACGTGGAGGACGCGCAGCGCGCGATAAACCTGATGAGCCTGTCGCTCAGGCAGTTCGGCTTCGAGCCGTCCACGGGCAAGATAGACATCGACCGCGTCGAAGGGCAGAAGATGACGGCCGCGCAGCGCAGCAAGACCAAGGTGGTGATGGATGTCATAGACGCGCTCGAGGCTGAAATCGGCAAGGAGATGCCGCGCGACGAGCTGGTGCGGCGCGCCGCCGCGGAAGGCATCGAGGACGCGGAGGAAATCGTGCGCAAGCTGCTGCAGATAGGCGAGCTCTACGAGCCGAGACCGGGCTTCGTCAGCCGCGTGCGCGGTTAAACGCTGCGTAAGTTAAGTTTTTTCGCGTGCAATTAGGATTAGAATTTGGGCGTTGAGCGGCATGGGATTCGAGAGCGACGTCTTCAGCGAGAACCCGGAGTTGGAGCACGGGACGGAGGAGCCTGCGCAGGTCGAGCCGCGTCATGGGAGGCTCGTTGCGATGCGCGTGCGCGCCGTCGACATAACGAAGGGCCGCTTCTTCCCGAGCAGCCGCGAGGCGATGGAGGCCGGCTACGTCATAACGCCTCTCGGCGAGCGCGTGTCGCGTGCGAATCTGCTAGGCACAATCGTAGACAAATTCGTAAGCGACAACGCCAGCTACGCGGCCGTGACGCTGGACGACGGGACTGATGCAATCCGCGCGAAGGTCTTCGGCGCGGACGTGAAGCTTTTCGAGAACGTGAAACCGGGGAACGCGGCAATCGTCATCGGCAAAGTGAAGGAGTACCAGGGCGAGACGTACGTGGCAGCTGAATCGGTGCGCGTGCTGCGGCCGGAGGAGGCGAACGAGGAAAACCTGCGCAAGCTGGAGATTCTGGACAGGCTGAACGACCAGAAGATTGCGGTTGGCAACCTGCGGCGCGCAGCAGTCAGCATGTCGGACGAAGAGCTGCGCGAATATGCGCGGCGCATGGGCATCGAAGCGGACGCGCTGGCCGTGGTGCTCGCGCAGAAGGAAGAGGATTACAAGCCGCGCGTGCTGGAGGCGCTGGAGCGGCTCGACGAAGGCGGGGGCGTTGATGTGATGCGGCTGTTCGAAACACTGCAGCTGCCCGACGCCGTCGTGGAGCGCGCCGTTGACGAGCTGCTGGAGGAGGGTTCCATTTTCGAGCCTTCGCCCGGACGCTTTAAGGCAATCAAAGAATAATCTAATAAAGTAAAATTTCGAAATGAAAGCATCGATGGAGCGCACGGATGTGATTTTAAAATGGCCGACGAGTACGAGCAGCTGCTGAAGGCTGCGATGGACAAGATGCCGAAGAAGGACGCGGAGAGGAAGAGGTTCGAGGTGCCGAAGGCCGTGGCGTTCGTGCAGGGCAATAAGACAATCATCAAAAATTTTGCGGACATCCTGTCAGCGCTGCGGCGGGACGAGCGGCACGTGTCGAAGTATTTGCTGAAGCAGCTGGCAACGCCCGGAGCGGTGGAGGCGGGCACGCTGACCCTGCAGCGCAAGGTCGAGCAAGCGATGATACAGCGCAAGCTCGAGGACTACATGCGCGAGTACGTCTACTGTAGGGTCTGCGGCGAGCCGGACACCAAGCTCGTGCGCGAGGACCGGCTGACTTTCATGAAGTGCGAGGCCTGCGGTGCCCGATCGCCGGCGAAGGAAATCTGAATTTTGAACGAGGCGGCATGCATGTTCTGGGCAAAGTTCTTCGTTGTGAAGGACGACCTGCTCCTGGCGATGTGCGACGACGACCTGCTGGACAAGCGCATCGGCGGCGGCGAGCTCGAAATCACTGTAAGCAAGCAGTTCTACGGCGAGAAGCTCGTCGAGAGCGAGGCCGACACGGTGAAATACCTGGCCGCGTGCAGCATCGGCAACCTCGTAGGCGCGCGCATCGTGGCGCTCGCGGAGAAGAACGGTTTTATCACGAAAGAAAACATAATATCCATCGGCGGCGTGCCGCATGCGCAGTTCGTCAAGCTGAAGTTCCAATAGCCGCATCCTGTCAATCCGGGGTTATGCTTGCGCCGGTTTTAAATAGTTGCAAAAACATCAACAATTGTTGATAAAAATGCAACGAGACAGGCCGAGGCTTCTGGAGAGGACGCTTGGATCGAAGACGAAGATAGCGGTGCTGCGCAAGATGTGCGTGTATCCGGACTTCGAACGCACGGTCACCCGGCTGTCGGACGACGTCGGCCTGGACAAGAGCCTGGTGTCGAAGGTCGTGAAGGAGCTGGAGGAAGACGGCATCCTGCACGTGGATTACAAAGGCAACGCGAAGGTATGCAGGCTGGATTCTGGAAATTTCGTCGTCAAAAACCTAGTGATTCCGATTTTCGAGCACGAGTCTGGACTAGCCGGGAAGGTGGCGTCAGAAATACTAAAAATGTTCAGGCCTAGGACTTTCGGCACCATATTGTCCGTGTCAATATACGGATCCTTTGCACGGGGGAACTTCAGGCCCAAGTCGGACGTCGACCTAGTGATAATCACAGAGGGCCTGTCAGAGAAGAAAAAAATCAAGAAACGTGTCTCGGAGATATCGGAACGCCTGCTGGACAAGGATCTCCTAATTTCTTCGGACATAATGTCGAAAAACGAGCTGAGGAGGCTTTTCCTGCAGAAGGAGCCGGCCATACTGGACATGGTAGAGAACCACCGGAGGTTGTACGGAGACGATTTGAACAAGTTGGCGCGTAGATACGATTGGTGCGCACGTTGAGGAACGAAGCGAAGGAGCATTACGTCCAGAGGCTCGCGGATGCGGAGGAGTTCCTTGAATCCGCTAGCGTGAATTTTCTAGACCGCAGGTTCAAGGCGGCTGTCGACAACGCGGCGGATGCGGCGATAGCTGCGAACGACGCTTTTACAATCAAAAAAATCCAAAAAGTAGCTACATCCGACCATCTGGAAGCGGTCAAGCTGCATAAAGCAGCCGGGTGCGGAGTTGGGAAGAACAAATCTTTCCTGCTGAGCAACCTGTTGGACATGAGGCACGTGAAGGCGTACAGACCGGTCGCGGCATCGAAGGCCGATGCGGCGCTGGCGCTGCGTTACTCCGAGGCGTTTGTCGGCTGGGTGAAGGAGAATATAAAAGAGGACAAAGATGGAATTCAAGGCTGACCAAGCTTTTTCCTCTGATTGTCAAAAAAGTCGTCCATTTCCTTTTCGTACTTCGCTCTCAGCACGCCGAGATCCGCCCTGTATTTGGACACGACATCGATTATTTCCTTTTCAGCCGACGCGTCTTCGCCTGTCAAAACTTTGTACAGCCCGTAACCGAGCGTACCAGCGTAGAAAACGTCGAACACCGCCGAGGCCGCGCCCACGAGGGCTATCTTGTCGCTTATCCTCTTCAGCTCTTTTTGCAACTTCTCGTCCGGCGGAGGCAGGTTCTTGTAGATATCGTGCGCCTTCTCCATGATTAGCTGTAGTCATGCAAAGGTTAAAAATCCGTTCGTTTTATTACGACCGGCCGCGCTATTTGTACTATCGGTGCTGTGCATGGCTGGCGTTTTGAAAAACATGCGGCTCTCGTCCAACAAGGCCCAGTTCCTCGTCATAACAGCCTTCGTCATCGTCAGCATCTTCTACCTTGTAAGCAAGTGGATGCAGCCGTACACCATACCCGACACTTCGGAGATCGTCCTGGCGGAGCAGCCGTACGTTTTCAACAACATAAAGGAGAAGGCGCTGCAGGTCGTCAACACCAGCCAGAGCTGCGACGAGCTCGTGGACAATCTTGCTGAATACAAGGCGTACGTCGAGGACTATGCGTTCCGCAAGCTCATAGTGTACTTCGACTACAGCCTGGAGACTCCGTGCTACGAGGCGTCGCCCCAGTTCCCCGTGCTCGTGCTGTTCGACATCCGCATCCAGTCGCAGGGCATGAGCGTGGCCGACCGCTTCTACGGCTACTGGCCTCCGGGCAGCGGGCCGTAGTCTTCAGGTATGTCGACGTCGACATGTCGTATATCTTCGATATTTTCGGCAGTTGACCGTAGGAAAAAGCGCTGGCGTCGGTCGTCGTTCAAACTTCAATATGCTTTCCTTGCAGGAAAGGTTTGGCCACTTCGCCGATGGCATGCCATCCGGTTGAAATCATGTAATACATGCTCGAGTCTTTGGCGTGTATTTCGAGGGATTTGTCCATGTGCGTGTGCAGGCTTTCCAATTCATCTCCAGACAGCACCACTTTGTATTTCTTCGCCATCAAATCTATCGTGGTGATTTTGAAGTTTTCCCAGTCTGCCTTAGTTGGCCATACCTGTCCGAAATTTTTACAGTATTTAACCAAATTGTCGTAAGTGCAGGTTCCCTCTACGTACAACCTAGCAGCCTCGCCGGTTTCTAAAGTCATCCGGCTTCTCGTAGTCGCGTCCATGATTAGAAGGACGCAGTTAAGGATTTAAACCAGATATCCGACCGCGTCTTTGCGTGTTTGCCCAGGTGTCTGCTTGTACAATTCGGAGGCTTTGTTGTGGCCGGCCATGTATCCTTGGAAGAAGATGCAGACGGACATCGCGCATTCGTTGGTTCTGCTGATATTGTCAGTGGCGTACATCATTGCGGCGTCCATGAATCTTCCGATTACCGGTCTTATTGCTTCAGCGTCGTGACGATCGTTCTCTGGTATTTTCATGTATTCCAAGGCCATCATATCGAAGAAGAAGGCTATCTTGTTCTGCTCCTCCGTTATTTTAAAGAATATTTTCTCGAACTCGCTGGTTTCCATGATTCCTATCCGCACTCGCGGCGGATTTATGCGGATGCCACCACCGCCGGTGGCAGCCAGCTCTGTCCGTTTGCAAATCTTTAAATATTGTATACAATATCATTCAAATATGAATAACATAGTAAACAAAATGATGTACCATTCTGATGCGGCTAGGCTGTTCCTCGACCATCCGGACGACTACTTCACGGCCGCTGACGCTTCCAGGGCGCTGCGCATGCCGTACGCCACGGCTTGGCGGTGCATGCGGTTCCTGAAGGGCGCGGGCGTCGTGCGCGAACTCCGGGTCGGGAGGGCGTGGGCGTACAGGCTGAACGCCGAGTCGCCGTTCCTCGGAAGGCTTGGGACGCTGCTGCGCGGGGCCGCGGGCGATTCACCGCACATGGTGGTGGCAAAGGAATTTGTAAGGCGCGCGCGCAAATTTAAAAACGTAAAGAGGATCGTGCTGTTCGGCAGCGTGTCGCGCGGCGAGGAGCGGCCGGGCAGCGACATCGATCTTGTGGTGGTCCCGGACAGGAAGGACAGGAAGCTCGAATCCAAGATGATGGATCTGGCGGACTGCCTGCTTTTGAAAAGCGGGCTGGTCGCGATGCCGCTTGTGTTCACGGAAAGGGAACTGCGCGAGGACTCGACTTTCGAAGGGGAAGTAAAGAAGGGACTGGTGCTGTATGAGCGGGGTCGCAGTGAGAACAGAGACAATTTTTGATAAAAGGTTAAATTTATATCCAAGTGGAGACTATTTATAGTAGTCTAAAAAAAGACTCAGGAATCTAAAAATAGACTGATTAAAATGATAGAAGAAATACTGGGGTCGAAGACAAAGGTTAAGATCCTGAGGAAACTATCGGAAACCCAGGCACGGGAATTCACGCTGAACGAAATATCGTCGGCCTTGAAGCTCTCCAATGGGAGCGTACTCCCGTCGCTGAAGCAACTCGCGGACGCGAGAGCGTTGGTGACCAGAAAGTCCGGGAGGTCCGTTTTGTACAGGTTGAATCTTGCAAACCCCATGATCAAAGAAATTATAAGACTGTTCCCGATGGAAGATGGATTTTATATCAGCCTGGCAAAAAAATTCGTAAAAGGGGCCAACCCGGCAAGGCTTGCGCGTGTGAGCAGGATAATTCTCTTCGGTTCCGCGGCCGCAGGCACCGCGAGGCTCGGGAGCGACATAGACCTGCTCTTTGTCACGGACAGGCCCGACAAGCGCGTCGAGCAGAAAATCCAAACGGCCACGCAGGAATTCCTGGAAAAACATGACGTGATAATCTCTCCTATCTTCGTAACTGAAAGGGAATTTTCGTCCAATATCGATTTCATAATCAGGGTGAGGCGGGAGGGCAAGACATTGTATGAGAGAAGAGCCAAAGGGTAGGGCGGCGGAATTCCTGCAGCAGGCCAAGGAGTTCCTGAGTTCCGCGATGGACAACTTGGAAAAGGGCAGGCCGAACGCCGCAGGGTTCGACGCGGTACAGTCGATAATAAACTCGAATGACGCGCTTACTGTGAGGTTTTTGGGAAGACGGGCGAGCAAGGACCACAGGGAGGCTGTCAACCTGCACATCGACGTGATCAAGGTCGTCCACGACGACTTCGGCAGGGACATAATCAAGGAGGCCTTGGACAAAAGGAGCGCAATAGGCTACATGGGTAAAAAGATGGGCACTGCGGACGCCAAGTCGATGGTCGACAAGGCGGTCAGGTTCGCCGGCTGGGTCGAAAAGGCGATTTCGGGATGACTGCGGGGTTTAAATCGGAGGGCGCACAATTGTCTGCCGCCGCACAAGGCGCTGTTTTCGACATCTGCGGCCGGGCTGGGCGCGCTCGCGCTGTATATGATTTTCAAGTGAGCAGCGCCCGCAGAACCACCGAAGCTGGTCGCATTTCTAGATGAGTCTGCAAATATCCATGAAAGTTATGGGCAGCGCACTCACGGGCTACGTCGATAGTGCCAAGCGCACATTCCACGCGGCTGCTTCTATGTGTTATCTGGCTAGGATCCATGGGAGCATGCGAGGCGGGAGCCATGGTTCGGCCGTTTCGCTTTACGAAGGCTTCTCCAGGCACGTTGACGCGTACGCGCAGGCCGGTCGCAAACTCGGCCTCGAGGATTGCCCGGCTGTCTTTTTGAAGGAGTTCGTGCGCGGCACGATTGACGCTAGCTACGGAACGATATCGGGCCGTGAGCTGTTCGAACGCCTGCAGGCGCAGGACATGGCGCGCAAGACGGGCGGCGCCAGCGGTAGGTGCACGGAATGCGGACGCGAGTGCAAGCTGGAGCTTTCTATGCGTCCGAATGGCTCGGTCGCGTGGAACGTGAATTTGCAGTGCATTTAAGGCATCGGAGGACTATCGAAGCTGTTTTTTCAAATAGCTTTTGTACTCCTTGATGTACCGCTTGAGTATGTGAACCACGAATATCCGGTCGTCTTTTTTCAGCTGGGACCTCTCCAGTGCGGCATAGTAAGAACTCCTGTTTTTGTAGGCGATGTTCAGCATCGGGTATCCGTGCCTGTGCAGGACGAAATTCATCATCAGCCTGCTGGCGCGGCCGTTGCCGTCCCCGAAGGGGTGTATGCTGACGAACTTCAGGTGGACCAGCGCGGCCAGCTCAACGGGATGCAGGCTGCCCTTGTTTTTTTCGTACCATCTGAAAAAATCCCTTAGCAGGGGTTTCAGCACGGAAGGAGGCGGCATCACCGCCCTGCTTCCGAATATTCCGACCCCGTAATCCCTTATCTTGCCCGCGATCCCGAGCTTCGTGCCTTCGAACAGCAGCCTGTGCCATTTCAGAACGGTTTCAAGGTCTAGGTCGCCTTTTTCGTCCAGCATCATATAAAAGACCTTCATGTGCGCTTCTGCCTCTTTCACGTCCTTTATCGGCTTCCCGCTCGGCGCAATCCCGTCCTTCAGGAGGCCGGCCGCCTCCCTCAGCGACAGCGAGCCGCCCTCGATCCTGTTGGTGTCGTACGTGAACCTTATCATAAAGTCTTCCAGGTATTTTTCCCTTATCTCGCCCGGCATCCTCCCGAAGTCCTCGGAAAAGTTCTTCTTTATCCTGTCGATCTTGCTGAACCACTTTTCCTGATAAATCTTGCCCATGAACCCCGCTTTTATCTTTTCGATGTCCTTCGGAATAGCCGTGCCCAAGTACATCTCCTTCTTCCCGACCTTCCCCCCAGTCCTCATCGTATGTTCCAGGTAGAAGTATTCCCTGCCTCTGATCTTCCTCTTCCTGACGGTCGCCATGCAATTCATTTACCGTTACTTATATTTAAAATTTACGTTTTTTACTAAAAGGTAGGGGTAACATGCCGCCCGGGATCGGGCCGTAGGTTTTTAAATCGGCAAGGCGTTAATTAATTGCGGCCGTACGTGCCGTTTCCGGCCGTTCCGGGCGTGTCTGGAAGGTTATCTTTATATACCGCTCAAAAGTTAATAACCAGTTATTTCTTATAAATATGTTATAAAGCCATCAAGAATGATATCTTTATATACATAAAATAAGAATAATTGCCTATGAAAGCCATAAAAATTTTGGAAAAAATAAAGACAAAACCCGTTTTCGGGGTTCAGGATATCGAAAGAATAGCATTTTGTGGCAGAAAATATGCAAAATTGATTACAAGTAGGTTAAAAAAGGGCAAATTGATAAAAAGAGTTACAAAAAATGTGTATACTACTAAAGACAACATTTTTGTAATAGCGAGCAATATAACTTGCCCCTCTTATATATCATTTTGGTCGGCTTCATATTTTCTCGGTTATACAGAACAGATACTAAATACAATTCAAATTGCCACTACAAGGAGGCTGAAATCAATAGAGTTTGAAGGTTATAAATTAGATTTCGTAAACATGAGGCATTTCTTCGGTTACAAAAAAATAGAAACTACTGAAGGGGAGATATTTCTCGTCGAAGATGAAAAGCTTCTTATAGATGCTTTTTTAAAGCCGGGAAAATGTGGTAATTTCGATGAAATAGAAAAGATATTCACTAATGCAAAGATATCTGAGGATAAAATTGTATCTTACCTCAAAAAAATAATGAGCCAGACGATTATAAAAAGGGTCGGATTTCTTTTGGAAGAAACAAAAGGCATAGATATATCACAATCGTTTAAATTGGATAGAAATTACATACTTTTGAATCCATTTTCAAAAAAGTGGAAAACGACAAACTCCAAATGGAGGATCAAAATATGATAACAAAGGAAGAGCTGAAGGAATATGCAAAAGTGGTCTCGTTGAATCTTGGCCAGGCAGAAAAAGATTATTTTCAAAACATACTCTTGTTTATAATTTATCAGGATTATGGAAAGGACATTGTCTTTAAAGGCGGGACGGCATTGAAAAAATGTTTTGGGTTGAATAGATTTTCTGAAGACTTGGATTTCACATGTCTGGACAGGATAGACATCAAAAAAGTTGAAGATGGTCTTAAAAGGTTCAGAGTGGAATTTGAGTTGGAGTCAGAAGGATATGAGAACGGATTAAAAATAATATTGAGAATAAAAGGACCGTTATATGTTGGAATAAGGCAAAGCTTGTGTAAGGTTATTATCGATTTTAGTTTCAGGGAGACTGTGATTCTCAAGCCTGAAATAAAAACCATAGGAAGATTCTTGGAAGAAGTTCCATCGTTCGACGTTTTTGTGATGCAGGAACGGGAAATTCTCGCAGAGAAAATAAGGGCGATGCTTACAAGAACAAAAGCAAGAGATGCATACGATTTGTGGTTCCTTGCCAGAAAAGGTGTTAAGATCGACAAAGAAATCGTTAATGAAAAGTTGAAGTATTATAACATGGTGTTCGATGAAAAGGAGCTAATTGATTGTATCAAAAAAAGTGAAAGTGTGTGGAAGGAAGAACTTGGTCCGTTGGTCGGTTTTGTGCCAGACTTCAAAAGTTCGTTTAACGAAATTAAAGAAAGCTTAAAGTTATAATCAAGTTATAATCGATCGTAACAATCCGTTATCTTTATATACCACTTGTCGGTAGTGAATAAGTAGCGATGTTATGTCTGTCGGGACGTTCGGCAAGGGCCTCGTAGGCAAGCTTTTCGACCAGCCAGGCCAGATGTACGACAAGGATCTCGCGAAGCTGGGCGATTATGACGTACTCGGGAACGAAGTCCGGGCAGGCGGCCTCGGAAGCCTGCGTTCCGCGCTGGGTTCCAAATACGCGGACCATGTGGACCTGCGCTACGTGTCTGGCAGCGGCTCGTTCGTCCTGGGCAAGGACGCTGTTCCTGAAGGCTTTGACGAGAACGAACTGCTCGGGATATTCGACACTGTTACTGCGCACGGCTCGAAGTCCGCGTGTGCGAAGCTCGAGGAGAGCCTGTACAAGGCGGACGACGCGGCGAAGGCGAAGCTGCCGCACGTGTCCGAGACTCCGCCGAACGCGAACGAGATGCTGAGGCAGAAGCTGAGATGGAGCCCGAAGAGCGCGGACGAGTACTACGCGGTTTTGGATATTTTGCAAGGAAGGGAACCGGAAGCGGCCGAGGAGGGCGCGGCAGTCAGCGGCGGCTCGGTGGACCTGCAGGAAATCATGCTCAAGCACGGCGCGCACATCGGGATAGTGCCCATGTACGTCAGTTTTGAAAGGAACGACGGCTATGGCCTCGTGGACGAGCGCACTGGCAAGGCCGCGATGAAGGCCTACCGCGACGGAAGCATAGAGATCATAGACGGGCAGGCGGCGTTCGAAACCATCGGAAGGCTCGCGGCCGATTTCAGGAACGTCGGCAGATATCTAGGCAGCTCTTCCATGGAGGCGATGGGCGATGCGTGGGGCCTGGTGCAGGCGAGCATAGCAGACGCGCCCGTAGGCGTGCCGTACACCATAGGCGCAGGCATCGGCGGCGTGACGAATATAGTTGTTCCGAAGCCGGAATCGAGGCCGAGAAGGCCGGGTGAGAAGCCTGCGGAGGGACAGAAGGAGAAGAAAGGCCTTTCAACGAAGCAGAAGATAGGAATAGGTGCCGTTGCGCTTGCCGTCGGAGCGTTCGTGGCTAACACAGCAGCGAGTATAGCTGCGGAAAACGCCGCGAACCAGCAGCGAATCGACCAGCTGAAGGCGCACGGCGGCAGCGATGCTGCGGCCAAGAGCTTCAACGGCCAGTACGGCGCGAGGCTGGCCGGGCCGGGCAACGTCTTCAACAGCTCGGTTTTGGACTTGTACGACGTGCACGTGGACAACGCCACGCTCGCGGACATGATATACCATAACAATCCTAGCTACAGGAACGTGACGAAATGGGACATCGCGCTTCTAGCACACGAGCACCCGGAGATAGCAGTTGATACGCAGCGCGAGTGGAAGGCACTGGCAAGGCTGTTGTACAGCGTGAAGGGTATTGAGGAAAAGCCGATAATGCTCTCAGCGGGGGCCGAACAGGTCGACAGGCTTATTTACCAGAAGAATCTGGCGGGCAGCACGTCTGAAATGCATGAAAAGGCTTGGAACGAGTTCGCCGTGCCGGGAATAAAGTATATGGTTGACATGGTGAACAGGGGAGACGCGAACATCACCGGCCTCACACGAGACGAGGTGGCGAGATTGTTGTTACCGTCGGGGCTTGCGGCTATTAGAGTGAGTATCAAGGACGGCGAACTCTGGGCAGACACGCCCTACAGCATAGACATTTATCCTGCGATGTGTTTGGACAACGGAATAAAGAACGTAAATCCCAACCCATTGCTGAACGGCACATCGTTGCAGCAGTGGCTGACTGATGTCGGGCATAAAATTTATAACGAGAAGGGTGCGAGGTATAGATGGGCGATTGAAGACGGACGTACTGGTTGGGCTGGAAATTGGCCGAACGCAAGAAAGGCTTATCAGGAAAGGTTGAAAGATGTTATGAAGGAGGACGAACTTGCGGTTTTCATTTACGGAAACGGTGGAATTGGAAAAAGTTTTGTAGGAGATCCTATAGAGGATAGGATCGAACCGCTCATACACATGACAGAGCAGAACTTACACTCCTTCAAAGTACTTTTCGGGCGATCCTTCGGAAGAGTCGTCGTGCCATATGCTGCACCTTATCCGGAAGGCACTGGGACTTCGCATGACGAAAGTTTTGTAAAAACGAAATCCGGCGAATACATAGGGCTTTGGGCGGATTTGAAAGCTTTCGTCTCAGACTATGCCAATTCGCCTATAAAGCCCAAGCTGGTTTATTCCATGGACGGTCTCAGCACCGTCGAGGTTGACCTGAGCGGCGTTAAGTGAGTCAGCGTTTTCTCCTGCTCAATTTGAATAATTTTCCTTTCAAGATAGTGGCGGCCACAAAAACGAAAGCAAGCGAAGCCATAATCAGCTTTAAGCTAATTGTCTCCATCCATTTATAGTCGCTGTTGTCAGCCAAGCAAATGTAGGATTTGTCGTCGTCTTTGAACACCTTGCCAATGTTCGCAGGGTTGCATTCGTGCCAACCTGTCGGGCTGGCTGAGGCACATAGATATTTAAGATTAGAGTTGGTTCTTCCTAAATCAACGCAATCTTTCTTTCCATCAGCATCTATGTCTTCATTAATTTTTGCTTCGCAACATTGGTTGACGCAATCTGTATTTTCAACACAATCACCGCAGCGACATGTGTACTTATCCGGATCGTCCAGTTTGCACGTCTTTATCCTCGCGCCATATCCTTCTGCCGCGCACGTCAGTCCCGCGCAGTCCGTGTCCCCGCAGCAATCCACAGCCTGTGACGTCCCGTCGCACTTCCAACCATGGCTGGGATCGCAGATATTGTTCCCGTTATTGGTTACGAGGACAGGGTTGCCGAGCGCGTCGTACGAGCACGAGGTCCCTCCGGCGGGGCAGGGTTCCTTGTCGGCGTCCCTCCCGGCGTAGCAGCAGTATCCTCCTGCGTCGAACGTGGCATAGTTGTAGCAGCACACGCTTCCACCCAACGAAAGGCTCGTGCCCGGGCAGGTGGGCGCGAGCGCCGCGCAAGAGGACGCGTCCGGCGCGCACGGGTTGTCCTGCGGAAGGCACAGGTCGTTGTGCACGCATCTGTACGTGCAGCTGGATCCGGACATGTACCACTCCGGTTTCTCGTCATTGGCGCATGTACCATAGTCGCATGCGCACGCCGCGCTCGACGCGCAGGCGGAATCTGCACAGTCCACGTGTATGTTGCAGTCGTTGTCCTCACAATCCTTGCACCTGTTGTCATCGACGGATCCAAGAACATTCTTGTTCTCCGGGGAGGGCGTGTCATATTCGCATCCGACCTGGGTCGCGTAGCAGTTGCCCACGATGCCGTCGTCCTCCTTGTTCCACGGGCAGCAATAGTCCGCGAAGCTATCGCCGCTGCATATGTTCGAGCCGCACTTGAACTGTTGCGTGTAATGTTCGCACCGTGTCGTGGCTTCCGGTATGCAGCCATACGTGTCCATGCACGCGGTTTCGCCGGCTCCGCACGTGTCTAAGTTGAAGCAAACGCAGTGCTCGCTGTATGGCCAGGCCTGATTGCACCCCGAATAGCCGAGCCCTTTGCCGAGTTCGTCGTAGTAGCAGGTGCCGGAGTAGATGCCTGGGTACTGTATGAGGTACCCGCAAACTCCGTTCGTACAGCAGTCAGCCAAATCGTACCCGTAGCACGCCTCGCCGCTGGCGATGCCGCATTTCGGCAGGACGCCGCCCGTCGCAACGCACGAGCCGCTCTGGCACGTGCCGGACAGGCCGCTGTACTCGGTGCAGACCGTGCCGTCGGCCTTGATAGTGGGCGACGTGCAGTCGGCCGTGTTGGCGTCCTTGCAGTCTCCTTCGCCTTCGCATCTGCCAGTTGTCAGGTCGGAGTAGTCGCGGCATCCGCAGCTGTCGGTCGCGGCAGTGCATTTTGCGTCCAGCAGGTCGCAGTCGATGGTGCCGCAGTTTGCGTCGTCCGTTGCTGCAGCATGCCCGCCGTTGCCGTCGCACACAGAACAGAGCCCGTAGACTGTGCCGGCCGCGGCGTTCGTATAGGAAGTGCAGTCGTCCACCGTGTTGGCGTCCTTGCAGTTGTCCGCGCCCTCGCACCTGCCCGTAGTCAGATCATTGTAATTCCTGCAGTTGTTGTCCAGCTGGTCGCAGTCGACGGTGCCGCAGGCCGGGTCGTCCGCCAGCAAGGTGTGAGGGTCGGCGCACGTAAACTTGGCCGAGCACGCGTCAAGCGTGCATTTCATGAGGTCGCTGCAGTCGGCGTTCTGCGTGCTGTCGTACGTCTCGCGCTGGCCCACGCACTTGCAGCATTTGCCGCAGTCGGTGCCGTCGGCCTTGCCCGCGCACGAGTCGCACGACGAGTCGGCCACGCACTGAGCCTCGGGCTGGCACGCGGACCCGATGGCGAGTTTGGTGCACGACCTCGTCTGCGCGAGCTGGCCGAACTCACAGCCGTTGTAGCCGGTTCCGCACGCGCCGTTCGCCCACGCGCTGCAACTGCTCGTCAAGCATTGCTGGGAGCCGCAGCTGGCTGCCCCGCAGTTGCTGCACGCGCGGGTCTGGACGATGTTGCCGATCCCGCAGCCGTCCGGGCCGCCATCCGTGCCACAGTAGCTGTTCTGCCACGAGCCGCAGCAGCACGAGCAGCTGTCGACGCACTGGCTCGGGGAGAAGCAGTCGCAAAACTTCACCTGGCGCATCTGGTACGATGGGCATGTGAGCGGAGTGCCGGGAGCGCTGTACCCGCTGCTGCCGCAGGTGGTATCGGTCCAGCTACCGCAGCTCTGGTCCACGCACTGGGAGGTCGGGGCGCAGTTGCCCGGGTTGGGCGAGCATGTCCTCGTCTGCTTGGTCTGCGTGGCCGTGCATGGACTGGTGCCACAACCTTCGCTCGTCCAGCTGCCGCAAGACGCGGCGCAGCACGTCTCACCGCCAAGCCCGCAATAAGCGCCGCTGTTATACGTACATCCTGACGTGCAATGCCAAAGGGCCCAGCCGTCGCAATAGCAGCTGGGCAGGGTTGTCGTGGTGGTGGTTGTGGTTGTGGTGGTTGTCGTCGTGGTAGTGGTGGTCGTCGTAGTTGTGGTGGTCGTGGTGGGCAGCGTGCAAGTTCCACTGACGCATGTTGCCGGAGACGTGCAGCTTCCGCAGCTCCCGCCGCAGCCGTTGTCTCCGCAATTCTTTCCAGTGCAGCTGGGCGTGCAGCC
>Ga0315295_10000125_pt1 | contig 64316 bp, 76 predicted proteins | sample YL17G14_0_MG_FD_204453 | JGI IMG/M metagenome (GOLD analysis project Ga0315295, IMG submission 204453) | Sediment microbial communities from Yellowstone Lake, YNP, Wyoming, USA - YL17G14_0 | ecosystem: Environmental > Aquatic > Freshwater > Lake > Sediment | place: USA: Wyoming | collected... | reverse complement strand
TCTCATTATTTCTGACGTTCTGCTGCCTTCAAGAAAAAAGAAATCTTCAGACACGAGCCCTACATAATCTGACCCTACCTCGCAGAACCGATAGGTGTCTTTTCCCCTCTTATCGAAATCAGAAAAGGAAAATCTCTTATAGGTGTGCTTCATGACTGCCACCCGGTATCCCTCTCCCTTCAATAGGGTCACAATCTTGCAGATGAGTGTAGTCTTGCCGATGTCGGAGGGTCCTACGAACGATACAATCATCCAAATGCCTCCAGGTCATGCCTCGTGTTTATGTTGATAAAAGTTTTAAGGTGAGGGTCGAAAGCCTTTATATCATCTGTTGAAACATAAACGACGTCTGGGAGCAGGTCGATCATATCGAAAATCTTTCTCTTCTCCTTTTTCAATGTTTCTCTGCATGCCCGCCTCGTCTCATCTATGTCATAGACGGAGTGGAGGGGCTCAAACCTACCCCACGGGTACGCAGGTATCGCGGCTGAATGACCCAGCGCGTTCTCGAATAAAAAATCGATGACCCTTCCACTTAGGAAAGGCATGTCACAGGCGAGGACGAAGGCAAGGCCAGACCCAATGTATGCGCATCCCTGATAGATGCCCTCGAGAGGTCCATACCCTTGCCTCCGGTCTATCACACAATCACACAAGACCTTGAATCTCTCCTTCTGCTCCTCATCTCTGCACGCTATGACCACGGTGTCACACACCTTCTTTACCAGTTCCAGTCCATGCTCAATGAGTATTTTCCCGTGAAAGGGAAGGATGGCTTTATCCCCCTCAACCCTTGAAGATTTCCCTCCCGCAAGGATGATGGCTGCCCTCATCGGCATACCTTTTTCACTATGCGGCGTGCCTCACCAAGATATGCGGTCGGGTCGAGGGCGGATGCAATCTCTCTTTCTGAAAGATACCTTCTCACCTCACTGTTCGCCTGAACGCTTTTCTCAAAGTCACCCTCTTTTGACAGAGAACGAAGGAGTCTGTGAGCAACCTGCCTGTCCATGCCTTTGCGTGCCAAAGCCATCATGACAGACTCTGCCATCACGTTCTTACTCCTGCGTAAGTTGGCTTCAATATTTTCCGGGTAGAAGACGAGCCCGTCAAGAATAGATATCATCGAAATGAGCATTTCATCCACAAGAATGAAACATTCGGGGAATATGACGCGCTCCGCAGAGGAGTTGGTGAGGTCACGCTCGTGCCACAATACGTTGTTGAGGAGGGAAGGGTAAACATGCGAATAGACGATGCGCGCGAGTCCGCACACCCTCTCGGCATTTAAGGGGTTCTTTTTGTGGGGCATCGTGGAGGAACCTACCTGCCTCTCGCCGAATCCTTCTGATACCTCTGCAATCTCGGAGCGTGAGAGGTTGCGTATCTCTGTGGCAATCTTATCGAGCGTTGAAGCGATGATTGCGAGGGTGCAGATGAGCTCTGCATGGTTGTCGCGCTGCACAACCTGGTTGGTGATGTCTGCCATGGGCACGTCCAGATACTTTGAGACCAGGTCCTGGAGCTTCAATCCATTCTCCAGAGATGCGAAAGTGCCCACTGCACCCGATATCTTTCCCGCTATGTTCCCGCGTGCAGCCTTAAGACGTGTGATGTCTCTTTTGACCTCGGAATAGAAGAGTGCACACTTCATGCCGTAAGTGGTGGGTATGGCGTGCTGGCCATGAGTTCGCCCTATACACACGAGGTCTATCTTTTCCAGGGAGAGCTTTTTCAGTTTCTCTGCGAGAACTCCGAGGTTGTCGAGGGCGATATCCACGGCGTCCGCCAATTGCAGTGCAGTGGCGGTGTCATTTATGTCGTTTGAAGTAACACCCAAATGGACATATCCCCCATACCTGCATTTTTCTGAGAGAGCCTCGGCGAGGGAGACGATGTCGTGGTGGGTCTGAGTCTCCAGTTCATCCCAACGTGCAAGCGTGACAACTTTCGTATTCGCCTTCTCCCCTATTTCGCGTGCTGCCTCCTCTGGAATGTGCCCCAGAGTCGCGTGAGCGTGGGCGAGCGCCGCCTCCACGCGTAACATATAATCGAGACGAGCCTCCCGCTCAAAAATCCGTCTCATGCGGGCAGAACCGTAACGAAATTCAATGGGATGTATCATGGCTCTTCTTTTTTCCAGACTTAAAAAGGTTTGTGGACGAAGGGTGCTACATTAATTTTAAAAGGATGCAAGGGTTGAAGAAGTCATGAAAATGAATCCGATTCTTGAGCTGATCCACAATCGAAAATCGATTCGCGTCTATGAGGCGCGAGAGATTGATGAAGAAACGACAAATGAAATTCTCGGTGCAGCGATGCGTGCCCCCACCGCAGGAAACATGATGCTTTACTCAATCATCAAGGTCACGGACCAATCCATAAAGAATACGCTTGTGAGGACCTGCGACAACCAACCCTTCATTGCCAAATCGCCTTTGGTGCTTCTCTTCCTGGCAGATTATCAGAGGTGGTATGACTATTTCCTCGCATCGAGGGTTGAGGAGCTGTGCGAAGAGAAAAAGATTGTTTTCAGAAGGCCCGCGGAGGGCGACCTCTTCCTCGCATGCTGCGATGCCCTCATTGCGGCACATACCGCTGTGTTTGCTGCGGAATCTCTAGGGGTGGGGTCCTGCTACATAGGAGACATCATGGAAAATTACGAGGAGCACAGGAGGCTCTTCAACCTTCCTCCCTACGTCTTCCCCATAGCTCTCCTCTGCCTCGGCTATCCCACGCTGCAACAGAAAAGGAGAGCATTGACGAAGCGCTTCGATGAAAAATTCATAGTTTTTAAAGATACCTACAAGAGATTCAAGAAAGAGGACTTTGATGAGATGTTCGAGAAGGAGCACAAGGAGACCTTCGGGAACAAGAAGGAAATCGAGGGCGCAAAGACCGTGGGGCAACTCATGTTCATGCGTAAATTCAACGCAGACTTCTCGCGTGAGATGAGCAGGTCTGTCAGGGAGATACTGAGGGCGTGGAGAGAAGGATGATTCTCTACTGAGAGACAAAAAGAGAAAAATGTGAGGATATAGAATATTCAAACCTTTTTTTTTCTTAACCCTTCGGTTCCTCAATCATCCTGAAAAGGATGAGAGAGCCAATCAACGAGAGTATACCTGTTGCCACAAAAGACATCTCCCCGCCCCAGAAGTCATAGAGAAAACCGCCTGCGATTGGACCCATTATCATGCCCATCCCCTGCACCGAACCGAAGAATCCAAACATGCGTCCGCGCTGGTCTTTCTCCACTATGTCTGCCATCAGGGCTTGGGTGGGTGGTCCAGAGAAAGCCCATCCCGCGGTGCGAATTCCCATGGTGGAAATCATCTGGAGGGGGGTCTGTATGAGCGCCATGGGGAAGGTAAAAATGGATGCGAATATGCCTCCCCACACGATGGGTCGCCTTCTCCCAATCCTGTCTGTGAGTGAGCCTGACAGTGGCGCAATGACGACCCTCACCATTCCAGCAAGCGTGAATGCAATTCCGATTTCTGTACCCGACGCTGAGACTTTCTCCGCGGCATACACGGGGAGGAGAGGTTCAATCAGGGCAAACCCAAAGACGAAAATGAAACTTGAAATCATGAGCCCGAAAAGGGTCCGAGAGTGGGGAGACCCTCGCACCATGTCGAGGTTATTCAGAATGTTTCTTATCCATCCCTTCTTCTTTGGGGACTCCCTCTTCTCCCTTACCCCTTCCCTTATCCATAGAGAGAGGAGAATGGTGATGAGCAACATGATGACGCCTGAAACGAGAAAGGGAGCCCTATAGCCGAAGAGGTCCTGGAGCACGCCTCCAAAAGAGGGACCGAATATGAACCCGAGGTCCGTGGCAACGGAGAAGTAGCTCATGGCACGTCCCATCTCCCTCTTGTCCACCGTGTCTGCGATGAGGGCGGACGCGGAGGGCCACATCATGGCCGATGCGATGCCCTGAAAGCCGCGGAATAATATGATCAATATGACAGAGTCTGCGAGTGAGTAGAGGAACATGTCCACCGAATATAGCAGAAATCCAACGACGAGCATAATCTTTCTCCCATACCTGTCTGAGAGGACCCCTGAAGGCGTGAGGAGTATCGTTCGGGTGATGGCGAACATGGAAGCCATGAATCCCAGCTCGACCATGGATGCGCCCATGGTACGCGCATACTGGGGGAGCAGGGGCATGATCATGCCGAATCCTATCATGCTCATGAATATGCCTATGTTTATGACCGTGACGTTCCTGTATTTCTTGAAAAATTCTATGAAACTCACAGGCGGGCATCGAGAGGAGTGGATTTAAGACTTGTGGTTTCAGTTCTCATATACCTTCTGTGAAATCATGGCAATCCTGCTATAATGAAAATGTATTTCATCTTCCCAAAGTCGCAAAAGATTATGATTTCATACTATAACCTTGACCCGTGCATAGTCTCCGTCCTTCAGCCTCAGCCTTCTCTTGAGGTATTCCTGTGATATGACCTCTATGACATTCTTAGGATGGTGGGTTCGTATGGGCATTATGAGGGCTCCTCCCACACCATTCACCTCAACCTTGTAGCATTTGACAGCCCCAAAGGTGCGTGAGCCATTGGAAAATCCTTCAACGAGTATGTAGGGACTCTCCTCCAGTTTCTGGCGCACATACATGTCCTGCTCATGCTCGAGGAGAAGGTTGAGGGTTCCAGGGTAGGGAGAGAATCCGAGTTTATCCTCAAACTGCGAACAATAGCCTGCCTGAGAAATGTAGTACTTGCCTTCCCCCATGCCGGAAACAACTTTCCCCTCAAATGACAACTCGGCGAATTCCTCCTCTATAATCCGTTTGAGGGAGTAGTAGATTTCTTCAAGCACCGCCGTCCCTTTTTCGGTGAGCCGCACGCTTTGTCCTCTCACCGTATTTGACCTTGTGATGAATCCTGAGCGCTCGAGTTCGCATAGCTTCCTCGAGGCAGTCTGTTGGGATGCTTTTATCCTTGAAGATAATTTGGATGAAGAGAGAAATATTGTTTTTTTTGCGGCTCCCATGCGGGCAAGCTCAAGAAGGAGAGAGAGATACTCATTTTTCATATATTTACTCATTTTCGGTACTTTATAAGTTTTTCTGTGAGGTCATGGGCATATCTGAGTGGGAGGGGAAACCCATGGGGGAAAAAAAGGACCGTATATGCAACTGCGTTCTCCAGTGTTATGAGGTTTCCCACGCTGACTATGTTTTTTTTCCAGACCCTGCCTAAGAGGTTCCCTTGTCCGTGAGCTTGTCTCCCACTATTTCCCCGCAGATTCGACCCGAGGCGATACCTATGGTGGGTTTTCTCACAAAGAGACCTACATGGCAGGCGAGTCCAAATAATCGGGGATGTGCCCTGCCATATCCATGGACGAAAAGGATGTCAAACTCCATGTTTCGCAATACATTCATGAGGGGGGAAATTCCCTGAAAGAAAAAAAGGTGGGTATGTAAGGGAAATGGATTGGTGAGATGGAGAGGTTCGATTCCACAATCACCAAATCCTTATTACACACCACACAAGCTGCATACGCCCTCCCTGCATATGTAACATCGACTCCTGCGATGCACTCCGGTCGACCACATACTTCCTCCCGGATGCAGCGGGCAAGGATGGTCTGAGTCCTGACGAATCGTGTCAGGTCGTACGGCGGATGGATCTCTGAATCGAATCCCTCACTGTGATTTTTTTTCATTCCGTCTCACGTTGGGCATGAGTATGAGTTTGTCTCCCAAAGGCAAGGCGGACAGGAATATGGTGATGGTACCCGACTCATTCGCAAACCCCATCCCAATGCCTGCCCACTGCTGCTTCCCATTCACTTCCTTGACTGTTCGTACAAGGAAATCTGGTTTCCTTTCAGTCATCGTATCACCTCCGATATACCTTTGAATATATCTACAAGATCATAATGCAAAGGTATGTCTTTATATGAAATCAATATTATATAAAAATCTTTGGTGAGCGGCGGAAAAGTGCTACCTCTCCACGTAGATCTAAAGAAGAATCCTTTGTTTTATATGAAATGCCATCAATAATAAATAAGAAAAAGAAAAAAGGGGAAGAAAGACTACTTCTTCTTGGCCTTTTTGACGGGCTTCTTGACTGCTTTTTTCACAGGTTTTCTGACTGCTTTTTTCACAGGTTTCTTTACAAGTTTCTTGGCTGGCTTCTTAACAGGTTTCGGCTTAGGCTTCGGCTTAGGCTTAAGTTTGGGTTTGGGAGCCTCAACAACGGATGCAGGAGTTGGTTGAGGGACGGGTGGTGCCTGTTCAGGTGGAGGCCAACCACTTGATTCTTCGGAAAAATTCTCCATGATTCTCACCGCTTCTTTTTGGTCGTCAGGGTATAAAAATCTATCGCTCACATATTGCATGTGATGCGTGAACAATTCATGTGGTGTGACCACCACGACCATGATTTTTTGATATGATCTCTGCAATAAGTTTATAAGTTTTGGTCGGTCACAGACCTGATGCTCAACGATGTCACGACCCCGCGCAATGTCGAAAAGATAAGAGAGTACTTCGGGGAGGAGGCGGAATCCATCATAGAGAACCTCGAGATGGAGCGCCTTCTCGAGATCCCGGGGTTTGGGAGAAAGACGGCTCAAGAAATCCTCATGCGTTCCTATGAGAGAAAAACGGGGGAGAAGTTTGAGGAGGTGCTCTATGGGGATGCGGGGAAGGTCTATGAAAAGATTATTGCATACTTCCAGGAATACCCGGTCACGACAATTGCCAAAAACAAATTCTTCGTCCAATTCCCCACTTCGAATAGGAGCCTCATTGAGAAGAGGCTCGCCTTCTGTGACAGGGCAAAGTCATTTGTCGAGGGGCTTGGAGAGGAGAGGGCGGAAAGACTCATCCAGAGCCTGCGTGGATTGAGGAATCTTGTTGAGCCTGAAGCAGAGAAAATCCACGACAGGGTAATAGTCGTTGATTCGGAGGAGTTGCTGGAGAGAGTCGCAAACCCATACTGCGATGTGCTCCTCATCGAAACGGGTGAAGACATCCAGACGGCCCAAAGCTACAACCTCATCTTCTATGTCTACACGAAGGGCTCTGACAGGTATGAGAAAATTGCCGAGGTCTCTGACTATGAAATCCATGAGGGAGACTTCGAACTTGAGATAGTGGTGCCGGAATCGAAAATAGAACGGTTCTATGTCAACAGAAAGACATTAGCGACGCTCTGCGAGATTTCTCGTATTCTGGGGGGAGATGAGACACTCGAGGAGATTGTCACCTCACTCGAGGAAAAGGGTGAGGAAGGCATCTCTGAATCCCAGTTTGATGAAATCGTCTCAAGGGAGGAGGGAGAAATCAACAGGATGTTTGAGGTCAGGATAAAGGATGAAAAGATGGCACTCGGGGGGCGTGAGATTCTGAATGTGCTTGAAGGCATTCACAAAGACCCCGAGTCTGCCATACGGAGTTATCTCCCCAAGAGTGTGGAAACTCTTTACTATGATCTAACGCGGGAGGCACACAGGAGGGTATCGGAGGCGGTGGGGTTCGACGTAGAACTTTTCTCAGATGAGCTCGCATTCCCCATAGAAGTGATACCCGAAAAGCTTGAAGAGGCACGAGAAGAACTCGTGAAGAGAAAGACAAAGTCACTCCACCTTTCAAAGAAGAATCTCCTCTCCTTGGCACGCCACTGGGAGCATGTGAGGAAAAAAGAGGGCGAGGCTTATGAAACAGATTTTATGGTGGCGGTGGGGAGGATATTGCTGAAGCACCACATGATATGTCCTCAGCTCGGTGAGGGTGGTACAAGCTTTGTGGGAGGGCACAACCTATTCATCCCTCACTATATCCCTGTCGATTACAAGGTGGGAGAAACACCCCATGACTTTGTGGGGAATGACAATGTCGTCGTTCTCACGGGGGCCAACAGCGGGGGGAAGACGACTCTACTTGAGACCATGCTCCAGAATCAGATTCTCGCACAGATGGGTTTCTTTGTCCCTTGCCAAGAATTCTACACAGCCCCATATTCAGAAATTCATTACCTCACCAAACCGCGAGCCCAGGATGCGGGCGCTTTTGAGTCTTCTCTCAGGAGTCTCGTTCCTTTGGCCCTCACAGAGAAAAAGAAGCTCGTCCTCATAGATGAGCTTGAGGCCATCACAGAGCCAGGCTCTGCAGCCAAAATCATATCGAGTTTTCTCAACCTCCTGCGCCAGAATAGAAATACGGTGGCTGTCATAGTGAGCCATCTCGGCGAGGAAATCATGAAGCACACGGACGCTCGGAGCGATGGCATAGAAGCCCAGGGACTCACCGATGCACTCGAACTCGAGGTGAACAGACAACCCATTTTCCATAGGTTGGGAAGAAGCACACCTGAACTCATAGTGGAGAAACTTTCGAAGCGAAGTGCAGGCAAAGAAAAGGAAGTTTACCAGAAGATGCTTGAAGACTTGAGAGGATAAATTATGACTTATTTAGAATTTAAAGGAAAAAAAAAGGATTTTTAAAGAAAATTATTCAAAAATACAATTTAAAAACATTCAAAAACAGTAATAAATCATCTTAGACCTTAAGAAGCCATGTTCCTCTTGACTCTTAAATGGGAAAAGAAAAGAAGATACGATTTGGACAAAAATGTTTATATATATTGTTAAGCAATCGTTTTCCATGAGAAAGTGGCTCGCTTTCGCAATGATACTCCTCGCGGCGACGAATGTCTCTTCACAGGGTTTGTTCATAGTCACCACAAATGATGTCGTTGACATAAGCCTCTCAAAGGTTCTCGCAGCCGCCTCAGGGGCGACGATTGTGGGCATCGAGAAGGGCATGTATGATGAATTCGTTATACAGAGGATAGCCGGTCTCAAACCTGAGAGGGTAGTGATAGTGGGGGATTCCTCGCGTGTGGTCATACAGTTCGAGACGGCTTTGAGGAACCACGGGATTCCCGTAAAAAGGATTTCTGGAAAAACCGATACGGAAAAAAGCATCACCCTCTACTCAGAATTTAAGCCCATCTTCCAATCCAAGGCGGTCGTGGTTGTGGGCAAGGAGGCAATGGCTCAGGCCGTGTCTTTCGCAGCTTCTAGGAAGTGCCCTCTTTTCATCACAGATGCCCGCGGGTTCAGGAATCTCCTTGCCATCCTCAAGGGACTCGGAATAAAGGAATATACACTTTTTTCCTCCAACAAGCAGGGTGACCTCAAGGAAGAGGCGAGACGCAAGATTGAAACTGCAACGACCCTTATCGATGAGGCTCTCAGGAAGATTGAGATCTTAAGACAAAAGGAAGTAGACATCACGCAGGTTTCCAATCATCTGTCAACATGCAAAGCCACTTTCAATGTAGCCCTGAAGGCATACGAGGAGGGAGACCTCCTGCGTGCCCTTCAGTTCCTCGATGAGACGCTCGGGTGTCTTGAGGAACTCAACAGCAATCTCAACGAAGTTATAAAGAATATAGGAGTGATTTGATGAAAGGAATGACATTGATTCTCTTAGGCATTATTATTGTGCCTCTCGTTTTTGCGAATGGAGGTGCAAAACACCTCGATGTGGCAGCCCCCGGGGTCGCCACGGCAGGTGCCGCAATCTCTGTGACCGTCACGGCACACCAGGCCGATAGTTCCCCAGATACCAATTACTCAGGCACGGTCACATTCACGTCGTCTGACCCGTCTGCGATACTGCCTGCCGATTACACCTTTATTCCCGGGTCTGGGGGGGACAATGGCCAGAAGGCCTTTTCAGTGACCCTCAAGACTGCGGGGACCCAGACAATCACCGCCACAGACACGGCAACGGCTACCATCACAGGCACAAGCGGGAACAACATCGCAGTCTCTCCTGCTTCCGCGTCGACAATAGTTGTGGCGGCGCTGCTTCCCTCCATTCTTCCGGGGGGAACATCCATCATTACCGCCACTGTGAAAGATGCCTACAACAACCCCGTTCCTTCATTATCTGTCACCTTTTCCATAACTTCGGGAGGAGGCAATGTAGCACCGCCTTCCTCCCTCACGAACGCCTCGGGGCAGGCTCAGGCGACTCTTACGGCACCTCTCGTATCCGGGATAACAACAGTGGGTGCATCTGTGACAAGTCCCCTCCTCTCAGGGTCAGTGCCTGTGACCATATCATCCGGTACTCCCGCCACCTTGGTGGTCAATGCATCACCCACGGGAGTGCCCGCAGGCGGAACATCCACAATCACCGCAACCCTCAAGGATGCGTACAACAACCCAGTACCCAACATGACTGTGAACTTCTCAGTGATTGCAGGAGGAGGCACCGTGGCACCACCTTCCTCCCTCACGAATGCCTCAGGGCAGGCGACAACGGTACTCACCACAAACGCAATACCAGGCACAAACACAGTGAGTGCCTCTATTGCGACACCTTCACTCTCAGGGATAGCTTCTGTGATTGGACAGGATACAATCGCTCCCACAATAACGCATACACCCGTGACAACGGCGGTTGCCGGATTTCCCGTGACCATTACGGCAATCGTGACAGACAATGTGGGCGTTGTGTCCGCCTCATTCTTCTACAGGACGACGGGAACATCCATTTACGCACAGATATCCATGACACCCACCGCGACACCTAATCAATACCAGGGTGTAATCCCCGGAAGTTCCATAACAGCTGCAGGGGTGGACTATTACATAAAGGCAGAGGATGCCGTTCCAAACACGAATTATAGCGGCACCTCTTCTGTACCCCATGTCATACCAGTCTCTACCTCAGATACCATTGCCCCTGTCATCACACACACACCTGTCACCACGGCTGTTGCAGGTGCTCCAGTTACTATAAGTGCAATCGTAACGGACAATGTGGGTGTTGCCTCGGTCAGACTCTTTTACAGGAAGCATCTCACCTCTGTATACACACCTGTCGCCATGACGGCTTCTGGTTCCACTTACACCGCAACGATACCCGCAGCCTCTGTGACCACGGTAAATGTAGATTACTACATCGAAGCGCAAGACACCGTGCCCATTACTTCAAGCGATGGTACGTCTATTGCCCCTCACGTCATAATTGTTTCCGCCACGGATATCATTCCCCCTGTCATAGTACATACCCCTGTGACCGCGGCAGTGGCAAACAACGGCGTGACCATAAGTGCAATCGTAACGGATAATGTGGGAGTTGCCTCAGTCAAACTCTATTACAGGAAAACGGGCACGACAACCTATAGCAATCTTGTGATGACGGCTTCAGGCACCACCTACTCCGCGACGATTCCTGCCTCTTTCGTGACGACTGCGGGTGTCGATTATTATATAGAAGCAAAAGACGCTGTCCCCAATACGACCTCGTCTCCTCCCACTCCTCCCTATGTCATAACGGTCTCAAGTACAGATACTGTACCACCCGTCATAATACATACACCTGTCATTACAGGCTACTCCAACAACGACATTGCGATATCAGCCACTATCACAGACAATGTCGCAGTCGCCTCCGCGAAACTCTACTTCAGAATGAGCGGTACGACAACCTATTCCACAAAAACCATGACAGCCTCAGGCTCGACTTACTCCACCACAATACCCGCAGCCTCCGTGACCACGGCGGGTGTGGACTATTATATTGAAGCCAAGGATTCATCATCCACCCCCAGCACGCATGGTTCTGCGACATTGCCTCACCAGATACTCATCACAGGGATTCCCATCGTGGGCAGCCCTCCTGTCTCATTGACACCTTCAAGTGGCACCACGATCTCAAATAACACACCTACATTTTCATGGTCGGCAGTCACAGGCGCGGTGTCCTACACATTGGAATATGCATCCACTCCGACGCAGGTGACTGTGAGCACAACCTCTTACACCGTTCCCACTGTGCTTTCTGCAGGAAGTCACTACTGGATGGTGAGAAGCAACTATACGACAGGCAATTCGGCATGGTCGTCCCAACAAACCTTCACAATCACATCGACCCCCATTCCTACCTATCCTCCCTCTCCACCATGGCCTCCCTACATTTCCCCCACACCCCAACCCACCACAGACAAGATTGCACCCACCTCAAAGATTATCGCACCAACCAATGGCGCAAAAATACATGGCTCCCTGCTGCTCATAAAGGGCACAGCCTCCGACAACACAGAGGTAAAAAAGGTGGAAGTATCCACAGACGCGGGGACGACATGGCAGCTCGCGACAGGCACAACCTCCTGGTCATACTCATGGACCCTCCCCACAGATGGCATCTATGTCATAAAATCAAAGGCGACAGACAAGTTCAACAATGTCGAAATGCTCGGACCCTCTGTGTCGGTCACCATAGACAACTCCTCACCTCAGGTAACAATCGCTCTGACGGAAGGGATGGTTGTCTCGGGTACTTCCTTCAAGATATCGGGCTCGGCGTCTGATGTGAGCGGCATAAGAAGCGTTGAGGTTTCACTTGACGGAGGAGTCACATGGATGCCTGCCTCAGGCACCACGGAGTGGAGTTATCAGTGGAACGTGGGACCCGACGGAAAGTATACCATAAAGGTCCGCGCCTCAGATACAATCGGCAATGCAGACATCTCCTCCTCAGTCACCATTTCCGTTGACAACACCCTGCCACAGGTCTCCATATCCCTCGCACAGGGGCAAAAGATAGAAATGGCGAACTTCATCACCATTACGGGAACTGCAGACGATGCCAATGGCATCACGAAGGTGGAGGTATCAACGGATGGCGGACAGACCTGGAATGTGACTACGGGCACGATCACCTGGAGTTATGAAATGAGTTTCCTGAATCCAGGCACCTATCTCATAAAAGCACGCGCCACAGACCCTGCAGGAAATACGGGCGAAGCCGAAGAGAGAACCATTACCATAGTCGAAAAACAGAAAACGTTTCTGGAGAGGCTGCTTGGCAACTGGAAACTGCTCGTACTCATCGTGGGAGGGCTCATACTTGGAATCACCGTGGTGCTACTCGTCTTCTACTTCCGCAACAGATAGTCTTTTATCTTTTTTTATGTTTGATTTCCATGAATCTTCTCTTCCTACACGGTGCCGGGGGTTGCAGCAGGGTGTGGACATTCCAGAAAAGGGTTTTTGGCGGGCAGTACATGGAACTCCATGAGGGTGGAGGGAAACGCACCATAGAGGAGTATGCCGAGTTTGTGAGAGAATACGTGGAAAGAAAGAATCTGGGGTGCATCGTTCCCGTGGGTCACAGCATGGGGGGTGCAATCGCACTCATGTATGCCCTCAAGTACGAGACAGAACGCCTCGTTCTTGTGGGGACGGGTGCGCGCCTGAGGGTTGCGCCAGAAATACTGGATTCCCTTGCGAAGGATTACCCCTCCGCATGCAGGATGGTTTTAGAGTATGCCTTTGCACAGAATCCGCCTGAATCACTCTTCCGCATGGCGCTTGCGGATATGGAATCCGTTCCCCCTCCCGTCACATTGGCGGATTTTGAGGCGTGCAATAAATATGATGTGACAGCAAGGCTTGGGGAGATACGAGTGCCCACACTCGTCCTGTGCGGGATGCTTGATAGAATGACACCCCCGAAATACTCCCAATTCCTCTCAGAGAGAGTGGCGGATTCTCGCCTTCATCTCATAGAGGGCGCGGGTCACATGGTCATGCTGGAGAAACCAAATGAGGTCAACAACATCATGAAAGATTTTTTGGAGATGAGATGAATGTTCTGGAAAAGAAAGCCCAAGGACGAGAAGCACGAAGCGTATCGTTCCTTCTATGAAAACTGGTATGTCTTCGAGGACATGCTCACGGATTTGGAGAAAGATGAGGGGAGCAAGGCCCGTCAGGCCTTCGACATCCTCCTCGAATATGCCAGGGCAGACAGGGAGATACTCGAGACTATTTTCACGGACAAGGAAAAGGACGCCCTCGAGGAAACAATCAACGAGTGCAACAGGAAATTGAGGGTGGCGGGATTCTAGACCTTCCTTCCAAACGTCATGTATCCGGTGTGCCCCAGCATGACCGTTTTGGGGCGCATGCCTTTTTCATCCTCGTACTCGCGAACGAGACACTCTATCGTTTTTACAGAGAATCCATACTTCTTCGCCTCGGCTGTGAACTTCATTGTCTGGTCTATGGTGGGAGAGTAGGAGAACACGTAGCCCCCGAAGAGGAGAGCCTCCCAGGCGTGGGAACACACCCTATCTGGCTCAGCGAGGTCGAGGCAGACAAGGTCGATGTCCTTCTCATCAATACCCTCGTATATGTCTTTCATCTTGAGTTCCACGTTTTTGAGCCCCATGCCTTCTATATTTTTCTGCGCCACGGAGGCAAACTTGGGATTCACCTCATAGGAATAAACTCGACCCGGGCAGACCATGGTCGCCAGAAATATGGTGAGGGCGGCGCTGCCTGCCCCCGCCTCCACCACATTCCAGCCGGGGGCGAGTCCTGTGTGGGCGATTATTTGGCAGGCATCCTTAGGAAGTATGATTTGGGGCATCTTCCTCATCTTCTTTATGTAGTCAATGAAGTTTGGACGCAGGACCCTGAACTCGTTGCCGGAGTGGGATGCGACTCTTACACCGTATTCTTTCCCAATCACCTCACCCAAATCGAGCTTGCCAAAATGGGTATGGAACTCCTTCCTCTCAATGATGACAAAGAAGCTCGTCTTCCCGAAAACGAGAAGAACTGCATCACCTTCCTCTATCATCGAATCTTCCTCGCTAAAAGCCAAACGACGATGACGAATGCGGCAAAGGCAAAAGAAACATATATCAATCGCCTGTCATTCCCGAATATGATGGGTATGGGTCCAAGGAGCAGCACGCCTCCCGTCTTCACATCTGAAGAGGCGAAGCTTGAGATGACAACAAGAAGGATGCCTATGAATATGAAGACAATTCCTGCAAACGCCAGTTTCTCGAGACCCATTTTTTACACCTTGAAATGCGTGAGAAAAAAAGAATATAAGTGTTTCGCCTCACTATGCGAATCGCTCTGCGCTTACACCAGCCGCTCCACCATCCACTCCACGTCGAAGGGTCGTATGTGCTCATAGCCCTGACCGTCGCAGACATAGATGATGGGTTTGCCCGTCACGTAGGAAATGGAGAGGGATGCCCCTCCTCGCGCATCGGCGTCTATCTTTGTGAGAATGGAGGCGTCTATGCCTACCTCGCCAAATTTCTCGGCCTGTTCTACAGCCGAGTTCCCCGCGAGGGCGTCGCCCACAAAAATCGTCAGATCTGGATTCGCCACGCGCTTTATTTTCCTCATCTGCTCCATGAGGTTCCTATTGGTCTCCGCCCTTCCCGCCGTATCGATGAGCACCACCTCGATGCCCTTCGACTTTGCGTGAGCCACCGCGTCGAAGGCGACTGCAGCGGGGTCTGCGCCATAGTCATGCTTTATCACCTTGACGCCCACCGCATTCGCGTGCTTCTCGAGCTGTTCTATCGCACCGGCGCGGAAGGTGTCCGATGCCGCGATGATGACGCGGTATTTCTTTTTAAGACTGAAGGCGAGCTTGGCGATTGTCGTTGTTTTTCCCGTACCATTGAACCCTAAAAAGAGGATGACGGTGGGGCGTCCCTCCCTTCTGTTTTTCTCGATTATTTCTTCCATGGACACCTGTTGTGCTTTGAGTATGTTTCTTACACTCTCTCTGAGTGATTCTTCAATGTACTCCCTCTTGGAAGATGTCATGGAGAGCTTCTCCCCCGATATCCTCCGTTTCAAATCCTCCTCCAGTTTCTCTGTCACCCTGAGGGACACATCATTCTCGAGGAGGGAAACCTTGAAGTCCCACAAGAATTTTTCTATGTCCTTTTCCGAGACACTTTTTGTGGTGACACTCTCCATGAACCCGGAGAACTTCTCCCGCAGGCTCTCAAACATTCTTCTTTTCCTCTAGGAACCTTTCCGCTTCTCTGAGAAGCTCTTGCAGTCGTCCCTCGATGTTCTCTATTGCTTTCTGCGTTTCCACGACACGAGTCTCAATTTCCTTCATGCGGCTGTCGAGGAGAAGCATGGCTTCATCCATCGTCTTTTCCACCGCAACCTCGGCTCCCACACCTATGATGAGCTTCTCTGTGTCTGCCAAGTTGACCCTCAGAAATCCTCCTCCACCGAATGGAACGAGCGCCGAGTCCCCGCCCTTCATATGCGTGAGCCCCTCAATCGTGGTGCGCGCCACGGAGAGCTCGTTGTACTGCATGTTGAGAATGTCGATGTTTTGCGCGAGCAATTTTCCCTGCTCCTGGAGGATCTGTATGGAGGACGCGATTTCTCTCTCATCCATTGTGCTCGACCTCCTCCACCTCATCTATGAGTATGCGGGAGCGCGAGACCTTATGCTTGCTTCCGAACACCGTGTAAATCTCCTCCAGGGCGTCTTCCTTTTTTTCCGCCTTCACGTCCCGGGTAAATTTCTGCATCTTCCTTCCCATGAGAAAATGGCCATGGAACCTGTATGTCTTCAAACTATCACCTCCAATACATCCTCGAGGTTATTCATTTCAATGCCTGTCGTCCAACTCCCCACCAAGAGGCCATGTGAATTGCCGAGCATGCATGAGCGTAGGTAGGGTATGCCCATGTTGGCCGTTGCCTTGCCACAGGGTACATGGAGCATCTCAGATATAAATTGCATCTCCTCCTCGGAGGCTTCAGGATGAAGGTACACAACCTTGTTGGTGGCAAATGCCACGGCGCCCATGTTCCTAAATCCCGCAATAGTGGCATGCTCCACGGGGACGCCAAACGCATCCTCAAGCGCTTTTCTCTCAATCAACGGAGAGGCGACGCATCCGAAATCGTTGACGAGGATGAGGTTGGCGAGGGCAGTGTACTTCTGCATGAATCTGATTACAGGGATATCCTCAATAAGCTTCATCTCCTCCTTCTCCACAAAGTAGGGGACTGCAATTCCGTGCGAGTTGCCGCAGGCGAAGAGTCCGACGAGGTCTGTCCGCGCCATGGTGGTCTCCACAACTGTCGTCTTGAGGGCTTCCTCCAATATGCGCTTCCTTTTACCAATGTCGGGACGGATGAGTGTCACCTTCTCCGTGGAGAACCCGAAAATTCCCACGAAGGGATTTCCCGCAATATCCAGTGTCTCAATCATGGCTAATCAGCAAGGTCGGCGGTGGTGATTTCTTCCTCTTCCACCTTTTCCTTTTTCACCTTTATGCGAATCCTTGAGGGAGGATGCTCTATGCCCCTCTCCCACACCTTCTCATTGAGTTTCTTGGAGAGTGTGACATCCTTCGTCTTTGCATGTTTTTTTACAAATGCGCGAACCATGCGAGTGGCTCGGATTGCTCTCTTGTGGCGTGGCGCCTTCTTTGCATCACGTAGCGGAACAACGTAAACTCTCTCTTCTCCTACCTGCATTCAATCACCTTGATTTACCTTTGGAGGTGGGCTCTCCTCCACAACCTGCGTTTGGGGTGGTTCCGCACGTCGAGCCGCGTCTTCATCCACACCCACACAGGTACACGTCTGTTCTGGCGCTCAGCCTTGCCGAGCCTGAGCTTCTTGGGAAGCGTTTTATTGCGCGACATTTCATCTCCTCGTAATCTTGAAATCCTTCTTCTGTCCTTGAAGTTGGGAGAGAATCTGCTTGAGCATCTCTTCTGTGATGCGGGTTTTTATCCTACCCTGCTGTATGAGTTGAAGGAGGACGTTCTCCACCTGCGCGGCATATTCGGGGTTTGCCATCTTTATGCGGGTGAGCCTCTCGCGTGCCTCCGGCGCCATCACCTGCTGGAATATGAGCTGACGCTGCACCTCGGCTTCCATCGTCTGCTGCTCGTCATCCTGCTTGCGCTTCAGTTCTTCCATTTTCTTTTTTCGAATCTCATCAAGCTCTCCCATGCCTTCACCTAATATTTACTGAGTGCTGGTATCTTGTCTTCCAACTGTTTTTTTGCCTCGTGGGCATGTTTGTCAACGAGGGCATGGCCTTTGGAGGTGAGCTTTCTTCCTCCCCTCACCTCTTCCACAAGCCCGGCCTCGGACAGCTGCTGGAGGATTTCCCTCAAGACGGACCCGGACGCCTCTGTGAACTGCTCCGGTTTGTGGCCCCTGTTCTGCTTGCCACCATAGAAGCGAGAGAGTCTCTCCACACCCACGGGGCCGTCAATGTAAAGTCTCCTCATGAGACTCGCAGCCCTCACATGCCACCAGTCAGTCCTGTCGGGGGTTCTCGTGTGGCGGGACCCTGTCTTTGCGTATAGCGCCCACTGAGGTGGTTTTACCTTTTCCACGCCTTTGAGCTCCTCGCATATCTTTTCCACTAAAACAGAGGAAGGGATATCATAAGCCGTAGTCATGCTTTAACCTCTCTAAAGTAAGTCGTTCCAATACGCCTTTAAACTGAAACAACTTCAGGCCTTTTTTTAAAAAAAGAGGGATAGTTTATAAGCTTTTCCTTCTAATGCCTTAACTCCTCCTCCAATCCCTCAAGCCTGCGCACCCTCTCATCAATTCTTGAGGCGTCTGCGGCATCTTTGTTCACTATGAGCCTGTTTTTTATGGAGGGTTGGGTGGGCAAGCCATTGTAGACCGTTAGACTGCCCTCTTTTATGGACATTTTGGTGGAATTGAGGGGTAGGCCAAAAGAACTCTCAGGCATCCTATTGAAAATCTTGCGTAATGCCGAGGAGAGGGAGAGGGGGTCTTCCGTGATGCGCGCAGACTCAAGATCTGCGATAAACTCCCTCTCAAAGAAGAGCATCTTGTCCACCCATTTTGTGACAGGGTCAAAGAATAGGAGGTTGGACACCGTGGAGGTGAAAGTCTTTATGAGTGAATCGTTTTTTGCGATGTGGATGAACTCGTGCGCGCACACCGCCCGTATCTCTGAGGGATGGAGTCCGAGGAGGGATGAGGTGATGATGAGGTGGGGTGCTCCCTTTTTTCCGAGTGTGAGAGCATTGGGAATTTGAGATTCTATCACATGAATCTCAGGAGGTGTCCTCCCGAATCGGCGCGACACATCGTTCACAATCAGTTCCACCTCTCTGCCCCCATACTTCTGTGCACCAAGCTGTTTTATGAGGGCATCGGTGGAAAAGAAATAGACGAGCAGCGGAAAAATGGTTGCCACGATGAGGAGGGCAAGCACACAAAACCCCACTACCTGAAGGAGAGTGGAGAAGCGCGGGAGATACTCTGAAAAAAGTATCATGATACAGGAAATCGTATAGTAGAAAAATATGGACGAAAAAAAGAGAGTCAGCAAAAGGTTGTTGCGCTGGTATGGGTTACTGCTCCTCGAGAGCCTCCAATAGGTGAACGTCATGAAGAGCGAGAGGAGAATGAAGCCGGAAGAAAAGATTGTTTTGGGGTCGGTTATTGGCACCATCAGGAAAGGTGAGGGGTGTGATTTATATGGTTTTCGTTCTGCACTCACAATTCAAATTCTCTATTGCACTGAGTCCTTTCCAAAGAAAGCAAAAACGAAAACACCCAGAAACCCAAATAAGGAGGCAACTAGAAAGTTCACGGAGGGAGATACCTGCCACAAAAATGCCCCGAGAATGGCAGAACAAGCCACCACCGTGTCACGTATGAAATAGTAAGTTCCAAAGGATGCTGCTCCGCAGGGCGCAAGTTCCATGATGAGAGCCTTCCGCGTGGGTTCGCCGAATTCCTTCAGCCCGCGCACGATGAAGGCAATGACAAGAAGAAAAAAGGTTTTTGAGAGTAGGAGGAAAAGGGGAAACAAAGCGAAGTTCACATAGGTGATGACGACGAATGGCTTTTTTCTCCCCCTGTCCGCAAGATAGGCGACGGGAATATAGACGAGGAGGGCGACTATCATCTCTATCGCGGTCAGAATGCCAAATTGGAAGCCACTCACATTTGCACCCACCTGCATCGCCCATATGGCAATGTAGGCATAGGGTATCTGTTCGCAGAATCGCGCAAGAATGTCAGAGAGAAGGAGTATGTCGAGTCGGGGGGAAAGCAGGGCGCGGAATGAAAAGGAGGTTGTGCCCCCTCCCTCTCTTTCTTCTATGAATAATTGTTGCACTATGAGAGATATGAGGGCAAACACCAGTGCGACACCAAATGAAATCTTTATCCCTGCAACTATTCCGAGTCTGTCAATCAGTATGCCGCCCATGATGGGACCAAGAGCCATGGGGATTCTTCGAACGAAGGCATGCAGCGATACCCCCATTACCTGTTTGGATTTGGGAAGGACGCTTCCCACAAGGTCCATCACAGCGGGAAGAGAGAGGGCTGTCCATGAGAGAAAGAAAAGGGAGCCCACCACGACAGCAACCCAGCTGGAGAACAAGATGACTATCGCATACCCCACCATGGCGGTGAGATTGAAAATGAGCAAGGCGCGCTTGTATCCAAGCCTGGCTGAAAGGAATCCTCCGGGAATGGAATAGATGGCTGAAAGTAAATTATCCAGCCCGTTGAGAAAGCCTGGTATGAGGGTTGAAGCACCGAGTGCCAAAAGATAGATGGGCAAAAATCTCTCAGCCATCCGTTCTCCGAATCCCACGAGGATAGCCATGAGAAGCAGGCTTGCTATACTCTTTTTGAGCGAGAGAAAATCCAGAATTTTTTTCATGGCTAATTTTTATTGTTGGCAACCTGGAACCTGAAAAAGGCATGGAGCGCGTCATACACGGTAAATTGCCTTTCTACGTTCGTGCAGTCGTCTGGATACATGAGGGAGAATCCCTGAGCAATGGCTTCAAGGCCTGCAGCGTATGGATTCTTATCTAGGCTGTCAGTGTCTGCCGCATTCACGACTTCTGCAACCGCTATCAAGGCAGGGTCTTTCAGTCCGTACTTTTCAATGATGGCATCGAAAGAACATTTGCCATCATGATGCCCGAGCTCCACCCCTTTCACATCAAAGGGTATGGCATTCTCCTGGACTGCCCTTTCCGTAATGCTTTCAGCGGCGGCAAATATGAACTCTGCCTCAGAATCCACGAATCGTTTTATTAACCAGGGGCACGCCACCCTATCAACGTGCACATGGGAACGCGTTATCCATTTCATGTTCCAACATATCACCTTCGCTTTTAAATGCTATGTCGTGAGCAGGAATTTTCCTCTTCTTTTCTTTAGAAACCCCTCTTTCACAAGACGAGCGAGTATGGTTTCTGTTTCCTTCCTTGTGCGTTTTCCCACTTCGACTGCTTCTTTGAGAGAGAGAGTCTTTTTCGTTAAAGCACGGAGTAGTGCCCCCCTCGCCTGCCTCGATGACCCTTCGAATGCACCTTGTGCTCTGTGGTGGATACTCTTCCGCGAAGGGTTGCGGCGTCTTTTAAGCATGGCACCATAGTCCATGAGGGCGAAGTACCACTCACGCGGGGAATGCATATCCAATGTTTTCTCTATGAAAGGCAGAATCTCATTGTCGTGTACCTTCCTTTTTCTCTTGAAGAAGAAGGCGATGAACACTGTTCGTACATTCGTTTCCAAAAATATGATGGGCTCATTGAAGGCGAAGGTGAGAATTGCAGAAGCGGTTGCGTTCCCAATTCCTGAGAGTGTTCGCAATTCATCAAGGTTGTGCGGGATCTCCCCAGCATATTCCTTCACAAGTGTCTGCGCGAGGCGTTTGAGCGCGAGTGCACGCCTGTTGTAGCCTAATCCACTCCACGTTCTCAATACCTCTCGCAATGGCGCACGTGCGAGTCTGCGGGGAGAGGGAAATTTCCTAATGAATTCTATGTACTTTTCAGAGACGCGCGACACCTGCGTCTGCTGGAGCATGACTTCTGAGATGAGAATGCGGTAAGGGTTGTGCGTCTTTCTCCAGGGAAGATCATGTCGCCCGTAGCTCTCATAGTAGTGATATATTTCTTCTCGAAATGCCTTGACGTGCCTTTTTGTGAGAACCCTTGTCATCCACCCACACTCAGAGAACCCTCATAAAAACCTATCATTTTTTTCCTCAATCAATTGATTCATAGTGTCATTTTTCTTCTGAAGATATGAATTTATCACAATGACAGCCTCCACCCTGTTTCAATTATTTTAAGCTCCTAAAAAAATGAATCACACACTGTTCTTTCAGGAAATACAAAACAATAAAAGGAATTATATTGATAACCCATGCGGGATGAATAAAAATAAAAGGCCTGTCTCAGAATAAAAAGCTCTCACTGGTACTTATCCAGCTCCTTGTGCAGGGCTGAAACCCCTTTCTTGCCAAACATGCCTAAAAATTCATCGACAAACATCTTCGCCATTTTGGATTGAACATTCTTTACCTTATACACATATCGGGTACCACCCCGACCCGTTTTTTCCGTACGGGTTAGATAATCTTTCTCGAAGAGCCTTTCAAGGGTGGTGGATACGGTGGTGTAGGCAATGTCCTTGTTTCCTCTCAATTTTGAATAAACCTCTCTCACCGTTCCTTCTTCAATTTCGTCCATTACCGATAAAACCGTTCTTTCAAGTGGCCCGAGCATGAAAATCACAAGTTACTATGACTAGCGTAAGTATATAAATGTTTCGGTTGGGATTGAGGGGTCGTGGTGAATTTATGGGTTGCAGGAGTGGTGTGAATGGCGGAAAACTGTTTTCCGCAATTACAATGTGAGCTCGAATAATCTTTTAAAGTCGGCAGGCATAAGAGAGGCATGACTACAGTAAGGGAGGAATCGCTTCGATGTCCACGTTGCAGCTGTGTTTTCCTCGCCACAGGGCTCGCAAGCTATGGATTTGCAGGTAAGGACACGGACGGACGACCCTTTTTTTGGGGTCTGAATCCCCTCCCTTTCTTTGTTAAGACGTGCCCTGAGTGCGATTTTTCCGCTTTTTCAGCAGATTTTTCACTGGAGACAAGGCTTTCGAGTAGGCAAGAGGCATCTCTTCCTGCCCCACAGAAGTACCTTAAGGCAGCCTTCTGCTATGATGAGCTGGGCAACATCATTCAGGCAGCACGATGTTATCAGCATGCGGGATGGCTCTTCGAGGATGAGAAGGAGGAAGGAAAGGCGCACAAGTGCTACAGGGATGCATCGTCACGATACCTTGAAATTGCTGAAAAGGAAGAAAATCTGGAATATCTTTTCCTCGGGGGAGAATGTGCGAGGAAAGCCGGCGACATAGAGATGGCGCGGGAAATTTTCGATGACATCCTCCAGCGTCCCCTTCTCCCACCCGAACTTAAAGAACTCGTCTTTAAGTCCAGGAGCAATCTTTAGGGTCGTGTATGTATTCTGCAAAGAAAACCCTTATATATGATGAATGGCAGGGTTTTCATGGAGGACTGGGATCGCATGGTGGCGTCCATGAAGGAAAAGATAATGGAAGGGGATGATACCCCTTTGGAATACTTGGAGAGCACGATAAAATTCCTCCGTGAGAATTATCATAAGAATCCTGACCCTGCTAAGATGTGGAACCTTGTACAACTAAGGGATGAACTGCGTGGCCTCAAAGAAACCCAGGAGACGCTCAAATCCTTGAGGGGGGAAGAGGAACATTAGCTCTTTATCCTTCCGCCGCCAGGCAATGCCCTCACGATTTCATCAATGTCCTCATATCCGAGTCTTTTTGATATCGCATGAGCGAATTCCTCTTTTTTTGTGTCAGACGGTTCTATTTCCACGAACCGTGTGCAGTGTGTGTGCACCGCCTCAAGTGGTCCAAACATGATCCTATCCTCAAAGACCCCTACACTCATCCTGGAAGAGACGTTTTTGAGAATATTCTTTCTACCCTTTATGAAAAAGGCACCCGGTGTCAAGTATTCCCCCGAGGGTGGCGTCTTTGTGACCTGTTCGGGTGCAACCCAGTAGGCATCAGCAACCTTACCCCAAGAGGCAGAGTAGGCACAGGCAAACCCAGCGGCCTCAACAATCTCAACCTGTGATGCCTTCTGCCCTTCCTTGAGAACCACCTGGGCAGCCCCATATACATCTGCATGTATGAAGATATCGTTTTGCTCCATATATTTTTTTACGAGCAGTTCATTATTTCTCGCATCCCTTCCACCGAGCATGAGCCTACCGCCTGAAGTGAAACACCACCTGAATTTCTCATACCATTCCCTCTTCCTCAACTTCCTGACCTTTACCCCTTCAATCTCTATCTTCATTTCGTCCTTTTCCCTCTCAAGCGTTTTTTGCAGGGCAGACTCTGCACCGACAGTCTTGCGAGCCATCTTTTTTGCTTTCTCATAATACGCATTTGCATTCTCGGTGAGATTCAATCTCACATCGCATTCGACGGGGACCCCAAGATCGAATATCACAATGCCTCTGGACTTATCAAAGGAGAGGAGACGAGAAGCCTCTTCTCCCAATTCCTCTTTTACCTTCTGGAACTCCCTTCTCGTTTTCAATCCTTCAAGAGCATTCAAGACAAGGTTATAGTGCGCATATATGGCATTTCCGATTCCTGTATACTCCTCTTTTTTCTTCCTATACTCTCCAATCGCTTTCCTCTGGGAGGCAAGTATCCTCTCTGTTTTGGATATCAATTTTTCCTTCTCTTTCTCCCCGCTTCCTTCAAATTCGGTTGCAGATTGTAACCCATAAAATTCATCGACGGCTTGAAGAAAGGTGGGAAAAAATCTCCTCTCTTTTCCTTCGTGCGTGAGCAATACGTAGGGAAAAACACCTTCCCTCTCCACAATGCATGGTCTCTTTTCAAACGAGTTCATTGCAGAAAAGAGTCTTTTCTTGTCAAATATGCCTGCCCTTAGAACAATCTCGTGGGCATACATGCCACCGAAGTTGAAGAGAATCGCGAGGTCTTTTTCAGACTGAATATCAAGCTTCTCGAATTCCTCCCACGGTATCTTGGGGGAAAGTCGGGTGGGTGGCGGAATGTATATCTCTTTGGACGCAATCTTCCGCGAGGAGAACTCCTCACTCCTCAAGACACCTATGATGTTCCACTCCCAGTCACAAAGAATGACATTACCATCACCAAAAAGCTCTGCCACAAGAATTTTTTCTGTCTGTTCATGCCCGAAATGAAATGAGACGATTCTGTCAAAATTTATCTGCTCCACCTTGAGCAATATCAGCCCTTTCGTATGTTTCCTCAAAAACATGGAGAAATGTGAGGCGATTTTTGGTGCAGGCCTTATGTATTGAGTGAGGTAACATGTGCCATTGCCGAAGACGAGGTCCTTTCTCCCGCGACCGAAGAGCTTCAGCCTGAACTCACCTCCCATCTGATAGATGTTGTCTACCCTCATGCCCACGATGTCTTGAAGTTCAGCGACCGCCTCATAGGCATCGAAGCTTGAAAACATGGTGGAATGTCCACAAAAAACCTTTTAAACATATTCCACAACTCATACAGGTGATACAATAGAAGATAAAAACAAGGTGGGGCTGCTCTACACAGGCGCAGGAGTCATCGCGGGAATTTTCGCGGCTATTTTGACAGAATTCCTCTTTCCACAGAACAAATACATCAACTTTGCAGTATACGCACTGATCATCGTCATATCATACCTCACCACGTTCCTGATGCCTTATCTCAACGTTGACATGGAAAAACAGGGCAAGTTATGGAAGATTATGATTTCCAATGCATTTTCCTATATCATTGCATGTGCAGTTGTTTGGGCTCTCATTCATGAACTCGTTAGGTATTGAGCGCTTTTTTAGAATGTTATTCTTTAATGACTTTGAAATATGATTCTTTTAAGCATTAATGTCTGATTTTTCCTTAAAAAACGAAAATCAACGTTGATAAACAATAAAAAAGAAATCCAGACTTTCCTTTATTTTACTGGAATATGCTAAATTTCTGCCAGAAACGGCAACAACAGATAATTTTAAATAGTTCCTATTCTGATAGTTGTTTAGGTGGTCTCGTTTGACAGATGAAACAGACTATGAAAGAATCGCCAGAGAAGTAGAAAAGATAATACGGCAGAGAGAGACCGAAAGGTTGCTCATGGCCAATCAACTTCAGGTTCAGCAGCAGACTTCCTCGCCAGGGCGGGGTACGGACTTTGTTGTTATCGGCATGGCATTTCTGCTTTTCCTCACGCTTTTCGGTGGTTTTTTCCTCTACTACAATGCCCGTTCTGAGATACAGGGCTTGCAACAGGATAATCAAATGCTGCGCACGCAGACTTCGGAGCTTGCCAATAGGTACAATTCAGAAGTGCAATCCATGACCGAGAAGCTTTCCCAGCTTGAGCAGCAGAGCGCCCAGTATCTCTCAAAGATTGCCCAGCTTGAGAATGAACTTGCAGCTTCAGGGAACACCAATCAATCACTGAAGGATGCCATAGAGGTCTACAAGGAGAAGAATTCCGCCCTCCAGGATGAAATCTCAGACCTCAAGAAGAAAACTACTACCACAACGACAAATGCGGTAGAATACCCATACCCCTACACCTATCCATATTCCTACACCTACCCATATTACCCTAACTACTATGGCTACAATACCAACCTCGTGCTTCAGGCAGTGCCCAATAGCCCCGGACCCGGTCAGGTCACCTTCACCGCGACCCTCTCTTATGCAGGCTATCCCGTCTACAACAGGCAGCTGTACTTCTACCAAGATGGACTGTATGTGGGATATGCTTATACGGATGCATCAGGCATTGCATATCTCACCATAAACGGAGTCGCGATTGGCAATCACTCTGCGTATGCCAAGTTCGGTGGGTGCGGACCCTGCAATTACTCTGCGGTTGTCTCCAATACGGTCTCTTATATCGTTACGTGAAGGGATTCGCCCTTCCTTTTTTCTCTTGCATAGCTTTGAATACATAGTGAATCTTATGGTTTAGAATTGCCATACATTTTCATGTACAAAGAGAATCCCCGATTTTCAGTAGAAATTTGAAGCTATCTTATTCTTCATGAATTTTTACCTTTTCCCCCTCGAGCTTGGCGTAAAATCCATATCCTAAATTTGCCATCCCTTTCTCATCAAACACTATTTCCTCCCCATATTTTATCCTGAATTCTTCGAGTGTGAGTTCTCTCATGAGGGGCGTAGACGAGGATGATTTATAAACCTATCGGCATTTGGGAATGCCCACATAGCGGTGGGTTCGTTTGCAATACCCCCTATATTCTTCACCGAAAATTTTTCCAAGATGTTCCTCTTCCGTGAGAACCATGGTGTGACTTAACACTGCATAAAGGAATACCCACCCCAAGGCATACCATGACGGCCATAGCATGGCAATTCCCACCACCATGAGAACTCCTCCCATTATCTGGGGATTCCTTGTGAAGCGATATAATCCGGTCTGGTGAAGCCCATTCACATCCCGACCAAAAGAAAGCCCTATCCCAAGCCACGCCATCATGGAGAAGGCGATTGCCATTCCAACTGCCACGGTGATTACACCTGTGATCCAAAGGAAATATCCCACATGCGTTTCACATGACCAGAACCAGGGCCAGCAGGGAGGATTATAGAGAAAAGGGAATCCCATGTAGAGGGTAAAGAGGAGCAGTTCCAGAAGGCTAGAAAATGAAGTGAGCCGACCTTTGCGTTGGTAATCACGCCGAACGAAGATGCGAAAGACGATGAATGCACAGATGAGAAGAAATATGGCTGAAACGGAAAAAAGAACAGGTGACATCATACTATCAATTCATGTGTCTTATTAAATTTTTCCTATCAGAACGCACATTTTTAATAGTGGGGTGGCTCGACAATACCTTTCTCAATCCTATATAGGATCACCGTTTTTTACGTCTTCTTTCTTCTCCCCACCACAACTGGTCCCAAAGACAGTGATTTTTTTATGCGCGACAGTATTTGCGGTTCCCGGTCATGTGACATATGGGATAGGGACTCGTTCCCTGACGAAGAGGAAGGTATGTTTCCTTTTCTCGCCTGCCATTCCAAAAGAAAACTGCGAAGCTCTCCTTTGTCTCTCTCTGAGACGCTTGAGGAGGAGAGCACCTTTTCAAACGCATACACCTCTCCCTCTGTCACCTTGCCATCGTCAATCATTATCTTCAATTCGTTTTTAAGTGAGGAGGGGAGGGTTGAGAATTTCTCCTCGATGATGTGTTCTCTCACATTGCGAATGTAATCGTCGATGCGTTTGTCCAGGATGAGATAGCTTGGTTCATCTATCTTGCCTCTCTTCAATTCCGCTGCAATGACGTTCTTGAATCCCAGAAGTTCTCTTTCTTTGGCATGGGAATTTGTGCGCGCCTCCACATGAACCCTTTCTATCTTATCGAGGAGTTTTGCCACCCTGTTTCTTTTCCTCGTGGCGAACCACCACGCAAAGAGGGCGCCGATGATGATGAGAACCACCTGCATGAATTGCCAGAAATCGCTCATAATATTGAGCGGGTCACCGGCTGCTATGTGCATGAGAAGAGAAAAGAGCGCTCCCATGTGTACCCTCCAAGTTACCATTTAAATAGTTTACTCCTAAACGCAAAAAGGTTTTAAGCTCTGGGGTTTCTGTTGTTTATGTTTGAGATACGTGCCAAAGACGGTCTGGGGCGCATAGGCAGATTGGAAATAAATGGGAAGAGGGTGGACACGCCCACGCTCATGCCTGTCATCAACCCCAAGAAAAGCGACCTCGGCGCATCTGAGATGCGGCGCCTCTTCGGCACACAGATGGTCATCACCAACGCCTACATCATCTATAACTCCCCCACTCTGAAAAGGAGGGCGCAGGAGGAGGGCATACACAGGCTTCTCAATTTCGACGGCATGGTGGAGACAGACTCGGGGAGTTACCAGCTTTCAACCTATGGGGATTTGCATGTCACCAATGAAGAGATACTCTCGTTTCAGCAGACAATCGGCTCAGATGTGGCGACTTCTATAGACATTCCCACACCACCTGACGCCCCTCGCAAAAAGGCAGAAGAGGATTTGACCGTTACGCTCACGCACGCACGGGAAGCCATTTCCTCCAAGAGGGGTGCCCTCAATGGAACGGTGCAGGGGAGTACACACACCCATCTGAGAAGAAGATGTGCGCGAGCGCTCGCACACATGGATTTTGACATCCATCCAATAGGTGCAGTCGTCCCCCTGCTCATGCAGTATCGGTTCTATGAAATGGCAAAAATAGTCGTGGCATCTAAGAAGGAAATCCCACCTTCGCGTCCGATGCATCTCTTCGGCGCAGGTCACCCCTTGATACTCGCATTCGCCGTTCTTTTAGGGTGCGACCTCTTCGACAGTGCAGCATACATCCTTTATGCCAAGGACGACAGGTACCTCACGCCACATGGAACCCGCAACCTCGCAGACCTTCTCTTCTTCCCATGCAGCTGCCCCGTATGCAACACCTCAGAACCTTCTCAAATCCTTGCAGCAGGCGAGGAGGAGAGGACGCGGTTTTTGTCACTCCACAACCTATATGCCACATTTCTTGAATTGAAGAAGATTCGTCAGGCTATCTTTGAAGGAACGCTGTGGGACCTAGTGGAATCCAGGATACACAACCACCCTAATCTACTCCAAGCATACAGAGTCATAAAAAATAATCATAAATTTATAGAAGAGTATGAGCCCGCGACAAAGAGGAGCGGGTTCTCATTCTGCGGTCAGGAGACGAAGTGGAGACCCATCGTCTCAAGGACAAAAGGAAATCTTGCCTCATTTAAAACAAATACATTCGCCCATCCCCTATTCGGAAATGTGCCCAAAGAACTCTCTCAGACCTACCCCTTCCACGTAGAAGAGGAGTATAAAGCGGATGATAAAAAAATGGTGATGGTTATTGCGGACTGGCAGTTCGGAAAAGGCATCGGAAAAAAACTCTTTGGTGATTTTAGAATAGAGTATGGACAAACAGGAAAAGTGAGACACATCTATAATGGAGAGCTTCTCGCCACACTGCGTCCTAAAGACGGTCTCTTTGTCCTGACGAGGGAGGGGGGAAGGAGGCTTCATGACTTGACACGAAAGCCTTCACGAAGGGTCTTTGTGGCAGAGGAAGCCGTGCCTTTTGTGAGAGGAGGAAGGGATGTGTTCTGCAAATTCGTCTCACATATAGACAATGCCATGCGTGCAGCAGAGGAGGTGCTCCTGGTTGATGAGAGGGATGAATATTTGGGGGTGGGGAAGCTCTGTCTGGCTCCAAAGGAAATACCACATTTCAAAAAGGGGGTTGCTGTCAAGACGAGGGGAGGTAGTCCCGAAGAATATGAATAGAAAAAACCAGTTCCTGAGTGTGACTAATTGCCCGAGGAAAGACTGACCAAAAGGCTTAAATACTCACCCCATGCCAAAAGGCTCGGTGTCTTCACCACACGGAGGTAAAAAAATGCTACTCGAATGCCCCATCTGCGGTGAGTCCATAGAGGTGCCTACCAAGGAAGGCAAGGTCATGGAATGCCCAGAGTGCGAAAGCGAGCTTGAGGTCGTCAATGTGGACGGTGAGTGGGAGCTCGTTGAGCGAGGAGAAGAGGAAGAGGAATGGGACGAGGAGGAAGACCTCTAGGGAGACTGCTTTTTCCCCATTTTATTTTTATCCCGAAAATATCTTTACCCTCATAATGGCAAGTCGAGTGCGAAATAAACTGCCTTCAAGGCTCACTTCCTCAAATGCTCGCCGAGGAATGTTTTCTGCCTACTTCCACATCACAATGGTTCTCCTTTTCCATGGAATGATGATGACATTCATTTCTATGTTGGTGTATAATTGGAATTTCCCTATTATGCGTGACACACTATCGACATCCCTGTTGAGACGCAAAGATGGGTCGTAAAGGTTTTTAAAAAAAAATGATAAATAATAATGATTCTCATAGAGGTGCATAGATAGTTTTTTATGGGAAGGGAGAACTGAGGGCATGTTCAAAGGGATTGACAACAGAAAGATGAAAAGGATGATGCAGCAGATGGGGATAAAGGCGGAGGAAGTAGAGACGACAGAGGTCATAATAAAGACACGCGAGGGCGAACTCGTCTTCTCCCACCCCCAGGTGACAAAGACAGATCTCATGGGGCAAAAGACTTTCCAGATAATAGGGGCATACAGCGTGCGAAAGGGTTCCTTCTCTTCCGAAGACGTGAGGCTCGTGTGCGAGCAGGCTGGTGTGGACGAAGAGAAGGCGCGCCACGCATTGGAGGAAAGCGGAGGAGACATTGCCGCGGCTATATTGAAGCTTGCGCCCAAATAGGGACGTTTCCCAATAGCAGGCTGCTTATGATCTTATCCATATTTTCGAAGGAAGAATAGTAGGGAGCGGGTATCCTGAGGTTTCCTGCTATGATGACGGTGGGGACTATGGGGTCGATTTTCGTGAAGTAGTAGTTGAAAGCCACATCATCGTTTGCCTTCACCCTATCCTGATATGACATGAGCCGCGTGGAAAAATCAGAGGTGTCGAGTCCAAGGGTACTCGCTATCTCCTGGAGAAGTGCCATATCTGTGATATTCATCTTCCGATCATGATACGCAATGAACAGGGCTTCCATCATCTCATCTCCACGATCGTTTTCTCTGGCATACTCATAGGCGAGTATGGGTAGTATGGCGACATCGGAAGGGGCATTCCTGTCTTCAATGAAATGGAGCGCTACATACCTCACCTCGATTCTGTCCCCATACTTTTCCACGAGCTTCTTCATGACCCCCGTCTTGTGCAATTCATAGCAATGGGGGCACATGAAATCAAAAAGCTCTATGGCTTCGACCTTGTTTCTGGTATAGGTTCCCTCCGCACCTGGTATTATTTCAAAGGTACCTCCCAATGAGGAGGGCTTGGGATTATTCGTGATGACGATGTAACCTGCCACTATGACAATGGCTGCTATGATGATGAGTGCGATTGATGTGCTTGAAAGGGAGGATTTCTTCTGCTTTTCCTTTTTCATGGAGAGCCTTGAAAATGGAATTTAAAAGCCTTTTGTTTTCAAGTCGGGCTATTCTGCCCAAAGGCGATATGCTTATATTACGGTCATTGGAGATTGAAAAGTGGTGAAATGATGAGGTTTGTTATGGATCAGAGAAAAGCGAGATGGATTGAGGGTGCACTCGGCATCTTGGGAGCGATGGTTTCTATTATAGGACCTGATTTTCTAGGTGTGAGAGGTACTATTCTTGAGGCTGAAATCTTTGTAGTAGGCCTAACAATAGTCATAGGAGGATGGCTTTTCTATGCGAGTAACAATAGTAGGCTACCCTCTGAAAGACTTCAGAAATTAGAAAAGGAAATGAATGAATTGAGAGAAAAAGTGGGAATCCAAAAAGAATAAAAATGATTCACCTCTTCTTCTCTTCCTTCATCAGGAACTCTATCGTTCTTCCATAGGCGGGTCGCGTGACGAATATGCCTGCGAAGACACCGAGAATCGTGGTTATGGCAAATCCCTTGAGGCTGCCCAGTCCCATGTACGCGAGGGGTGTCATGGAGGTGACGATTGTGGCTGCGGCTGAAAAGACGATGAAGAAAGCCGACTGAACCTTTTTGCCAACGCTTTTTCGCCTGTCCTTTTCCACTTCCCCCACAAGCACCTCGTCGGTGATGATTATCTGGTCGTTGACCCCCGTACCTATCGCGGCGATGATGCCTGCGATGGAGGGCATATCCATGGACCAGTGTATGAGGGCGGCTATCCCGAGGACGATGGTGGCCTCGGAGAGCGCCGTCATTATGATTGGTATTGTTATATTCCAGTGCTTGTAGCGGAATGCAATGAGAAGACTCACGAAGATGATGGCTGCCCCGCCCGCAATCAACATCTGGCGGACAAACTCGCTCCCGAGCAGGGGAGATATGACGCTCTTTCCGCCTATTGTGGTGGCGACGGGAAGTGCTCCGGAACGCAGTATTGTCTTTATGCGTTCCGCCTGCTGAATGGCATCATCGCGGCTGCGTGCCCCGCCTTCAACGACATACTCGACACTCTTGGGGTCTGGTTTCTCTATGTTGAGGGTGGGGGAATCGAGCAGACCGGTGATGGTGCGCAGGTATGTCTCATCGTACTTCTTGTCGGCTTCAATCTTCCTCTCATCCACGACCCTTTCCACCCGCAGTCCCATGTCCCTCATCTGCTTCTCCGCTGCAGTGGGAATGTAGGTATCGTCACCGATGATTAAGACCTTCACAATTTTGCCCTTCAGACTCTCAAGCATTGTCACATTTTCAGGTGTGAGTGACTCTGCGACAACGAGGAAATAGATGTCTGGTCCGAGTCTGTCTTTGAGTGGAAGGGCAAGGTCTTCTGGCTTTGCGGTGAAGACATCATAGATTTTTTGATTTACCACAAGAAGCGAGTTTGCAGGCCTGTCCAGGAACATGTCGACGGGATGACCTTTCTTCCCTGTGGAAACTTCTGCGAAGTGCACCCCTGCATCACTGTTGATGACAAAGGGAACCTCCCACTTGAATCCGGAGAGCCCACTTGTGATTCGTTCAGGATCGACGCGAACCACCTCATTACCCTTTATGGCGAGCACCCCGTCTATGAATGCTTCATACACACCCTGCTCTGAGAGTATTTTTGTCACCGTCTCCTCCCTCTGCGGATCAATGCCTGCTACCTCCACGAGTATCTTGTCTGTGCCCCAGGGACGGACGACGACCCCTACGACACCGAGCGTGTCAAGCCTCGTCTGGAGAATGCGCGTTGTGTCTGCCATGGTCTTGTCATCCACGACATGATCGAGTTCGAGCTTGACGAGCGTGCCACCAGAAAGGTCGAGCCCAGTCTTTATGCCTTGGCTCGCTATGAGGAGTATGGCAGTAGCCATGACTACAATATAGAAGATGACTCTCCCACTGCGCAGCAATTTTCCTATCCTCATTTCTTACCACCTCTCTCCACGTACCACTTGAGGAGCCCCACATTGGTAATCCATGTATTGAGAATGTCTGCCGCATTTCCAAAGATTAAGACGATGGCAAGTTGCTCCACCACCTGGGAGGTCGAAACGGCGAAGAGAACAATGAGGGCAACAAGCGCCGTACCCGTCATCATGAGACCAGTTTTCATGGCACCCTTTATCCTCTCATCCACCGTATCTAATTTTCTCCTCAAGACCTTTGTTGTCAGGAGGATGTCTGTGTCCACGGAGTACCCGATGAGCATGAGGAGCGCTGCCACCGTGTTGAGTGAAAGCGGGATGCCGAAGAGAGACATGAACCCCACCGTCTCGATGATATCTATCGCGGCACACATGATGACGGCGATAGAGGGTATAAAGGTGCGGAATATGATGAATATGACGAGTGCCATGCCGATGAATGCGATGACGAGCGCCTTGACCGCTTCCCCCTGAAATGATTTGCCGAGGGCAGGACCGACGGTATCGATGGAGAATTTCGCCTCACCGAATTCATGGGAGACATAATCCTTCACCTTGCGCGTCTCCTCGTCGGTGAGGGGGGGCATCTCTATCTGCATGCCTTTCTTTCCCGTCCCCACAGACCGTAAAGAGAGAACGGTCACCTCTTCTTTGCCGAGTAGCGATTTTATATCTGATTCCACCTTGGAGGAATCGACAGATACATCCTCGACGTGCAATACTGTTCCACCCTTGAGGTCTGTACCGAGTCTTACGCCATTGAATGCGAGAAAGATGCCTAATGAAGCGAGAAGAACCATGGGAATGATGAAGAGCTTCCTGTAATCCTGCTCTACAATCCAATCGAGAATATTCATGAGACAGAAGGCTTTTAAATGAGTATTTAAAGGTTTGGTTCAGCGCAAAACCCAAACCTTTTTATACGTCTTTGCGTTGACGTGTGGGATGCCACTGGAACGATTGAAGAAGAAGATGACGGCTGAAGTGATGTGGTTGTATATTCTGAGACTTCTTACCGAAAGACCCATGTACGCCTATGAGATAAAAAAGCAAATCATGGACAGGTTCGGGTGGGAGGCATCCACGGTCACAAGCTATGTGGTTCTCTACAGGCTCGAAGCCGATGGGTATGTGACCACTGAGTGGGTCGAATCGGAGCAGGGGCGCCCCTCCCGAAAATACTACAAGATTACCCGCATGGGGGAAGAGCTTCTTGAGAACGGAAGGCTGTTCATACTGGAGCTCACGCGCACTCTCTTTGGAGGGTAATTTTATAAGAGCAGGGACAGAGGGTGCCTATGGAAAAAAAGATGAAGGTGTGCGAGCACTGTGGTAAGCAGTTTGACATAAAGGAGAAGGGGAGGCTCGTGCTTGAGGGATGGAAAGATGAAAAACACCTCTCGCGCCTCTTCTTTTGCTCGCGACACTGCTTCGTCACATTCCTGCGCGAAAAGAAATTTATCTGAGTGTGCACCTCACTCTCGTCTCGATTTCTCAATCTTCTCTTTCACCTTCTGGTAGACGGGATGACTGAAGTCGGCACCCATCACAAACGCCTTGTCGTCCATGTAATATGCGAGGAGATCGTTGTCCACCACAGAGAAATAATCCAGAGCCCGCTTCTGGTGCCCCTCCTCCCTAAATATCTCCTTGCCAAACTCGATTTCTACACCCAACCCCTCTTTCTTGCAGAGCTCATTGACATCCTTCAAATCATCTAAGTTCCTCTCATAGCGTTCCTGATAGTAGTTGGGCTGCAGCACCACATAATCGAATATGCCCAGGTTCTTTATTGTGACCGCCATCTCTCTATTCCTCTTGTCCACCCCCACGCGGGAGGAAGCCGGAACCCATAAGAATTTCAGCGCCCTGTCTTTAAGATAGAGTGAGAGCAGGCTCATGAGAAGCAGCTCGAAGTGGTCGTCATCATACCAGTACGTTTCGTTATTCCAGTAAATCCCAAAGAGGTCGAGGCTCTTGTACTTCTTCAAAGAGAAGTCAGTCCTCGCCTTCTCTATGAATCTTTTCATCTCTTCGAATCTGTCAAGGACAGTGGGGAAGATTTGTCTGAAGGGTTTTAGCGTTTGGTCGTTATTTGTGAGAGGGGGAAGGGGGGAATAGGGAAGTGAGACGAAGACCCTTTTCTTGCTCTTCATTCCTTTCTCCAACTTATCCAGGGTTGCGAAGACGTTTGATTCCCAGCTGTCATCTATTCTTTCCGGAACGTCGAGCATGAGCAGGGAATCAAAGATATCAAAATAGGAGAGTTCCTTTTCCGTCCAGGTTCTCCCCTTACCACAGTATACCAAGGCGATCTGCATGAGTGACACCTTGCATATATTTACGATATTGATTTTATAAATCTTTGCAGGAGGCGTTCAGGAATCCTGCATCCATATTATGGGCGTGCAAGACCACAAGCCTTAAATAGATTTTCATGAAGAGCATAACGGGTTGCTTCATGATGTAATCGAGCCTATTTGAAACAATCCTTGGACCCGTAGCCAAGTGGATATGGCGGCAGCCTTCTAAGGAACCTCTCCAGAGAAAAGAGATTTAGAGATTAGGAAGGGAAGGGTTCTCGATGCAACTTCCTCTCCTGAGAAATTTCGGAGAAAGCTGTAGATCGGGGGTTCGAATCCCCTCGGGTCCATATATTCATACGCAAAGGCTTATAAAGAGCATTAATAGAAAATTTAAAGACAGCTCCAAATATATCGTTCAACCTATGACTTGGAGTTATCTTTGCAGCGGGGTAGGGCAGCTAGGAGTGCCCGGCGGGCTCATAACCCGCAGGTCTGTGGTTCAAATCCACACCCCGCTATGTTGAGGGAGTTACTTAATTTTCCGTATCAGTTTGAAGGGTGATGATTTGTATTAATGTGACGATATCTTCATATCTATGTCATTGAGATCCTCACATGAAAGAAAAATTATTGCAGGTTGCAGAGATTTTGAGAAATTATGACATAGAGTGCGGGGTCATTCCCATGAGGGAGGGAAATGTATTCACCATAGAACCCACCAACACCTCGGAAAAAATCAATCTTGGGCTCGAGGATGACATAATTGTGAGAAAAGAAAGGGCAGAGCTCCTCTCACATCCGCAGAAGGAGATTATTGTTATATAGCATTCCTATTTTAATTTTTTTATCTCCCTTTCCAGCCACACCATGTACCTCTTTCTTTTCTTTCTCAATTCCAGACTCCCCACGCAGAGCCTGTGTATTTCTTCTCTGTACGTTTCCCAGTTATCCTTTATTCTTTTGGGAATCCTTATGTAGGTGGGGGGTCTGTCAAGAAAAAGAGAGCCCCGTGCAATGGTGAAGACGTCACACGACTTTTCGCCCTGCGGTATGTCTCCTATCCCCTGCACGAGGTGCATGAGTTCGTGTCCTATGGTGTTGTAGGACAGATTGCGCGGGTTGAGGTTTATCTTGTTGTCACCGCGCGTGGCGGTGCCGAGATAAGACCTGGTGAGACCCACCTTCAGCTCATTGCCTGCAAGCTCGGGAAAATGCTGGAGCGATTTCTGAATCATCGCTTCAATCTTGCCAGCGAGAGTCGAATCCAATTTATTTCTCATCTGACCCGTAAACACGATTGTAGATTTCACATTAGGACGTCATCACCCCAGGATAAAAGAATATCGATTGTGAGACGCAACATTTAAAAATATCATCACCTGCATGTTAGATGTGACTATGCAGCATGAGCGGTATGGATTCATAGACTCAGTGCGGGGATTGATACTGGTGCTCATGGCGCTCGACCACACTTCAGTCTTCTGGAACAGAGGGAGGGTGGCATGGGAGGGACTTCCTGTCTTCAGGGAGGGTGTCCTCATGTTCAATTATCCCGTAATCGTGTCCCTTGCCCAGCATATGACCAGGTTCGTCACACACATTTGCGCCCCTGGGTTCATATTTCTGGCAGGAATGATGATTGCATTTTCATCTATGCGCAGGGACAGGGACGATATCGGAAGGAAAGTATTCTCAGATTTTCTTTTAAGAAGAGGAATATTCTTTGTGTTTCTCGAGGTCACTCTTATCCAGCTCATATGGGGATATAATTTGTTCCTTTACCCGCCTCCAGGTGAGGAATCATTCCTCGTCATAGGCTTTGGCATCATTTCTCTTTTCGGGTTCCTCTTCATCATCCTGTCCTTTTTACGCAGGATGCCCACCCTTCCCCTGCTTGCCTTCTCCATGCTCGTTCTTGTGGGATACTGGGTACTCTTTCCATCCCTCGCATTGTGGACCTATGAGACGCAGTCCAATCTTCTCCTCGGTATTGCTCCCATTGTGTACCTCCCGATAGAATTCGGGACACATTCCATTACGACGGGAATCTATCCAATTATTCCATGGATTTCTGTGGTCATCTTTGGTCTTCTATATGGGAGGTTGCTTTGTGGGCTCAGAAAATCTGGAAGGATGGGAGACTTAAAGAAATATACATTTGGCGTGGGATTCTGTCTTCTCATTCTTTTCTCTGTGCATGAATATGTTATGGATGCAAGATTCTCAAAATATCCCCCCTCCATAGGATTTCTCTCTCTCACGCTTGGAGTTATCCTCCTCCTCTTAGGCATATTCCAGCTCCTCGAAGAAAAAGGAATTTCCCTCCGAATATTCCAGACATACGGAAGGGTGCCATTTTTCCTCTACATCATCCACCTTTTCCTCTACTCCCTCATTCCATCTCTCACGGGGACCTATGCAGGATTCTCCTTGTTGACGACATATCTCGTATGGCTCTGTGGTCTTGTCATCCTCTATTTCCCGTGCAGGTGGTATTACGATTTCAAACAGGGGCACAGGAATTCTTTCTTCAAATATATCTAGGGTATGATTTCACAGCTATTGAGATGGGTGTATTCGAAATCAGTATATCGTATCGTGCCTTTTTCAATGAGAGTTCCTATTTCGGGAAGGTATATACTGAGTGAGTCGATGAGGGTCTCAACTGTCTCGCACACAAGCCGAAACCCTTCCTCCCCCCACCTCTTGGTCGTATTGGCGTAGAGGCACCTTCCCCCGCACAGCCCATATATCCTGCATTCCGGGCAGGGGGATTGAACATAATATTTCTTAAGCTGCAGGGGATGGGAATCAAAAATCGAACCGGCATAGAAATCCCTCATGCCCTGCATGACTGGGCAGGGCGAAATGACGCCATTGGTCTGGATGTGGTATTCAGAATGCCCTGCTCCACACCTGAGCAATGAGGTTTCACTCAAGAGAAGGTCTTTCATTATGGTGGAGAAAGGATAGATCCTGTGCACCCGACCTTTCTGCATTTCCTGAAGCCAGAAGGTGACAAGCCTTCGTATGCCGGGATTGTATATCGTCTTCACCCATTCCCTGAATGGACGGATTTTGAAATCATCCCAAAACAATGCATTGAGCTGCCAGTGCACGCCCTCAAATCCGCATCCCAAAAGATGCCTCACCTGCTCACAGATATCCACGGGTTCCATAACAGTCATCCGCGCGACGATTTCCCCACCATATCCATTCTTCCTTACATGACGGATATTTCTCAAGACCGACTGGTATGTTCCCCTGCCCCTGAAGTGGTCGGTGGTCTCCTCGTCCCCGTCTATGGATACGATGATGTTTCTGAATCTGTTGATGTATTCGGATTCTATCATGCCCAAGAGCAGACCGTTGGTCTGGAGCATGTAAGTTGCGTCTATGGCGTGCATAATTTCCTTCATCGTTTTTATTTCGAGAAGCGGCTCTCCCCCATAGAAGATGAGTGTGGGGGAGGGGTCTTTCTCAAGGAAGGTTTTAAGGTCTTGAATACTGTATGTTATTCTGGGCGGGAGGAAACTGTCAATGTCGAATCCAATGTCAGATTCAAAGTCTTCCACACATTCGCCGAAGCAATATGTGCAGCGCAGGTTGCACTCCGTGGTGAGTGTGAGGAAGAAGTGCATGTGGGGAATGAGATAACTTCGTTAAAAGCATATCGTCGACAACCAAACATTTATATATCCCCGTCATGAAAAAATCCATGCAGGAATCTCCTTTCGTGTGCTCTGTGTGTGGAAGATGGTCAGGCAACGAGAGGGTGTGCATACTGTGTGGTAAGCAGGTCTGTCCATCCTGTTTCAGGATTTCCATGGGCACCTGCAGGGCGTGCATGCCGGGGAAAGACAGGAGGAAGGTCTACGAACTCATAAGAAGGTAATCCCACCTTTTTATTGTCTTTCTCTTTTACCATATTTTTGGAAGAAGGCGCCAGTGAACTTTCTGTGCATATTCTTTGTAGCCGGAAAGCTCCTCTTGCAAAGTCTTGTCCTCCAGTGCCGTGCGTATGGCTGTGACAGCAACAGTGAGTATTGCAGGGATGATTCCCCACCAAGAGCCAAGCATCAATGGAGTGAGCAGATTGACAAGTATTCCTCCCGCATATCCTGGATGGCGCACATACCGGTAAGGTCCCGTGGTGACAACGGTATGCCCCCTCTCATGCTGTATGCGGACGACGGGGGAGAAGAATCTGTTTTCAATCATAGCCCAATCGCTCAAAATCAATCCGACAATTATGAGAGTGAACGCAGCCATCTGAAGGACAGGCAAAACCTGAGACCAGCCGAACCTTGCATCCAACCCGCACACGATTAGCGTGCCAAGCGGGAAAATGCGAGCCATGAGGAGTGAAAGCACAATATCCCATTTTTTATAATTCCCTCTGATACCGGAACGCTCGGCTATCAAATCCCTGTCCATGAGAAGTAAGGTAACGATTGTGCTGACCGATATCATGCCAACATAAATCCATCCTGCCATCCAGTCGAGCCTCCCTGCACAGACAAAGAGGACTGCGGCAAATACTGCAACGGCGATGAAGACTTTAACGATGCTTTTTATGACGAGATTGTTCATTTTTTTCTCTTCTACACTCATTTTTTCACCCCTCATTATTATCCCCTTTTCAAATGCTCATCCCTCTCGAATAGCCCATCCCTTAAATATATTATCCTATCAGTCTTTGCGGCATTCTCTGGATTGTGGGTGACCATGACGAAGGTCTTGCCATAATCCCTGTTGAGTGAGAGCAGGAGCTCTATGATTTCTGCACCCGACTTGGAATCAAGCTCCCCCGTCGGCTCATCGGCGAGGATTATGGAGGGATCGTTCATCAGGGCACGGGCGATGGCGACACGCTGCCTCTGCCCACCGGAAAGCTGGGTGGGTTTGTGGTGCATCCTGTCTCCCAGTCCGACGAGTGAAAGCATCTCCTCGGCTTTCTTCCTCCTCTCATTCCTGGGCATCTTGAAGGCCGGAATCTCCACGTTCTCCAGAGCGGTGAGTGTGGGTATGAGGTTGTGAAGCTGGAAAATGAAACCTATCTTTCTGTTCCTGAAGTCATCGAGGTTCATCTTCTCATGGAATATATCTTCTCCATCTATTATGACCTCTCCCTCCGTGGGTCTGTCGAGACCCCCCACGAGGTGTAAAAGCGTCGATTTCCCCGAGCCCGAAGGCCCCATGATGGAAACGAATTCACCCTTGTGGACATGGAGGTTGACACCATTGAGAGCCCTGACTTCTATGCTGTCCATCTTGTAGACCTTCACAAGATTTCTCGTCTCGACAATCATATCCTCTTCCATGCGATTTCCTCCGATGGGGCTCTGAACGATATATCTTTGATTATTATTCATAGTTGCATCACTCATACCTTAGTGCCTCAATAGGTGAAAGTTGCGAGGCGCGGTAAGCGGGGTAGAGACCGCCGATGAGACCCAGGGTCAAGGCGATGGTGAGTGCGTAGATGAGGAATGAAAAGGAGAAGGGAAAGACCAGCGGTACGGGGGACACCACCTGGACGAATCTCACCGTGCCATAACCGAGGAGAGAGCCAAAGACCGCACCGATGAGTGAGAGGAAAACTGATTCCTTCATTATCATGGATACCACACGTCCCTTACCCCAGCCGAGGGCGCGGAGTACGCCGATCTCACGCGTTCTCTCAACGACAGACATGACCATGGTATTCATCACCGCTATCCCACCAACAATAAGTGCAACGAAGATGATGAAGTTGGCAATCGAGCTGAGCATCTGCGCATCCGTCTGCTTGGAGGAGACATCAGATGACCTCACCGCCTCAAAGGAAGGAATGCGCCTGTTAATCTTTTTTGCGGTGACATCAGGGTCTCGGGTCTTGACGCCTACCCAGGAAACCTTGCCCTCTGTGCCGAGAGCCCTCTGGGCATCCTGTATCGTCGTGACTCCACCGCCATCGAACCATGGCAGCCCTGACTCATAGACTCCTACTATTTCATATTCGTTTCCAAACACTTGCACCTTATCCCCCACAGACATCTTCAAATCTTCCGAGGCGCTTTTCCCGAGGAGGATTTTTCTTGAATCGTTTCTCGCAAGCCCTCTGCCCGATATGATTTTATACCGTTCAATCTCGAATTCCCCAGGGTTTAGCCCTAGGACGAAGAAGTACGGCATGTCACCGACTTTTTCTATAGCGGCGACCACGGAAGCAATCTTGTCCACGCCCTCTATCTTTCTCATGGCTTCGACGTCGTCTTCATCTATCTGCGAAAGGATCAGGTCAGATGTGTTCTTCTGGTAGACGGTGATGTCTGATCCTCCTTTCTCGAACATGCCCTGATAGGTGCTCATGAGCGCACTGGACACCATGAGGAGGGTCATGACGAGGCCGATGCCTACCGCGATGCCGGCGATGGTGAGTATGCTTCGCGTCTTTCTACGAAATAGGTTGCGAAGCGTCATACCTATTTCGATCTTTTTTTTAGGAAGTATGCCGCAGCCACCACGAGAACAATGACTCCGCCGACGATGAAGGATGTGTAGCTCCTCTCCTCTCTCTTCACCATGAGGACATAGTTTTCATCGATTTCTCCGCTCTGCCCATACTCGTCCACCCATTGTATGGAAATGGTAAAGTCGTGTTCTCCTGGACCAAGAGTGCCGACGTTGAACGCCAGAGAACCGCTCTCATCCTTGGCGATGTCAGGAAGAAACGCCGTATATTTTCCCCCCTTAGAGACTGCTGTGCCCTTCACCGACTTTGCCTCTATCTCGCCCACATTTTTCAGTGAGACATTCAGGACGATTGTTTTGTTCTGGGTGGGTTCCATGGGGTCGGGTTCGATGGAGGAGAAGACAATATTAGCCTTTCCCAGAACCTCTATGCCATAGGGGACTTCATATTCTCCCTCGAGTTCAGCCTCATCTTCATAGCTCATGACCAAGAGAAGGGGATAGCTCCCTGGCTGGGTATCCTTGCCAACCGACAGGGTGAATGAAGTTTCCTCTCTTGCGCCACGTTTCATGTTGAGGAAGACGGCTTCGGTGGTCGTCAGGGGAACGAGAGGGGAATTTTGTAAGGAAGAGGGATTGCAGTTGAGCGAAATCTTTATCCATTTGAGCCTGTTTTCCCCCTTATTCTCCACCGAGACCATGAGAAGGAATGTGTCTCCAGGAAAGACTTTTTCTTTGTCCACAGAGATGCTCGGAATATTAACGAGGGTCGTCCCCAGAACGTGGATTTTCAACATGTCCCTGTATTCCACATTCTGGTTTTTAATGATATAGGGGATATCATAATACCCATAGGAGGCATTCTCGCGAACGTGCAGCTTGAATACCGCCATGCGCATGTCGATGAATTCGTCAAAGGTGCCCAAGATGAAGACATCGTCACCCACCACATCGAACGGGGAGGAGGCGAGGAGTGATACCTTGATGTCTCTCTGGTCTGACCCTGTCTTGTTCTGGACAGATATGGAAATGGTGAATGTGTCCCCCGGCTTCACAAACTGAGGAACGTCTGTCACTACTTTGAACGGATCTCCCGCTCCCACCAAAGGGGCAAGGAGTATGAGTACGGTAACCATAATAACATATTTTTGCATTGTGTCACCAAGTGTCACTGTGAGCGAACACTTATAAAGGTTGATTGTAGAATTTCAGCACTATGTCGTATATAAGACATAAACCCCAGAAGAGGGATTTGGAAATTGGATTCTTCCAGATGCAGATACTTCTATTCCTCCACGGCAGGGATTACTATGGATATGAACTTTTAGAGGAGCTTCATATGAGCGGAAGGACGCAGCTCTCAAGCGGCTCTCTCTACCCCACGCTGAGGGGGCTTGAAAAGAAGGGATACCTGAAGAGCAGGCATGAGGAATCGGTGGCGACACCCGACCGTCGCATCTATTCTATTACGCAGAAGGGCAGGGATGCAATGGACAACATTTTTCTCTTCCTCACAAAGATGTCCTCGCGGATTTTCTGGAATAGCATAGGAGGGCTAAAAGATGTGGTTCTCTCAAACATCGGCGTGCATGATGGGGAGACAGTCGTTGATTTCGGGGAAGCCTTCGGAGAATTGCCGATACTGGAACTCACGCCAAAGAATGGATACGGATACTTCTTCGTGAACACGGCAGAGGAGAAGAGTCATGTCGAGAAATATTTCAGAAAGAAGGGAATGCCCAACATCACACCGCTTCTCTTAGGCAGGGATTTGCCCCCTCCCGCTCATGTCGCATTCTACGATTTCTTCCACCACTCCTCTTCTCCGAAAGAGGACATAGAGAGAATGGCACGCTGTCTGAGGAGCGGGGGGAGAATAATAATACTTGACATAAGCTATATGCCGCAGTTCTCTTCCATAAACGAGATGCTCAGCTTCACATTCCCGCGCCATGAACACGTGCTCAGTGAAGAATACATCAGGGCGCTCCTCGAGGAAGCCGGGATAGTCGGCATTCAAACCCATTCGATTAGTGGACTCACATTCATTAAAGGAGATAAGCCCTAACCCACTGTCCTGCGCACGTCTGTGACTTCCACCCCAGAGATATGAGGCAGGGCGCGGAGGGCGTCTTCAAGGGGCGTTGTGTCTCCACCCTCCTTGTCAGTGGTGAGGATGATGAGATTCAACGCCACAAGGCCGAAGGCGATTGGTTCCTCTTCAATCTTGTGGAGCGCCATGGTTGCTGGGATTATCTTTTCGATTTCCCTCTTCAAAGCCTCCCTGTCAATCTCTGGTGATTCGGGAAGCACACGTATCGTGGCGACAACATTATACATTCAGGGCCCCTCAAATCCACATGTACATTTGTATGAATTCACAAGCACCTTGCACTTCTCACATCGTATGATGATGTTGCCGCACCTAGGACAGGGGAACTTCACCACCTTATCGCTGGGCTGGATTTCTCTATGACATGAAATGCACTGCATGGAAGTCAAAAAAGGACTTGTCTTTTAAAGGTTTGCCTTTTTGCAAATCTCTTATCATGCGAAGTATGCTATGGATGAGGGTATGCCAATCGAGTAGTGCCTCTAACAATCTATTGCCTGTTTCGTTGCGTGTATATGATCTGAAAGGTGAGGTTGTTGACATAAATGAAGCGTGACTTTGAAGTCTCGGCATCATGAGGGAGTTTTTGGACTTTGTCTATTTGTGCAGTCAAAAAATGAATTGAAGGGTGATCTTAAAGCCTCTGCATCTCACCTTCAATCTCATCGAGCAGCTTCTCATATTCTTCCCTCTTTTCATCCCATACTATATCCTGAAACTTCTTTATCTGGAAGAGGAGGGCTTTACCTCTCTCGGTGAGGACATAGACCGTCCCGTCTCCGGAGATTTCCTTTTTCACTATGCCTTTTGACTTGAGCAGTTCGAGATGCTTGAAAATGGCAGGCAGGGAGACATTCAATTCTTCTGCGATGCGGCTATGATGGACACCTTTCCCTATGAGTTCAATTATGCCGAGCCGTGTATGACTGCCAAGAATCTTGAAGTACTCAGAAATCTCCCTGAGCCTCCTACCATCTATCATAATAGTAATAAAAATAGCCTCTATTTAAAATTAACTGGTCAGTTAATGGGTTAACTGAGTGAGTGATTACAAAATCGGTTAAATATGGGCTTTTTTTGTTAAGTCAGGTGGTTCAATGAGAAAAGCAAAAAGTATAAAAGTGGGGGGGGGAAAGAGGGAGAAAGATCTGTTGCTGGATGGCTTTGTGGGATTGATGACCATATTCGCCACAATCCTCATGGGGCTTCTGGTGACAAAGAAAGGCGGTATGAGATGAAAAAAATAACCCCCCTCATGTTGTGTATATTCATTTCCTCGATTATGGCACAGGTGATATTCACAGAGGATTTCGAGACAGACCTGTCCAAATGGGATGTCATGGGAAGCCAGACGGGAAATGTTGAGATAAGCAATTTCTATTTAAGGACAAGTTCACATTCATTGATGATAAAGACATCACAGGTAGGAGGCACAGGAGAAGCCGCGCAAAAATATGTGAGACACACCTTCGGTGCGCCCGTTATCGGGGTCGCCTCGGTGTGGTTCTATGATACGGGGAACCCAAATGCCGCACTCGTCGTGCTTAAAGACGCAGCAGGAAATGACACGAGCATAGGACGAATGGATGCCGCAGACTCGAAGTCCCCCAATTATGTCTACAAATTCATTGGGGTTGAATATCCAGGCTCAGTCTCCTACTCAGTGGGATGGCATTCGTTCAGTTTCTCCGTTTCGAACGAGGGCACAAAATACAGCATAGACGGCACGGTGCAGACTGTCAACAATCCCTATTTCCGGAGCTTTTCAGAGATCCAGTTGGGAACGTTCTCAGGCAGATCCACAGAACAGTATTGGGATGATGTGACACTTTCCCCCCTCTGCACCATTCCCTCTCCTTCAATAACATCGCCTGCCGCCAACTATATATTCCCCACCTCGCGTCCCTCCTTTGAGTGGAGCACCGTTTCTGGTGCTGAATCTTATACCATACAGATTCTCTCCGGCAACGACATCCTGGCGGAAAAAACGGGGATTGCAGCGATTACCTATACCACGGAGTCAGACCTGCCGCAAGGCTCATACACATTCAGGGTGAAGTCAGTCTCGTCCAACTGCGAGAGTGACTGGTCTTCCCTTGCCTTTCTTTTAGGAATTCAATCTTCCTCCATCACCGTCAACGTGAAAACTCAGGGTGCCGCAGTTGCCGATGCGACCGTGAGTCTCATACCCGATGGACAGCTTCCCTACTTTTTCTCCGTCAAGACGGATGTCGCAGGACAGGCGGTGTTCCAGAACATAGCCGCAGGTTCATACACCCTCAAGGTGGAGAAAGAGCAGTATGCGCCTTACATCGCCACCCTCACCGTTGACAAATCCTTGACCATCGACGTGGAACTGGGCCTACCTCCTCCCCTCAGCATTACCTCCGATAAGGAGACATACAACTGTGACGATACGATTACACTCACGGTGAAAGGTTCTCCTGATGCGTCCATTGCCCTCATGGTGAAACTCGCAGACGAGGTGGTCTACACGGATACGGTGAAGACGGACAATGAGGGAAAAGGGAGCTCCTCTTTTGCCATATCTAGAGAAGGAACACTCGTCGCAACGGTTTCTGCGCAGGGTGCAACCGCCACAACTCATTTCTCTGTCACCTGCGCGCCGACACCGCCTTCCAAGGTTTTGATAAAGATAATGGAATACAAAGTCACAGACGCCTCAGGACGTCCCCTCTCAGTCTTCACGCGTGGACAGATGGCAAGCTTTTACATCGTCATAAAAAATGAATCTTCAACCGCCGCAACAGTCCTCGTCTTGAACCAGGTCAAAGACCCCAAGCTCATCTCCGTGTTCACGGGGTTTGTGAAGGTGACGCTTGCCCCAGGGGAAATCCAGGAAATTTCTTTGGGATTCACGCTCCCCAGCGATGCCAACGCAGGTTCCTACTCGTGCCAAGCCATGGTGTGGAGCGATTGGGCGTCTTCGGGAGGCATCGCCTATGACAGCACCGACGGGACATTCGATGTGGAGGCGTTGGTGTGAAGGGGGTGTGGACTACATTTCTTTTCCTCCTTATTCTCTCCGCCCTCGCCCAGCCACAGATAGAGGTTAGCACCAATAAAAGCGATTATGCGAACGGTGAAATAATAGAGATAGTGGGAAAGGTCACTGAGGGCGGAAATCCCTTCCAGGACAAATTCGTATCGTTGGAGATACGGGATTCCACAGATGATGTGAAGTATGTCTCCACAAAGACAACGAATTCCTCAGGTGAGTTCAAGGACAGCCTCGTCCTCCCAGAGTCTGACACGAAGTCTGTGTATTCACTCACCGTCTCAATCGAAAATGCCCGCCAGACGATAACCTTCAAATATGGCGGAGGAAATGGACAGCAGCAGGAAAAGACGGGCTGGATGTACTGGGCTTTAGGTGGATTTGGAGTCGTCATCATTGTTCTTTTTGTTGTCATCGTTGCACTCCTCTCGAAGCAGAAAAAGAGGGAAGTAAGGCATGTGACGCGAGAGCAGAGGGTAGAGCAACTCACCCGTCAGATTGAGGAGATAGAGGGAAAGTACGGTATCACCGAGAGAAGCTCCCGCCTGAGAGAAAAGCTTGAGGAGATGAAGAGGTAGGATAGCTTCAGGTTATAAGATTATACCATCTAATCGAAGCTATCTTAGGAGCCAGCATATTTTTTCAGAATGGCTCATGCAGAATGAGGCATCACTTGTTTTTGCACATTAGGGTTTTGAGCGTGTCTTTGATTCTTTCCAAGGACTTCTCCTCTTAAATTATCTGGTGATCATACTCAAGACGGGCAATACAACAGAAAGCAGAAATACCGTCGTTCCATTTATTAAGGAATATGGCAAAGGCATTTGTTTTTTCCAATTGCCAAATATGACATTACACTCAAAACGACAAGAATGATGAGAGTAAATGACGCAGTCTGAAGTCCTTTGGAGATTCGATTCGCCGTGGTCGTCTTCTATCACTCTTCAACAATGGTCTTTGCCATGCGCAGGTTATATGTCTTTCCTTCCTTTTCCCTCTCAATAATTTTTTTGGATTCAAGGTCTGCGACAATTTTGGTCACCTTAGGACGGGAGAAGTTTGTGAGGTGCGGTATGTCTTCCTGCTTTATGCCAGTCTCCCCGATGGCTTCCACCACCTTGCGCTCATCCTCTGTGAGGACAAAGAAGGGCACCTCATGTCTCTCTCGGCGTGCAATTTTGACATAAAGGTAAGCCGCTGCACATCCCACAATAATCCCCATAAAAATAGAGTAGGGATTGAGGAATTTTTCTTCGAGACTTGTTCCCCTCACAAAGGAGCCGAGATTCTCTCGAACAAGTATCGTGGTAATATTCATTTCTGCAAGCTGTGAGAGTACCTCTTCTGAAATATCCGCGGGCACGACGTACATGTATTTCATTCCAAGTTTTATGATTGCATCGTGTGTCGCATCTGATATCGTCTTTCCATCAGTGAGAAGGATGGGGCATTCGAATTCGAGAGAAAGCCGGGAGGCAACGAGGCCAGAATCATAACTGTTCCCATTCATCAATACACCATACTCTGAGGTGCCCCACAGATCGGAGGCGACGCGTGCCGCGGTGCCTATCCTGTCCCAGTCGCCAATGCGATATACCTCGAACCCCATATCGAATATCTCCTTTTCCACCTCTACGGTGATAGCCTGGGGTTTTCCCCCTATTATCAGCACCTTCCTCCCCCCTGCCCTTATCAACCCCTGGAGTGATTTTCGTGCATCCTCGGTGAGTGCATTGGGGTCTGAGATGAGTATGGGGATTCCCTCCTTATGCGAGAAGGACTGGGATATGAGGTAATCTATAGGTATGTCCGCCCTCACCACAATGATATCGTAGGCTGGCTTTCCTGCATGTGAGGCTGCGAGAAGCACAAGAATGAGCACACCAGCAGCGCCGAGGTATTTCACGATAAGAGTAATACAAAAATAATATAAAGGTTACTGTCTGGAGGCACCATGATTGCGGGAAACATAAGAAAGTATTTTATTTTCTCTTTCATATATAACATGTATCTGTGGCTGCCTGTATGGGTGCTTTTCTTGCTTGAAAAGGGATTTTCCCTGACTCAGATAACGCTTCTCGACACATTCTATTTTATTACTATCTTTGCCATTGGCGTCCCCACAGGCATCTTTTCAGACAAGATAGGGAGAAAGAAGGCGTTATCTTTGGGATCGTTTCTCACCGCACTTGCCCTTTTTCTTTTTGCAGAGAGCGACGGGGTTGCCTCCGTCATGTGCTCCTTTTTCGTCTGGGCGTGTGGGTTAACGCTTTCGGGTGTGTCGGGAACTGCCTTCCTTTTTGACACCCTCAAGATGATAGGGAGAGAGGGGGAGTTCAAGAAAATAAATGGGCAATCCTTATTCTTTGCCAATGTCTCCATGGCCATCTCTTCGCTTCTGGGAGGATTCATGGCAGGGATTTCACTGAAGCTCCCCATTCTTGTTGCCGCGGGGTTGTGCCTCATCTCGTTTCTCATTACGTTATCATTTACGGAGCCCCTCTCCTTTCCCACAAAAGAATCATATATGGGCCATCTGAAGGAAAGCGTCAACTTCACGCGCTCCGTCCCTTCCCTCATGATACTTGTCGTCCTGGGTATGTGTGTGTCATTATTCACCTACATGGCACTCCTCTTCGCACAACCATACCTCATACGACTCGGCAAGAGTCTTGCCTTCATAGGAATCATGTACTTTTTTTTCAATCTCGCCACCGCCCTGTCCGCTCCTCTCGCCCATGTTGTAGAGAGAAAGGTTGGAGAAAGAAAAATTGTGCTCATCATTCCTGCAAGCTTCCTTTTATGTTTTCTCTTTTTGTCCGTGGGCAGGCTTGTCATCCCCGCATTCATCGCCTTGAATGTGGCGTCAGGATTCTCCCAGCCTCTCCTCAATGATTACCTCAACAGACGCATACCCACGGAGAAGAGAGGGACGGTCATCTCATTCCAGACGGCGCTCCTTGCCGCAGTGCAGCTCTTCTTTGAGCCTGCGCTGGGTTACACTTCAGACCGGTTCACTTTGAAGACGAGCTTTTTCATTCTCTCATGTGCGTGTGTCATTTTATTCTTATTCACCCTCTCCAATAGGAGTTCTTTGAAGCATCCCTCAGGCGAGCACAAGTAATATAAAGCCTGGTGTTCGTCTGCACCATGCATGAGGGCAATATAAAAAAATACTATCTCTTCTCCTTCCTCTACAACACGTACCTCTGGTTGCCTGTGTGGGTGCTCTTTTTACTCGACATGGGGTTTTCCCTCACACAGATTACGTTTCTTGACACCTTTTTCTTTGTGACCATAGTCATATTGAGCCTTCCCGTGGGTATGCTCTCCGATAGAATCGGCAGAAAGAGCACCTTGTCCTTAGGAGCCATTTTCACAAGCGTTGCGCTCTTCCTGTTTGCCGAGAGCGAGACATTTTCCGCGGTGGCAGTTTCCTATCTTTTCTGGGCATGCGCCCTGACATTCATCTCTGTGGGCGGCACTGCCTTCCTCTATGACACCCTCAAGATGATAGGGAGAGAGGAGGAGTTCAAGAAGATAAACGGGCGTTCAATATTTTTTGCCACCGCGGCTATGGGGATTGCCTCCCTCATAGGCGGAAGGATGGGTGAATTCTCCCTGAAGCTGCCAATCCTCATTTCTTCTGCCATATGCCTTCTCTCGTTTCTCGTCACACTCACCTTCAAGGAGCCACTCGCAACATCAATCGATAAATCATATGTACGGCACCTGAAAGAGAGCATCCTCATAACGAAAAACTCTTCCTCCCTTGCATTCCTCATAGGGTTCGGCATCGTATTCTCCATACTCATCTCCATATCCCAGATTTTCAGCCAGCCTTACTTCAAACTTCTCGGCATACGCGTCACCTCTATCGGCACCATCTACTTTGTCTTCAAGTTCTTCGTCGCCATCTCAGCCTCTTCCGCCCACGTCATAGAGACAAGAATCGGGGAAAGAAGGACCCTGGCTTTCATGCCCGCGTTTCTTTTTCTATGCCTCTTCTTTCTCTCCTCAAACATGCAGGTCATACCAGCCTTCCTCTTCCTCAACATGGTTGCGGGGTTTGCCCAGCCATTACTCAACGATTATATCAACAGGCGCATACCCACCGAGAGGAGAGCCACCATCATTTCGCTGCAGACAGGGCTTCTCGCATCCATACAGCTTTTCGCAGAACCGGCAATGGGTTATGTGGCGGACCGATTCTCACTTCAGACGAGTTTTTCCATAATGACGGGGTTCTGCTTCCTGCTTCTTATCTCTGCGATACTCTCACAACGGTTGTTTGGTGAAAGATGATTCATCCATAAAGGTTAAAAACTGTTGGCAGAATGAATGACATGTTACTCTCTTCAGGGGGTGTCGTATTCAATAAAGGAAAAGTGGCGCTTCTGAGAAAGAAGGCCGGATGGATGCTCCCCAAAGGGACTGTCGAGAAGGGGGAGACGATAGAGGAGGCTGCACTTCGGGAGGTGAGGGAGGAGACGGGTCTTCAGGATGTGAGGATACTGCATGAGATTGGCCACATACGATACCAGTTTCTCTCGCGGGGCAGACCCATGAAGAAGACAGTCTACTTTTTCCTCATGGAAACAACAGACGAGAAGCTTGTGCCCGGCGAGGAGTTCAAGGAGGCATGCTGGTTCTCCTTTGAAAACGCAGAGCGACTCATGGCTTTTGAGAATCAGAGAGACATCTTGAAGAAAGCCCTGGGGGCTCTGCCGTGAAGCTCGGGCATGAGTGCCTTCCCTGCCTGCTCATACAAGCGAAGAATATGTGTGACCAGACGAAAGTGGCGGAAGGCACAAAAACAGAGATATTGAGGAGAACCTCTCACTTTCTCTCGCGCCATTTTTCCCTGGATACGGTTTCCGCTGATTTCGGTGTGGAAGTACAGCTTTTCGTCATGACCGAGCTTGGAAAAAAGGATCCTTACAGATTAATAAAAGACGCATCCAATAGAAGAGCGGAGGAGATATTCAAAGCGAAAGGATGCCTCCCCTTCAAGAAAGCCATCATGGCTTCCATTGCGGGAAACATCATTGATTACTCTCTGGATGAGGTGTGCCATGACATCGAAAAAGACTTCTTTCGGATACTTGAAGAGAACCTTGCGGTTGACCACTCAAGAGACCTCAAGAGGGAAATAGAGAAGTCAAAGAGGATTCTTTTTATGACAGACAACTGCGGAGAAATCATTTTCGACAAGTTTCTCCTCCAACACTTATATCACAGGCCCCTCTTCATCGCAGCGAAAGCCTCCCCCTATGCTAATGATGCGACGGTGTCCGACCTGAGGCGTTGGGGATTCAGCCGTTATGGAAGGATTGTATCCACAGGTTCGGGCTGTCTTGGGCTTGAGGGATGCTCAAAATCCTTCCTGCAACTTTTTCACTCGAGCCTCGTCATTGCCAAGGGCATGGGGCTGTGGGAGTATTTCTCCGAGGGCGAGTACCCCTCCCTCTTCCACCTCTTTCGAGTTAAGTGTGACAGGGTTGCGCGCGAGCTCTCACTACCCAAGGGCAGCAATGTGTGCATGAGAAACTCCTAGACTATTTCCCTTCCCATGCTTTTCGAAATCTCATTGAGCTTGCTGATACGTCTCTCGGAGGTGGGGTGGAAATTAAACATATCTGAAACCCTGTCCCTGTAAGGAGGAACGAGGAAGAGATAGGAAAGAGAGCCATTGCCCCTCCTTGGATTCTTCACCTTTGACGCCCCCTCACACAGAAGTATCACCCTCGCAATCATGTCTGGCTTACCTATGATTGTCGCCCCTTTCCTGTCTTCATCGAAGATTCCACTCTGTGAGAAAAATACAGATTCGAGGAATGAGGCTAAAAACAGGAAAGGAAGAAGCACAACGCCTAATAGTTTTTGAGGCATCCTTTTCGCATATCCTCCTTTTCCCAGAAATCCCGGGTACCCCACAATCATACCGAGAGCGCATACCCAGGTTTTGAGAATCGCATCGGAGGCGAGCGTGCGTATGATTATGGCTTCTATCTCCACTTCTGAAAAGGAACTCAGGGCTTCATCGGTGAGGACAATGTATGAATCCCTGCTTGAAATAAGCATAGCATTGGGAGGCGCATTGGGCATAATGGCGATGTGAGGCTTCTGCCTTCCCAGTTCCCCTGAGACCCTACCCACCACCTCACACACCTCAGGAGCGATACGTTCATCCACAGGTGTCGCACCGAGAGTGTGTAGTATGAGAGGGGCAGAGGTAACTATGAGCATGTAAAGAAAAATGAATGAGAGCGGGAAAAAAATTATCATCCATACCCTGCTTCCCAAAAGAGATGAAAGGATGCCCCCAATGACGAGGAAGGAGAAGATGAACAGGAGTATGAACAACATCTTTTTCATGGGAAGATGGCTGGTATGACGCATATAAACCTTTTCATGGGGAAATCCCACAAAAGTTTAAAAGGTTTTATGCGGAGTGTGTCCATGCTACTCGTGACGGGGAGAACGGTGCGCCAGGGTGTTGCCTCAGAGATTGGTAAAACCGGAGAGGAATATTCAAAAAATACGGCCGTGGTCTTCCTCACAAGAAATGATATGGAATTGTGTTCACTCGAGTCAGGCGACCATGTGGTGCTCAAGACCTCCTTTGGCTCAGTAGTGGTGAGGTGCGAGGAGGGGAGGTGGGGAAGAGATGGCATCGCATTCATCCCCTATGGTCCATGGGCAAACCTCATATGTGGCTCAGACACACAGGGCACGGGGATGCCTGACTACAAAGGGATAGAGGTAACAGTTGAGAGGACTCTTGAATCCCCACCCACGCAGGAGAGAATCGCACGACTGTTGAGGGGAGTGCAATGAGGGTTGCAGATGTGCCCTGTGTGTTCTGCGGAGGACTGTGCGATGACCTCGTTATTGACGTGGAAAACAATGTGGTGAGAAAGGTCGTTCATGGATGCGCACTCTCACAGGGAAAATTCTTGAATCATGAAATGAATGCCTCCTTTCCCGCAATACGGAAAGATGGGGAACTCGTAAGGGTAACCCTTGATGAGGCGATTGGCGAGGCTGCAGACATACTGAGGGGCGCACAATACCCTCTCGTATACGGACTGAGTAATACGGAGACAGGCGCCATACGGAAATGCGTGGAGCTTGCAGAAATCTGCGGGGCAACGATTGACTCGACCTCTTCGGTCTGCCATGGTCCTACCTCTCTTGCCGTTCATTCCGTCGGGTCGGTGAGGGCATCTCTGGGTGAGGTGAAAAACAGGGCAGACTTCCTCATCTTCTGGGGATGTAACCCCGCGGAAGCCCACCCCCGCCACTATACACGTTACTCAGTCAACCCGGAAGGGTTATTCAGGAGGGAGAGGAGGGAGAGGTTTCTAACTGTCGTGGACATACGGGAAACGCCTTCGAATGCCCGCGCAGACATGTCTCTCGTCGTGGACCAGGGGCATGACTTCGAGCTCCTGTCGGCACTGAGGGCCTCCATAAAAGGGTACGGGATTTCGGATACGGCGGGAATAAGGAAGCAAGACATAGAAATGCTCGCACAAAAGATGAAGACATGCAGGTTCGGTGTTTTCTTCTGGGGCCTGGGTCTCACCATGACCTCGGGCAAGGATAAGAATATTGAAGCTGCAGCGAGCCTCGTGCGTGATCTGAATGAATACACAAAATTCGTAATGACACCCATGCGTGGTCACTTCAATGTCACGGGAGCAGGTGCAGTCCTGCTCTGGCAGGCAGGATACCCCAACTCCGTCAATTTTTCTCGAGGATATCCTGTCTACAATCCTGGGGAGTTCTCTGTGTCAGATGTCCTCGCGCGAAAAGAACCCGACTGCGCACTCATAGTCGCCTCAGATCCGATTTCGCACCTTCCACGCGCGGCTGCCGAGCATCTCGCCCGGATTCCCACCATAATAATAGACCCCAAGATTACAATGACCTCACTCATTGCCAAGGTGCAGATACCCTCAGCCACAGCAGGAATATCCGCCGAGGGATCCGCGTATCGCATGGATGGGGTAGCGCTCAGGTTAAAGAAACTCGTTTCATGCGAGTACCCGAGTGATGCAGAAATACTGCAGAAAATCATAGAGGAGGTGAGGGGATGAGCCTCATCGTGAGGGGAGGCATGGTCTATGACCCGCATAACGGCCTTCACGGGGAGAGAAAAGACATTTTCATTTCTCATGACAGCATCGTGGAGGAATGTGATGGCGATGTCATAGATGCCCGTGGGCTCGTCGTCATGCCTGCAGGCATATGCATCCATACCCACATCGCGGGCAACAAGGTTGATTACGGGCGCATGATGAGACCTGAGGACCACAGGCGCTACTTTGAAAAAAAGACGAATGTCACGCGAAGCGGTGTAGGGTATTCCGTTCCCACCACATTCCTCACAGGATACAGGTATGCCCGGATGGGATACACCACTGCATTTGAGGCAGCCTGCCCTCCGCTGGGAGCGCGTCACGCACACGAGGAACTGGCTGATACCCCCATTGTGGACAAGGGAATATACACGCTCTTCGGGAATAATTACTTCGTATTCAAGTACATCCAGAACGAGGAGCAGGAAAATCTTTACAACTTCGTCTCTTGGCTTCTCGGTGTCACTAAAAGCTACACAGTCAAAGTCGTCAATCCGGGGGGGGTCGAGATGTGGAAGTGGGGAAAAAATGTCTCTTCCATAGACGACCCCATAGAAAACTACAACATAACGCCTCGTGAGATAATAGAGAATCTCGTCGAGGTAGTAGAAAAAAGAAGGCTTCCCCACTCTGTCCATCTTCATTGCAACAACCTTGGCCAACCGGGAAATTATTCGACGACCCTTGATACCTTAAAGGCTGTCCGAGGCAGGAGGCTCCATCTGACCCATCTCCAGTTCCATTCCTATGGCGGCGAAGACTGGGAGGACTTCGAGTCAGAAGCTCCCCGACTCATGAAATACATCAACGGTCATAAGAATATAACCTTCGATGTAGGGCAAATCATCTTTGGCGACACGACCACCATGACCGCGGACGGCCCTCTCCAGTATAATCTCTATAAAGAGACGGGACATAAGTGGATGAACCTCGACGTGGAGATGGAAACGGGGGCCGGGGTCGTGCCCTACAACTTCAATCCAAAAAACATGGTGAATGCCATTCAGTGGGCCATTGGGTTAGAGCTGTTTCTCATGGCTCGCGACCTTGAAAGAATCTGCCTCACCACGGATCATCCCAATGGAGGTCCCTTCCACTTCTACCCCAAAATCATTTCATGGCTCATGAGCAGGAAGACACGCAATGAGGAAATGGCTCGGATACACAAGAAGGCGCGCGAGAGGACATCGATAGAAAGCCTCACCAGGGAGTATTCACTCTCCGAAATCGTCACCCTCACACGCCTCGCACCTTCGCGGATTTTAGGGCTTTCAAGAAAGGGGCATCTGGGTGTGGGTGCGGAGGCAGACGTCGCCATATATGATTTTTGCGAGGACAGAATAGAGGAGAGTTTCTCGCGCGCGCGATACGTCGTTAAGGGAGGGAAGATTGTTGTGAAAGATGGCGAGGTTGTATCCCATGCGGATGGAAAAACATACATGGCGGACGCGAAAGGGGAGGAAACTGACCATATAAGAGAAACCTTCAAGAAATACTACACAGTTTCCCTCTCTAACTTCATCATTCAGGATAAAGAGATAGCGAGACCCGAGGTGGTGCCATGCGGATAAATAACGTAGAGATTGAAGATACATTTGCCGAGGCATTCAAGATGTGGGCTTCCCGTGTCATTATCACTGCTGCTTCAGAGACGTGGGCACTCAATGCCGCACACTCGATGAGCGGATTTGCCACTTCCGTCATAATGTGCAAGTGCGAGGCTGGCATGGAGAGGATTCTTTCGAATGAAGAAACGCCCGACAGACGTCCTGGCGTCTCTGTCCTTGTCTTTGCGGGCAAAGAGAAGGATTTGGTAAAACAGATGATGAAACGCATAGGTCAGTGCGTCATGACATGCCCCACCACCGCATGTTATAACGGTCTGGAGGGTGGAAAGAAAGTTGATATAGGAGGAAAGCTGAGATTCTTCGGTGACGGGTTTCAAATATCGAAACTGTGTGGAGGAAGGAGGTTATGGAGAATCCCCGTCATGGAAGGCGAGTTTCTGTGCGAAGAGAAATTCTTGGCGAGGGAGGCGGTGGGGGGAGGTAATTTCATAGTCATAGGAAAAAACGCAGAAAGTGTCCTTGAAGCCTGCGAACGCGCGCATAAAGAGATAAGAAAGATTCCCAACGTCATCACCCCCTTCCCTGGCGGTATCGCACGCAGCGGGAGCAAGGTGGGCTCGAAATACAAATTCCTCGATGCATCTACAAATACCTCCTTCTGCCCCACAATAAAATCCCAGGTGGACACCAAATTGCGTACAGAAGAGAACTGCGCACTCGAGATTGTCATTGATGGACTGGCGGAGAGAAACGTCGAGAACGCGATGAGGGCAGGCATACAGGCGGCATGCACTTCCCCAATCACAAGAATCAGTGCGGGGAATTATGGCGGAAGTCTCGGCACGTTCCAGCTTCACCTTCACAAAATCCTGGAAGGGATGCGATGAGGCTCACACTGAAAAAATCTTCACCTATTCCACTGTTCGCAGAATGCCTATCGCCCGATACATTTTGTGATAAGACCGTGTCTGAAATTGGAGACCTCAAATGCCTCCATGGGAATAGGGTGGTTACACTTGGCGATTTCTTCAGAATAGATGAAGACAGCCCAACTATTGAAATTGTGGGCGATGTTTCTTTTGTGCGCCATATTGGTGCAAAGATGACCATTGGAAAAATTTCCATACAGGGAAATGTGGGTATGCATCTGGGTGCGGAGATGAGCGGAGGGGAAATCATAGTCGAGGGGAATGCCTCAGACTGGTGCGGAGCAGAGATGAGGGGAGGCAGAATGCGTATACGGGGCAATGCTGGCAATTTCTTAGGCGGTGCCTACAGGGGGAGCGAGATTGGCATGAACAGGGGAACAATCCTTGTCACCGGAAATGCAGGTCATGAGTGTGGATTGAGGATGAAGCGCGGTCTCATTTCGGTACAGGGGAATCTCGGTGATTTTGCGGGACTCCACATGAAGGGGGGAACACTCATCTGTTACGGCAAGCTCGGAAAGAGGACGGGGGCTCTCATGGAGAGGGGAACGATTCTCTGCTACAAAACCCCGCAGTTATTACAGACATTCCGGAGAAACGCCGCCTACAACCCCGTCTGGTTGAGGTTCTTCCTTAACCAATACAGAGAAATCCTTCCTGTTAAAAAAGAGCATATTGAGGGTATTTATGAGAGGTACTCGGGCGACATCACAGAACTCGGCAAGGGTGAGATTTTGGTGTGGAAGGGCTAAGGTTTGCCTTCGATGTTATTCTAATCAAATGCAGACCATGATCAAAAAGACCATGATCTCTTAGGTGTCCATTGTCTTGTCAGAATGGTTTGTTGGTAGGCTGAACTACAACATTATCTGGAGATTGAAGCAATTGCCCAAAAGATAAGGGTCGGAACATTGTTGAGGAAATGGTTCAACCAGGACATGAATACACCTCTGGTTTCCAGCATCATGGTTGCCCACAACCATCCCAAGAAGGCGGTTATCAGGGCTCCCTCTAGCCTGGGGGGTGTACCACCAAAATAGTGAGCCATTCCAAAGAGAACTGCCGTAATCATTATGGCATGGTCTTTGCCTACCACATCGTGAATAGATGATAATAAGGTGGCACGGAACACCATCTCCTCGCTAAGGGCAAAAAGGGCGGCAAAGAGTAACGCTGCTGGCATCAAAGGTAATGCCTTTGCCAGAGTCGCTGCTGAAGGGAGTTTGTAGTCGAAAAAAAGGAAGGTTAGTATCATGACAGAAAATGCCAGAATGACTCCCGGAACCTTCCACTTCTTCAGATCTCCTTTAATCAAGAAGAAATCCTGTCTTCGCCTTCCCATGACAAGCAGGGCAGCCACCATGACCGCCACCAACAGTAGCCAGATGCCCCCAGATGCCGCCATTCGAAAAAGCCATCCCGCTTGCTCAACCCCTTGCATATAACTCGGTGTCATGCGTAACCATCGTATTGCCTTTAATCCCAAGGTAAGTAGTAACAGCAGGATAAAAAAAGATCGCAGGGAATACAGCCGTTTCCATACCCAACTCAAGATGATAAGGAGGAGCATAATCCCAGCCTTTACCCAAATAAGCCAGACAGGGTTTGCACCAGCCAGTGCCTGCCATATTGCGTCGGGCAAGTCGGAAATCAGCAATACAACTATCCAGACAAAAAGAACCCCAAAGGACGATATAGGTTTTGTGATTGATTGAAGTTTATTTGTATTCATACGCGTAGCTCTTTAATATTGAATGGTCTCCGTGGGCAATGAATTTATTAAGCTTTCGGCCTTCAATATTGCATTTCTATACTATTCCAATTTAATGCGGGCTGGTAACGGCGAGGGTTTGGGTGGGTTAGGGTTGGCTAGGATTTCTTGATAAGATTTTTAATATCCGTAATTTGCCATACGAAGAATGCTATTAAGGAAACAAAGATGATCCCTAAATACAATTGAAATTGGTATTTTATGAGATTATATTCACCTGCAGATAGATATTTCAATGGTAAAAATACAAATCCGAAAGCTAAGAGAGCAAGAATAACTAGACCTGCCCAAAGAGAAGGTGGTAGCACAAATGAATTTATGAAATCATCATATTCTTTCTTAATTTTTCTGATTTGTTCCTCTAATTCTATAATATTCTTGAAACAGTTATCCAATGTATTATTATCAATCTTTCCCAATTTAGGAGAGTAACCTTTCCATATTTCTAAATGTTGAGAAACATTACGATAATATTCCTCCTGTTGATGTAGTGCTGTGATTGGTCTGACTAGGATATTTAAGTAGAATCTCTTCTTATTCGAGAATAATCCTATCCCTTTATTGAAATGATCTAAAATGAATTCAAGCCAAGTATTGGGGAGTGGAATAAAAATCCCTAAATTGTAATCGTTCACAGAACCTTTTTCCTTTTTCGATTCTTCTTCTAGGTGTTTCACATCTGAAGAATACCATCCAATTATTTTCTCCAGATCCTGTTTGACTTGATCAATTTCCATTTTTAGACTTAGTATTTTTCTTTCTGATTCCCTTATTTCTTCCCTAATCTCCCTTTTAAGTTCAATAGTTTTACTTACCAGAAACGCCCCTATCAAACCAACGATTGCCGCAGCAGACTGTGCGAGGGTCGAGAAGAACCAGTTGGGGTCTTCCATGAGGGGAAATAGTTGTATTGATTTAAATGTTTTTCTATTACTTCGTTTTCGGCTTTTCCATCACTCTGATATAAACGGATTTTCCTGAATCGAAGAATCGTTTAACCCTCCACCCTTTCCTTCGTCGAAGATAAAAACGCCACATTTCCCGAAGGCTTATTTATTATAATGCAGCTTACCATGGATCCTTCCCGGAAGCCACCATGTCTTTGACCCTTGATGTCTCCATTCAATCATCATGCAGCCAATTTTTTGAACTCTCATGTCTTGAGATATGCCGAACCTTCCTGCGCAATACAAAAATTTAAATACTGCAGGTCGGCTTTGATTCATGAAGATTGCCATAATCGGCGCGGGGACCATAGGGGAGGCGATAGCCAGGTGCCTTGCAGAATACGATGTCATAGCGACGAGAAGGGAGACCGAAAAAATAGGGCACCTGAAAGGGATGGGAATAGAGGTCAGCGGGGACAATGTGCATGCATCCGAGAAATCCGATGTCATAATAATCTGCGTCAAACCAAATAAGATACCACACATTCTCAAAGAAATAAGGCAGAGCGTTCAGAATAAAATCGTAATATCCTTTGCCGCTGCCATACAGATAAGTCTCATAAAAAGGATGATTCCCAAGGCCAAAGTCGTGCGGGCCATGACAAACGTGGGTGTAATCGTAAGAGAGGGATTCACGGTCTATGCGACACAAGACCTGAGCGAAGAGGAAGAGAGATTGGTGAAAGAGCTTTTTGGGAAAATGGGTGAGTATGAGAAGGTGGAGGAGGAACACATGGACGCATTGACGGGACTGAGCGGAAGCGGTCCGGCTTTTTTTTTCACAATAATGGAGTCCTTAATGTATGCGGGACTCAAAGTCGGGCTGCCAAGAGACCTTGCACTCAAGGCTGCAATCCAGACCGCCATAGGCTCTTCCAGGCTCATCTCCGAGACAGGCACCCACCCTTCGCAGTTAAAGGACAAGGTTGTGACTCCTGGCGGAACGACGATTGAGGGGGTCTTCGAACTCGAGGAGAATAAGATTAGAACCGCCCTCATAAAAGCGGTGGATGCCGCAACCAAGAAGGCAATCATCATTTCGTCCCAACTCAACAAGGAGTTTCAAGAATAATCATCGCAGTATCCTCTTCCTATTCCTCCCGCCGCGAGTATCCCCACCACATGATCAATCGTCGAGATTTTGCGGGCGATTATTCTTGCCGCAGACAGAAACTCTCCGTATCTATTCTTTCCTCCGTACCTCAATTTGTCCATGGAGGTTGAAGTAAATAATGACATGAAAGGGTTTCTAGCATTTGAAAAGGTCGGTGGACATGTACCTCAGGGCGCAATCAGGAATGAGAGTCACAATCCTTCCACCACTCATCTTCTCAGCAATCTCAAGCGATGCCCATACGTTGGCACCGGAAGATATACCTGCGAGGATTCCTTCCTCCCGGGCAAGCCGTCGCGCCATCAGCATAGCATCCTCATCCGTCACCGCAACCACTTCGTCATAGAGGCTCCTGTCGAGCACCTCGGGGACGAATCCCTCCCCAATGCCTTCAATCCTGTGGTAACCAGGTTTGCCGCCTGAAAGCACCGCCGAGGAGGCAGGTTCGACGACCACAATCCTCACACCCGGCAATTTTTCCTTGAGCAATGAGGCAACCCCCGACATCGTTCCCCCTGTTCCTGCTGCTGCCACAAACACATCGAGTCTGCCATCGGTCTGCTCCATTATCTCTCTCCCCGTGGTCTCCCTGTGCGCCTTGGGGTTTGCAGCGTTGGAGAACTGATTGGGCATGAAAGCTCCTTCTTTCTCCTTTATCTCGCGCGCTCGCCTTATGACGCCCTCTATGCCTTCCTCTCCGGGAGTCCGTACCACCTGCGCCCCGAAGGCTTCGCAGATGAGCGTCCTTTCTTTACTCACGAATTCAGGCATGACGACAATCATCTTGTATCCCTTCGCTGCTGCCACAAGCGAGAGTGCGATGCCTGTATTGCCGGTGGTAGGTTCGACGATTGTTCCCCCGGGTAAAAGCACTCCCTGTTTTTCTGCTTCTTCTATCATATAGAGTGCAATCCTGTCTTTGATGCTGCAGGTGGGATTACCCGTCTCAACCTTCGCAAGGATTTCGGGGGCAACACCTTTCCCGATTTTATTTAATCGGACGAGAGGCGTGTCTCCAATAAGCTCAAGGACATTGTCACAAATTTTTTTCAAGAAACCACCATTCGGAAAGGTTTCCTATTCCTTAAAAGTCTTTCTGTCTTGGAACGAGGTGCTATCAATCACACCCATCCCGCATGACACCCTCTTCACAATTGATTTCAGGTGACCGAGTCTTCAAAACATGATAGAAACTATCCATGGAATCGTGCATATATCCGGCATATGGCAAGCGCAATCCAAAGGGGAAGGTCTTCATCCTTTCCTCTCACAAGTTTCAGTTCAAACAACCCATTCCTCCTCTGCTTACCCCTCAAAAAGCGCAGGGCATGGGCGGTGCGGGCATCCTCTGTGCGAAATCCTAGGTGTGAGAGCGAGTCCAACGAAGATACAATGTCTGTGAACCAGAAGGGGAAGGAAACCCTTTCCCAGTATTCAGCTGTTCCTCTGTCAGGATATGCATCTCTCCTGCAGATTCGATTTGCCAGAAACTCTCCTGCTATCAATGCTTCACTTCTCTTCCTGTATTTTTCATGCGCCGCAAAGGGACGGAGGACTATACCTGTCACAAGATGAGAAGATGGCATGGAGGTGTCGGATTCTATAATTTTCGAGTGCATCGTCTTTTCATTCAAAGGCATCCTGTGGGTTCTTGCGGGAATCGCCCATCCTCCATCGTTCTGTCTTGCGGAAAGCAGCCATGTAAATCCTTTCTTTATCCTGGGATCGTTTTGATACCCTGCCTTGATGAGGAGCTCTATTATGCCTGCGCTATAGTTGGGAGTGTATTGGTTGCCATAGATTCCCCTGAAATCTCCTTCGTTTTTTTGAAATTTGAAGAGGAACTCAGCTGCTTTTTTTATTGAAGGATGTGTTCTCCTCAATCCATATTTTTCAACAAGCTCGCCCACCATCCTGTATGTTTCGAGCTGATCATAATTCTTGTGAGAACGTATGTGAGGGTTTCCTCCAGGATACTTCCATGAGCCATCCTCCCTTTGTCTTTTGACAATCTTTTTGACTTCCGGTAGGTTCCACAGCGACTCAATCTGCTGTACCGGTTCTCCCAAAAGATCCCGCTTCACAAAATAGTTGATTGCCTCGTTTTGGGAAGAAAGGAGACAAGTGACGGAATCATATCTCAAACGGGATTGCCACTCTTTCATGACGAACATAATGCACTCTCCAAATATAAATTTTCTCCTTTCCCTGAAATGAGATAGGTTCTATTTTCCTGGCAACGCCTTTCTCACTTCAAGACAAGAAAAGGAAAC